>WNEZ01000054.1_pt1 | contig 159763 bp, 143 predicted proteins | sample 5400521 | NCBI WGS metagenome assembly WNEZ01 (sample SAMN13153339, study PRJNA577476) | soil metagenome | isolation source: 120 cm saprolite under Douglas fir tree site 2 hole 1 replicate 1 | place: USA:California | collected 2015-04-18
TCGACATCGGGCAGGATGAGGACATCGACGTTCTGAAGACCAGCACGCACATCCTGCGGGTGCAGCGACTTCGGCGCGAAACCGTATTGGTCCAGCAACCAGCGCGTCCACCCTTCGTCAAGCGCGCCGCCCCACGGGTTGTAAATCGCGATGCGCGGTTTTTTGTCGCTGGCGTGTTTCGCGAGGACGGCTTTGGTCGCGGGTTTGATCGATTGCACTCGCGCCGCCGAGGTCGGCGGCGCCCCACGGTCCACCGTGACGCCCATGGCCAGTGGAAGCGACCACGTCGCGACGTCGTAGGGCCGCAGAATCTCTTTGCCCGGCTGCAGCCGCACTTCCGGATATCGCTGCGGCTCGAGGAGCTGGGCGACGAATTTCGAATACGGCTGCGCCATCGGAATCCAGTAGTCGCCGTTCTCCGATTGCATGACCTCGACGCCGTGCTCGAGAAGGATGGAGGCCATGGTCTGCGCCGTCGGCCAGTCGCGCTGATCGTGCGGAATGCGATAGGCCGGCATCCTGGATCCCCATGACACCGCTTCTTTGGCGCGGGTAACAATATCTCTCAATAAATCATCACGATAATTACTAGCGATTTCATGGTAGGCATCGGACGCGATGCGCTCGTAATCCATGATGTCGCGCATCCGCCACGTTCCGCCCGGCCAGGGATTGGGATGATTGATGGTGGCCTTGTATTCGACCAGCCCCTTAGATCCGCCGCGGAGCTCGGTCGGCTCGATGTGGATCGGCGACGCGATGCGCGCCGAGGCCGTTTCGAGCAGAAGTCCGGTGATGTTCTTCCACCATCCGGTGTTGCGCGTTCCGCCTAACCAGTAGGCGTCGAATGAATAGCCGTAGATCAGACCCGCCTTGTGTGCCTGCTCCAGCCGGAAGGCCATGTTCGATCCGATGAGATTCGCTTCACGCCAGATCAGCGGATTGACAGTCGGATCGAGCGGATCGGCGAAGGGGGGGATGAACATGCGCGGGCCGTCCGTCCCCATCTGATGTTCGTCGACCCACACCTGCGGGAACCATTCGCGGTACACCGCGCGGCTCATCTGCTTCGTTTCGGCCTGCGTGAGCATGTACCAGTCGCGATTGTTGTCATGCCCGACGTAGTGGTGATAGAGCCACGGCAGGCGGCCACCCTCGTATCGGGTGCCGAGGTACTTGCGGTAGTAGTCGGTGATCATGTTTTCGCCGTCGGGATTGAGCGACGGCACCAGCAGCAGCACCACGTTGTCGAGGCGCTTCTTCGTTTCGGGATCGTCGGCGCTGGCGAGCGCGTAAGCCCATTCCATGGCCATCTGACTCGACGCGATCTCGCTCGAGTGGATGTTGCACGTGACCAGGATGACCGACCTCCCTTCGCGTACCAGCGCGTCGATCTGCGAGTCGGACAGACCGCGCGGATCGGCTAGCTGCCTGGCGATGTCCTTGATCCGCGTCAGATTTCGCATGTTGGCCTCGGACGAGATGACGGCCATGATGAAGTCCTCGCCGAGCGTGGTCTTGCCGAGGTCTTCGATCTGCACGCGTGGTGATGCGGAGGCCAGCGCGCGGAAATAGGAGACGATCTGCTTGTAGTCGGCGAGCTTCTTGTCGGCACCGACTTCGAACCCGAGATACTGTGAGGGAGACTGAACGGCGGCCTGCGCGCCGATCGCGATGAGCGCGATGACTATGAATGCTTTTTTCATGAGCGCGCATTATAGAGTTGACATCGATGGATCTCGCGGGCGCGATTGCATGGCGCTACCTGAAACGGCCGACCGACGCACTGGTGTCCGCGGTCGGCTTCGTGTCGGTGTTCGGCCTGGTCATCGGCGTGATGGCGCTGGTCATCTCGATGGCGCTGATGACCGGATATCGCGGCGATCTGCAGAGGAAATTGCTGGCCGGCAACGCCGAGATCTTCGTCTATTCCGTCGGCGCGCCGATCACCGACACTAACCGGCTGTTGCAGACGGTCCGAGCGATACCCGGAGTCGGCGAGGCAGCACCGGTCCTGTTCCAACATGCGCTGGTGACCACCGAGCGCAACACCACCGGGACCGAGGTGATGATCAAGGGCATCGAGCCTTCGCGTTCGCGCGATTCGCAATTGCTCGCCAAGATCGTCGGGCCGTCGGCCAGCTTTGCCACATCAGAAGGCGAATCGGGCGTTGCGGTCGGGAAATACCTCGCGACCAGGTTGGGCGTACGCGCGGGCACATCGATCAGCATCACCGTTCCCACCGAAAGCGCCGGCAGCGTTCTGCCAAAAACATCATCCTTTGTCGTGACAAATATTTTCGATACCGGGTTTTACGAATACGACGCGCGATGGCTGTTCATCGATCTCCGCGATGCCGAACGCCTTTTCGACATGCCCGGGTCCGCGAACCTGATCGAGGTCAAGCTCGCGCCGGGCGCGTCGCTCGACGTCGTGACGCGCGCCATCGAGTCGCGAACGGAGCATCGTTACGCCGTGAGCGATTGGCGCGAGATGAACCGGCAGCTCTTTTCGATGCTGAAGATTCAACAGCTGGTGCTGTTCATCGTCATCGGCCTGATCGTGTTCGTCTCGACATTCAACATCGTCTCGACATTGATCATGACGGTGCACGAGAAGCGGAAGGAGATCGGCATTCTCGCCTCGATGGGGGCGGAGCCGCGGATGATCCGCCGCATTTTTCTGTGGTACGGCTCGATGGTCGGCTTCTTCGGCACCGCCCTCGGCGTCATCCTTGGGGTTGTGATCTGTTTCATCATCACGCGCTTCCAGCTCGTGTCGTTCCCGCCCGAGATCGCCGAGGTCTACTTCGTGTCGTCAATTCCGTTCATCACGCGCGCGTCGGATCTGATGATCATTTCCTTCTTCTCGCTGATCGTTTCGTTCCTCGCCACGATCATTCCGTCGATGCGCGCCGCGCGTTTGAATCCTGTCGAGGCTTTGCGCCACGAGTAATGTAGGACGGGCTTTAGCCCGTCCGGTCGGGCTGAAGCCCGACCTACATTCACCGCTAATAGAAGATCGTCCGGCCTTCGCGGACATCCTTGTCGGTGATGATCAGCGCCTTGTCCCACCGGTCGCGCTTTTTACCATTCACTAACAATGCGACGCCAACTCCGTCGGAGGTGTAAGGGATGACCCACTGCAAGTGCCCGGTGGTGTCAGCCGTTCGTTCCTGCCGGTACTGGAAGGTTCGATCCCGATTCGTCTTCACCGGAATCTGCAATTCCGCGGCATTCCCCGGCGTCAGCCCGCCCATAATTACGTGCGCCCCGGCTACTCGTTCGTAGATCTTCATCGCCGGATGGGTTCCGATCGGTGTGCGGAACGGAAGCGGGTTGGTCCACACCGTCTCGTAGATCAGCCGGAGATGTTCGGGCGGGTGCGACTCTTTGCCGCTTCGATGTCCGTCAAAAAACAGCAGTGAGTTGCGAAACAGGAACGGCCATCGCGTGGGAGCTGCCGCGGGCCGATACTTCGAGAACTCCTGCGGGCTGACGGCTCTCAACACCTTGAGATAGAAGTCGTGCAGAGTGTTGTCGGTGTTGTCGATCACCACATAGCGCGAGCGGTAACGATCGAGGATCGGCAGCACTTCGTTCTCCGTGTCGCTGAACGCGTATCGCGCGTAGTCCACCATATGCCCGAGAAAAGCGGGCGTGGAGAACGGGCTCACCACGGCGGGGCGATGCGCATGACGAACCAGAAGATGTCCGTAATCGCGGCGGGCGAAGACGGAGTACTCGGGCGGACCATCGCCCAGCTCGTGATGCGCGGTCGGCGGGGTGTTCTCTCGCATCCAGGCAAAGGCCTCGATGGTCTGTCCCATGGTCTCGCGCGTCTCCGTCTTCACGCCGCTCAAGTTGCACGTGAACGAGCCGGTCACCCACAGCGGCTGCAGGAAAAAAAACGCGTAGATGGCCCAGCGCTTTACACTCGCCACCGCCACCAATCCTTGTGCAACGACGATGGAGTACCAGGGATGAGCGAACTGCACGTAGCCGAGGTGGGACAGACCAGTGATGACGCCGTAGGTGAAGAAGACTGCCAGAAGAGGCCAAAGGAAAGTTTGTGCTCTTCGCCGCTTCCAGAAAGAGACAATGCCGAAAGGGACCAGCAGCGCGCCCCAGGTGAAAATGTAGTACCACACCGGGCCGTACTTCAGGATGGAGGCCTCTTCCCCCTGGCTGCCGTTCAAGACATTTCCGAACATCAGGAAGCGCGCGCCTTCGAGAATGTTCCGCCACAACAGAGCAGCGACGGCCAGGCCCACGATGACCAGCGAAAGCGCGACGATCGGGCGCTTGCGCTGCAGGATGAACGCCGCTCCCAGGCCGGAAAAGAGGATGAGCAGCGGTTGAAACATCAAGGTCTCGTCATAGCGAATCTGCATCAGGCGCCCGGCAGGAGTCGAGAATCCTGACAAGAGGGCGAACAGAAAAGCGGATCCATAAGTCCAGTAGGAGTGCTTCACGAAATCCGGCGGCGCATTTTTTCGGAGTCCGAGAAGCAGCAGCACCAGCAGAAAAAAGAGCGAGTACTGGATGGTGGAGACATTGAAGAAGACCGCCGCGCCGATGGCGAAGCCGAGGAGCAGCGCGCGAAGTCGGCTCGGCGACCGCTCGTACCAATAGAGCAGCAGCGCAGTCACCGCGGTCATGAACGTGATGAAGTAGTGATGGTCGATATAACCAACCTCGGCATATTCGATATTGACGAACGACAGCGAAGAGAAGAGAGCGGCGATCAGCGCGGTGACGAAGGGCAGCAGAGACGCGAAGAGATAAAGGAAGAGCAGTTGCGTCGCGGAATCGACGACGCAGGGGATCAGCCCGAGCACGGTTTCGTTGAGCGGGCGCGAGTGGAAGAGCAGATCGAAGGGCTTGACGATGGTGGCAATCAGCAGGTTGTAGCCCATCGGCCACGGGACACGCAGGTTGTCGGGATAGTAGTCATACGTGTCGTAGAAGGGAACGTGAGGGAAATTGCGCACGATCATTTCCGTGCGCCGCGCCTGGTAGTTGCTGTCGTAGAACTCGAAATTCCGATAGCCGGGATCGTTGGAAGCGAAGAAGTGCGGCCCCGAGGAGGCCACGCGCAGCGCAAACGAAATCAGAAAAACCGCGGCGTAGGCAAAGAGGCGAGCGCGCGGATTTGCGAACGGTTGGAACTGCGTCGCCGCTGGTGGCGGCGGCGCCTCGAGCTTTTTTCTTCCTCTGCCTTTCCGGCTCAACGCAACCAAGCCTAACTCAACGAGACCAACTCCAACGTTTCGATCTCCTGCTCCAGAAACTCGCTCGCAATGCGCCGAAAGCGTTCCGCTGCGTCGGTGACCAGAAAGGTGTAGGAAGCGGACCCCTCACCCCGGCCCTCTCCCCGCTCCGCGGGGAGAGGGTGTCGCGAAGCGACGGGTGAGGGGCGCATCGCACGCACGCACGCTGCGGTCGTCTCGGCGCTGTCTACGATCGCGACCGCTTCGCCCACGACGTGCTCGATCGTTCCGCGAAGAATCGGATAGTGCGTGCAGCCGAGGACCAGGGTGTCGATGCCGGCATCGAGCAGCGGCTCGAGGTAGATCTCCGCCACTTCGCGCGCGACGTGCGTGTTCGCCCATCCCTCTTCCGCCAGCGCCACGAACAGCGGCGCCGCCGATTCGATCACATCGATCGAAGGCTTGATCTTCTGGATCGCCCGCGTGTACGCGCGCGAGTTGACCGTCCCCTCGGTCGCGATCACACCGACGCGTCCCTTTGTCCGCTCGGCCGCCGCCCGCGCCCCCGGCTCGATCACGCCGATGACCGGAACGCTGAGCGTCTCCTGAAGCGCAGGCAGCGCCGCCGAGGTGGCGGTATTGCATGCGACCACCAGCATGCCGATGCCGCGCTGCACCAGGTGATCGGCCGCCTGGAGCGCATAGCGCCGCACGATCTCCGGCGATTTCGTCCCATAGGGCACACGCGCGGAGTCGCCGAGGTAGATGAGCGATTGATTGGGAAGGGCGCGGGCGATTTCGCGGAATACTGTCAGGCCGCCCACGCCGCTATCGAAAACGCCGATCGGACTATTCGATCGCGCCGCTGTCGCCCGCTGCAATGCCCGCTCCCCCTTCGCGCTTGATCCCGTACTGCTCGATTTTCTTGTAGAGATTCGATCGCGGCGTGTCGATGGCCTCGGCCGTCTTCGAAACGTTCCAGCCGTGCTCGCGGAGTTTGGCGAGGATGAACGCCTTCTCGGCCTCGTCCTTGAATTGCTGCAGCGTCGACAACGGCATGGCGCTGCTGATGATGTCGGTGGCGGCACGGAAAAACTCGGCCGGCAGATCGGTGACGTCGATGGTGTCGGAGGGCACCATGATCACCAGTCGCTCGATCATGTTGCGCAATTCACGAACGTTGCCGCGCCATGATGCATCCTGCAGCGCGCGCAGCGCGGCGGCCGTGAATTTTTTCGGATGCTTGTTGTGCTCTTCTGAAAAAAGGGCCGCGAAATGCTCCGCCAAAATCGGGATATCGTCCCGACGCTCGCGCAGCCGCGGCGTGCGAATGGGGATGACGTTGAGGCGATAGTAGAGATCTTCGCGAAAACGGCCGCCGCGGATTTCCTCGATCAGATCCTTGTTGGTGGCAGCGATGACACGGACTTCGACCTTCACCACCGTGGCCGCCCCGACCGGCTCGACCTCCCCTTCCTGAAGGACCCTCAACACTTTCGCCTGCGTGCGCAGCGACATGTCGCCCACTTCGTCGAGGAAAATCGTCCCGCCGTCGGCGGCCACGAATTTTCCCGTCTGCTTGCGCACCGCGCCGGTGAAGGATCCCTTCTCGTGCCCGAACAGCTCCGACTCGATGAGCTCTTCAGGAATGGCCGCGCAGTTGACCTGCACGAACGCCATTCGCGCTCGCGAGGAGCGACGGTGGATCTCGCGCGCCACCAGCTCCTTTCCCGTTCCCGATTCGCCCTGAATCAGAACGGTCGCCTTGGTCGGCGCCGCACGCTCGATCTGCTCGCGCAGCTCGCGCATGCCGCCCGAATCGCCCACGAGCTGATAATCGCGCTCGGCGCGCTCGCGCAGCTCATCGACTTCCTCTTCCAGTTTCTGCGTGCGGACGGCATTGCGAACCGACAGAAGAAGCTTGTCGCGGTTGAGCGGCTTCTCGAGAAAATCGAATGCGCCGCGCTTCGTGCATTCGACTGCCGTCTGGATGTCGCCGTGTCCGGAGACCATGATCACCGGCGATTGGACTTTCTGCTGCTTGAGATTTTCGAGGACCTCGATGCCGTCGAGGACCGGCATCTTGATGTCGAGAAGGATCGCGTCGTAAGCGACTTTGGTCGCCTTGTCGATTCCTTCCTGCCCCGATCGCGCTTCGTCGATGCGATAGCCCTCGTATTCGAGGGTCATGCGAATCGCTTCGCGGATCCCGGTTTCGTCATCCACCACGAGGACGCGGTACGGCATAGTTCGCCTCTGTGCAATCTTAGCGCCCCGGCGGCATCCTGAGCCGCGGAGTCGGCGAAGGATCTCAAACTGCGCAGCTTGAGATCCTTCGCTGCGCTCAGGATGACGGGTAGAATCCGCGCGCTATGGACGTTGCTCTCAACCCCGAACCAAAATGGTCGAAAATCGACCACCTCTTCGTCGCCCTCGCTGAAGGTGACAAAGCCCCTCGCGATGTGGGCAAGTCGATTCAGAAGCTCATCGATGGCTCGGGATTCAAGGGTCGCACGGACGAGACGATCACGGTCCTCGCGGACGCGCCGCGAAAGATCACGCTGATGGGACTCGGCAAGCGCGACGCGATCAACCTGCGGCTGATCCGCACCGCCCTGTACGCCATCGGCAAACTTTCGAGGAAACAACACGACCGTTCGATCGCGGTCGCCATTCCGTACCCAATCGCCGATGTTGCAGTCCTGGCCGATTTCCTCAGCCAGTCCGATTACAAGTACGACAGCTACATCACGGTCAACAAAGACGGACACGTGCCCATCAACGCGGTGCTGATCCCACCCGTCGCTCTCGATTCGAAAGAATTAAAGCGCATTGAATCCGAAGCGCGCGCTCTCCGTTCCGGCGTCCGGACCGTCCGCGACCTCGGCAATGCTCCCGCGAATCTCATCACGCCGGCGCGGCTCGCCGAACGCGCGGAGGAAATCGCGCGCTCCGTCGGCGTGAAAGCGACGGTCTATGGCCGCAAGGAAATCGAGCGGATGAAAATGGGCGGCCTGCTGGCCGTCAATCGCGGATCGGCGGAGGAGCCGCGATTCATCGTGCTGGAGTACTCGCCGCGCAAGGCGAAGAAGCACGTCGCCCTGGTCGGAAAAGGCATCACATTCGACTCGGGCGGCATCTCGATCAAGCCCGCGGAAAAAATGGAGGAGATGAAATTCGACATGTGTGGGGCGGCGGCGGTGATCGGCACGATTGAAACTGCGGCCAAGCTCGAGCTGCCGGTGAAGATCACGGGCGCGATTCCATCGACCGAAAATCTGCCCTCCGGCAGCGCGTACAAACCGGGCGACATCATCACCATGATGAGCGGCAAGACCGTCGAGATCGTGAACACAGACGCCGAGGGGCGGATGATTCTGGCGGACGCGCTGCATTACGCGTCGGAGCTGAAGCCCGATCACCTCATCGATTACGCGACCCTCACCGGCGCGTGCGTGGTGGCGCTGGCGAGCGAGGCGGCCGGCCTTTTCTCCAACGATGATGCGCTGGCTCGGAAGTTGATTGAATGTGGCGACCGCGTCGGTGAGCGCCTGTGGAGAATGCCGGTGTGGGACGACTACAAAGACCTGATCCGCAGCGAATGGGCGGACATGAAAAACTCGGGCGGGCGGTGGGGCGGCGCGATCACCGCGGCGTTGTTTCTCAAGGAGTACGTCAATTGTCCATCGTGGGCCCATCTCGACATCGCCGGAACGGCGTATGCGGAAGCGGAGACGGCGCGGGAAGCGCGCGGAGCGACCGGCGCAGGAGTTCGCGTGACGGTCGCGTTTCTCGAATCGCTTTCGCGTTCCTGATCGCGGCGCTTGCGTCCTGCGACGGCCGTCGCACCAGCGCCGTGCAAGCTGCGCCGCGGCGCCCGGAAGAAATCAACTTCACGGCCATCGATTCGCCGAGTCTGCAGTTTCTGCCGCGCCAGCAGGAGGCGGCCGGATGGAAGCTCGACGAAGACCCGATCGTCATCCCGGGCAATCGGCTCGACACCTACCTCGATCAGGATGCGAACCACTTCGCGCGCTACGAGACGCTCGACGTCACCATCGGAAAATATTCGGCCGTCAACGGTCCCGGCTTCGCGACGGTCGAGATCTTCCGATTCCCCGATTTCGTCAAGGCCTTCGGCGCGTATTCGATGCGCAAGCGAGGCAACTATCGCATCCTGAACGTCGCCAACGAATCGTTTGCCAGCGCGCACTCGATCCATGTGTGGCGCGGTCCGTTTTACGTGCGGGTGGTGGGCGATGGCGGCGGCGGCGCGCTTTTGAAGCTGGTCGCGTCAGTCGCCGACAAGATGCCGTCCGCGCCCGGAAAACCGGCGGTGTTCGCGTTTTTGCCGGAGCAATTCCGCGTTGCGAACAGCGAGCGCTACTCCGTCGATTCGGGCCTGGGCCAGACGTTTCTGGCGAACTCTTTTCAGGCGACATTCAACGTCGGCGGTGACATCATCGAAGGCCTCGTGATTCCGGCCGCCAACAAAGGCACTGCGGCACAAATCCTCAACGACTATCGGCAGCTCTTCGTGCAGAACGGCCGGCTCCTCGATCCCGTCCCCAACCTGGGCGAAGACAACTTCACGGCCGAAGACAAGTTTCTGGGACGGGCGGTGGCCTTCCGCATCGATCGATTCGTGGTCGTGTTCAACGGCTACAAAGAGCGGCAGCATCTGATCGATCTGGCCACGTTCTCCGATCAGAAAATCCTCGCCACCATCCGCAAGCAGCTCGTGACGGCCGGCGAGCAGTCGGCGCAGTAATAGTTCTCGGTTCTCAGTTGTCGGTTCTCAGTCCCTCCCTCCCTTTGAGAACCGAGAACTGAGAACCGAGAACCAGCTACAATCCCTTATCTTTTGAAAGTCGCCTTTCTGAAGCCCCCGGTGGGCGGCATCCTAGGCCTGGAGATGCTCACATTTGTGGAGCCTCTAGGTCCGATCTGCGTGGCGGCCTGTCTCGAGCAGGAAGGCCACCAGTGCAAAGTCTTCGATCTCCGCATCGAAGGCCAGGAGCATGGCCTTGCGCTTTGCAAGACGTTCGATCCGGATGTGGTGGGCCTGCAGTGCAACTTCACCACCGAGCGCAACCGGACCATTCGCCTGGCGCAGCGCATCAAACGCGAGATGCCGCGAGCGTTGGTGGTGGTGGGCGGGCACGACGCATCGCGCGATCCGGCGTGGTTTGAGCACGAGTCGATCGACGCGATCGCCATCGGCGACGGCGAAGAAGTCATGGTGCAGCTCGTCGATGCCTTGGCGCGCGGACGCGACATCAAGTCCGTGCCGAACCACGCGCCGATGCATGCGAATCTGGACGATTATCCGCTGCCGGCGCGCCATCTGATCGCGGACTATGCCGATCACTACTACATCAATTTCCGCAAGCCGCTGGCGTTGATGGAGACCGCGCGTGGGTGTCCGTTCAAGTGCAATTTCTGCTCGGTCTGGAAATTTCACGAGAGCACGTTCCGCGAAAAATCGCCCGAGCGCGTTGTCAGGGAATTGGAGCAGATCACTGCGCCCAACATTTTCATCACCGATGACATCTTCTGGATGAACGTGCGCCGCGGCCAAGAGATGGCCAGGCAGATCAAGGCGGCCGGCATCAAGAAATACTTCACGGTGCAGACGCGCACCGACATCATCTGCAAGTTTCCGCAGCTCGTCGAGATGTGGAAAGAGTGCGGCAGCCTGGCCATTTTCCTCGGCCTCGAATCGGTCACCGACGAGGGTCTGAAAGCAGTCAACAAGAAGAACACCGCCGACAACAACGTCCGGGCCATCAACATCCTCAAAGAGCTCGGCGTCGGCTTCACGCCCAACTTCATCGTCGATCCGGCCTGGGACCGCGAAGACTTCGCGCGGCTGCGCGACTGGATCGACACCATGGCCGCCTACAACAGCGGCTTCTCGATTCTCACGCCCCTGCCAGGCACCGATTTGTGGGATACCGCGAAAGATCAGGTCACCACCCACGATTGGGAGATGTACGACATCGTCCACGCCGTTCTGCCGACCAGGCTCTCCCTGGAAGAGTTCTACGATGAATACTCCCGGCTGTGGCGGCACGCCCTGGAAGTGCGGTATCGCTATCGCGGAAAAATGAAGACGTACTTACAGCTCGGCGCCGCGCTCGCGACACGGAAGGTCACACTCGGCGCGGTGCGCAAAGGGATGAACATCGCGAAAGTGTTCAGCAAGCCGGAGACATTTCTGCGGGCCCACCGCCCTTCGACCTAGGTTGCGCGGTCTCGCAGTTGCGCCCTCTCGCGGTGCAGCACTCCGAGACCTCGCAACCACGAGACCACGAGACTGCGAATGATCGTCCACCTCGTCGACGGAACTTACGAGCTGTTCCGCCACTTCTACGGCCTGCGGCGCGCGAAGAACGGCGATCCTCCATTCGGTGCCGTGCGGGGCGTGCTGCACATGACGCTCGAAATGATCGAGAAGGGCGCGACGCACATCGGCGTCGCGACGGACCACATCATCGAATCGTTCCGCAACGCGCTGTGGCCTGGCTACAAAACCGGAGCGGGGATCGATCCCGCGTTGTGGCGCCAATTTCATCCGCTGGAAGAAGCGCTCACCGCGATGGGCGTGGTGGTCTGGCCGATGATCGAGCTGGAAGCCGACGACGCGCTGGCCTCGGCCGCCGCCTTGTCGGCCGCCGACGCTGCAGTGGAGAAAATCTGCATCTGGACGCCCGACAAGGACCTGGCGCAATGCGTCGTCGGCCAGCGGGTCGTGCAGGTCGATCGGAAGAGCGGAAAAATCCGCGATGCCGCCGGCGTGCAGCAGAAATTCGGCGTGCTGCCGCCGTCGATTCCCGACTATCTGGCGCTGGTCGGCGATGCCGCTGACGGCTACCCCGGCATTCCCGGATTCGGCGCGAAGTCGGCAGCGGCCGTCCTGACGCGATTTGGTCACATCGAGGCGATTCCCGCCGACGCCTCCCAGTGGCGCGCGAACGTTTTCAGAAGCGGGCGCCTCGCGGCCACCCTCGTCGAGCAACGCGAGGACGCCTTGCTGTTTCGCACGCTGGCCAGGCTGCGCGACGACGCCGCGCTGTTTGATTCTGTCGAGAGTCTGCGTTGGACGGGCCCGACTCCGCTGTTCGCTGACTACGCAAGGCACATCGACGCCCCCGAATTGATCGAGCGCGCCGAACGCGCGGCGAGTTTAGTCGGCGCGGCCTAACAGCACGCCGCCGCCCCAGATCTGTTTGGGCTTGGCGCCTTTCGAATCGGGGAACTTCGCGAACAGGGACAGGAAGAACGGCGCTCGCTTCAACTTCGCGGCGGTGTGGAGCATCGATCGAACGTCGAGCGGCTTCCAGCCGCAATTCACGAAAAACTCCGGACCATTTTCGGGTGCGAATTTCAACGGCGCCCCCGCCTCGCGCAGCGGCGATCCAATCTGCTTCTGCAACATTTTTAGCAAGCCGGGCGAGACCAGATCGGTCGCCCATCGCTGCAATGTCGGCTGAGCAGCGAGATCCTTTCCGAGCTGGCAGACTTCGTCGGCGGTGAGGTAGACGATGAGACCCTCACTCATCGCCATCACGCGTTTCGCGCGGCGGCCGAGGGATGCGAAGAGGTCGCGCCGGGCGGAGAGATTCGAAAGGTCGAGCGCCACGCTTTCGTATTTGCACACCGGCTTCTCGCTGCGCAGGATGTCCTGCTTGTAGGCCAGCAGATCGGGCAGATCGACGTCGATCCATTGCAGGGAGGAAGGCAATTGCATGCGATAAGGACGCGTGTCGAGGCCGGCCGCCAGGTTCACGACCATGTCGGCGCCGGCAGCGACTTCCTGAGCAACGTACGTGTCGAACAGATAAGTGCGCGCGACGTACGACCAGGCGTGCTTTTTCGCGACCGAGACCTTCTCCATGATCTGTTCGCCGCGCGCGCCGGCCAGGCGTCGTGCGAACGGATCGCGGAAGACAGCATCCTGGCGCTCCGATTCCCAGGCGCGGTACATCGCCACCCAGGCAGCAGTATCGGAGATGTTGCGAATCAACGGTTGGCTGCTCATGGGCGTGATTCTATGCGGAACCTGCCCGGTCGCGCGTCCGTCGAAGTGATGACGAAAGGAAATCCTCCATGCGCAAAGCCCTGCTCCCGTTTCTCTTTCTTCTGACAGTTCCTCTCATCGGTCAGGAAACCGTCAAGACGCATCCGGTTTCGGTCCTCATCGACTCCAGACCCGATTTCGCGGAGATTCAGCTCGACGGAAAATTTATTGGAACGACTCCCCTCAATTACCGCCTCTCGCCGGGCATGCATCGGATTGCATTGACACGCAAGGGATTTGCGACGTGGACCCGCGATCTCCTCGTCACCGATGGCGTGCCGACGCGCGTGGGCGGGCTTCTCGAGCAAACGACGACCCAGAATCCGTGCCCGACCGAGTCGCCGTCGGGACGGTGATTCCTATCGCTCCCACAATCCGCTCTTGCCGCCCGACTTGCGAACGAGCTGCAACGATTCAATGGTGATGCCTTTCTCGGCACTCTTGCACATGTCGTAGATGGTTAAGGCGGCCACCGCGCACGCGGTCATGGCCTCCATCTCGACGCCGGTCTTTCCGTCGCAGCGGACGATCGATCGAATCTCGATCGTGCCGCTGCCGCGATCGAGGTCAAATGTGATGTCGATGGTGTTGAGCGGCACGGGATGCGTGAGCGGGATCAGCGATGGCGTCGCTTTGGCGGCCAGAACGCCCGCGACTTTGGCGGTGGTCAGCACATCGCCCTTGGGCAGCGCCTGTTCGATCAGCTTGGTCAGCGTCTCCGGTCTCATGCGCACTGTCGCGACCGCGACCGCTTCTCGCCGCGTCACCCGCTTCGAGGCCACGTCCACCATCGAGATGCCGCCCGTCTCGTCGAAATGCGAAAAGTCTTTGGTCATAAATGTCTCGTGGCCTCGCGGAGTTCTTCAGGTGTGTTGACGTTCATGAGCGGCTCGCCGGGAAACCGGGCCCGCAAGGCATCCTCTTCGATGATCTCGAGGCGATCGGTGAGCGAGTGCAGATTGAGCTGACCGGCGGCGATCCGCAGCTCGAATCGCGGCAGCAGCGACGATGCGTAACCGGCGCACAGCATCTGCAATTTTCCGTTCCAGCGCGGCACAACAATCTCGGCCGCCGATTGCGATGCGCGGCCGGCCAGGTAGCGCAGCACTTCTGACGTCAGGAGAGGATAGTCGATTGCCAGGATGAAGCATCGCCCTTTGGCATCCTGGAGTGCCCGCCAGACTCCAAAGACCGGCGCCTGCTCCTGGCGGGGCGGCTCAAAAATCGTCGGCAGCGACTCCACCCCCTTCCCACCCGCTCGTTGCACGGCGATGACGCGATCGAACACCGGTTTTGCCGCCGCCATGACGCGCTGCAGAAACGTAGAGTCGGCGAACGGCAGATCGAGCTTTGAACGGCCCATGCGGTTGGATTGGCCGCCGACTAGGAGATAGCAGTTCATTGAAGTTCGAAGTTCGAAGGGCGAAGTTCGAACGAAGAAAACTTCTTCATTCTTCATTCTTCATTCGAACTTCGAACCTCGTCTTTTCAGTAGGTTACCATCCCTTAAATGTCCGTCTCGGTCATCATTCCCACCCTCAACGAGGAAGATTGGATCGCCGGCGCGGTCGAATCGGCTTTTGCTGCCGGAGCGGCGGAAGTAATCGTCGTTGACGGCGGCAGCCACGACCGCACCGCACGCTTTGCGACCGCAGCCGGCGCGCGCGTGCTTCTCGCGGAGCCGATGCGCGCACGACAGCTCAATCGCGGCGCGGAGGCGGCCTCGAATCCAACTCTGATTTTTCTTCACGCCGATTCGCGTTTACCGAGCGGCGCGGCCGCGGCGGTCGAAGACGCATTGCAGGCCAGGCTGTTCGGCGGCTTCCGCCTCCGTTTCATCGAGGCTGATTCCAGGCTGCGGATCGCGGCAAAGATGATCAATGCGCGCACCTGGGTCACGCGCGCGCCATGGGGCGATCAGGGACAATTCATCCGCCGCGAGACGCTGCTCGCCTGTGGCGGGTTTCGGGAAATCGCGATCATGGAAGACTACGAGCTCGCGACGCGGATGCGGCGGGCAGGTCCGGTACGGATCCTGCCGATGACGATCGCAACGTCGGGCCGTCGATTTCTTCAAAGAGGAATGTTGCGGACGGCGATAGTCAACTGGTTGACTATCTGGCGCTATCACCAAGGAGTGGATCCCGAGGAGCTCGCGCGCGCTTATCGCGCGTGAGGCTTTCGGGTGCGTTTCGGCGCCGCCGCCGGTTCCGGATTCTTCTTGGCGTGTCTGGCCTGACCGAGAGAGACGTTGATGGGGTGGCCGCGGCCGAGGAACGGAACGGTCGGGCGTGCGCGAACGCCGAGCTCGCGCCGCACTTTGATCAGCCCATCGTGCTCCGGAACGATTTTCAGTCCGGAGTCGGCAGTCTCGATGGCCTTCTTGCGATTGCCGGAGGCGATGTAGATGCGCGTGAGATTGGCGTAGTGATCGCCGTTGTAGAACTCGAGATCGAGAGCGCGTTTGCACAGATCGATGCCGGTCTTGTACTTCTTCTGGACCAGGGCCAGCGAAAGCCCGAAAAATGAAAGACCGCTGGCCGCCTTGGCGGTATTCAGGGGCGGCGCTTCGTCGGTGCCGTAGATGTCGAGAAACTCCGTCACCGCCTTTAGATGCTCCCCGGCCTCGGTCAGCAGAATTGCCTGGTCAATCCGTCTCAGAATGTTATTCGTCATCAGATGAGCTCTCTCGATCGGAGCCGGCGCACGAACTTTTCGATGCGGCCGCGCTCCTCTTCAGTCACTCCCAAAAAATGTAATCCGTATTTTGCGGTGGTACCAACAAATTCGGCGCGCAAAACTTCCGATTCGATCTGCATCGGCTTCTGCTCGCCGGGTAAATAGAAATGCAACCGCAGCTTGCCCTCGCCGGGAAGGACGCGATCGAGCTCCAGCAGCATGCCGGTCGAGGAGATGTTCAGGCTTCGGCCGATCAGGAATCGTCCGTTCTTTTCGAGCGAAACTTCGATGCGCGTGAGTGTACGCAATTCGCGACGGGTGGGGATGCTGGTCAGCCGCGTGATCTTGGCGTCGAGATCGTTGCGCTGGAGCGGACGATAGATCACGTCGTTGCAGCCGGCGGCCAGGCACAGGTCCTGATGTTGATCGTTCTCGCGATCGCAGACCAGGAGCAGCGAGATGCCGCGCGTCCGCTCGTCGTTGCGGATTTCGCGACAGAATTCCGGCGCCGACATGTCGAACAGATCGAAGCCGAACATGATGAGCTGCGGCTGCTCGTCGCGCGCCTTCTGCAATCCTTCGCTTCCCGCCAGCGCGGTCGTGACCAGCGCCTCGCGGCGCCGCAGGATCGTCTCCTGGAACAGCAGTGCCCCGCGCGATTGATCGACGAGAAGAATGCGTCCGACATCCGTAGCGGTGGTCATTAAGCGGCCGAGATCTCACGCAGTCTGGCGACGACTCGTTTGAGATCGTCGACCAGCATGCCCATATGTTCCGCAGTGTTCGACTTGCCGAGGCCGAAGCGAATCGAGCCGATGGCGGAGGGTTCCGCAACGCCGATCGCCATCAAAACCGGCGACGGCCCACGCTCGCCCGAACTGCACGCCGATCCCGATGACAGCGAGAAGCGGCGCATGGCCACGATCAGCGACTCCGCCTCGATGCGGTCGAAACTGACGTTTAGATTGCCCGGCAATCTTAACTCGCGCGGGCCGTTGACGGAAGCGCCGGCGATCTCCGCCGTCAGGCGATCCCAAAGTTCATTGCGAAGGGCAGTGAGTCGCTCCCCTTCCTCCGCCATCTCGTCCTTTCGAATGCGAAATGCCGTCGCCATGCCGATCACGCCCGGGGCGTTCACCGTGCCCGATCGGACTCCCTTTTCCTGCCCCCCTCCCAAAATCAACGGCTCGACGCGCACACTCCTCCTGACATACAGACCGCCGATTCCTTTGGGCCCATAGATTTTGTGGGCCGACCACGAGGCCAGATCGACCTCGGCGAGGTTGACGTCAATTTTGCCAGCAGCCTGGGTGATGTCGCTGTGATACAGAACACCACGCTCTCTGCAGATGGCCGCAAATTCGCCAATGGGCTGGATGGTTCCGATTTCGCCGTTTGCGGCCTCGATCGAGACGAGCTTCGTATTCGGACGGATCGCCGCCCGCAGTTTCGCCGGATCGAGGAAGCCTTCTCGATCGGGCTGCAGAATCGTCAGCTCCACGCCTCTTTTCTCGAGTCGTTTCGCCGGCGCCAGCACCGATTTGTGCTCGATGGCGGAAGTGATCAGATGGTCGCTGGCGGTGAGGGAATTGAGTGCGATGTTGTTCGACTCGGTGGCACCGGCGGTGAAGTAGATTTCGTTGGGCTGCACTCTGAAAAAGCGCGCGATGCCGATGCGGGCATCTTCCACCGCGTTCGACGCGCGGCGTCCGTGCTCGTGAGTGAGAGAGGCCGGGTTTCCGAAGGTCGTGGAAAAGAACGGCAGCATGGCCTCGACGACGCGCGGATCACAGGGCGTCGTAGCATGGTGGTCGAGGTAAATCGGTGGCGCGGACATGGTCGAGGATCAATAATAACGGTATGCGAAATGCGCTCCTCATCGCCGCCATCGCTGCAACGGCATCGACTGCATTTGCCGCCGATCAAAAACTGTCCATCGGCATCCGCACCGACGGCGCCCTCCGCGGAGACACCGCTGTGCTGGTGACCGTCAAGAACCTCACGCCGACAATCGTGACGGTTGGCAAAATTGCGGTTCGAAGCGCTTACAACATGAATTTCATGCTGGTCCCGGTGACGAGAAAATTCGATCAGAAAATCGCGCCCGGGGCGACCTCCAGCTTCATCATGATGTCGCCCTCGCATTTGCAGAATGCTCGCAGGTCGGCTGCCCCAGCACCGATTGTCATCGAGGCGACCGTCGACGCCACCAGCTTCGACGGTCAGGCATTCCGCACCGTCCACAGGACGAGCGTGCTCTCCGCGCCCTAGTGCGCGTGCCGACGCCGTCGACGCCGCGGATGCGGCTGGCGCGGCGCTTCTCCTTCGGCACGCTTGACGCGCAGCGCGAACGATTGCCACTGGCGGAAGACCTCGACGTATTTGCCGGACGAGAACGCGTAAATCTCGAGCAGCGCCAACGCGTCGTTGAAGGGCTCGCGGTAGACGAAACGGAATTGCGCGCGCCGGTCCGCCGGCGGCTCCAGCAGACGCCACAGCGTCTCGAGCGCCTGCTCGATCTGATGGCGCGTCGCGGCCGGCAACGCCATCCGCGCGCAAATCGGCTGAATCAGCTCGCGGATGAAGACCAGCACCTCGCCGATCCGCATCCGGCCATTTCGGCGACCTTCCTCGCGCTCGATCTCTTCGATGACCCAGGGGAGCAGAAGGACCGAGAGAAGCACGGCGTCCGGAATCTTGCGGTCCGATTGTACGGTCCGATCGAGGACTTCCAGCATTTTCCAGAAGTACGGAGCGCGCTCGCCCGCAATGGCGCGGAAAACCTCCGGCAGCAGCGGCTCGAGAAGACCGGTATCGACCATCAGGCGAAATGCGCCTCGCGACCATCCGCGTCGCAGCAGCTCGAGGATTTCCTCCGACACGCGATGCGGCGAGGCCTTCAGGATCTCGTGTTTGTGGCGGAGGATCGCTTGGTAGGTCTCATGCTCGATGTCGAAGCCGAGTCGGGACGCGAATTCGATGGCGCGCATCATGCGGACCGGATCTTCGCGGAAGCGGATGTCGGGATCGCCGATCACGCGTACTTTTTTCTGATCGAGATCGGCAAGCCCGCCGATGAAGTCGATCACCGAGAAGTCGGCGATGTTGTAGAACAGCGCATTGATCGTGAAGTCGCGGCGACGCGCGTCCTGCAGCGGCGTGCCGAAGGTGTTGTCGTCGGTGATGAGCAGCTCCGCATTTTCCTCCGTCGGACGCTCGGGCTCGCGGCGGAAGGTCGACACCTCCACGATCATGTCCTGAAAGATGATGTGCACCAGGCGGAAGCGGCGTCCGATGATGCGGCTGTTCCGGAAAAGACGGCGGATCTCGGCCGGATGGGCGTCGGTCGCGACGTCGAAATCCTTGGGCGTGCGATTCATGAGCAGATCGCGCACGCTTCCGCCGCACAAATACGCCTGGTAACCGCTTCGATGCAGGCGGTAAAGGACCTTCAGGACGTTCTCGGGAATGCGACGGCGCGAAATCGAATGGCTGCTGCGGTCGACGACGACCGCCTGTTCACTTTCGCCGGTCGCACTTGCAGGTGCGCTCATGGGCTATAGCCGGTATCGGTCTCCGGAAGAATGGTTGGAGTGAAATGGTACTTGCTGTCGACGATGAAAAACGTCCGTTCCCAGCGGGTCTGCGTGAAAAAGTGAATGACGACGCCGCGGAGCTCTTTGAGCCGGGCCGAGGGAGGGCTGTCGGGCGGCGGCGGAATACTCGCGAAGGACCAGTACACCATGAACGCGCGTCCTTTGATCATTCCACGCGGCACCGTTCCCCAATAGCGTGAATCGCTGGAGCGGTCGCGATTGTCGCCCATCGCGAAGTATCGATCGGGCGGCACGGTGTACGGACCGAATTGATCGCGCGAGCGGTACGGCTCGGGCAGCGCCGGCTGGAGCGGAAAGACATTCGGATCGACGTGGACCACGTAGGGCTCGTCGAGCTGTTTGCCGTTGACCGAGACCTTTTTGTCGCGAATCTCGAGGATATCCCCGGGCATCCCGATCACGCGTTTGACGAAATCCGTGTCGGGCTGCAGCGGATACCGGAACACGATGATGTCGCCGCGTTTGATGTCGCGCAGCGGAAGGCGTCCCTTCAGCGGGTCCGGCGCGGGACCGTAGATGAATTTGTTGACGATGATGTGGTCGCCGACCTTCAGGTTGTCCTCCATCGATCCGGTCGGGATCTTGAAGGCCTGAAAGGCGAAGATTCTCGCGAAGTTGACGAAGATGACCGCGATCAGCAGCGCTTCGTAGTATTCGCGGAACGTCGACTTTTTCTGCTTGGGTTCATCGGACGCCATTGATGTCCTTTATCGGAATTCCATGGTCGCTGCGGCCGCCAAAAACATAGATCCGCTGCGCGTCAATCCACGGTGTAGCGTCGACGGCTGCCCAGAACGCGTCATCCGGCGCACGCGGCATGATCGCACAAGCCACGCGCTTGTTGCGCATCAGAGTGCCGCGGGCGTCATCCCACACAAATGGCGGATTCGCGATCCAGACCACCAGCGGGATCTTCTCCGTGTACCGAATCGTCTTCGGCCGAAGCATCAGGGCGCCGTCCAGCGGCAGGGCAGCAAGGTCGAGCTTCACCTCGGGAGGGACATCAATGCGAAGCGCATGACCGTCAAAGTTCACCGATTCGATGCGCTCCGACGCGTCGGCACTGCTGAGCACGACAAAGTAGCGTTCGGCCGGCGGATCCCACGCCAGAGCACGCACTGTCGCATAGGGAAAGCCGACGCTCAACTGTGTCGCTGTCGGGATGTGCACCGTCCGCACGACGTCGCCCGCCTTCCCGTGAACGATGAACGCGACTTTGTTGCCTCGAGGCGCCCACACCGGATCGGTCTCATCCGCAGGGTCCTCGGGAATCCAGTGGATCTCGCTTCCCTCCAGCGCGACCAGGCCGATGTCGAAGTTGTCGCTGCGCTTCGCGGCAAAGACGACCTCTCCCCTGTCGAGCGAAACGTCGAAGGATTGGATCGCAGCGAATTTCGGCGTCAGCTCTTTGCCGCCGTTGACGAGCTTGCCGTCGACGATTTTCACCTTGCTGACCGCGCGCCTGGCGCACTCGACTTTCGCGCAAGGGTCGCCGATCGTCGCCGCTCCTGGCACTCGGGACGTCGTGCCGCAATGCACCAATAATAGAAACAGAAGCCACGTCCGGACCCGCACCAAAATTCATTCTAACACGTTGAAAATAAAAGGCCAAATGTATGGCCAAGGCTTTGCAAATAAATAGCGTCATGGATCTTCAAGATCAGTTGATCGAATCCTCAAAAGAGCGGCGCGGCAAAGGCGCCGGAAAGTTCTCGATCGCTTCGATCGCTCTTCACGGCTTCATGATCGCCGGCATTCTGTTCATGTCGGCGACGGCGACGCACAAGGTGGCCGCCGAAAAGCCGATCCGCGCGTTCCTGGCCTCCAACGCCGCCCCGCCTCCGCCGCCACCACCCCCGCCGGCTGCCTCGAGCGCGCCGCGTTCGACGCCGACGATCAAGCCCGTGCAGATTCCGAAGTCGTCATTCGTCCAGCCAACCGAAATCCCGAAGGAGCTGCCGAAGGTGGAGGCGCCGATGACGTCCGCGACGAACGTCGCCCCATCGCAGCCAAGTGAGCCTGCTGGAGAGCCGGGCGGCGTTCCTGGTGGCGTCGCAGGCGGTGTTCAGGGCGGGGTGCAGGGAGGCGTGGTGGGCGGGACGGTGGGCGGACAACTGGGCGGTGTGCTGGGTGGGGCGGTGGGCGGAACGGGTGAGGCCAAAGAGCCGGAACCCCCTAAACCTGAAGGACCGCTGCGTGTCGGCGGCGACGTCAAGGCGCCGGTCGTCATCAAGCGTGTCGAGCCGATGTACCCCGACACCGCGCGCAAGGCGAAGATCGCCGGCGTGGTGATCGTGGAGGCGATCATCGACAAGGACGGAAACGTCGACAAAGCGAAAGTGCTGAAAGGTCTTTCGATGGGCCTGAGCGAAGCGGCAATCGAAGCGGTCAAGCATTGGAAGTTCAAGCCGGGAACGTTGAATGGTGAACCGGTCGACGTCATCTTCAATCTGACCGTCAACTTCAAATTGGAATGAGGAGGGGTACGAATGCCACGAGGATCAAGGACGGGCGAAGGTAATGCACGTGGTTGCGTAGATGCGCGGTCTCGCGGTGATGTACTGCCAGACCGCGAGACCGCGAAACCTCAGTCCCCTCCGCGATCCACGGTCATCGGCTGCGTACCAACCTTCCTCGAAATCGCCTTCGCCTGCAGGAAGAGGCCGAGGTAATCGCGGCCGCCGGCTTTCGAGTCGGTTCCCGACATGTTGAATCCGCCGAATGGATGCACGCCCACCAGCGCACCCGTCGATTTGCGATTGAAGTAGAGATTGCCGACGAAGAATTCGTCCTGCGCGCGCCGGATTTTGTCGGGATTGTCGGTGAAGACAGAGCCCGTCAATCCGAACTCGGTATCGTTCGCGATGCGCAGCGCGTCATCAAAGTTTTTCGCTTTGATCACCGCCAGCACCGGTCCGAAAATCTCTTCCTGCGCGATGGTCGCATGCGGATCGACATCTGCGATCACGGTCGGCTCGACGAAGTAGCCATCCTCCGCGCGCACTTTGCCGCCTGCAACCAGGCGCCCTTCCGAGGTCCCTTTGTCGATGTACTCCTTGATCTTGCGCATTGCCGATTCGCTGACAACCGGACCGATCTGCGCGTCGCTTCGCTCCGGAGGCCCAAGGCGAAGGGCCTTCGTTTTCTCGACCACCATGGGCACGAACTTGTCGTAGATCGCTTCGTCGACGATCAGCCGCGAGCACGCAGAGCATTTCTGTCCCTGAAATCCAAACGCCGACGCAACCACCGCCGAAGCTGCGTCGTCGAGATTCTTCGTTTCACGATCGACGATGATGGCGTCCTTGCCACCCATCTCGGCGACGACGCGTTTGATCCAGACCTGACCCTTGCGGGGCTTGGCCGCTTCTTCGTTAATGTGTAGTCCGACTTCCTTCGAGCCGGTGAACGAGATGAATCGGATCTTCGGATGCTGGATGAGCGGATCGCCGACTTCGCCGCCCGAGCCGCTGAGGAAATTGACAACCCCCGCCGGCATGCCGGCTTCTTCGAGGAGTGCAAAAAAGCGATACGCGATCCACGGCGCATCCGACGAAGGTTTCAGCACCACGGCGTTGCCGGTGACGACGGCCGCCGATGTCATGCCGGCCATGATCGCGAGCGGAAAGTTCCAGGGCGGAATCACGGCGCCGACGCCTAACGGAATGTAGACCAGCGCGTTGTCCTCCGATTCGATTCTTGTGATCGGTTGCTGGCCGCCGTAGCGATAAGCCTCGCGGGCATAGAACTCGAGAAAGTCGATGGCCTCGGCAGTGTCGGCATCCGCTTCCGGCCAGGTTTTGCCGACTTCGTAAATCATCGTCGCGGAGAATTCGTGTTTGCGCTGGCGCATCAGGTCCGCGGCTTTGAGCAAAAGTCCGGCCCGGACATTGACCGGTGCGCGCTTCCACGTTTCAAAGGCCTTCCACGCCGCGCCGATCGCCTGCTCCACGTGCGCTTTCGTGCCCTTTTGGAATTTGCCGAGGAGCTGGCCATTGTGAGAGGGATTGGTGGAATCGTACGTTTTGAGACCGGTGATGCGCTGGCCGCCGACGACGAGCGGATACTCGCGTCCGAACTCGGCTTTCACTTTTTCGAGCGCCGTTTCCATCGCCGAACGGTTGTGCGGTTTGCTAAAGTCGGTCAGCAGCTCGTTGCGGAATTCGCTCAGCGTGCGATTCTGCGCGGTCGGCTCGGTCATCAATTCCGTTGGCATCGTTCCCTCCGGCGTCCTTGTTGCAGCGGAAGCGGTATGTACTCGAAATATCCATGCCACGCAACGTGCGCCCTGGCGCTGCTATTCGCGCTCGGGTGCGCGCCGGCCGGGCCGTGGCAGAACGAGCCGGTGGGCAGCGAGATCAACATGGCTTTCGCAGTCCGAAACAATCTTCTATTTCTCGATGGCGCAACAATCGACGGACGCCACGGACGTTTTCTCATCGGCTCAGCGCAGTCCCGGACGGTAGTCGATCCGAAGTTTGCGATCGAGGGGTTGCATTCGCTGCAACTGAGTGGGCGCGAATCGCTTCGATTCATGCCCGTAGTCACCGACCTCGGAGGAATCGCAGACGGCATCGTCGGGAAAGACATCTGGGGTAGTCACGCCATCACGATCGATTATCGCGCCGGCCTGCTGACATTTCAAAGGGAAGGCATGCATCCGGAGCTCATGATCGTCTATCGCTACAGCGACGATCCAACCATCAATGTCGTCATCGACGGCCGCGTCACCCCGGCCATCGTCGATACGACCTCGCCGGACTCACTCGTCCTGCCGCGCACTTCGCCGGGGCCGGGTCGAAGAAACGCGCACATTCAAATCGCGGACACCGATTTCGGGAACGTCGATGTCCGCGTGGCGGATGTCTCGGCGCCGCGCGTCGGCAATCGGCTGCTGTCGCGGTTCCTGATTTCGATCGACTACGGCCGGCATCAGGTCGGCCTGTGGCGCGACCCGCGGATCGCGCTGTAGGTTGCTGGGTTGCTGAGTTGCTAGGTTGCCAGGTGAACAACCAAGCAACCAAGCAACCCAGCAACTCAGCAACCCAGTTATAATCGCAGCCGGTCCCCGGGGTCCCAAATGTTGCTTTCCTTTGTCGCCATTCTCGCCATGGTCATGCTGACTCCCGCAACCGCCAGCAAAAGCAAGACATATCCGCGTCTCTCAGCGGCGGAAAAGAAGGACCGCATCCTCATCGTCGCGCCGCACATCGACGACGAGGCGATCAGCGCCGGCGGGTACACCATCGATGCAATTGCGAATGGCGCCGAGGTTTACGTCGTCTTCCTGACGGCCGGCGACTGCAATCAGTTTTCCGCGCGCCTGCTGCACAAGACCCTCGAGCCGACGGCCTCGAACTACCTATCGGTCGGCAAGACGCGCATCGCCGAAGCGAAGGAAGCCATGAAGATCCTCGGCGTGACGCCGGATCATTTCTTCATCCTCGGCTATCCCGACCGCGGGTTGCGGACGATGGTCGACAACCCCGACGCAGTCGTGCGTTCGCGTGGAACGCGCGCGCACGAAGTGCCTTATGACGACGCGCTGTCGCCGGGATCACAATACAAAATCGAGAACGCCCTCAACGATCTCAAGCAGGTCATCGCAACCGCCCGACCGACAACCGTCATCGCGCCCGTGCCGTTCGACAAGCACCCCGATCACGCCGCGGCCGCGGAGATCGTCGACGTGGCTCTGGAGGACATGCAATGGAAGGCGACGCGGCTGGGATACCTGGTCCATTCGCGGCGGATCAAGTCGCTGGTCAACTCGCGCAAGCGTGCGCTTCTCCCGCCGAACAAGCTGAAGGCATTCTCGTGGGCGACATACCCGCTGTCGGAACATGCCCAGCAGATGAAGGACAACGCGCTGATGACGTACAAGAGCCAGCAGCCGTACCTTCTGCTGCTTCGCAATACGTTCGTTCGCCAGAACGAGCTGTTCTTCGTTTATCCGACCGCGCTCGCGGAAAGTGAACTGGCGAGAATCACCAGCGCGCGCTAACGGCCCGGCCTGTGTCCTTCGCCCCGCGAAGCGGGGAGAAGGTGGCCCTCACCCGGCGCTTCGCGCCACCCTCTCCCCGCTTGCGCGGGGCGAGGGATCTGATAGTGCTCAATGCTTCGCCGATCGATGACGCGGGGGGATTGTCTGGTATGTGAATGCGTTAGGCCGCGTCACGGAGGTTCCGAAGGTCACGACCATGTCGACCGTCCCGACCGCGTGCGCCGGCGTCGTTGCCTGCATCGTGACCGCGTCGAGGATCGTGACGTTCGTTGCTGCAACTCCGCCGAACGTGACGGAAGAATTCACGGCGGTCGTGAAACCGAGGCCGGCAATCGTTACGACCGTTCCGCCCGAAACCGGACCTGTGGTCGGGTTGATCGACGTGATGGCCAGCGCCGGCACGAAGTACGAGAAGCCGCGCGTCAGCGTCGCGGTCGTTCCATCAGGGTTCGTGACGACGACATCCCGCGGCTGCGTCGCCTGTTCGGATGCGGGCCCCAGCGGGGTCTTGGCAGTGATGGACGTCGAACTGACGACATTGACATTGGTCGCGGGTACTCCGCCAATCGTCACGGTCGCGCCGGTCTGAAACGCGCTGCCGGTGAGGGTGATATCGGTTCCACCGGCTGTAGATCCGGTGCTGGGACTTACACCCGAGACGCTGAGGGCCACGACCGCGTTGACCACCATCTGGCCGAACATGCTGGAGTGGCCGATCCCGCAGTTCGACTGGGCACAGACGAAGGGAAACGTTCCGGGGGTGGTTGCCGTGAAGGTGCGAGTGACGGTCTGGCCTTTGGTGCAATTGAGCTGCTGCTCGACATACGTGTCCATCAGCAAAGCGTGAGCAGGATTGTTCACCTGCGAACCGTCATTGGCGGCAACGCTCAGGCTGATCGTCACGACATCACCCTGGTTCACCGTAAAGCTGCTGGGCGTGAATCCAAATGAAGGGGTCGCGTGCGCGGAGATGGCGATGGTCTTGGTCGCCTGCGGATCGATGGTCAAGCTCTCCGGCTGCGGAATGATCGGCCCGTGCGACGCCATCTCATGGATCATCATTTTGAGATGTTCGAGATGATCATCAGCGCTCGCTCCCAGAGCGACAAATGTGAGCGCGATCACAAGGCCACCGTTTCTTCGCATGGTCACGAGACGTTTCCTTCCCGTCGTTTGTTTACAGTTTGACGATGACGTTACGGCGATACAGGACCGTCAGGATCCCGAGCCATAGTGCGACAAAGCACAACGCCCAAAGCAGCGACGCGAATTTCGCGGGAAATAACGGCTCGAAAAACAATTGATACGACGCCTGATGCCATGACACCGCTTTCCCTCCCACCTTCACCCTCAGAAGGGAATCGATGAGCCGAGCCATGATTCCCGATCCCACGAAGGCGATCAGCGGATTCAGGCCGTAAACGATGAAGGGCTTCGTCCAGCCGGAAATGTGACGGACGTCAACAATCCAGAGGCACGTCGCAAGAACTACACAGCCAAATCCGGCGGTGAAGATCACATAGCTGCTGGTCCACAGATTCTTGTTGATCGGAAAGACCCAGCCCCACAGCGATCCTCCCACCATGGCCAGACAGCCCATGCCATAGAGTCCGACGATACGCTCGAGAAGCGGCCGCTGCTTGTCGGTAATCCAGCGACCGGCGAAGATTCCGAGCATGGCGGTCGCAATCGCGGGAAGCGTCGAGAGCGGACCTTCGGGGTCCCACGTTTTACTCGATGCCCAGATATGGTTCGCGCCAAGGATCAATCGGTCGGACCAGGCGGCCAGGGTTTTGTCGGGTTGATTGAGAAGAAACGCGCCGATCGTGCCGGTGCCCGGCACGGGAATCAGCGTCATCACGATCCAATAGCCGATCAGCAGCGAAGCGATGATCGCGATCTGTTGTCGCTTCGTGGTCCGCAAGGCGAGCAATGCCGCCGCCATGTACGCGATTCCGATCCTCTGCAGCACACCCGCGAAACGCAGATGGGCGGCGCGATATGCAACCCTCTGCCAGAAAGTCGGATGATCGACTCCCGCGATCTTCCCCCACCAGAAAAACGGAAACGCATTCAGCAGTAGACCGACCAACACGATCAACAAGCCCCGGCGAATGATCCTCCCCACCATCTCCGCCGGAGGACGCTTGCGCAGCGAAAGGTGGGTTGTGATGCCGACGATGAAGAGGAAGAACGGGAAGATCAGATCGGTGGGCGTCCATCCATTCCACGGTGCGTGCTCCAGCGGCGGATAAATCGCGCTCCACGTTCCGGGATTGTTGACCAACAGCATGCCCGCGATGGTAGCGCCGCGAAAAATATCGAGGGCAGCAAGTCGCTCGGGCGCCGGCGGCACCGGTATCGCAACTTCCTCGATCTGCGGAGCTTCGAGGACCGTCGACATCAGGAGCTCATGGTAAGCCTACGATAGGTCTTCAGATGCCTCAAGGCGGCGGCTTTCTCGCCGCGGCGCTCGTACAGTCCCGCCAGATTGAAATGGGCGTCGGCATTTTGCGGATCGAGCTCCAGGGCGCGCAGGTAGGCATCAATGGCGTCTTTGAATCGACCGAGATCTTCGAGCGCGACGCCGAGGTTGAAAGCGGCGATCTCGTGTTCGGGATCGAGATCGAGGGCGCGGCGATAGTGCTGTTCGGCAGCGGCCGGCACACCTTCCTCGTGTAGAAGGCGGCCCAGGTTGACGTGCGCGTCGACGTGATCGGGATCGAGCTCCAGCAGTCGCTCGTAAACCTCCCGCGCCTGCGCCGGCGACGAAGTCTCGACTTCGCACGCGACGTCGTACAACTCCTCGACTTCATCCGTGGGTCGCGGAATCGCCGAAGTCCGGTCCGCAATCTCGTCGACAGAAAAGTCGAAGAGCACCTGACCCGACTCCGGATTCCACACCGCTGCGCCATCGCTGACGACGACCCGATCGCCGTCCGCCGCGATCCGCACGCCGGTCAGCGAGCGCTCAGCCGGAAGTTGCTCCCGAAGACGCTGCAGTACGCGTTGAACTTTGCGTTGCGGCACATTCGCGGCGGCCAGCTCGCCGGCGGTGCGGAGGATGACCAGATCGTGAAACCCGAAGCGCAGCTCGCCACGCGGACCGCGCTCCGGCTGCAGGAAACCTTTACTCGCGAAGGCGCGGATCTGCGCGGCGGAGAGGCCGAGCATTGCCGACACCTCTCGCACCGTATAGGACATGACGATTATTTTACTTGCACGGGAAGAGGATATCGTTGTGCGGGCAATAACCCGACTGCGATAGCGCCTTTGTGCCGCCCACTACTCTCACGAGATTCTGCGCCAGGGCGAGAGCCCCCTTCTCATTTGATCGGAAGGCTGGCTCTGCGTTGGGCAGGTTCTTCATCAGGTTTGTTTTGAAACTTCGTATCCGGCCGTTCAAGGTGATCAGATTGCAAAGTATGCTGACGCAAGCGACACACATACTATCTTCCTCGCACGTTCCGGGTGGACAGGACGGCTCCTGCATCACCAGCGGAGACGCCTTCATGAGCTTGAGCGCCTGCACGACGTGCTCCTTGTACGTGGGTTGGGCCAGCGCCATCTCCCGGTAGAGACGACTTTCTACCATCTCGATTGTGGCAATGACTCCGGCCAGCTCCCTTAGTTCCGCATCCGTCAATGGCGCGGGCGTTTTCGGCGTGGCGACCGCTGGTGCAGCAAACAAAACTCCGGCAAGAGCGAAAGAGACAAAGAACATGAGCGCCTCCTTTTCAATTAACGAGAGAAATTGATGAGCCAAAGGTCGGAATTCGATTCTTGTCTGCAGAAGAGAAGCCGGTGTTCGGGTCCGATCTCCAACCCCCCGAAGCTGATCCCAGGTAAGCGATTGTTTGTCAGCCAGCGTTTATGTCCATCGACGAGGGAAATGAGCTCGAGGTTGTGAAAGCCTCGAGAATCAACGGCCGTGAGAATGATGGAATCTGATGAAGGGTCGATTCGAGCCGTGCCGCCAAAGGCGTGAGGCTCGAACGACGTTGCCGATTCCTTCCCCGAAGAATCGATCTGCAAAACCTGAATCCGCTCGTTGTGTTGCTCCGAATCGTAGGTGCTCTGAAGGACAACCAACTGACCGCTCTTCCGCCATCCTTTACAGGAGGTCTTGTCATATCGGCCGTGTATGCGAGAAAAAACGATCGGTCCCCGCCCGGTGGCCAGATCATGAACAACCACTTCGGATCGCCAGGGTGATCGAGTTGAAGTACGGACGTATGCCAGAAAGCGATCGTCCGCAGAAACCCGCAGGTCGTGAAGGTTGACACCTGTTTCACCCCTGACGACCGGCACGGAATCGGGAGCAGGAGGAGTGGCGCGGCCAATCTCCTGCCGGTCGGCTCCGCTCCGCTCGACGAAGTACACCAGGTCCGCTTTCGTCGCCCACGCAAGAGCCGACTCGACCCAATCGTTCGGAAACCTGTAGAACGGCGAGGGCCTGAAGCGGCTCGTCACTCTCCACTGATGCTCACTGCGAAGGTCCTTGAGCCATAGCTCGTACTCCGTTGGTCTCTGCGGCCTCACATAGGTCAACCAACGGCCCGTTGGTGACAGGTGCGGCAGAGCGCCGTCGCTCACAGCGAGTCGTGCTTCGCCGAATTGACCGTTGGAAAGGTTCGCCGCGAAAATGTTGGAATTGAAAATGTAAGGAACCGTCTCGTTCGTAGCCTTCGATCGCTGAAACGCCACGAGCGGAGTCTCTGACGATGCGCTCGGCCACTGATCCTGAACAGCTTCGGCAGTGATTTGCCTTGGCTCTGCTGATGATCCATCCCAAAGCCATAGGTTCGAGTAGTTGCGCTCTTCCATCAGCACGATGCTCTCTCCGTTCGGAGCAACATCGGTCACCCACTCGACCCCGGGGCTGGACGTGATCTGCTGCGCCGATTGCTTGCCGAGTGACATTCGCCAAACATCGATTTGGCCGCTGCGGTCGGACGAAAGCACCAGTTCATCGAGGTCAGCTCCGCCGAAATACGATCGATAGTCGCTGTAGTGGGCGCCGACCGGGGTTACGCGCACGGAATCGCTGCCGTCGACGCTCGCCACCCACACCACTTCGCGATCGTCCTGGTGAATGGAGTAAGTGACTCTCTTTTCATCACGGCGGATGTCGAAATCGACTCGTCTGCCTTCCTTTGCCATCGCTGGAACGAGATTCGAGAGTGTGTGCGTGAGCGCGTCGAAACGCGACAGGCCATTCCGACCTTCGAGATAGATGCTGCGGCCAATCCAACGAATCAGTCGTCCGTTTCGGAACTGATCGTCAATCGTCAAGCTTTCGCGAGGCGGTCCGCCGAACGCCGGCACGAACTGGAGGAAAACCTTGTCTGGGCCAACGGAGAGACAGGCAATTTGACTGCTATCCGGTGACCAGACGTGACTTCTGATGTTTGCCGGTCGATCGATGAGCATCGCCGGCTCACCACCTTTCATTCGACGAAGCCAGATTGCACTCTTTCCCCCCCGATCTGAGAGAAACGACAGCCATGCGCCGTCTGGCGAGAACCGGCAGTCCGATTCGTTACTCGGCCAGCGCGCGAGCGCCTCCAACATCGGAGTTCGGTCATTTCTCGCGTGTCTTTGCAGGACCAGCAGGACCGCGACGGCGGCGACGACCAACGCTGCCGCGATGGCCAACCATGATCGCGATGCCACACCCAGGGGCCGACTGCCCGGTTGGCTGCCGCCGGAGAGCTGCTGGCGAATCGCGCGCAGCTCGAGCGCAACATCGCGCATCGACTGATATCGATCCATCGGTGATTTTTCCAAGCAGCGGTCGATGAGGCGCCGGACTTCGGCGGGGTGACTGTCGCCCATAGGCGGCGGAGGCTCATGAAGAATCTTGTGCAGGACGTCGACGCGCGAATCCCCTGTAAACGCTCGCGAGCGGGTAACCGCCTCATAGAGCACGCAGCCAAACGAGAAAATGTCGGCGCGATTGTCGACAGATTTCTGCTCCACCTGCTCCGGAGACATGTACCCGAGAGTGCCGAGAAGTCCACTCTCGCGGCTGAGCGTGTCCGCTTTTGTGTCCGCGGTTTGAATCAAGTGTGGTTCCGCGAGCTTCGCCAGGCCGAAGTCGATGACTTTCGCATAGCCATCTGCGGTCACCATGATGTTGTCCGGCTTGAGGTCGCGATGAACCAGACCGGTCTCGTGAGCCTTGGCCAGCGCGTCGGTAACCTGAATGAGGATCTCGAGCAGCCGAGTTAGAGGAGGTCTCTGGTCATGGATGATCTCGCGCAGCGTGGGGCCTTCGACCAGCTCCATCGCGATGTAATGCACCGGCGCGCCATGGAGCTGCCCCTCGCCAATTTCGTGGACCGTCAGGATGTGCGGGTGATCGAGCGCCGAGGCGCTCTTCGCCTCCCGAATGAATCGACGAACGCGATCGGGACGATCCAACAGCTCCGGCGCGAGAACCTTGATCGCCACCCGCCGCTCGAGAAGCTCGTCGTACGCTATGTAGACTTCACCCATTCCGCCGCGACCAATGACGCCGCCGAGGCGGTAGTGACCCAGGACGGTCCCCGAGGGGAGCATCGAAACGGTCATTTGTGGTGTAGGACGATTCTATGTCCTGCTGAAAGAGGAGTGGTAAACGGAGGAAGATTACCTACCTTAGCGGGCGAGAATCAGCGCGTTCGCGACCTGGCGGGTACCACTTTGAGTGTCGAGGCCTTGGCCGGCTTGCGCTTCTGCTCGCCTTTGGCCTGAAGCCGTGTCGGCGACCTCACCGCGCGCGGCTTCGGCGATTCGAGACTGGCCTTCAGCGCTTCCATCAGGTCGATGACCTGCGCGCGCGGCTGCTCGATGTCGGCGGCCGTGATCTGTTCGCCGTCGATCTTCTTCTGGATCTGCCCGCGGATTCGGTCCGCGACTTCGTCGCGATAATTCTCCGGATGAAATTCGTCGGCCGCGCCCATCTCGGCAAGCTGCACCGCCATCTTCAGCTCGTTGTCCTTGATGACAGCATCGCCGAGGTCGAGCTCATCCATCGAGCGGATCTCGTTCGGATAGAAGAGCTGCTGCATGACCAGTCCCTTGCCCAGCGGGCGAAGGATGACCAGATACTGCTTGCCGCGCGCAGCGTACTTCGCCAGCGCCCAGCGCCCGGTTTGCTCCAGAGCCTTGGCAAGCAGCGTGTAGGCCCGGGCGCCACCTTTGTCGGGCGCGATGTAATTCGCCTTGGCAAAGTAGATCGGATCGATCGTCTCGCTGGGAAGGAATTCGCTGATGTCGATGGTCTGGGTGGTCTTCTCCTCCAGGGTCTTCAGCTCCTCCTCGGTGAAGGTGACGTACTGGCCGCGCGAGAACTCGTATCCTTTGATGGTGTCGGTGCGCTCGATCGTTCGCTCATCCTTGGGACAATAAAGCTGCTGCTGGATGCGCGACCCGCACTCCTTGTGCAGCATGTTGAAGTTGAGCTTCTCCTTCGCTTCCGTGGCCGTGAACAGCCGGACTGGAATCGAAACGAGTCCGAACGAAATCTGCGCGGTTGCAAATGCTCTTGCCATATGCGTTCCCTTATCTTACCGAAAATGCACTGGAATTTGTGCAATGGTATCTAGGACCTATCAGAGAATCTATCGAGCCGTGCGACGCATTCCCCGCGGCCGCGTGGCGACATACGGCGACGTGGCGGAACGCGCCGGACTGGAAGGTCAGGCGCGCCAGGTCGGCTACGCGTTGCACACCTTGCCGTCGGGCAGCGGCGTTCCGTGGCATCGCGTCGTCAACGCGCGTGGAGAGATCAGCCTCCGCCGCGGATCGGATTCCCATGAGCTGCAACGGCTGCTGCTGGAAGGGGAAGGAATTCGTTTTGATGGGCGGGGCCGCATCGATCTGAAGCGCTATCGGTTGAAATTAAGAATTTCAAATTTCAAATGAAAAATTGAAAGCGCCTTTCATTCTTCATTTTTCATTTGAAATTTGAAATTTTTAATTCTTCATCCACTCGAAGACGAGGTAATGCTCCCCATTCATCCCCAGCCGCCGGTAGACCTCTTGCGCGCGCGTGTTGCGGCGATCGACGTAGAGTCGGATGCCTTTCACCGACCGATCCGCCGATTGCTGCACATGCGCGTACAGGCCGGCATAAATGCCGCGTCCACGATATTCGGGCCGGACGTACACACTCTGAATCCACCACACGACGCCATTGCGCCAGTCGCTCCACTCATACGTGATGAGCAGCGAAGCGACGACGCGGCCGTCGGCATCAGCGACGCAGTAGCGTCCGCGCGAGGGGTCGTCGAAAATCGCGAGCACGCCGCCGGTGACCGTTTCCAGATCGAGCTCCACTTCCTCGGTCTCGCGCGCCATCGCTCTCTGAAAATCGATGATGGCGGGAGCGTCCTCACGTCGCGCACCGCGATAATGGAGCTGCATGGCCGTGACACTAACAAAAAACGCGCGGCAGCGCGCTCTGATGACCATGGTCATCGCGGCCACAGCGTTTGGCGCAATGGCATTCGCGGCCAAGGTTGCATCCGAGCGGATCTCGGGATCGGAAGTGGCGCTGATCCGGATGCTGATCGGACTCCTTCCATGCGTTTTCGTGCCGCCTTATCGGCGCGCGGCGCTGAAGTTCCAGCGGCTCGATCTGATTCTGTATCGCGGAGTGTTCGGCGGCATTGCGGTGATGCTGTACTTTCTCGCCATCGAGCACACGACCGCCGGGAGCGCGACGCTGCTCAATTACACGGCGCCGATCTGGAGCGGCCTTTTTTCCGTCGCGTTCATCGACGAACGATTCAGCCCGCGCGTTCTACTTCCGCTTCCCATCGCGCTGGTCGGAATCTTTCTGGTGGTCCGGTCGGGCACGATCGGCTTCGGCGTGTGGCAGATGGCGGGATTGTTGTCGGCAGTCAGCTCGGGGGCGGCGGTCACGGCCATGCGCGCGGCGCGACGGACGGAAAGCTCGTGGTCCGTCTACGCCAGCTTCTGCCTCTTCGGCGCGCTGGTCAATCTGCCCTTGGCGTTGCGATCGTGGAAGACGCCCATCGGCCGTGAATGGGCGGCGCTCCTGGCGACCGCATTTTTCGCAATGATCGCGCAACTGCTGTTGACCTTCAGTCTTCGCTGGGTCGACGCGCTGACCGTCGGCGTCATCTCGCAGCTGGCCGTCCTCATCGCCATATTCCTGGGCGCCATCTTCCTGGGCGAGCGCATCGCCGGAATCGCGGCCATCGGAAGCGCGCTCACGATCGCAGGAGTCGTCGGCGTCACCTACGTGACTTCGATCGACAAGCCGGAGTCGGCAGCGGATGAAGTTGTGCCGGAGGTGTGAGATAACGGGCCGATGAAAAAGCGGAGGAAGGTCCCCAAAGCCAAAGGCGTCACCAGGATCGACGATCCCGGCGGCCACGGCGTCGGCTGGTACGCGCGGGTGGTCTTCGGCGGCAAGACTTTTTCGAAGTATTTCGCGGACGGCGCGCACGGCGGCACTCGCGCCGCGTTTGGAAAGGCCGTCGCGTGGCGCGATGCTCAGGAGAAGAAAGTCGGCAAACCGCGGACGGATCGGCTCTTCGCCGCACCGGGCCAGCGGAGTCCGACCGGCGTTCACGGCGTTTATCAAGCCAAGCGAAGTTTTGTGGTGGCGTGGAGTCCGGCGCCGGGAGAAGTTCGCCGCGAATTCGTTTCGATTGCACGCTACGGGCGGGAAGGAGCGCTGCGACGCGCCGTTCAGATCCGCCGGAGCCGCGAGCTGGCGGTCTACGGGCGGTCGGTGAGCGCTCTGCCACGAAAACGTGGGAGACGCTAAGTCCGCCGTTCGAACACGATCGCGGTCCAGTCGTCCTCGTGTCCCGCACCGAGTTTGTCGAGTGCGGTGAAGAGCATCTCGATGTCGCCGCCGCTGCGCTTGACTTCGGCCGACAGGCGCTCGTAGCCGAGCGGCTCGCCGTTGACGATTGCTTCCGGCAGCCCATCGGTAAACAGAATCATCCGGTCTCCCGGCGCCATCGTCACGGTCAGCGATTCGTAATTCAATTTCTTGCGGATGCCGATCGGATAGCGCGGACCGGCCACCGCGATCGCTTTCATCGACGGGATCACCAGCGGATCGGGAAGTCCGGCGTTGGCGATGGTGATCGATCCGCGCTCGCCGTCGTAAATCGCCAGCAGAATCGCGACGAACTCCCGCTGTGGCAACTGGCCGGCCAATCGTTCATTCAGCCGGCCGAGCAGCGGAGCGGGACTGGTCAGCTCCGCCGCCAGCATCGGGACGATGGCCTTGACAGTCGCCATGATGAGACCCGCCTTGACGCCCTTTCCCGAAACATCGGCCAGGACCAGCAACAGGCGGTTCTCCCCGAGTGGCACAAAGTCGTAGAAGTCTCCTGCGACGTAAGCAGCCGCGACGTTGCGCGCGGTCACGCGATAGCGATCCGATTCGAGCGTCGAAGGCGGCAACAGGCGCTGCTGCAGATCGCGGGCGAGCTCGAGTTGCTCGCGCGCGAAGGTCGCCGCCTGCGATTCGAGCGCCGCCTTCTGCCTCTCCAGCTCCGCGCGCCGGAACCGCGCCAGCATCAAGCCGCCGAGAAGGCCGAGTCCGACGAAACCGACCAGCGAAGCGAGCGCGGCGTAGCTGTGGATGTTGTAATCCTTCGCGGCTGTCGACACCGCCACGACTGCGGTTGGTACAACAAGAAAAAAATATCCAGTGGCGGCGTAGAAACATCCGCAGCCGACGTTGTCGAACGTCGAACGCGGCGGCGGGAGCCACGTCAGGATCACGTATACGGCCAGTACATAAGCCGCCCCCAGCGCAGCTGCGGCGACGTAAGGACGCCAGCCTTCGAGAAGCGGTTCGTGAACCGAGGCCAGCGTCATCATCGAGAGTGCGCCGCATGCACCGAACAGCATCGGCACGATCGGAATGCGGCGCCACATCGTCAGGCCGACAACACCTGCCGCGCGCGCTCGAGCGCGATGTCGAGATTCTTGGCGAGATTCTCGCGTCCTCCGAAAAACTCCAGCTTTCGTGCGCGGACGATGGCGCGCAGCGGCTGCTCGCGGATCTCGGTCAGGATCAGGACCGTTTTCTGGTGCTGGCACCGCTTGGCCATGCGCTCGAGCGCGTAGATTCCGGTGGCGTCGATGGCCGGCACGTTTTTCATGCGCAGGATGAACACCTTCGGCGGCTTGGCAATCTCGGAGAGGACGTCTTCCAGCTTGGCTGCAGCGCCGAAAAAGAATGGCCCATTGACGGCATAGACCTCGACGCCGGCGGGGATCTCATAGCCGGCGACAAATTGCCTGCGCTTGCGCACCTGGGTGATCTCGCCCGGATCTTCGCCGGTATCGCGCAGCTCGCCGGTGATCTCCTGCACGTGCGTGATGTCGCTCATGCGCTTCATGAAGAGCAGCGAGGCCACCACGATCCCGACCTGCACGGCCACCGTCAAGTCGACGAAGATCGTCAACGCGAACGTCAGCAATAGAACGACAAGGTCGTGGCGCGGTGCACGAAGGAGTCCCGCGAACGAGCGCCACTCGCTCATGTGATACGCGACCACGACCAGAATCGCCGCCAGCGCGCTGAGCGGCACCATGGCCGCCCACCGCCCGAGGAACACCAGGATCAAAAGGAGTGTGAGGGAGTGCGTCATCCCGGCGATCGGCGTGCGACCACCCGTTCGGATGTTGGTCGCTGTGCGCGCGATCGCTCCGGTCGCGGGGATTCCGCCGAATAGCACGGAGCCGACATTCGCGACGCCTTGCGCCACCAGCTCCATGTTCGACTTATGCCGCGTTCCGATCATGCCGTCGGCGACGACCGCCGACAGCAGCGACTCGATGCCGGCGAGCAGCGCGACCGTCAGCGACGGCGAAATGTAGTCGCGCATGTGCGTCCACGGAATCGACGGCCAATGCGGCGCCGGCAGTCTCGAGGCGACGGTCCCGAAACGGCTGGCGATAGTGTCGACCGGCAAATGGAGAAGCTGCACCACCAGCGTGGCCACGACCATCGCCACGAACGGTCCCGGAACCATGCGCGAGATCTTCGGCCACACGATCAGGATCGCCAGTGTCAACAGCGCGACCAGCATCGCGGATCCGTTGAGCGTTCGGCGGGCATCCCAGTACGCGACCCACTTGTCCATCAGGTCGGGCGGCACGCTGCCCATCTTCATTCCGAAAAAATCCTTGATCTCGTTCGAGAAGATGATCACCGCGATGCCGGCGGTGAAGCCGGTCACGACGGGATACGGAATGAACTTGATCAGCGCGCCCATGCGCGCGAGCCCGAGGATGATGAGGATGAATCCGGCGATGATGGTGCAGATGACCAGGCCGTCGTAGCCGAACTTGGTGACGATGCCGTAGACGATCACCACGAACGCCCCGGTTGGCCCGCCGATCTGCACGCGACTTCCGCCTAACGCCGCGATCAGGAATCCGGCCACGATCGCGGTGTACAGGCCGCGCTCGGGCGGAACACCGGAGGCGATCGCAAAGGCCAGCGCCAGCGGCAGCGCGACCACGCCGACAACGACGCCGGCCATCAAGTCACGCAGAAGCTGCTCGCGCGAGATCCCCTCGCCAATGCAGACGATTGATTTCGGGACGAACAACCGCCTGAGTTTAAGGCAGAAGGCAGAAGGCGGAAGGCAGAAGTTCCGCCGCCCTTCTGCCTTCTGCCTGCTGCCTTCTGCCTTTTCTCACCGCACCTGAAACTTCACCGTCAATTCGAAAATCGTGTCGACCGGTTGCCCCCTGAGTGTTCCGGGCGCGAAGAGCCACTGCTGCACGGCGTCGATCGCGGGCTGTTCGAAGGCAGCGAAGCTACTCGTCACGACGTGCGCGTCGCGAATCCTTCCCGACTTGTCGATGATGCACTGCAGCACGACCGAGCCCTTCATTCGTGCGCGCAATGCGACCATTGGATAGATCGGCTCGACGCGACGGATTACGATCGGTGACTTCACGCCGTTGCCGATCGGGAGAGGCCCCGCGGAATCTGGTCCGATTGCGGTTGATGGCGCTTGCGTACCGACTCCGGTATTCGATCCGTCGGGCACTCCGGGCGTGGCGGGCGGCCCGTCGCTTGGCTGATCAGCAACCGGAGTGATCGTCGACGGAATCACAGTCGGCGCCGCGACCGGGATCGGCGCCACCGGCGCGCGCGCCGCGGCAGGCGCAGCGGCTCGCGGCCGGGCGGGCGCGGGGTCGGGTGTGCCGAGGGCGGGGGGCGGGGCAACGGCGGGGATGAAGGGGATCATCAGCCTGGGCGCCTGCGTGGGCAAAGACGTTGACGCGAGGCTCGCGGCGACGACGGCCGCGATGGCGGCCGAATGCGCCGCCAGAGAGAACGAAAGCCACGAGAATCGACGGTCACCGGCGTGGGAACGGACGACAGCGGTCTCAAACATGCACCACCTCCTGCAGGTTCGACTCGCTCTCGAGTGCGAAAAAACCGGTTGTGGCACGATGTAACAGGACTATGACCAAACTGATCCGCGATCCTCAACTCGACGACCTCGTCAAGGAGTTGAATCAGCGCAAGGCTGAAGAGGAATCGGTTCCGCCTTCGTGGCCGCCGGCGCTCATCCCGAGCGGGAACCCCATCGAGGCGCTGCTGATCGAGGTGGCGCGGCGCGGCGCCAGCGACCTGCTCATCCTGGCCGGAACGCATCCAATTTTTCGGGTTGCAGGGCGGCTGGCTGCAGGCGATCGCGCTCCCCTCTCCTCCGACGACGTGCACTCGCTCCTCGGCATCTTCCTGACCAGTCGCGTTCGCGAACGCATCGAGGCTGACGGTTCGGCAGATTTCTCTGTGCGGCTGGCCAATACCGCCCTCGAAGATTCTCGTCGCTCGTGGCGATTTCGCGTCAACATCCACCGTCAGCGCGGGACGCTGGCGGCCGCGATCCGCGCGCTGCCCTCGACCATCCCGACGCTCACGGACTTGCATCTTCCGGCGACGCTGGCCGAGCTGGTCAAACCGACCCACGGACTCGTGCTCATCTGCGGCCCGACCGGCGCGGGCAAGTCGACGACGCTGGCGGCGCTGGTGGGCGAGCTCAATCGCAACGAATCGCGACACATCATCACGATCGAGGACCCGATCGAATACGAACATCGCAACAACAAATCGGTGATCGAGCAAATCGAGATCGGACGCGACGCGCCATCGTTCGCGTCGGCGCTCCGCGCGTCGCTGCGGCAGGACCCCGATGTCATCCTGGTCGGCGAAATGCGCGATCTCGAAACGGTCGCGACGGCCTTGACCGCGGCGGAGACGGGACATTTGATCCTGTCGACACTGCACACCAGCGACACCGCACAGGCCATCCATCGCATCATCGACGTTTTCCCGCCGGCGCAACAGACGCAGATCAAGCAGCAGCTCGCGCTGAGTCTCAACGGGATCGTCGTGCAGCAACTGGTTCCACGCTCCGACGGGCAAGGACGCTGCGTCGCAGTTGAAGTCCTGCTCGCATCCCAACCAGTGCGGAATCACATCCGGAATGAAAAACTGCAGAACCTCATCAGCGAAATCACCCTCGGCAAGCGACAGGGAATGATCTCGCTGGAAGACTCGCTGGCACGTCTGGTTCGCCAGGGATTGATCGGCGTCGAAGATGCGCGGAATCGCGCATCGAGACCGGACGAGCTGGAGAGTCAGTTGCGTTCCCAGGGTTAGGAGTTTTGGAGTGCGGCGGCAAGCCGCCGCACTCCAAATTAGCGCCGCTCGAGAACCACAGCCGTCCAGTCGTCGTCGATCCCCTGCACTTGTGCACGGACGCGAGCCAGAACGCTGTCGATCCACTGACCGTCAGGCGGAACGCCGCTGAGCGTTTCGCGCAACGCGTCGTAGCCGAGGGGTTCGCCATTGGCGCGGAGAGCTTCGGGAATGCCATCGGAAAGAAGAAAAAAGCGATCGCCGGGTCGCAGCTGGATCTCGACAGCGTCGTAGCGGATGTCGCGTCGTGCGCCTAAGGGCAGACGCTCGCCCGTGACCGGAACGGGCGATGCCGAGCCGTTCGAGATGATGTACGGATCGGGCATGCCGGCGTTGGCGATCTGTAACCTTCCGGTTACGGGCTGGAATCGCGCGTAGGCCAGCGCCACGAATTCGCGTTTGCCGAGCTGCGAAGACAGCCGTTGATTGAGTTTGCGCAGCGTGTCTTCCACCGAGCCGTCGGCAACGAACGGCAGCACCGCTTTGACCGAAGCCATGATCAGGCTCGCGCCGATCCCCTTTCCGGAAACGTCGGCGATGACGATGCCGACCGAGCCGTCCTCCTGCCGGAGAACATCAAAGAAATCGCCGGCCACGAAATGGGCAGGCATGTTGCGGGCCTCGATCGAGAAACCATCGCCTTCGATGCTGGGCGGCGGCAGCAGACGTGCCTGAATCTCGCGCGCCAGCTCGAGCTCCTTCTCCGCGAATTCGCGCTCCTTCAATTTCTCGACGCTGGCGGTCAGGCGCCGCCGCAGCTCCTCGTAACCATGGGCAAGCGCGCCGAAGAGAATGGTGATCATCAGCGCGATCAGCAGCAGTGCCCGCTCCTCCGATGCGAAGGCCTCCGAGAACAGCGGATGTCCGGTCAGGATGAGGGCGCTGATGACGAACCCGACGAACCATCCGATCGCGCCCGAGAGAATGCCCAGCAGCATTCGCGCCGGGATACGGAACGAAGGCTTCAGATCGTCGAGACGGCATCCGATCAGACCTTGCAGAAGTTCGCTGGCGGTGTAAATACACAAGCCAACGATTGCGCCTCCCATCAGCAGGCGCAGCGCCGGCCGATGCCCGGCGCCAAATTCGAAAGCGGAGGTGAGGATGACACCAACGGCCATCGAGGACAGCGCCCAGCGCAGTCGGAAGCTGAAACGGGCCTGCCTCATAATCTGATTGTGGCTCGATGGTCGCGCAATCGTCTCGATCTGGCAATCGTTCTGACCGTCGCCTTCATCTGCAATTTTGCGTACCTCTATTTGAGCAGCGGCGATTTCTACTATCCCGACTCATTCACCTATCTCACCCCGGCCCGCTCTCTGCTGCACGGACTGGGACTGCTCGACGACCGTGGAGTCGCCGAAACGCTTCGCACGCCGGGATATCCGCTGCTGCTGGCGCTCTTCGGCGCGCGCACCATGCCGATCATCATTCTGCAACATCTCCTCAACGTAGCGTTGGCGATCGGCATTTACCTGCTCGTTCTGTTTCGATCTGGAAGATTTCCCGCGCTCATGGCATCGCTTCTTTTCGCACTCGACGTTCCGACCATCCATTACGCCAACAAAGTCCTCACCGAGACCGTCTTCACTGTCCTGTTGTACGTCGTTTTCGTATTGGCGTTGCACCGGCCGCGCCCGATCGCGGTCGGACTGCTGACTGGAGTGCTCGTTCTCATCCGCCCGATTGCGTTGCTTTACTTCATCGCGCTGGCCGTCTTTTTCATGGTCAGGCGACTCCCCATGCGCCGGGTGGCATTGTTTGTCGTGATGGCGCTGCTGCTTCCCACGGCCTGGGCGATTAGAAACCGCGTGCGGACCGGCGTTTTCACCGTCTCGTCGATCGGCGACATCAATCTGCTCATCTGTCGCGCCGCGGGGGCGCTGGCGATCGAGGACGAAGGCAACTTTCGAAAAGCGATCGGCGAGGAACAGAAAGAGCTGAGGGATGACGCCGACGATGAAATCCAGGAGAAGTTGCACATTGCGGATGCCACCGAGTTACTCCCGGCGGTGCGTGCCCGCTATTTCGCGGATTACGCCTGGGGCGTGATCCGCGAACATCCGGTCTCTTTCCTGCAGCTCACCATTCGCGGCCTGCTGGTGAATCTTTTCGACGGCGACTGGGAGGCGGTGTGGAACACCAGCCAGGTCTCGCCGGCAGTCCTGGAGCTGACTTTCGGCGCCGTGCCGATCGTCACCTTCGTCCTGGCCACGATCGGAACCATCTTTCTGTGGCGACGCGATCGCGCCATGGCTCTGTTGATCGTCCTGACCGCAGGCTACTTCATCGGCATCTCGGCCGGCGGCGAGTCGGAGTCTCGATTTCGCGTGCCCGTGGTTCCGCAACTCGTGATTGCAGCGGCGATGGGGGTGGAGGCAGTTAGGCGCGGAGTTGCCCTCGACGCGAATTGACATAAGATACGCCTCCGGATGCGACGGCCGGCTGCGGCGTTCGTCCTGCTCATCCTCATTTGCGCTGCCTCACCGGCGCAAGTCAATCGCGAGGATCTGCTCGATCCTCTTCCGATCCGCGATCAATTTCTGCTGAGCAATGGATTTTTCTTTTTCGAACCGGAGTCCGCTCGCGTACTTGCGGAAAACGAGTCCGTCATCGCGATGTCGGCCGCCGATTCGAACACCTTCGCAAAGTCGGCCTGGATCAGCCGGAGCGAATTCGGGAACCGAGGCCGCAGGGCCGCGCTCGATGAGCTGGCGAATTCGCGATTCCATCTGGGCGGTCCGGTTTTTCTCGTCGATGGCGAAACCCACCGCCTGGAGATCGCGATGCATCGCGGGTTGGGTCGCAATCTCGAGCTGGGCGTGACGATTCCGATCAGCACCATCGGCGGGGGCTGGGCGGACCGCCTGATCGAGGGCGTGCATCGGACGCTCAGCATCGGCAACGCCAATCGCGAAGCATTCCGGCGCAACTCCGAAACCGTTTATCTGCAGACCGCAACGACGCAGTACGTTCGCGAACGCTCCGTCGGCTACGCCCTCGGCGACGTTGCCATCTCCGGCAAATACGAATTGAAGTCTTTGGAGGATCGCGGAATCTCCATGTCGGTCATGGGCGCCCTGGAGCTGCCCACAGGCGATCCACAAACACTCGACGGCTCAGGCTCGCTCGACGGCGGGCTGCAACTGGTGGCATCCCGCGACTTTTCCCGCACTCGATTCCACGCCAGCCTCGGCATCCTTCGCCTCGGCTCCAATGGGCAGCTCGGAACGAAGCCGCAGGTTCTGGTCACCGACACCTTCGGCCTTTCGCATCTGCTGAGCGATCGGACGTCCGCGGAGGTCCAGATGACGATCTCCGAGAGCCCGTTTCGCGACATCGGAATCGCGGAGTTCACCCGCCGCTCGTATCAACTGTCGATCGGCATGCAGCGCCGGATCGGCCGTTCGCTGATCGCCTACGCCGCGCTGATCGAGAACGTGCTGTCGTTCGAGAACAGCGCCGACGCGGGCGTGGCGTGGGGGGTGACCTTCCGCCCGCCCGGTTAGGACGTTGGGATGTTGGGATGTTAGAACGCGTCCAACATCCTAACTTCCCAACATCCCAACCGGGTGGGCGGGCGGTCAACCGCAGCGCGTCAGGGCCAGCATCGTGACGTCGTCGCCGGCGGGCGCATCGCCGACGTGGCGATTCACGTGTTCCTCGATGGCCGCCAGAATCTTGGAGGCGTTCTCGCAATGCAGCGACTTCAGCGTTTCGGCAACCGGTCCGAGTCCGAGCTGGACCTCGGCGGCATCCTCCGCTTCGGTCACGCCGTCGGTGAATAACACCAGCGCGTCGCCGCGCTTCAGCTCCGTTGTTTGATTCCGGTATTGCGCGTGTGGGAAGAGCCCGACCACGAGATCGGTCGAGCGCAGCGCCTCGACGCCGCCCGATGAAACGATCAGCGGCGGGACATGTCCCGCGTTTGCGAACTCCACATGTCCGTTGGTGGGATCGAGGACGCCTGCGACCAGCGTCACGAATTTCGTCGGCGCAGTTTTCGGCGCCAGGGTCGCATTCAGCTCGCGAAGAAGGTCGGCCGGCGTCGGATCGGTCCGGGTGAAGATGTTGAACGCCGTCGCGACGCTCGACATGACCAGCGCGGCCGTGATGCCCTTTCCGCTGACGTCCGCGATCACGAAATAGATTCTGCCGTCGGGGCGGACCACGATGTCGTAGTAGTCGCCGCTGACAGATTTTGCGGGTCGATTCGACGCCGCGAAGGTATAGCCATCGATCACGGGCAACGAAGCGGGAAGCAATCGTTTCTGAATCGCGTAGGCCGTCCGCAGCTCTTCGTCGATCTTGGCCTTCGCAAATGCTTCTTCGCGCAGTCGCGTGCGCTCGAGCGTGACCGCCGCGAAGCGCGCGATCTGCGCCATCAGGCGCACGTCGTTCTCCGTCACCGCGCCGCGTTGCGAGGTGTAGTCGATGTAGAGGACACCCAGGACAGCGTCGCCCACCAGCAGTGGAGCGCAGACCGCTGAGCGGATGTTCTGCGCGATGATCGATTGCGCGCGCGCGAGCTTCTCATCCTGGCTGGTGTCGAAATACGAAACGACCTTCCGCCCATCGACAACTTCGCGCAACAGCGTGCGGCTGATGAGAAGGTCCGTCGATTGGGTCGGGTCCTGCCGGCGCAGCTTTACGTTGTCGAAGTCGGCGCGATCTTCACCGAACAATGCCAGTGCCGCGCGCGAAGGATGCAGCAGTCCGACCACGCGATCGAGAATGAACTCGAACAGATCGCTCATCGGACGGTCGGCCAGGAATTCGATCGCCAGCGAGTTCAAAATCCGCGTTCTCTCGGTGCCGCGCTCTTCCTCGTCGACTTTGATGGCCAGATTCGTCGCGTGCGAGTCGCTGTCGACCGGGATGAGCTGCGACGTCGCTTCGTCGGCGTGGAAGACCACCTCGCTGTCGCCCAGCGCGATGCGGTCGCCGGCGCGCAGCGGGACGGGGTCGACCACCTTGACGCCGTTGACGAGCGTCCCGTTGACGCTGCCGCAATCGCGCACGTACCACGTGCCGCGATCGCAGATGATCTCGGCGTGCCGACGCGAAAGGAAACGGTCTTTGATCGGAATGGTGCAGTCGGAGGCCCGCCCCAGGGTGATCGTGTCACCGTGAAGAGAGACCTGCTGCGGTGCGATGCCCGGTTGATACACCGTGAATCGCACGCGCGCCTTCGCTTCCTGAACTCCAGCAGTCATGGGCAGAAACGAGCGATTATAGAATTGCCTACGGTTATTGGAAGCAAGTCTTGCCGACAGCCACGACTATACTCGCGCGCCGATGCCATCGCGAACGACGCTCCGATTGTGGCTGCCGCCGCTCCTGTGGACAGCCGTGATCCTCGCGGCATCCGGTGCCTCCCTTTCTTCAGCAAATACCGCCCCCTGGCTGGCAAAGTTGATTAACGCCTTCTACCCCATTTCGCCGGAGGCGTTTGCGATCGCCAATTTCATGATCCGAAAGGCCGCTCACCTCACCGGATATGGCATCCTCGGCGCCCTCGTTTTTCGGGCCATTCGGGCAGAGCGGCCGAGCTGGGAAGTCCGCTGGGCGATCGCCGCCATCGTGTTTTCGGCGGTCGTAGCGTCACTGGACGAGTGGCATCAATCGTTCGTTCAGTCGCGCACAGGAACGCCACAGGACGTCCTGCTTGACACACTCGGTGCGACACTGGCGCAGGTGCTATTCTTCAGAGCGTGATTCGACGCTCGATTTACCTCCTTCTCCTCGTTTCCTCTACTGCCTTTGCTGCTGAGCGTCAGATCCTCTCCAAGACCTATACCATCGATCGCAGATACAGATCGATGGAAGGTCCGTCCAGCGTCCAAAAAATCGTTCTCGGAAGCAGCGCCACGCCGGAATTGCTGTGGATCACCGGCATCCGCACGGAGATGGTCGCGGAAGATGGAGCGACGCCGCAGTTGCCGGAGCTGATGTGCCACGTCAACGTCGATCTCGACACCAACCTCCACCAGGCGCTCTTCAATCTTCCTCGGCCGACCGCATCGCGTCTGATGACGCTGTCGCAAGGAATGCTGGCGGCGAAATTGCCTTTGGGCTACGGATTCCCGATCGCTTCGAATGAGCCGCTTCTGCTTTTCACGCAGGTCCTCAATCACAACATCGAGCATCCGAACAATTTGAAAGTGCGACACCGTGTGACGTTCGAATACGTTCGCGACGCGGATCTCGCTCGACCCATGAAGGCGCTCTTCAACCTCGGCGCCTCGGGAATGGTGCAGCTCAATGATGTTCGCGCGCTGGCGTCAATGGGTGGAGCGCCGCCGACCACGGCGGCCATCACCGGCGAGGTCGCCGGTGCTCCACACGACCACACCGGGGCGAGTTGCCTCATAGGCCAGCGCGCGCCGCAGGCTGCTGCAACCTCGGCCGACTACACCGATCCGTCGGGAAGAAAAATGACCGGACACTGGATCGTTCCGCCCGGACGCCAGGTCAACTCGAGCGACATCACCTGGTTTATCAATCTGCCCTTCGACACCAAACTGCATTACGCAGCGGTGCATCTGCATCCCTTCGCGGAGTCGCTTTCGGTGCGCGATGTCACGACCGGCGGCGTTGTCCTGCAATCGCGAGCGACGAATCCGAGCAAGGGAATCGGATTGGCGCGCGTCGAGACCTTTACGAGTCTCGAGGGCGTGCCGCTGTACGCGGATCACAAGTACGAATTGGAGAGCGTCTACAACAACACCAGCGGCGCGAATGCCGACTCCATGGCATCGGTCTTTCTCGGACTCGACGATCCTGAATTTGTGAAGCCGGCTTCCCGCGAGCTCGCGCGGCGCAGCGCGGCGCTGATCGACAGCGATTCCGTCACCGTGCATACGACCGCCGGCGACTTCACCGCAATCCTGGCACGCGACATCGCTCCGAATACTGCCATCCAGGTCGCGCGCCTCGCGCTTTCGGGGGTGTTCAATCGAGCGCAGACCGTCAACTCGAAATCGGAAGTCCGCCTGACGGTTCGGGCCACCGAATCCGTGCGCAAACTCCTCGAGCCGTTCACTGGCGAACGCGGCCTGCCGCTCGAGCCGGAGACGATCGCCTACTGCTCACCGACCGGGACCGCCAACGACGTGACATTGCGCGTCATCCTGGGGCCGCGCGCGACAGCCGATGGCCGCTGCGTCGGATTCGCGTTCCTCGGCGACGGCAAAGATGTGCTGCGTGCAATTCACGAAGCCCCGGCCGGCGTTACTGCGTTCGTATCGTCGCTCGAAACGTCACACGGCCCGTCCGGTCGCTAAATGTTATTCTTACGATCGTGAAGAGAATCGTCCTTCTTTTTGCCTGTCTTCTCGCGACTCCTCTGCTCGCCGGTGAGCGGCAAGTTCTGTCCGACGTTTACAACATCGTCAAGAAATACAAATCGATGGAAGGGCCGGCGGGCATGCAAACGATTTACCTCGGAGATAAGTCTGACCCCGAGCTTCTGTGGTTGACGGCCATCAAGACCGAGGTCGTCGGCGAGGACGGGAAGACGCTGATGTCGCCGGAGCTGATGTGTCACATGAACGTCGACATCGATCCCGTAAAACACAGGGCCCTCTTCAACCTCAAGCGCCTCCCGGCAGCGCGACTGATGACGATCTCGCAGGGAATGCGCGTGCCGGGCGGCGGATTTGCCGCCCGTCTGCCGGAAGGATTCGCATTTCCGATCGCGTCGAATGAACCTCTGTTAGTGATGACGCAGGTGCTCAACCACAACATCGAGCATCCAAACAATCTGAACGTGCGACATCGCGTGACCTTCGAGTATGTGCGCGATCGCGATCTCACCAAACGGCCCATCCCGCTCTTCAATCTTCCCGTGACGGGAATGGTGCAGATGGCCGACAACCCGCTCGCGATCACATCCGCGATGGCGTCCGATCCGGCCGGGCACACCGGCGCGAGCTGCATCGTGGCCATGCGGGCACCGAACGCGGCTGGCATGGCGTCGGACTACGTCGATCCCCACGGCAAGCACATGACCGGCCACTGGGTCGTGCCGCCCGGCAAGCAGGTGAACTCGAGCGACGCGACGTGGTTCATGAACCTTCCCTACGATTCGAAGCTGCACTACGGGGCGGTGCATCTGCACCCGTTCGCGCAATCGCTCACGCTGCGTGATGCGACAGCCGGAACGGACATCATCAAAGCGCAGGCGGTGAATCCGAAGAAGGGCGTCGGGCTCGATCGCGTCGACTCCTTCATCAGCGTCGACGGCGTTCCGATGTACAAGGACCACAAGTACGAGATGATCAGCGTCTACAACAATCCGACCAGGCAGAATGCCGATTCGATGGCGTCGATGTTTCTGGCGCTGGACGATCCTGAATTCCTCGTTCCGACCAGGGCCGAGCTGCTCTCGCGCGGCACGATCATCACGGATGGCAGCGCGGTCATCGTTCGAACTTCCGAAGGGGATTTCGGCGCGATGCTGATGAACAGGCAGGTGCCCGCGACGGTGCTGGCGTTCGCGAGGCTCGTCAGCACAGGAGCATTTTCGGGAACGGACGCGAAAGTGACTGATTCGACGATCACATTCACCGCGCCGCTCAACGATGAGTTCCGGCGGCTGATGCACGCATCGGCCGTCGAGCAGAAAGGCCTGCACGTCGCGGGAGCGCTCTCTTTGTGCGCGACCGCGGATGCAGTGTCGTTCGTCATCGTGACGGTCAGCTCACCGGACCTCGACAAACGGTGCACCGTGTTCGCGCAGGTCGGGCCGGGTGCCGAGGTCCTCCGAGCGATCAGCGCGACCGGATCAGCGCAACTGCTGCGCGGCGAGATCCTCAGCGGTCCGGAATTGAACGACCTGAAGCTCGCGCCGGCCAAGAAAATCGCGTCGAGGTGAACCCCTCATCCGCCCTTCGGGCACCTTCTCCCCGCTTCGCGGGGCGAAGGACCAAGCGCTTGCGGGAGAGGGTGGCGCGAAGCGCCGGGTGGGGGTCAGTGCCTTTTGAAGAACTGCACCGCGCGTTCGTGCTTCTGCGCCGCGGCCAGCGACCTGAAAGTGCCGAGGTTGCGGCGCTTGCCGGTCTTGGGATCTTTTTTTCGCGAGTACAGCCGGAACTCGCCTGATTTCAATTTTCTGATCATCGCGACTCCTGCAGTTTCCGAACAATGGTTGTAACCAGCCGCCGCGGCGAAATGCGGACCGACTGCGTGAGCATCCTGTTCGCGATCCCTGGTATAGCAACTCGCTTTCCATGTTCCATCGCGCGAATGCCGTAGCGCGCGACTTTCTCGGAATCCATAGGCTTCAAAAGGCTGAACAGTCGCGACTGCTCCATCCTCGCCACCGCCGCAAAGCCGGTGGCGGTCGGTCCGGGACAGAGCGCGGTCACGGTCACGCCGGTGTCACGCAGCTCATCGGCCAGCGCTTCCGAGAACGAAAGGACGTACGCCTTGGTGGCGTAGTAGACCGCCATCAACGGTCCGGGCAGAAATGCGGCCGTCGACGCGACGTTCAAGATGTGACCGCTGTTCCGCGCCAGCATGGCCGGCAGGTAAAGTTTGGTCAGATGCGTCAGGGCGGCGATGTTGACCTGAATCATTTCCAGCTCTTTTTGCAGATCGGTCTCGACGAAAGGACCCGACAGGCCGAAGCCGGCGTTGTTGATCAGCACATCGACCGGGCCGGATGCTGCGAAGATCCGCCGCGGCGCATCGGGCGAGACGAGATCCGCAACGATCGCGGTCGCGTTCCCGATGGCGCTCACCAGCTCGCGCAATTTGGCTTCGGAGCGCGCGACCAGGAAGAGTTGGTAGCCTTCGCGCGCCAGCAAGCGACTGAAATCGAGACCGATCCCGCTCGAGGCGCCGGTGATGCAAGCCGTTTTTCTGCTAGTGTTCATCCGCGAAGAATACGTCCAGTCAGGAGCCCGAACATGAATCGATTTCGCGTCGGCGCGGTCATGGCCCTGCTGTTGGCAGCGGCGGCCTTTGCGCAGACCAAGCAGCCCGTCACCCACGAAGCGCTATGGGGCATGAAGCGCGTCGGCACGCCCGTGCCGAGTCCCGACGGAAAATGGGTCGTCTTCTCGCTGACCGAGCCGGCATACGACGAGAAGGATGTCGTGTCCGATCTGTGGGTCGCGCCATCCGACGGCAGCGCCAAGCCGCGCCGCATCACGTCCTCGAAGGCCGGCGAGAGCGACGTCATCTGGGCGCCCGACAGCCACCGCATCGCGTTTTCCACCAAGCGCGAAGGCGACGATGTCAATCAGATCTACATCCTCGATCTCAACGGCGGCGAAGCGCAGCGCGTGACGTCGATCTCGACCGGCGCGCGCTCGCCGCTCTTTCGTCCGGATGGAAAGGCGATTCTGTTCGTCAGCGTCGTCTATCCCGGCGCGGCCGACGACGAGGCCAACAAGAAGATCGCCAAGGAACGCAAGGACCGGAAGTACAACGTCCGCGCCTACGACGGTTTCCCGATCAAGAACTGGGACCGCTGGCTCGACGACAAACAGCCCCACCTGATGGTGCAGGATGTCGAGCCGGGATCGAAACCGCGCGACGTGCTGGCCGGAACCGCCCTGGTGAAAGAGCCGGGATTCGCAGGCCGCACCGCGGAAGGTTCGCGGGAAGACATCGACGCCGACTGGTCGCCGGACGGTGAGTCGATCGTCTTCGCAGCCACCACCAAGCGGAATACGGCCGCCTACGCCGAATATCCGCGCGATCTTTATCGCGTCAGCACGCGCGGAAGCGAGCCGCAGGTCATCGCGCACGCCGCGGGGGAGTACGCCCGGCCGAAGTTCAGTGGGGACGGCAAGGTTCTTTTCGCGGTCTTCAGTGAAAACAACGGCAAGGTCTACAACCTCGAGCGCCTGGTGCGGTTCGACTGGCCGTCGATGTCGAACCGCAAGATCGTGGATGATGCGCCGTTCGACCGTTCCGTCGGATCGTACACAATAACATCAGATAATAAGACGATATATTTCACGGCCGAAGACGCCGGGCTGGAAAAAATCTATGCCGTGCCGGCCAGCGGCGGCGAAACGAAGCTGGCCATCGAGCCGGCGCGCGGCGTCTATACCCGACTGGTCGCCGCTGCCAATGCGCCGGTCATGATCGCGACGTGGGGAAGCTCGATCGATCCGGCCGAAGTCGTGCGCATCGATCCCTCGACGAAGTCCCATCGCAATCTCACCACCTTCAACGTCGAGGCAGCGCGCAACATCGACTGGCTCCCTCCGCGCCATTTCTGGTTCACCAGCAGGCGCGGCAAGCAGATTCACAACATGATCGTGCTGCCGCCGGCGTTCGACGAGGCGAAGAAGTATCCGTTGTTCGTGCTCATTCACGGCGGTGCCGCCAACATGTGGCGCGACGACATCACGTTGCGCTGGAACTATCACCTTCTCGCGAGACCGGGCTACGTGCTCCTGCTCACGAATTACACCGGCTCGACCGGGTTCGGCGAGAAGTTCGCGCGCGACATTCAGGGCGACGTGCTCAAAGGACCGGGCGACGAGATCAACGAAGCCGCCGATGAAGCCGTCAAGCGTTTCGCATTCATCGATGGCAATCGCATGGCTGCCGGCGGCGCGAGCTACGGCGGGCATCTCACCAACTGGCTCGAAGCGACGACCACGCGATACAAGTGCCTGGTCAGCCACGCCGGCCTCTCCAGCCTGCAGACGCAGTGGGGGACGAGCGATGTCATGTACGGCCGCGAGCTGGCCCTGGGCAGTCCGTATTGGGAAGGGGCCGCAATCTGGCGCGAGCAGAGCCCGACTACGCATGCGAAGAATTTCAAGACGCCCATTTTGATGTCGGTCGGCGAACACGATTTCCGGGTGCCCATGAACAATACATTCGAGATGTGGGCGGCGCTGCAGCGACAGCGCGTGCCGAGCCGCCTGCTGGTGTGGCCGGATGAGAACCATTGGATCCTCAATCCGGAAAACAGCCGCATCTTTTACAAGGAAGTCGCGGACTGGCTCGCGAGGTGGCTGTAAGAACACTTCGCGAGCTCGCGCTTTTCACGTTCTATCTCATCGTCGCCATCGTCCTCACCTGGCCGCTGGCGGCGAACCTCCCCACCGCCGTCTCCGACCTCGGCGATCCGCTGCTGAATGCCTGGATCCTCGATTGGGACTGCTACGCCCTGACGCATCAGCCGCTGCAGCTGTTCGACGCGTCGATTTTCTATCCCGCGAAATTCCCGCTGGCGTATAGCGAGCACCTCGTCGGCGTCGCTCTTCTGGTGCTCCCCTTCTGGCTGGCGGGACTCGGCGCCATCACGATCCACAACATCGCCCTGCTTCTCGGATTCGCACTCTCGGCGTATGGAGCGAGCGTTCTCGCACGCGTGGTCACCCGTCGCTTCATGCCGTCGGCGCTGGCGGGGATCCTGTACGGCTTCGTTCCCTATCGATTGGGACAGCTTCCACACCTGCAGGTGATTTCGGGCGCGTGGCTGCCGCTGTTGCTGGCAGCCCTTCTGGTCTACCGACGCTCGCCGACCATCCGCAACGCGATCCTCTTCGGGGCGGCCTTCGTGATGAACGGCCTGACGAACGTCTACTATCTTTTGTTCGCGACCGTCGCAATGGTGCTGACCATGGCCCTCATCGCGATCGCCGAGCGCCACGACCGGCGCTTCTGGTTGCGAATGGCATCGACGATGGCAATTTCAATGGCACTTCTTCTGCCATTTCTCGTGCCATACAAAGTGGTATCCGAGAAGTACGGCATGAAACGCGGTGACGGTGAGTCGATGGGGGCGTCGGCCACCTGGAACGACTGGCTGATCGCCCCTCGCCAGAACGCCCTCTATGGCCGGCTGCCGAGCGATGAGGATCAGCACAGCGAGCGGCAGTTGTTCCCCGGGGCGCTGATGCTTTTTCTGACGGCGACGGCGTTTTTGGTGACCCCGCGCCGCGAACGCACCCACGCCGCCGTGGTCCCTTCGGCTGCGCTCAGGACAGGCGGCGGCGCTCCACGGTGGTTGGATGCCATCATCGTCCTCCTCGCGCTTCTCACGTTTTTCGGCGCGGTCACGCGCGAGATCCACATCGTGTGGCACGGCCGCGTGCTGCTCGATTTCGGCCGGTCGTATCTGCCCGCGACACTTCTGGTGGTGTGCGTCATGGCGCGGTTCGCGATCCGCTTTCCGGCGGCGATCAGCGATGGCAATCTCCGAACCGCGATTGCGAATTCGCGATTCTCATTCGAATTGTGGGCAACCGCCTTGTGGATCGCCATCGGCGTCATCGGCGCCCTGGGCATGCACCTGTTTTTTCACTCGTTCCTGTTCCATTTCATGCCCGGATTCCGCGCCATTCGCGTTCCGGCGCGGTGGGCGGTTGTGGCATACACCGGCCTGGCGGTGTGGGCGGCGGCGGGGGCGACGTTGTTGGCCAGGCGGCGCTGGCTGATGCCGATTTTTTTCGCGCTGGCGCTGGTCGAAGTCTGGCCGCGAATTCGGTGGGAGCACGCGCTGGTCGAACCGTCACCCGTCGACCGATGGCTTGCGCAGACGCACGCCGGACCGCTGCTCGAGCTGCCGGTCAACCGCATCAACGTTCTGTACCTGTACCTGCTGCGTGCGACGGCGCATCACGTGCCGATCTTCGACGGCATCTCGGGATTCGAGCCGCCGCTGCACTACGTCCTGCGCGAACAGCCGCTGAGCGATGCGACCTTCACGCTGCTCGAGCGCAACGGATGTCGATTCATTCTGGTGCGGCCGGAATGGTTCGGCTGGCAGTGGCCTCAGGCACTGGGATGGGTGCGCCGCGGCCTCGATCAGGGCCATCTCGTTTTTTTGCGGCGCTTCGACGGCGGAATCACCGGCGACTGGCTCTTCGCGATGCCGCACATCGAGAAGCAGTGGCAGCGATATCGCGCGCCATCGGATGACGTGCAGTTGGCGCGACTGCTGGAAGGCAAGACGACATACAACAGCTCGACCTTTGGCCAGCTCTATCAACCGAAGATGCGCAGCGAAATCACCGGACCGATGACGGTCTCGGGGTGGGCGCTTTCGCCGCGCGGAATTCGAAACGTGATCGTCCGCGTCGACAACGGACGCTTTCGCATCGCCGCCGGGCTGTTCAAGCGCGATGACGTGACGCAGCTCTATCCGTGGTATCCGCAGACGCCGCTGCCGGCATTCGCGACCACGATTCCGCGGCGTCCGCGCGGCGTTCCGGAAGAGACCGACGTGCAAGTCGAGATCATCGACGGCGCTGGGCATCGCACCATGTTGCCTGATGTGCTGGTTGCATGGCGATGATCAGTATTCGTCGAGGACCTGGGGATATCGCCAGCGCGCTTCGCGAATCTCTTCCTCGATGATGTCGCGCTCAGGCGCCCCGGCCAGCTGCGGTGCATCCCAATTGGCGAGCCACATCGGATTGACGTAAGGCAGGACCGCGAGATGTTCCAAGCGATAGGGCAACCCTCGAGCTGCGAACCGTTCGTTCAGGAATCGGATGACGTCCTTGGAAGTGGGAATGCTCAAGTCCTGAGTCCTGAGTCCTGAGAGATTCGCCAGCGCTCAGGACTCAGGACTTTCCAATCCGTACTCCTTCATTTTCGCGGCCAGCGTGCGCGGCGAGATGCCCAGGATGTCGGCGGCATCGTTGCGGGACGAGGCTCGCTGCAGCGCATCCGCGATCTTGGCCTTCTCGACGCTGCGCGTCGCCCGCTCGGAGGCTTCCGCGAGCGTGCCCGAGAGATCGATGACGTCTCCGATGCGATTCTCCGACAACGGCGCAAGAAGAAGATCGCTCGCTTCGATACGGCTGTCGTTGCAGAGGATGGCCGCGCGCTCGATGCAGTTCTCCAGCTCGCGAATATTTCCCGGCCACTGATACTCGCGAAGCCGCAGGCGCGCTTGGTCGCTGATCGACAGCCCCGGCTTCTTCAACTCGCGGGCGAGCCGCTGCAGGAAAAAATCGACCAGGGCATCGATGTCTTCACGCCGGGCGCGCAACGGCGGAATCGTCACCGGAAAGACGTTGATGCGAAAGAACAAATCCTCACGAAACCTTCCCGACTTCACATCCTCGGCAAGGTTGCGATTGGTGGCGCAGATGACGCGCACATCGACATCGACGGTCGTGGTACCACCGATGCGATCGAATCGGCGTTCCTGAAGAACGCGAAGCACTTTCGATTGCACCGAGGGCCCGAGGTCCCCGATTTCGTCGAGGAAGATGGTGCCGGTGTCGGCCAGCTCGAATTTCCCGAGCTGCCGACCGGTCGCTCCCGTGAACGATCCGCGTTCGTGCCCGAACAGCTCGTTCTCGATGAGCGTGTCGGGAATCGCGGCGCAGTTGATCGGGACGAAGGGCCGATCGCGGCGCGAGGAAAGCTGATGGATTGCGCGCGCGAAAAGCTCCTTGCCGGTTCCCGATTCACCCTGCAACAGCACCGTCGAATCCGTCGGCGCAACTTTTTGAATCGCGCGCGAGACTTCCACGATACGCGGCGACTCGCCGACGATGGCCGGCAGTCCGTGCGTCCGCTGAAATTCCTCCTTCAGCAGAAGATTCTCGTAGCGCAGCTCGCGATTTTCGCGGCAGCGCTGCAGCAGCAGCAGCAGATGATCGACGTCGACCGGCTTCTGGATGAAATCGTATGCCCCCAGCTTCATGGCCTGCACGGCATTCTCGATCGTGCCGAAAGCGGTCATCACGATCACCGGACAGTCGGGATCGCTCTCCTTCACCTGCTCGAGGACCGCGATGCCGTCGGCTCCCGGCAGACGGAGATCGGTGAGAACGGCGAAATACCGCCGCCCCTCCGCGATGCGCCGCGTGGCGTCGGATCCGTTTCCGCAGATCTCGGCCTCGAGCCCTTCCGACTCGATGGTCTCCCTGAGCATGAGCCCGAGTGATTCTTTGTCTTCCACAATCAGAAGGCGCTTCATAAGCCAAAGTACGACCGGATTCGCGACATCAGCGTCAGCTCTTCCTGCTCGCGGTCGGCGGCGCGCAGCGACTCGAGATGCTCGCGGCGCAACATGATCTGGTGCGAGATCGCACCGGCCAGATCGGGATGGACGGCCATGATCGGGTGCAGCGACTCTTTTCCGATCTCGAGCGCGACGACATCCGTCATTGCGACCACGTCGGCGGTGCGCATCTCGCCGGTGAGGAGCGCCATCTCGCCGAAGACAGTTCCCGGACCAAGCTCCGCAACTTGATGCCATCCGGTGAGCGAGTCATCCGGAACACGTATGGCAACTGAGCCCACATGCACCACGAACATCGAATCCCCCGACGTTCCATGCCGGAGGATGGCCTCGCCTTTCGAATAGAAGTGCATCTTGACGGCCGCCACGACGCTTTGAAGGCCTTGATCGGAAATCGGTTCCAGCACATCCACCGCCCGCAACCTCTGAAAAATCTCCTCGGGAGTGACCTGTTCGCTGGTGGGCGGCAAGTAAGGCTGAAAGGAGCGGATCGGAAACGGAATCGAGATCCCATTTCGCCGCAGCGCGTACCAGACCGCCTTTCGGATGTCGGCATCGATGCGGTCGCGTCCCGAGTAGTCGCGCGTGAAGTATTTGATGTCGTAAATGACCGCCGAATCGCCGAACGACGATACGCGCGCCAGACATGGACGTTCGCGCGCCACGCCTTCCACGTGCGTGGCGACCTGGGTGAGGATGCCGATGACCGTCGCAGGTGCCGCGTTGTAATCGATGCCGACCGAGATGATTCGCGCATTGAGATTGTTGCGCGGAAAAACTTCGAGACGCTCGCGCGCGATCACCGAGTTTGGAACGACGACCAGCTGATTGTTGAAGCCGCGAAGTCGCGTCGCGCGCCAGCTCACGCCCTCGACCACGCCCATGTAGTCGCCGGTGTGCACGACGTCGCCGATTTCATAGGTTTCCTCCATGTGCAGAGCAATGCCGGAGAAGAGGTTGCCGAGCGTGTCCTGCAGAGCGAGACCGAGGACGGCCGCCAGGAGGGCGCCGCCGGTGAGGAGCGTCCCGACTTTGTAATTGAAAATCGTCGAGAAGGCCGACGCAAAGAGGATGGCGTAGAGAACGATCGAGATCAGGCCGCGAAGGATCTGGGGTGCCGCGACCTGACGTCGCAGGACGAAATCGAAAACGAACGTGTCGAGCAGCCTCACCAGGAGAAAGATCAGCGCGGCATAAGCGGCGAACTCGAGGTAGGCATGCATGTCGCCGAAGCCCGGCACGTCGATCGGCTTCAGGCGGAAGGGCAGGAACACCGCGAACAAGATGATCGCCAGCGTGAGGGGAAAATAGACGCGCGCGAAATCGACTCTCCGCCGCGGCACGGGTCAGCTCACTCCCCTCTTGGCAGCCCGTCGCGCCAGCGTCATTCGGATGATGTCCTTGGCCGCGATGATCAGATGCACCACGCCAAAACCGGACACGAATCCGCGAACGAACGGATTCGCCGCGAACATGCTCAGCGTCTCACTGCTGTGCAGAAGCGGATTGAGCGTCCACATCCGCGTCCACGGAACGATCATAAAAAACAACCCGGCTTCGACGCAGTAGAGCGCGAAAAAGAGGGGTACCGACATTCGGGGATGATTCTAAAGGAGAAGTTCGAAGTTCGAAGTTCGAATGAAGAATTTAGAAATGAAGGACTTCTTCGTTCTTCGTTCGAACTTCGCCCTTCGTCGTTCTCCTCACAACAAAAGGACCCCGTTTCCGGGGTCCTTTCGTGCGAGCAGAAGGGCGTTTAGTGATCTCGCTTCACGTGTCCGCCGTCGTTGTCGTTGGAGCGCGAAGGAGGAGGAGCGGACCGTTCTTGCGACGGCGGTTGCTGCGGCGGAGGCGACGAACGTTCGACACGGGGCGGCGGAGCTTCGCGCGGGCCGGACGACTGGCGTGGTGCGCTATCACGCGGGGCGTCGCCGCCGTAGATTCGCGCACCGCCGATGCGATCGATGATCCGGCGTGCGATATCGCTTCCACGGTCGGCCGGCGCCCGATCGACAGGCGTCCGATCGGCAGGCTTGTGCTCGACGAAACCGCGATCGAGGGGTGCATCGTTTCGGGGCGCCCGCTCGCGCGGAGCAGCATCGCGCGGCGTCGCATCGCGGCGTCCGCTCACCCGCCCGCGCCACGAATCATCGCGCTGCGGCGTGGGAGCCGGATTGGTGTTGCTGCGATCGACCGGCGTGCGGGTCGAGGGTGTGCTCGGAGACCCGGAGCGGTCGAGACGGTCCCGCCAATTGCGATCGAGATTCGACGACGGCGGCGATTGCGGGCTCGACCCGCCGCCCGGATTCTCGCGGAATCGATCGCGTGGCACTGTGGCTCGAGGGGAATCGGGCGAGTCGCCATGCGGAGGAACGCGGCCTTCGATCGTGCCGGGAGTTCCCGGCGAAGGGACGCCGGAAAGGCCCGGCAGCGTCCGCGGCGCAGTCACAACAGCGGCCGCGCCGGCAGCAACACCGCTGCGCACGATGCGCTCACGGACCGCATTGGAAAGCTCCGGGTCGCGCCGGAAGAACGGAGTCATGTCCGTAGCAGACCCGGAGCCTTCTCTGCCGGTACCACTTCCGATTCCGCGGCGCGCAATCGTGTTGATCGCCGCGGCCGGATCTCTGATTTCCGATCGTGAAAAACGCGCAGGCTGACCGGACACCACTGCCACCTCGCGATTGCCGTCGCCCCGCTGGAGGCGCTGTCGAATCGCGTCAGTCGTCAGTGCGGCCTGATCGACGCGCGTCGAGACGATTCTGTCGGACGACACAAAAGTCCACGGCCGCAGATCGATTTCATTCACGCGCACGCGGCCGTAGAAGCCAAAGCCGAAGTGCAGTCCTGCTCGCGCGTAAGGCTGATAGGCCCAACCGTAGTACGGCCGGTAGCAGTCGTACCAGCCGGCCGGCGCCCATCCGAAATACCCCGGACCATAAATCCAGTAAACCCAGGCCGGCGAATAGGTGTAACCCGGCATCCAAACCCACCCATAACCCGGGTCATTAGCCCATCGACCGTAGTGATACGGCACCCAACCCCACGGCTCATACGAAATCCACACCAGGCATCCGCTGGGGCCATAAATCCAGTGACCGGAGTAGTACGGACGCCAGCTGGCACCAACGTACGGACGCCATCCCCAGGAACCTAACCCGGAGAGGTAGGTCCATGAACCGTACTGCTCGAGATCGTAATCGGAATACGCGAGAGACCGATCGAGATACCGGCTGCTTCCTTTGCCGTATCTCTCGGAACGGCGAATGAACCAGCGCTCAAACTCGTCGGCGGTGCCGCGCTGCGAGCTGGCCAATCCGTAAACACCCTGATCGTCAACGCGAGCTTCTTCGCCTTCGCTGACACGGGAGGTTCGTGCCTGCGTGCGCACTTCGATTTCGCCGTAGAAAACGCTGACGCGATCGGCGCTTCGTGAATCGTTGTCGACGGCGTAGATGGCCTGGTCGGTCGCGATGTAACTGGCGCTGGGCGTATCGAGTCGCAGCGCTTCGCGATTGTAATCGGTGCGCTGGATAGCGACGTGGCCATAACGCAGCTCGACCACTGTCTGCGTTCCGCTGTCGTCGTAGGAATCGGCAATGGAGCGGAAACGAATCGAGGTTGACCTGTCGAGGGCAATGATGTTGCCGTCGGCAAGTCGAATCTCGGCGCGTCCGCGGCGGTTGGTCGTCACTTCGTCGCCGGAAAAGACAGGATAGTTGACGCGGCTTTCGACTTCACGCCCATCGTCGGCCTGCCGAACGATCGTGCCGCCGTCGTCGAACGTGAAGTACGACTGATCGCGGCCTTGCGCAGCAGAGAGCGGAACGGCCAGCGCCAGCATCGCGAGAAGAGGTAGCGTCAGTTTTTTCATCGAAATCCCCCAGCAGCCGGTCACTTCGTGGTGCGGTCGACATGCCACGCTACTGCTGAGTATTCCTCGTTTGTTTTCAGCCGCTTAGCAGGATGAGGCCGCATCGCTGGGGCTGCAATCTTCCTCATCTGAGGACACTCATGTACCCCACTTAAGACGATTCGCCAGGACAACCGGCAGGCCCGCTTTCAGAATTGCGGTCTGGGTCTTGGCGACGTTGTAGGGCACGCGAAGGAACTGCGCTGTTCGGCGATCGGAATCGACGATCGCGAACGACGAGCGCGGATTGCGATCGCGCGGCTGGCCGACCGAACCGGGATTGATGAGATAACGGCGCGCCGGATCGAGGGGCACGATCGCGTCTCCCCGGACCGCCGATCCTCGCACTTTCTCCTTCCGATCGATTGAAAAAATCACCGGCAGATGCGTGTGGCCGTACAGGATGATCGGCGCCTCGAACGTTTCGAAGATGCGTGCTGCGTGAAACTCATTGAAGACGTATTCGTCTTCGTTATCAGGGGAGCCGTGGCAGAGTACGAATCCGCCGCGCTCGATCGGTCCGAGAGGGAGTTTCTCGAGAAAGCGGCGATTGGGCGCACTGAGGTGCTCGCGCGTCCACTCCGCCGCGACCTTCGCAGCTTGATTGAATCCATTTCCTTCTTCGAGAGCTGCGACATACCGATCGTGGTTTCCACGGATGTAGTACTTCGTTCCTTTGAAGGTGCGCATGGCATCGAGAACCTGATTCGGCTCCGCGCCGTAGCCCACGAAATCGCCCAGGCAGGCAATGCAATCGAACTTCTTGCGCCGGACCCGGCTGAAGACCGCCCGCAAGGCCTCGGCGTTGGCGTGAAGGTCGCTGACCACGACCGCCCTCACGAGGTCCTCCGCGAGCGTTTCTTTGGCAACTCCAGAAGGATACGCTCGACGATCTCCATCGGCGATTCATCTTCGCGGATCTCGATGGTTGTGTCACACATGCGATAGAAACGGAGGCGTGTGTTGTACAGCTCGTGCGCCGCAACGTCGTCGCGAAACATCGGCCGTTCCGCGGCTTTCTCGCCGATGCGACTGCGGAGCAGAGCGTAGGGAGCGGACAGGAAGACCGAGAAGCCTTCGGCCTGGATGAACTGAATGTTCTCATCGAATGTGAACGTGCCGCCGCCGGTCGCGATCACGGCGTGATCGAGATAGCGGGTTGAACGCAGGATGTCGCGCTCGCGCTTTCTGAAATAGGGTTCGCCCTGCTGCGCGAAAATGTCCTTGATCGACATGTTCTCCGCGGATTCGACCAACTCGTCGAGATCAAAGAACGGAGCGCCGAGGCGCGACGCCAGCGTACGGCCGATCGTCGTCTTGCCGGCACCCATGAAGCCGATGAGGTAGATTTTCATCGGTTGTCGAGTGGTCAGGTTCTCAGGTTGTCAAAACGGCGACAACTTGGCAACCCGACAACCAGACAACCTCACCACTCGAATTCTTCCATGAATCGCGTCGAGAGGTCTCCCCGGATGAAGCGCGGATCGTCGAGGATCGCGCGGTGGAGCGGGATCGTCGTTTTCACGCCTTCGATGATGAAGAGCTCGAGCGCGCGGCGGCCCCGCGCCAGGGTCTCCTCGCGCGTTTTTCCCTTCACGATCAGTTTCGCGATCATCGAGTCGTAGTGCGGCGGGATCACGTAGTCGCGATAGGCCGCCGTGTCGACGCGCACGCCCGGCCCTCCCGGGCAATTGAATTCACGAATTCTTCCGGGATGCGGAGCGAAGGTGACAGGGTCTTCAGCGTTGATCCGAAATTCCATCGCGTGTCCTCGCAGACGGAAGTCCCCATTCGGCACCGTCAACGGCAACCCATCGGCGACGCGGATCTGCTCCTTCACCAGGTCGATGCCCGTCACCTCTTCGGTCACCGGATGTTCGACCTGGATGCGCGTGTTCATCTCCATGAAGTAGAACTGGCCGTCCTGGAAGAGGAACTCGATCGTCCCGGCGTTCACGTAGTTCACTGTCTGGCATAGCCGGACAGCGGCGGAGCCCATTTGCTGACGCATTTCCTGCGAGATCGCGGGCGAGGGCGACTCCTCGATGAGCTTCTGATGCCGCCGCTGAATCGTGCATTCGCGTTCGCCAAGCGACGCGATGCGGCCGGAGCTGTCGCCGAAAACCTGGATCTCGATGTGACGCGGCCGCTCGAGGTACTTCTCGACGTAGACGTCAGCCGATCCGAAAGCGCGCTCCGCTTCGCTGCGGGCGGTGTCGAAGGCGCCCTGCAGATCCACTTCCGTGCCGCAGACTCGCATTCCCCGCCCGCCGCCCCCTGCCGCCGCCTTCAGGATGACGGGATATCCGATCTCGCGCGCGATATCGTCTGCCTCGGCGAGTGTCTTCACCGGGCCATCGCTTCCCGGCATGATCGGCACGCCCGCCCTCTTGGCGGTCTCGCGCGCCTTCGCTTTATCGCCCATCAGGCGGATGGCTTCCGGCGTCGGCCCGATGAACGTCAATCCACATTCGGTGGAGATCTCGGCGAAGTGCGCGTTCTCGGCAAGGAATCCGTAGCCGGGATGAATCGCGTCCGCGCCGGTGATCTCGGCGGCCGCGATGATCGATGAGATGCTCAGATAGCTCTGACGCGACGGCGCAGGGCCGATGCAGACGTCTTCATCGGCGTAGCGCACGTGGAGAGAATCGCGGTCGGCCTCCGAATGCACCGCCACAGTCTTGAGGCCCATCTCCTTGCAGGCCAGGATGACGCGAAGGGCAATCTCGCCGCGATTGGCGATGAGGACTTTGGTGATCATGGGCGGGTACTACAACCTTACCGCGAAAAGCTTCTCGCCGTATTCGACCGGCTGCCCGTTTTGCGGAAAGACCTTCACGATTTCACCGTCCACGTCCGACTCGATCTCGTTCATCAGTTTCATCGCTTCGATGATGCAGATGACTTTCCCTTTCGAGACGTGATCGCCGATGGTGACGAACGGCTCCGATTCCGGATTGGGAGAGCGATAAAAGGTTCCGACGATGGGCGCGCTGACCACGTGCAGCCCGGCATCCGGCTCTTCCGGTTCCTGTGCTTTTGCAGACAGGATCGGCGCCGGCGGCGGCGCGGGAAGTGCCGGCATTTCGCGTTGACCATTCAAGTAGGAGTGGATGACCTGCGGCGCTGACGGTTTCCCCTGAATGCGCAGCTTCGTTCCCGCCTGCTCGATCTCGAGCTCGGCGATGCCCCGTTGGGCGACGATGTCGATTAGCTCGAGAATCTCTTTGAAATTCAAACCGCCACCTCAGACCAGCTCATCGCGCAGAAGTTGCTTGGCGCGGGTAAGCTCGAATCGCGCCCGCCCGTAATTGCCGTCAGGCCTGAGAACCAGCAGCACGTAATAGTCAGGCGTCACTTCCGAAACGAAGGCGATGTATCTCTCCGTCACCAGCGAGAACTGCAGAATCTCGCCGCTGTTCAATTCTGTGTTCGAGAGGCGGATCGATTTGATGAAGCCCCCGAACTCCGCTCCCATGACGTCGAGGGGAACGTTGTTTCCGTTGATTCTTTCGACACTGATGCCATCGAGCCCGATCAGACTGATTGCCAGCGTTCCGTCCACTCGATCCCGAATGCCCTGGAGTACATCTCTAAACGACACTCCCCTCCTCCCTCTTCTTCACCTTGGCGAGCCATTGCTCGAGTTTCGCCGCCTTTGGATTGCGCGGCGCCGGACCCTTGAGCGCGTCGACCTTCTTGCGAACCTCGGCGTTGCCGGGATCGCGTTGCAGAATGGATTGATAGATCTCGCGCGCTTTGTCGGCGAATCCTTGCTGAACGTAGAGATCCGCCATCGTGAGTGTATTCGCTGCATCGTCAGCCGCCGCTGCCGGCGCAGGCGCTTCAGCCGGAGCGAAGACATCCGCCGCCGGCTCTTCCTCGGTCAGCGTGACGGGAACTTCGGCCGCAACAGGCGCCCGCTCGACCCGGATGCCTTTCGGCTGCTCCACATCAATGGCGGCCGTCGTGGAAAGCGGTTCTTCAAATGGGCTTTGGGTATGCGCAACGCCCATCGGCTCGATGTCAGCCGTTGTCACCCCGACCGTGCGGTCTTCGGCAATCGACGCTTCCGCATCCGCGAAAGCTTTGCTGTCGGTCGTCGCGAATGGAGCCTCGTCGACAGGAGCGGGTGGGTGGGTCTGGTCCGCCAGATCCATGAAGGGCGGTTTTTTGGGAGCCGCATTCAACTCGTGATCGAGGCGTTCGATCACCGCCTCGAGCTCCTCGTCGGAGGCAGGCATCAGAGCGCGGACCAGCTTGAACTTCTTGATGGCTTCGAGCTTGTCGCCGAGGTCGAGGTAGGAGTCGGCGAGCAGGCGGGCCGCGACGACGTTCCCCGGGTCGAGCTGCAACGCTTTGGCGAGGGCGTCGACCGCGTCGCGGTGCTTTTCGGCCTCGCGCAGAACGCGGCCAAGGCTGACCCAGGCCGAAAGATAGGTGGGGTGTTGGGTCAGCCCGCCGCGGAGGACCTGCTCGGCCTCGGTGAACTGATCGATTTTCCGCAGCTCCTCAGCCAGCGGGAAGAAAAGGCGGCTCTTCGGATCGGTCTTCAGCCGAAACCGCAATTCTTCGATCTTCGGGTTACTCGCCGGCTGGGCCATGGAAGTAAGACTCTACCGCAGAAGCGAACCGCCCCCGAAGGGGCGGTCCGAATCAGATCCTTAGATGTCAATCGTCACTTCGAAGTACCGACCAACAGGAAGGTTCGGTTTCCACCTGTCGACGAAACCGTCAAGGTGCATGTCTCTGTATTCGGGCTCAATTGACCCTTGAAGGTGACTCCTATTGGCAGCGATTCGCATTGATTGAGAGTAATAATCGGTGGAACAGTAGGTCCGACGGTAAAGTCCGGACATCCGGCGCCCGTAAGGGCAGTGCCCGTAATGTCCATTGGCGCCGTGCCGACGTTTACGATTGCTACGGTCTGCGTGGCCGACGGTGTAACAGCAGTGCCTGGGAACGGTGGCGCAGGAGCGACATTTGGCGTAATCGTCGCCTGGAATGGCTGGAAGGTGGCCGGATTCGCAAAGATGAGCGGCACATTGTTCGGATTCACGATCAGGGCGTTGTTGGCGGTATCCGTGCAGCCGGTTGTCGCGCTGGTGTAGACAACCGTGAACGCCGTCGGCGCCAGCGCATTTCCGCCGGCCGGACATGACACCGTTGACAGTTGGATCGTCGGCGGAATCTGAACGGTAAACGTCGTGGTGCCGTTAGGATTGACAACCGTTGCGGTAACGTTCGCGGTCACGCCACCAATCGTGATGCGCGGGAAGCCGAGCGCATTGAGAACCGTGATCAACGCGGTGCCACCCAGCGTGTTCGGATTCGAAATGTTGATGATGAGCGGCTTGGGCGTGCGGAAGATGAACGCCGGCCCGGTCGCGCTGTCGCCGTTCTCGGTGTTCGTTACGATGATTGGACCCGTAACGTCACTGCAGCTCGTGAGATTCACGCCGATCGTTTGAACGATGACCTCCGAGCCGGCAACGCTGATCACCTGCGCGGCGACGCCGGCCACGCTCACCGCCAATGGGTCATCGAAGCCGACGCCGTCGATCTTGATGCGCGTGCCGCCGGTGAACGGACCTTCGGTCGGGCCGGCAGTCGTGATCACCATCTTCGGTGTGTAGCGGAACTGAATTGGTGACGATGCGGTTGTACCGGAGCCAACGTTTCTGACAGTGACAGAAACGGGCCCGGTGACAACGCCGGAGCCGCCAGGCGCGGTGTCGCTGGCGCGCGGACTCATGACGATGATGTTGTCGAAGTTGATACTGATGACCTGCGCTTCAGCCGAACCAAAGAACACCTGCACGGGCGTCTGGAACGCATCGCCGAAGATGGTGACGCGCGTGCCACCGCCAATCGGGCCGGATGTCGGCTGCAGCGATCGGATCACGGGGGTGAGAACTGCGAGCTGGTACGTGAAGCCGCCCGTCTTGACCACGCGCTGTTCGCCGGCCGTTCCCGCCTGTGTAATGACGATGATGTCGGTCGCTTTTGTCTGGGTGGTCGCCAGGTTGATCGGAGGCGTGATGACGACGATCTGAGTCGTTGTCGAGGAGGCGACGAACGCCTCCTTCGGATTGCCGTCACCGATATCGAAGAGCACCCGCACCGGCGTGCGGAAGTTCGTGCCGGTGATGGTCACTTGAGTACCGCCGGCGGGTGGTCCGGTCGCCGGCGCTACGGCCGTGATCGTCGGAATCGTCCCCGAAGGTGGCGGTGTCGTCGGCTGGATTGAGAACGTGATGTCGATCGATTTGGTAGCGCTCCCCACCGCCGCGATGACAGTTGCGGTGCCGGGCGCCGGCGCCGTCAGGGTCGCAGTCGCAGCACCGCCGCTCGTGATCTTGATCGTGTTGTTCGTGCCGGAATCCGCGAAGGTGCCGAAGTTTGTCGTGAACTGCACCGCGGTGCCATTCGGCACGTTCTGATTGTTCTCGGTCACCCTGGCCGTGATGGTGACGTTCGAGTTCACCAGCGGACTGGTATTCGAGGCGGTGAGGGTGATGGTCGGGTTCGTTGGCGGCGTCACTCCGCCACCAGGCGTGCCGCCCGGCCCGATCGGAGGCGGCGCTGTCGGCGACTCGCTCTTACATCCGGTGAGGATCAGTAGCAGCGCCAGAAGCGCGAATGTCAGTTTCCGCTGTCTCATATCGATCATAGAAAACCCCCGTCAACTCCATCCACCCAATCGAGCGGCTAGAAGCATCCACCGCACGAGAAGCAGAAATCGAGTGTCATTCGCGTGTTGCCCGAGACGCGTTCGCCCGCGAGCGTTGTTCCGAACAACTCCAGAGTCACGTCCAGCGAGATGATCGGCCTTCCAGTTTCCGGATCGCGTCCGCCGTTCTCCGGCTTCAGCGCCGCGAACGGCGCCAGATTGATCGCGTTGGCGTCGAAGAGCGCAAAATTGGTCCCTTCGGCGGTCGAGTTGATGCCTACCAGAGTGGACGTCGACCGGACGAACGGTGCCGGAACGAGGTGGCCACCGTCCGCGCGGTTGTACGAGACGCGGTAGCGATCAATCTTCACCTGGTTGAGATCGATCGGCGTGAGCCTCGGATTGGTAGACGGTGGCTGGAGCTGCAATGCCAGGATATGCACGACGGCAGTGTTTCCCTGGCACTTCTGCGAACCGATGATGTCACCGTTCAAATCGATCTGACGCAGGATCTGCGTGTTGGTCACGATCAGATCGACGGGTGAACTTTGTCTGTTGATGTCATTGCACGAGCCGCCGGCCAGCAGCACCACCACCGCTGCGGCTACCAGCGCGACTCTTTTCCGGTTGCGGTTCATTCCACTCCTCCCGTCCGACTACGAAGTGCGCACAATGTGCGGCGTGATGAAGATCAACAGTTCCTGATGCGTTGAGTTGATGTTGTGGCTCTTGAACAGGTTGCCGATGATCGGAATCTGATAAAGGAACGGCAACCGGTCCTGCACGGACGTGTCGTTGGTCTGATAGATGCCGGCGATCACCGCTGTTCCACCGTCGCGAACCATCAGCTTGGTCGACGCTCGGCGCGTCGCGATCGATGGTCCCGGCGCCTCGGCTGCCTGAACACCCGGATCGTTCTTCTGGACCGAGATATCCATGATGACCGTGCCCGCCTCCGTGATCTGGGGCGTGACAGAAAGACTCAACGTCGCATCGACGTAGGTGACGGTGGTGGTGAAGTTGATGCGCGTCTGGAACGGAATCTGAGTACCGGCTTGGATCTGCGCCGAGACGTTGTCCTGCGTCTGAATGCGAGGTGCGGCGATGACCCGCGCCGACGATTCCTGCTCCGCGGCGTTCAACGCCACATCGAGCGTGAATGTGCCCAGGACGTTGCCTAGGGAGAAGGAGAGGACAGGGTTGCCGGCCGCAAAGTCGAACGGCCCCCCGATGGCGTCGACGCGGCTCGGGAAGACCAAACCTGTTCCGGTTCCGACGGAAGGATCGAGCGTCCCACGGAATCCCCAGTTGAAGCCGTATTGCTGCAGGAAGCTCTGCGTCGTTTCGACAACGCGTGCTTCGATGACCACCTGGCGATTCGCGACATCGACGGAGTCGATGAGATTGCGCATCGTCTGCAGGTAGGCTGGGATCTCGCTGATGATCAACTGATTGGTCCGCTGATCGACGATGATGCGGGCGCGCGGCGAAGCCAGCTCTTTGAGCAGGCCCGAGACGTCGCCCGCTCGCGCGTAGGACAGCTTGAAGCTGACTGTCGTCAGCGGCACATTGAGCCGCTCCTCTTCCTGGAAACGCCGGTTGGCGGCCGCCTCTTCAGAGAGACGCGACAGCGTGCCGACGCGCATCACATTTCCTTCCAGCACGTACGACAGTCCGTTCTGACGCAGGATCAGATCGAGGGCCTGGTCCCACGGAACGTCGACGAAATCGACGGTTACCGATCCCGAGACATTCGGATCGACGGCGATGTTCAGCCCGGTCAGTTGCGCGAAGGTCCGCAGCACATCCTTGATGTCGGCGTCCTTCAAGTTGAGCGAAATCGGCTCGCCGGTGAACACCTTTTCGCCTGCGCTCAACTGCCGCGAGCCGCCGGCGGCCAGCGGGTTGACTGCCTGTGACGGCTCGCTGAAAACGTTTTCCGTACTCGACGGCGCCGGCACCGGTTGCGCCGGCTGCGGCTGAGAAAGCGGAGTGGGCGTGCGCCGTGACCGGGGAGCGGGCGGGGGCGGAGCCTGATCCTGGGCGTGGATGATCGCGGTTGCGCCTTGCGACGCATCTTGCGGCAACTTCCAGGTTGCCGTGTCCGCCACAGCGGGAACTTGCGAGACGATGTCGGTCGGCTTCGCCGGCTCCATCTTGGGCGCCGCGGCAACCTTCACCTCGGGAGCAGGCGCCGGCGCCGCGACAGTTTTCGGCGCTTCGCCGAACGTCACGTGCAGCTTGTCGCCGCTCTTGGTGATGTTGTAAGCGATCGGCTTGGAAAGATCGATGACGACGCGGGCGACATCATCCTTGAACTGTCCCGCGCGAATGCTCTTCACGAGCCAATCGTCGACATTGGTGCTCTTGGCCGCCTTGTTCTTGATGCCGGGAAAGTCGATGACGATACGGGCCGGCTTATCGAGCTTGAACGCGCTGTAATTCGCGTCGCCGTTGGTCGCGATCTGAACATCCATCGCATCGCCTTTGCCCGCAGTTTCGATCTTCTTGAGCAGCGTGGCTTTTACGGACGAAACCGGTTCGATCCTGATTGTGGATTCGACCGGCGCGGGAGCGACGGCCGCCGGCGTCTCGATCTTCGGCACAGGCGGCGCTTCGACAACTGCAGGAGCCGGAAGCGTGATGACGACCGAATTGCCTTCGGCCGAGGCTTGCGGCGTTCCGCCACCCGACAGGCGCACGGTGACGCGCGTCAGCCGGCCACCCATCTCAGTGACTTCATCGGCCGTGACTGCGCTGACACCGGCCGGGAGGAGCGTTGGCATGGTCAGGGAAGCCGCTTTGGTCGTGCCGGAGAGGTCAACCACAAACTGATCGGGCGTGGGGCTGAGGGATGTGAACGCCGGCGCTCCGCTGGTTTTCAGAATGACCTGCGGCGCCGCCGATGCTCCGGTTTCGATCGCATTCAGGACCATGGCTGTCGCTTCGGCAGGTGCCGGCTGCGGTGCTGGACTGGCCGGCTTGCGGTGTCTCCACCACGACGCGGACGCACCTCCGGCGCACAGGACGAGCATGCTTGCGATCAGCAGGATTCGCTGGACTCTTCTCATACTTCCCACCTTCACCATCTCACGGCCCTCCACGCACCTCACCCAGCACGCTATTTCCTCTGAGCCTCAGGGGTAAGATCCTTGACCACTTCGCGGAAACGTTCGATTCGAGTCGGGTCGTTGACCTCCTGCCGGAAAACAACGGAGGAGGGCGTTATGCGGACCACTTCGCCGTCAAGGACTTTGTCGCCAACCCGGATGAGATAACCCTTGTTGTCCGGCCCGTTGATCATTGCGACCAGACCCTGCTGCTTCGTTCGCACGATGCCTTGCAGCTTGATTTCATCGATCAGGAATCCCGGCGGCCCAGGAAGGCGCTGGCCAGGCTGGAGTTTCGGCGCCGGTCCGATCAGGGACTGGAACGGATCGCGGCGGCCCTGCGGATCGTAGTGATACTGCTCGCCGATGCCCGGTCCCTCCAGGATTTCCTGCAGGACCTCCTGGACGTTCCCCGTTCCGGTCGTTCCGGTCGTTCCGGTCGTCGTGGTTCTCGCCGTGGCAGTCGTGGTAGTGGTGGCGGTCGATCCGCCGCCCGGCCGCCCACCGGGAGCTTGCGCGAAGACCGCCGCGATGGCGGCGGTGACGATCAGCATCGAGTAGACAATGCGAAGATGCTTCATCGCCTATGTGCCTCCACTCTTCGGAGCCGCGCCGCCGGCCGCCGGCTTGTTGGTCGGCGGCGGCGCCGCGCTCGGCTCGACGTACACAAACGTTTTCGCCACGAACTCCGATGTGACGGTGCGGTCGACCTGGTTTGAGAGCGCCTGAATGTTGATCTGCTCGACGTTCATGATGCGCGAGAAGTTGCTCAGGCGATTAAACAGAATCGCGAGGTTGTGATACCGCCCATCGACCGAGATCGTGATCGGCCACTCGGCGTACGGGTCGCCACCCTGGGCCGGCGCGATCTTCGGGAACGTCATTTTGTGCAGGACGAAGTCACCCTGGTCGACCAACGACTTGATCTTCTTGATGATCTCTTCGGTGTTGCGCGTCGAGGGCAGAATGCGGCGCAGTTTTTCGAGCTCGAGCTCGAGACGATGGACTTCTTCACGGAATTGTGGGAGTTTTCGCTGCGCCGAGCGGCCCTGCTCGATCTTGGTGTCGAGGTCCTTGATCTGCGACTCCGCGGCCTTGATCTGACTCTTGGTGTCTTCAATCCACAAATAGTCAGCGCCCCAGACCAGACCGGCGGCCAGGACCACACCGATGGCTAGTCCGTAGTACCACGGCTTTCCTTCGAGTGAAATCGCAGCCATCTCGATCGTCTCCTACCGCTTCGTCGCCGAACCCGTGGTGGTTGTCGTGCCTGTTGTTCCGGTCCCGGTAGCAGTGCCGGGCGCTCCTGCCTCGCTCTTCGGCGCATAAGCGAAGTGGAAAGTCATGTCGAATTGATAGACGGGGGGAACCACCGTCACCTGACTCATCGAGCTCAGATCAGGCTCCTCGAAGAGCGGATCTTTCTTGATGGCCTCCACGAAATTGGCAATCGCGTTCGGATTGAGACCGCGCCCCGTGAGCGTGATCAGGCCGCCGCTCATATTCATCTTGTCGAGCCAGACCAGATCGGGAAGGTCCTGGCTGACGCGGTCCATGATCTTGACCGGTCCCTTCTGGTTCAGCTTCAGTTGATTGATCAGATCGATGCGGCGTTGCAGGCTGTCCTTGCGGCGCTGATACTCCTCGACCTCTTTAATGATGGATTCGAGGCGCTGCGCTTCGACGGTCTTGGCCGCCACTTGATCGCGGAGATCGCTGAGCCTGTTCCGCTCGATGACCCACCAACCGCCGCCGACGACTACGCCGATGGCAAGCCCCGCGATGATCAGCATTGTATTGAGGTTGCTTGGCCCCGCCACGGCGATTGCAGCCGCCGCTGCCCCCGGAGCCGCCCCGGCTCCGCGGACCGCCCGCCCTTCCCGTACCAAGTTGATCTTAATCAAGCGTCCCCCAACTTCCTGATCGCCAGGCCGACTGCCACCGCCATGCTCGGCCCGATTTCAGCCAACTCTTCGGGGTTGAATTGCTTTTCGTCGACCGTGATCCTCTGGAAGGGGTCCATGATGTTGACGGCCAGGCCGAACTTATCGCGCAGGATGGCGTCGAGATTCAGAACGCCTGAGCCGCCGCCGGAAAGTACGATTTCATTGACGCGATCCGCGCCGGAGGTCGCCGTGAAGAAGTCGAGTGTCTTTCGCAGCTCGCCTGCGAAATCTTCGGAGACCGAATTCAGAATCGGAATGACCTGCTGGATGGTCTGGTCACCGACCTGCTTGCCTCGCTTGAGGTCTTCGGCCTGTTCGAAGGAGAGGCTCATCTCGCGCTGAATCGCGTCAGTGTATTGATTGCCTCCGAAGGTGATGTCGCGCCAGAAAAGCGAAGCCGATCCCGACAGAACGTTGACGTTGGTGACCGACGCGCCGACGTTGACGAGCGCCAGGGTCTTGCCTTCATCGACGTTGTAGTTCATCTCGTAGCAGTTCTGCAGCGCGAAGGCGTCGACGTCCACCAGCACGGCGTTCTTGCCGGTCTGGGTGATCACCGATGTGTAGTCGTTGATCTTTTCTTTTTTGACCGCCACCAGGATGACGTCGATGTTGTCGCCGGTGCCCGGTGTGGTGAGCGGAACATAATCAAGGTTGACATCATTGATGTCGAACGGAATGTATTGCTCCGCTTCCCATTGAATGGATTCCGCCAGCTCCTCCGGAAGCATGGCCGGCAGAGTGATCTTTTTGATGATGACGGAGTGGCCCGACAGCGACGTCGCGTAGTTGGAATTCTTGATCGCTTTTTCGTTGTTCAGCCGCGAGATCGTCTCGACCACCAGCGACGAGTCCATGATCGACCCGTCGACGATGGCCTCGGGGGAAAGGCGCTCGATCCCCAGCTTGGCGAGTTCAAAGCCGCCCTTCCTCTCCTTCAGCTCGACTAATTTGACCGCTGAGGAGCCGATATCAAGACCGACGACATTTTTGCTCTTTGAGAAGAACACCGCTCACCCCATCCATCTCACTCACTTCTCGCTGGCTCACGATGTGAAAGGTGAATCAAAATTACAGGGTTTTATAAGTGGTGTCAACTCTAGAGGATTTAGTTAAATGAATCGATTACGCGCAATCGGCAACTTCGGTTAAAATCCAGCGCCCTTCGCGTTATTTAGGAGTTTAAAGCATGGCCAAGAAGTGCGAGGTTTGCGGCAAGACGCCGGTGTTCGGGAACCGGATCAGCCACGCCCACAACGTCAGCAGCCGACGCTGGATGCCGAACCTGCAGCGCGTGCGCGTCAAAGTCGGCTCCAAAGTGCAGCGCATGAACGTTTGCACGCGGTGTTTGCGCAGCGGCAAGGTGAAAAAGGCAGCCCGATAGGGTTGCGAGGTCTCGGGGTTGCGGGGTCTCGGGGTGTGGAGCCGCGAGACCGCGCAACTGCGAGACGTCGAGACCCCTATGCTGTCGCGTGCCTGGCGTTGAATTTTCTTTCCACCTGCATCACGCCGTCCAGTCCCTCGATCGAGCGCGTGACCTTCTCCAGATGTTTGAGGTCGGCAATCTCGAGCACCAGCTCGGCGGTGGCGCGTCCATCCACCGTTCGCGAATCCATCTGACGGATGTTGGTCTTCAGGTTCGCGATCGTCGAGACCACGCGCGCCAGGATCCCCTGGCGATCCTCCATCAATACTTCCAGCTCGACCTGGAACTGCGCCTGCCGCTCACCCGCCCATTCGACCGCGATCTCGCGGTCGGGGTTAAACATCAGGTTCTTGACGTTGGAACAGTTCGCGCTGTGCACCGCGACACCTTTTCCGCGCGTGACATAGCCCACGATGCGTTCGCCCGGCAGCGGATCGCAGCACTTGGCGAGATAGGTCATCAGATCGTCGTAGCCCTTGACCTTGATGGCAGGCGACGAGCCGGTGAACGGAAAAATCTTACGGACGGCTTTTTGTAGAACGCCTTCGTCGGTCAGCGCCGTTTCTTTCTGTTCGTCGGAGACGAAGCGCTCGACGATCGAACGCGGCGAGACTTTGCCGTACCCGACGTCGGCGTATAGATCCTCGAGTCGCGCCAGGCCATATTCGGAGAGCACGCCGTCGATGGCATTTTCGGCGATGAGCTTGCGCCACGCGACGCGATAACGCTTGGCTTCCTTTTCGATCAGCTTCTTGCCGAGGTCGGTGGAGCGGTGTTTCTGCTCGGTGTTGAGCCAGTGTCGGATCTTGTGGCGGGCGCGCGAGGTCATCACCATGTTGACCCACTCGCGCGACGGCGCCTGCGTCGGCGACGTCACGATCTCGACGATGTCGCCGTTCTTCAGCGGCGTGCGGAGCGGCACGAGTTTTCCGTTGACGCGCGCCCCGACGCAGTGATGCCCGACATCGGTATGGATGCGATACGCGAAGTCGAGCGGCGTGGCGCCGCGGGGAAACGCGAAGACGTCGCCCTTGGGCGTGAAGGTGTAAACCTCGTCGGGATAGAGGTCGATCTTGAGCGAGTGCATGAACACGCGCGGATCCTTGATCTCGTTCTGCCACTCCACCAGCTGCCGGAGCCACAGAAAGTTTTTGTCGTCGGCCTGCGCCCCCACCCTTCCCTCTTTGTACTTCCAGTGCGCCGCGATGCCCTGTTCCGCGATGAGATCCATGTCCTTGGTGCGGATCTGGACCTCGAATGGCTGACCTTTCTCCGCCACCACCGTCGTGTGCAGTGACTGATAGAAGTTCGGCTTCGGCATCGCGATGTAATCCTTGATGCGGCCGGGCACCGGACGCCACATCTGATGGATGATGCCTAATGCTGCATAACAATCTTTCACACTATTTGTGATGATTCTGAAGCCGATGTAGTCGTAGACCTGGCCGATGTCGATCTCCTGACGCCGCAGCTTCGTCCAGATCGAGAACATCGACTTCACGCGGCCGTTGACATCGCCGGAGATCTCGTTGTCGCGCAGCTTGGTCTGCAGCGTCCCTTTCACGCGATCGACCAGGTCGCCGCTCACCGACAATTTCTCATTGACCGACTCCTGCAGCTCCTCGAACTCACGAGGATGCAGGTAGCGGAAGGAAAGGTCTTCCAGCTCGTTCTTGACGCGGCCGATGCCGAGGCGGTTTGCGATCGGGGCGTAGATCTCCATGGTCTCTTTTGCGATCGCGATTCGCTTGTCATCGGGCAGGTACTGCAGCGTGCGCATGTTATGGAGGCGATCGGCGAGCTTGACCAGGACCACCCGCAGATCGCCGACCATCGCCAGCAGCATTTTTCGGAAGGTCTCCGCCTGCTGCTCCTCCTTCGACACATAGGCATAGCGGGAGATTTTGGTCACGCCGTCGACCAGTTCCGCGACGTCGTCGCCGAACGCCTCCTGCAGCTTTTCTTTAGTGGTCAGCGTGTCTTCAAGAACGTCGTGCAAGAGGCCGACTGCGATGGAGGTCTCATCGAGGTGGAGATCGGCGAGGATGTGGGCGACATTGAGGGGATGGACCAAATATGGTTCGCCGGAGTCGCGAACCTGTCCGCGGTGCTCCAGGGCCGAGAAGATGTAGGCCTTCTGGAGCATCTCCTCGTCGAAGTCGGGCTTATAGGATTCGACCTTATCGAGGATGTCTTCGAAGCGGATCATGGCGTTCTCGGTAACAAGCTATTGATCGTAGCAGTTCCGGCGTCACCTCAGTCGTCAGGCGTCAGGCCTCGGGCGTCAGGAAGCACCACCCGACGCCTGACACCTTATGCCGGGCACCTGATTTGCTCACCACGCCAAGCAGTGGCGACCGCCCGGGCCGCCAGAAAAAGGAGGTATTCGTGTTGACGCGCATAGCCCCCATGGTCCGCGACGCGGGAGGATGACCTGGCGCTGGTGCGCGACGTCGCTTCCAACACACGATTCTGGTCATTGCTCTCGGTTAATTGAAGGAGACGTAAGATGTTGAAACGTTCCATCATCCTTTTCGCAGTTCTGGTCATTGCAGCGATCCCGACTTTCGCGGCCCCGGCGCCGTCGAAGGTGGTCGCGAATCAAAGTCTCGAATCGCGGGCTGCCGACCTGGCGCTCGTGCGCGATGTGGTCGCCAACGAACAGGTAGCCAAGGTCCTGGCCGCGCACGGATTCACGCCCGAGCAGGTAAACCAGCGCCTGGGGCAGCTCTCCAATCAGGATCTGCATCAACTTGCGCAGAATCTCGATCAGATTCAAGCCGCCGGCCTGACCAAACAGGAATGGGCATGGATCGCCATCGCCGCGATCGCCGTCCTGGTCGTCATCATCGCGCTGAGCTGATCGGAGTGACGCTTAAAGTCAGAAGGCAGAAGGCAGCGGGCAGAAGTCCCGCCGCCCTTCTGCCTTCTGCTTGCTGCCTTCTGCCTTTTCTTCTGGCGTCGTGCGTGACGATGACCCCGCGTTCGAAGGCTCCCTCGCCGTCAGCGGTCGTCATCCCGCAAATGCCGATGCTCAAGTGGGGAGTCGAATCGTGCGGTGCGGGCTCGCTGGCCACCGTCCTCCAACATTATGGTGATGGGACCACCATGGAGCAGTGGGACGGCTCGCTGCCCAAAACGCGCGGCGGCGTTCTGACCATCGATTTGATTCTGGCGGCGCGGCAGAAAGGCTTCGACGCGCAACTGGTGACCGGAACACCCGCGACCGTCGCCGAAGAATTGCGCGACGGCCGGCCCGTCATTCTGATGCTGCAGGTGGTGGATGTCATCGGCCATCAATACGACTTTTTCCACTACGTCGTCGCCGACGGCATCGACGCGCAGCGAGGAACCATTCGAACGCAATGGGGAGACCGCGCCGGACGGTGGGTTTCACTCGACAAGCTCGAGAAACCGTGGAGCGGTGGAGGCCATGCTGCCATTCTCATCCGGCCCAGAGATCGCGACAGCGCGATGCGCGACGCGCTGCGCGCTGCGGTGGCTCTGGAGGAGGAAGGAAAATTCGCGGAGGCCGCTGCGAAATATCGAGACATTCTGGCCAGGCACCCCGATTCCGTGGTCGCCCTCACCGACCTCGGCAACGCCGAGGTCCAGTTGGGAAATCGTGCGGCGGCGGAAGAGGCCTTTCGAAAAGCGCTGGCGCTCGATCCGAATTCACGCGACGCGCTCAACAATCTCGCCTGGCTTCTCTATCAACAGAAACGACTCGACGAAGCGGAATCGTTTGCGCGTCGTGCCGTCGCGCAGCAGGGTCCGGATGCCTACCTCGTGCTCGACACGCTGGCGCACGTTCTGGCGGCACGCGGTTCGTGCGATGAAGCGGTGCGCACATTTCAGCAGGCCATCGATGCGGTACCATCCACGCAGGCGCAGGCGCGAACGGGTCTCGAAAACGGACTCGCTGCCGCGCGCCGTACGTGCTCGTGAGTTTTTCCCGCCGCACTAATTGGAAAGCGCCCATCAACCGACTCACTCTCGCCCGCCGGCGGCGAGGAAGCGATCTGCTCGATCTGACCGAGTCGAATCCGACGCGCGCCGGCCTCGCCTATCCGCTCGAGGAGCTCGCCGATGTCATGGCCCGCGCCGCCCGCGCCCCCTACACGCCCGACGCGCTCGGTCTTCGATCGGCGCGTGAAGGGCTGGCCAAGCAGCTGGCGTGCGAAGTCGATGATCTCGTTCTCACGGCATCGACGAGCGAGGCCTATGCCTTCCTCTTCAAGTTGCTGTGCGATCCGGGTGACGCAATCGCGATGCCCATCCCCTCCTATCCGCTGCTCGAGCACTTGAGCGCATTGGAATCGGTGCATGTGCGACCCTTCGCACTCGAGCTGCATCAGCGCTGGGAGGTCGATGCCTCGAGGATCGATAAGAGTGTACGAATTATTGTGATGGTAAATCCTAACAATCCAACCGGATCGTTCGTCAGCCCTGCGGAACAGGACGGCTTTGCGCAGCGCGGCGTTCCGATCATCTCGGACGAAGTTTTTCTCGACTATCCGCTCGAAAGCAGCGGCACGTCGTTCCTGCGCCCGGATGTGCTGAGCTTTGTTCTGGGCGGCCTCTCAAAATCGGCCGGCCTGCCGCATTACAAGCTGGGATGGATTCGCGTCAGCGGACCGGCGGCCGCGAAACGCGACGCCATGGCGGCCCTCGAGTTGATCGCCGACAACTTCCTCTCCGTCTCCACGCCGGTTCAGGTCGCGCTTCCCGATTTGCTCGCGATCGCGCCGCGCATTCGTGCCGAAATCGCGGCCCGCATTCGGCGCAATCTCGACCATCTCCGATCCGTCTCGATCCCGTCGATCCAGGTGCTCGAGGTCGAGGGTGGGTGGTCGGCGGTCATGCGCATTCCGAATGTCGAATCGGATGAAGACTTCGCGGTGCGCCTCATCGAGCAGCATGGCGTGGTCGTGCATCCGGGATACTTCTTCGATTTCGAATCCGATGGTTACATCGTGATTTCGTTATTGACCCCGCCTGATGTCTTCGATGCCGGCGTCGGACATCTATTGTCGGCGCTTCCGAAGGGATGAGGGCTGAGGGAGGAGAGCTGCCATTTACGATTCATCCCTCATCCCTCATCCTTCATCCCTCATGAAAGAGCACTGGCTTCTCGATCCCTCCGTTACATTCCTCAATCACGGCTCGTTCGGCGCGACGCCCAAGGCCGTCCTCGCCAAGCAGCACGAGTTCCGCCGGCGCATGGAATTGGAGCCGGTGCGTTTTCTGGTGCGGGAGCTCGAGCCGCTGTTAGACCAGGTTCGCGCCGATCTCGCCAATTTCATCGGGGCCGCTCCCGACGATCTGGCGTTCGTTCCAAACGCGACATCGGGCGTCAATGCCGTTCTTCGCTCGCTCGAGTTCTCTTCCAGCGATGAGCTGCTGGTCACGAACCAGGAGTACAACGCCTGCCGCAACACGATCGATTACGTCGCAGCGCGCAGTGGCGCGCGGGTGCGGGTGGTCGAGATCCCTTTTCCGCTGCCGGTGACCGGTGACGTGTTCGATTGCGTGATCGGCAGCGTGACCGGTGCGACTCGGCTGCTGCTCATCGATCACATCACGAGTCAGACCGCGATCATCATGCCCGTAGAGCGCATCGTGGCGGAGCTGCATGCGCGCGGCATCGACACGCTCATCGACGGCGCGCACGTCGCGGGCCAACTGCCGCTCGATATCCGCGCCATCGGAGCTGCGTACTACACCGGCAATCTGCACAAATGGGTGTGCGCACCCAAAGGCGCGGCATTTCTCTACGTCCGCAGCGATCGGCGTGAGGGCATGCATCCGATCGTGATCAGCCACGGCCTAAACTCGACTCGCACCGACCGATCGCGATTCCATCTCGAATTCGATTGGCCGGGAACCTTCGACCCCACCGCCTGGCTTGCCGCCGGCGAGGCGCTTCGCTTCATCCCCTCACTGGTCGAGGGTGGGTGGCCGGAGGTGATGCGGCGCAACCATACTCTGGCTCTGCGCGCACGCGACATTCTCTGCCACGCGCTGCATCTCGACCGTCCCGCCCCCGACGATCTCCTCGGATCCATGGCCGCCTTTCCAATCCCGGATGGCAAACCGGGCGACGTCGCCTCCGTTTTCGGCGATCCGCTGCAGGATGCCCTGTTCGATCAATATCGGATTGAGGTGCCGGTCGTGCCGTGGCCCAATCCGCCCAAGCGTCTGGTGCGCGTCTCCGCCCAGCTCTACAACGTCGAGGAAGACTACGTGAGGCTCGCCGAGGCGCTTTCACATCTGCTGCAAAGCTAAATAGAATCGAGGATGCAATGAAGCGAACACTCATTCTCCTGGTTTTGCTCTTCGCCTGCCGCGGCGGCGAGAACGTAACGTCCACGGACACAGTCAGCACGTCGGGAACGCAGATGACCGGAACAACCTCGACGACCAGCACCGGAGCGAAAGGCGGCGGAGTGAGCTCGCTCAATTCGCGGGATAAGGAATTCTTCATCGCCGCGTCGCAGGGAAACATGTCCGAGGTCGCACTCGGCAAACTGGCAGTCGATAAGGCGACCGACGGCGGGGTCAAGGCCTTCGGTAACCGGATGGTCACGGATCACGGCAAAGGCATCGAGGAGCTGAAAAAGCTGGCGCTGCAGAAAGGCGTTGCGCTGCCGGCCGTCGTCAACAAGGAGCAGACCGAAGCCGCCGGCACGCTCTCGAAGAAGTTTGGAAAAGAATTCGATCACGCGTACATGACCGACATGATCAAGGACCACGAGAAGGACGTCACGGAATTCAAGCAGGCGTCGCTCAACCTGACCGATCCCGATCTGAGGGCGTGGGCCACCAAGACTCTTCCGGTGCTTCAGGATCACCTGAAGATGGCGAAGATGACGGAGTCGAAGCTGAAGTAGATCAGCCGGCCCTTTTCTTGAAGCGCGCCACGATGTAGTCGCGATTCATGCGAGCGATGAAGTCGATGGAGATGTCCTTGGGGCAGACCGCTTCGCATTCTCCATACATGGTGCAGCTTCCGAAGTACTCTTCCATCACCTCCACCATTTTCAGAACGCGGTGGTAGCGTTCGGGCTGGCCCTGCGGAAGAAGGCCGAGGTGCGAGATCTTTGCGGCCGTGAAGAGTTGGGCGGCGCCATTCGGGCATTGCGCCACGCAGGCACCGCACTCGATGCACTCTGCGGCGTCCATCGCGTTTTCCTGCACCGCCTTCGGAATCGGAATGGTGTTGGCCTCGGGAGCGCTGCCGGTGTTGACGGTGATGAAGCCTCCGGCCTGAATGATTTTGTCGAGCGGGCTGCGATCGACGATCAGATCCTTGATGACCGGAAACGATCGTGCCCGCCACGGCTCGACCCAGATGACGTCGCCGTCCTGGAAGTGCCGCATGTGCAGTTGACAGGTCGCCGTTCCGCCTAACGGACCGTGTGCGACGCCGTTGATCATCATCCCGCACGATCCGCAGATGCCCTCGCGGCAGTCGTGTTCGAAGTGGATGGGATCCTCGTTCTTCTCGATCAATTGCTCGTTGACGATGTCGAGCATCTCGAGAAATGAGGCATCGGGACTGATGTCGTTGGCGGCGTACTCGACGAAGCGGCCTTCGCGCTCGCCGGCTTTTTGTCTCCAGATATGAAGTGTGAGATTCATGGTTGCTTAGAGGTCTCGTGGTCTCGGGGTTGCGCGGTCTCGAGGTGCACAACTGCGAAACCCCGCAACCTCGCGACCTCGCAACCTCACTTGTAGCTCCGCGTGGCCAGCTTCACTTCCTCGTACGTCAGCGGCTCCTTGTGCAGCCGCGGCTCGTCGCCGGTGAATTCCCACGCCGCGACGTAGAGAAATTTGTCGTCATTGCGCATCGCTTCGCCATCGGGCGTCTGATACTCGACGCGGAAGTGGCCGCCCGCCGATTCTTCGCGATGCAGAGCGTCAATGCACATCAGCTCCGCCAGTTCGAAAAAGTCGGCGACACGCCCTGCTTTCTCGAGCGATTGATTCGGCTCCTCGCCGCTGCCGAGGACGCGGACGTCGCGCCAATACTGATCCCGCAGCTCCCTCACCTCCTGGCGGGCCTTCCTCAGCCCGTCGGCACTGCGCGCCATGCCGCAGTACTCCCACATGATGGCACCGAGCTCGCGATGATAAGAATCGACACTGCGCTTCCCTTTTGCGGACAGCAGTCGATTGACGCGATCGGAAACGTCGGCCTGGGCCTTCTTGAACTCAGGCCGATCGGCTGAAACCTTCTTATGCATTTGGCCGGCGAGGTACTCGGCAATGGTCGACGGCACGACGAAGTACCCGTCCGCCAACCCCTGCATCAATGCGCTTGCGCCGAGGCGATTGGCCCCATGGTCCGAAAAATTCGCTTCGCCAATCACGTACAAGCCTGGAATCGTGCCCATCAGGTTGTAATCGACCCACAGGCCGCCCATTGTGTAATGCGGTGCGGGGTAAATACGCATCGGAGCGTTGTAGGGGTCTTCAGCCGTGATGTCGTGGTACATCTCGAACAGATTTCCGTAACGCTCTTCGATGGTGTTGCGACCCAATCGACGGATTGCATCGGCAAAATCGAGATAAACGCCGCGGCCGCCCGGACCAACGCCTCGCCCGTCGTCACAGACTTCCTTTGCCGCGCGCGACGCAATGTCGCGCGGAGCGAGATTCCCGAAACTCGGATACTTGCGCTCCAGGTAGTAATCGCGCTCCACTTCAGGGATTTCTCGCGGCGGGCGCTTGTCGCCTTTTTGCTTGGGAACCCAGATGCGGCCGTCATTGCGCAGTGACTCCGACATCAACGTCAGCTTGGATTGATACTCGCCCGTTTGCGGAATGCATGTCGGATGAATCTGGGTGTAACAGGCATTCGCGAAATACGCGCCGCGCCGGTGCGCGCGCCAGATCGCTGTGCAATTGGATGCCTTTGCATTCGTCGACAAATAGAAGACATTCGCGTAACCGCCGGTGCCGAGGACGACCGCGTCGGCGGCGTGCGCTTCCATCACTCCTGTGATCAGATTGCGGGCGATGATGCCCTTCGCCTGTCCGTCGACCACGACCAGGTCGAGCATCTCGTAACGATTGAACATTTGCACCCGGCCGAGCGCGATTTGTCGCTCTAACGCCTGAAAGGCGCCCAGGAGCAGTTGTTGTCCGGTCTGCCCGCGTGCGTAGAACGTCCGCGAGACCTGCACGCCGCCGAAGGAACGATTCTCGAGCACACCGCCGTACTCGCGGGCAAACGGAACACCCTGGGCAACCGCCTGATCGATGATGTTCACCGAGAGCTCGGCGAGGCGATAGACATTCGCTTCCCGCGATCGATAATCGCCGCCTTTGATGGTGTCGTAGAAGAGTCGATAAACGCTGTCGCCGTCATTCTGATAATTCTTCGCGGCATTGATGCCGCCTTGTGCAGCGATCGAATGTGCGCGGCGGGGCGAATCGTGAAAGACGAAGCATTTGACGTTATATCCGAGCTCGCCGAAGGACGCGGCCGCTGAAGCGCCGGCGAGACCCGCGCCCACGACGATGATGTCGTACTTGCGCTTGTTGGTCGGATTGACGAGCTTGTAATGCGACTTCGCGTAAGTCCACTTCTTCTCGAGCGGGCCGGACGGAATCCTGGCGTCGAGCTCCGTCACTGCACCACTCCGAGCAACACGAAAACGGGAAACGAAATGTTGCCGAGCGTGATCACGCACGCAAACAGCGTCGCGAAGATGCGCCGCCACGCATTGAACTTTGGATGATTGAGCCCGAGCGAATTAAACATGCTCCACAAGCCGTGATAGAGGTGCAGACCCAGCGCGAGATTCGCGACGATGTAGAACGCGCTCACCCACCACACCTGAAAACCTGCCACCACGTTGTGATACGGATCGTTCTCGATGAAATTCGGATGCACCGTTCCGAAGGTCAGATGCAGCAGGTGGTAGACGACGAAGAGGATGATGATCACGCCGCCCCACCGCATCGTGCGCGCAGCGTAGCCGGCTTCGACGAAATCGCGCTGGTAGTAGGCGATCGGCCGTGCGCGCCGATTCATGAGCGTCAACTGGGTGGCGGCTTGAATATGAAGCCACGCCGCAACGATCAACAGGACCCGCGTGACGAAGAGCACGACGTACTTCGGCACGAAGGGAGCGCCGATTTCGCGCAGCCAGTTGGCGTAGGCGTTCATGTGCTCGGCCCCGAAGTAGAGCTTCATGTTGCCCAGCATGTGCGCCAGGACCCAGCCGAACAGAAACACGCCCGTCACAGCCATGACAACTTTCTTGCCGATGGCCGAGCGGTAGAACGTTGCGATCCAGTTCGTGGAAGGAGCCTCGGGGGAAACCGCAGTCACGACCTCGAATCATATCGAGGCTGATGCGACGGTCAAGAGTCGTCATTCTGAGCGAAGCGAAGAATCTCATGCACGAGATCCTTCGCCGTCTTCGCGGCTCAGGATGACGCGTCTACGTGCGTCACTTCACTGCGCTCTGCATCTCCCGGATCGCTGCTTCGCGTCCTTTGTCTTTCGCGATCTTGGCGTACCGCGAACGGTGCGACGCCGGAATCTGGCGAATCAAACCGAGATAGCGGCCTTGCAGTTGGCGTGAAGCGAGCTGTTGACTGCTGAGCTTCGCCGAGGAGCGGCGGCGTCTTCCGCCACCTCGCGTTGCACTCGCCCGTCCGCCCCCCACCACGCCCTGCATCGCGCGAATGGCGGCCTCGCGACCTTTGTCTTTCGCGATCTGTCCGAAGCGCGCGCGCCTGCTCGCTGGGATCTGGCGGACAAGAGCAAGGTAACGGCCCTGAAGCTGTCGCGATGCGCGCTGTTGTGGAGTCAATGCTGACGAGGCCGCCGAGATACGGCGTCCTGCGAAGGCAGGCGGACGCCCGCGACGTCGCGCACCGGCCGTCCCACCGCGAAGCGCGGCGAGCCGCTGCTCCAATTGCTGTATTTCGCGGCAGCGAGTGACATCCGCTGCCGATACGCGGCCTTCATTGATCAGTTGCTGCAGGATCGCCTGAGCATCATCGAATACTGTCGCGCGTCTTCCTCTTGGCACAGTGCCTCCTTAAGGCGGCGGATCATACATCAGTATCGATAGTGATCGGACTTGTAAGGCCCCTCCGTTGGAACGCCAAGATATTTGGATTGTTCTTTGGTGAGCTCGGTAAGCTCGACGCCGAGATGCTTCAAGTGCAAGCGAGCGACTTCTTCATCGAGCTTCTTGGGGAGCACGTAGACCCTCTTCTGATATTCGCCCCTGTTCTGCCAAAGCGCGAGCTGTGCCAGCACCTGATTTGTGAACGATGCCGACATGACAAAAGAGGGATGGCCGGTGGCACAACCGAGGTTGAGCAGACGACCTTCGGCAAGGATAAGAACGCTGTGGCCGTCCGGGAACACCCATTCGTCGTATTGAGGCTTGATGTTGACTCTGCGAATTCCGGAAACCTTCTTCAGGCCGGCCATATCGATTTCATTATCGAAGTGTCCAATGTTTCCGACGATGGCCTTGTCCTTCATTCGCGACATGTGGTGGGCGGTGATGATGTCGCGATTGCCTGTCGCTGTAATGATGATGTCGGCCTTATCGATCACGCTGTCGAGTCTCTTGACCTCGTAACCCTCCATTGAGGCCTGCAGCGCGCAAATTGGATCGATCTCGGTCACCACCACACGGGCACCCTGGCCGCGCAATGCCTCTGCGCATCCCTTGCCGACTTCGCCGAATCCGCAGACAACCGCAAGCTTGCCCGCGATCATCACGTCGGTGGCCCGGTTGAGTCCGTCGATGACGGAGTGGCGGCATCCATAGATGTTGTCGAATTTCGACTTCGTCACGGAATCGTTGACGTTGATGGCCGGAAAGAGCAGCCGCCCCTCTTCCATCATCTGATAGAGGCGATGCACGCCGGTGGTGGTCTCTTCCGAGACTCCTTTGATGTTCGCCGCCACGCGGGTGAAGCGCTGCGGATCGCGCGCAAGCTCTCGGCGTAGAAGATCGAGGATGACGCCCCATTCCTCCGGCTCGTCGCTGGGATTGAAATCGGGAACGCTGCATTTCGCCTCGCACGCAACGCCTTGATGCACGAGAAGGGTTGCATCTCCGCCGTCATCAACGATCAAGGTCGGGCCGGTGCCATCCGGCCACAGCAACGCTTCCGAGGTGCACCACCAGTACTCTTCGAGCGTTTCTCCCTTCCACGCGAACACGGGAACTCCCCGTGGATTTTCGATGGTGCCTTTGGTCTCCGGCCGTCCGACGACGACGGCGGCGGCGGCGTGATCCTGCGTCGAAAAAATGTTGCAGCTCACCCAGCGAACGTCGGCGCCGAGGAGGCTGAGGGTTTCGATGAGGACGGCGGTCTGCACCGTCATGTGGAGTGATCCCATGATCCGCGCGCCGGCCAGCGGCCTGGTCGCGGCGTACCTTTCGCGAATGGCCATGAGTCCGGGCATCTCATGCTCGGCAAGGCGGATTTCCGAACGGCCGAGAGTGGCCAGGGTCAGATCCTTGACTTTGAAGGGCACGCGACGGGCGGCGCGGGCGGCGTCGAATTGATGAATGATCTCAATCGTTGCAGGCATAGTCGCGGCGGATTGTACACTTACGCGCCATGCGACAGACAGTCATCATCGCCGCGCTTCTTTTTTCTTCGATTGCAGCAGCACAACAGACGCAAACGACGCCCGCGAAGCCGACGCTGCGCGAATTGACGATCGAGAACATCTTCGATCCGAAACATCGCGTGGCGTTCTCCGGAGCGCCGCAAAGCGGCTTCGTGTGGCTCGACGATAAGACGTTTACGTGGCCACGCACGAACGAGAAAAACGAAATCATCGAACAGGCCGTGCTCGATACTCAGACTGGCACGAAGCGAACGCTGTTCGATGCCGCCAAACTGCAGGGTGCCGCGCGCCGAATCGCCGGCGTCACAGAGGAGGAAGCGAAGCGACTCTCCCAGCAGCGAAACTGGAATTTCAGTCCGAACAAGAAAAGCGTGATTCTGACGGTCGGCGACGATCTCTATCTCTACACATTCGACTCCGATTCTCTGACCCGTTTGACGTCGACACCGGGCGAAGAGCAGGAAGCGAGTTTCAGTCCCGACGGGAAGTTCATCTCTTTCGTCCGAAACAACAATCTCTTTGTGGTCGACGTGACAACTCAACGCGAACGGCAATTGACGACCGACGGCAATGACGCCGTGCTCAATGGCATTCTCGATTGGGTCTATCAGGAGGAGGTCTATGGGCGCGGCAACTTCCGTGCGTACTGGTGGAGTCCTGACTCGTCGCGCATCGCGTACATGCAACTCGATGAGCACCCCGTTAAGCACTTCACGGTCGTCGATCACATTCCAACGATGCAGAAGGTCGAGCAGGAGCTGTATCCGAAAGCCGGCTACCCGAACCCCGTCGCGCGGCTTTTCACGGTCACTGCCGGCGGAACCGCGCCCCGCGAGATCGACACTGAGCGTTATAGCGGCGGCGAATTTCTGGTGGTGTCGGTTGATTGGACGCCCGACAGCTCAAAGCTCGTCTATCAGATTCAAAATCGCGAGCAGACATGGCTCGATCTCAATACCGCCGAGGCTGCCGGCGGATCGCCCAAAACGCTGATTCGCGAAACAACCAAAGCGTGGGTCGAGCCGAACGGAAATCCGGTGTGGCTGAAAGACGGGACCTTTCTGTGGCTCAGTGAGCGCGATGGCTTCAAGCACATTTATCACTACGCTGCCGACGGAACTTTGAAGCGACAAATCACCAAGGGAAGTTGGGAAGCGCGATCGCTGCACGGGATCGACCCGGCCAACGCGTGGATCTATTTTTCAGGCACGGAGCGCAGCGTTCTCGGAACAGACGTTTACCGCATCCGCCTCGAGGGCAGCGACATGAAGCGGCTGTCGGAGGCACCGGGAGACCACCGAGCGAGCTTCAATCCCGCCATGACTCAATTCATCGACTCGTGGAGCGATATTCAGACGCCGGCGCAGATCTCACTGTTTCGAAGCGACGGGACGAAAGTTCGTGCGGTCGATGCAAATGAGGTGGCCGCGTTGCGCGATTATCGAATTGCAAAACCGGAATTCGTGCAGGTCAAGACTCGCGACGGCTTCACCATGGAAGCGATGATGATCAAGCCGGTCGAATTCGATCCCGCCCGCAAATATCCCGTCTACGAGTACACGTACTCCGGACCGCATGCGCAATCGGTGCGCAATGGCTGGCGCGGCGCGCAATATCTCTGGTGGCAACTGCTGGCGCAACGCGGAATGATCGTCTGGATTTGCGACAACCGCACCGCCAGCGGCAAGGGTGTCGAATCGACCTGGCCGGTGTACAAGCATTTCGGCGAGCTCGAGCTTCGCGATCTCGAGGATGGTCTCAAATGGTTGACGTCGCAGCCTTACGTCGATGGCTCGCGAGTCATTCTCGACGGCTGGAGCTTCGGCGGGTTCATGACCAGTTACACCCTCACGCACAGCACGATGTGGTCGGCGGGAATCGCGGGCGGCACAGTGGCCGACTGGCACGACTACGATTCGATCTACACCGAGCGCTACATGCTCATGCCGCAGAACAATCCTGACGGTTACCAGAAAAGCTCTCCACGATTCGCCGCCAAGGACCTGCACGGAAACCTGCTGTTGCTCCACGGCACGATCGACGACAACGTGCACATGCAGAACACGGTGCAGTTCGTTTACGAGCTGCAGAAGGCAGAGAAGCCATTCCGCCTGATGGTCTATCCGAAATCGCGCCACGGCGTGACAGATCCGCTGCTGGTCACGCACATGCGCATGACGATGATGCAGTTCATCGAGGACTCCATCCTGCGCAAGCCGTCATCCTGACCCCGCGGAGCGGGGGAAGGATCTCGCTGACGAGATCCTTCGCCGTCTGCGCGGCTCACGATGACGCTTCCTCGAGCTCTTCGTGCAACTCGACGGTGTCGGGCGGAAGGTGCTCGCGCAGCCAGATGCGCTCCACGATCGGATAAGCCGCCGCGATCGGCAGTGCCAGCACGGCACCGATGGCGCCGAGGAGCGTTCCGCCGATCGCGATCGCGAGAAGGACGGTCAGAGTCGAGATGCGCATCTCGCGTCCCCAGATACGCGGAATCAGAACGTAGGCCTCGATGGCGTGATAAAGCAGATAGGCGCCCGCGACGATCAATGCTCGCGTCGGTGAAACAAGGAGGCCGAGGAGTGTTGCCGGTACGGCCATGATGATGGTTCCAACGACCGGAATGAAATCGAACACGAACGCCAGTACCGCCAGCAGCAGTGCGAGCGGAACACGTAAAAGGGTCAGGACAACGAAGACGTAGAGCGCACAGATGATGGCGGTGATGAAGCTCCCTCGCATGTAGGACAGCACCACCAGTCGAACCTCACGGGCCGTGCGGTCGAAGCGCTTCCGCTGTTGTTTGGGGGCGAAGTCGACCAGCCATGCGTAGGCGCGGCGACCCTCGTGCAGCAAATAGATCGCAATGACGAGGACAAACACGATCGCGGCCGTGCCTTCGATTGCGAATTTCCCGGCCGTCACCCCATGCGCGAGCCACGCCCCGGCCTGCGGCGATCCACTGCGCAACGTCTGCAGAACGTAAGTCGACGGTGGAAATGCCTTGATGACCCGCTGCTCGACGCGCGGCCATTCCTTTGTGAGTTCTCCGACTTGCTCACTGATGATTGGGACGACAACCACCAGGAAAGCGAGGAGGATCCCAAAAATAACGAAGGCGACCGCGATGATGCTGACCGGCCGCCGCACGCTGTGGCCTTCCAGCCACGTCGGAATCGGATCGAGCATGACCGCAATCAGAGTCGCGATCACGAGCATCAGAATGATGGGAAACAGCTTGACCACAATGGCGACTACAAGAACGGCAAGCGCGATCTTGATCAGAGTCGCAAACGGGATCCGGAGCTCGAGTGGTTCAGTCGGCATGGCATTACGCTATCTTTCCACGCACTATGCGAACAATGAGCCTGCTGGCCGCCCTTCTAATCGTCTCGCCAACCGCGAGTGCCGCGCAGAAAAACGTCCGGCTCCTCACCGGCATGTCCGACACGCAGCTCCAGCAGACCATGAACTTCATCCGCGCATCCCTCGGCGTCCACTGCGACTTCTGTCATGTCGTCAATGACAAGGAAGGATGGAATTTCGCGAGCGATGAGAAACAAACCAAGCGGAAAGCGCGGCACATGATCGAGATGGTCGAACAGATCAATCAGCAGAATTTCGAGAACAACGCGGCCGTCTCCTGCACCACCTGCCATCGCGGCAGCACACGTCCCGTGTCGCTGCCCACCCTCCCCCAAAAGCCGCCACCCTTCCCCACCCCCGTCCGCGCCCGCCCGACCTTGCCGGCGCTGGAGGACGTCGTGGCGCGCTACAACGCTGCCATCGGCGACGCGTCTGCTTTGAGATTGCCACGCGCCTTCAAGGGCTTCCGCGAGGGCTGGGACGGAAAGCCGATGCCTATCGAAGCGCAGATGGCGGATGGAAAATGGCATATCGTCGCGCAAACGCCGGACGGACGCCGTGAGCAGATCATCACGCCTGAAGGCGGCTGGGTTCGAACCGACAAAGGCGTGGACAAAGCCTCCGACGATGACCTCGAGCGTTTTCACATGCTCGCGAATGCAATCGAGCCTGTCTCGCCTCTCTCAATCCCTAATGATGCGCGGGTGGTCGACACGGAAAAAATCGGCGATCACGACACGGTCATCGTGGCGTTGCGTGTGGATGAGCAGCGCCGCGAACGACTCTTCTTCGATACTGCGACCGGCCTCTTGCTGCGCCGGCAAATCCTCAGGCGTGTGCCCATCGGCGAGGTGCCCCAACAGATCGATTTCGAGGACTACCGCAACCTCGGCGGCGTCAAGTTCCCGTTCACGGTGCGCGTGTCATTGGTCGATCCGTGGACCAGCTCCACGCGCCGGTACACCGAAGTCCAGCTCGGGGCAAAGGTGGACGAGACCGTGTTCCTCCCGCCCACCCGGTAAGGATGTCGGGATGTTAGGACGTCATCCCCGACCGTTCCAACATTCCAACATCCCAACGTCCCAACCGGGCGGGCGGTGGGATCAATCCTCCAGGCGGAATCCGACCTTGACCTTGACCTGGTACTGAACGACCTTGCCGTTCTGGATGCGACCGCGCATCTCGGTGACCTCGAACCAGTCGAGATTCCGGAGAGTTTTGGAAGCACGCTTGACGCCCTGGGCAGCCGCGTCAGCGAACGATTTCCCTGATGTTCCAACGAGTTCCACCATCTTATACGTGTTGTTCTGGGCCATACATCCCTCCGTCAGGGTTTATTATTGTTCGGCGTCCACGAAAATCGAGACGGGGAAATGAGAGCGGGAACTATCGATCGCGTGAAGCGCCAACTCCTTCACGAGGCAGTCAGCGACAACGTTGACACTATTCGAGGTCTGCCGCCTCGAAGCAAGCGTCGGAATGAGCGTACGAAGCCGGCCTGGTTCCGTACAACCCCGCTGTTGCTGCTTCCACTGACTCTCCTCGGAGCGAGCTATTTTATGAGTGGAGCGCCGGCGACCTCGCCGAAACCGATCTCGAAAACGCCGCCGAGGGCGGCAGCGCTCCACACAGCGATGGTCGACTCCACAGAGCTCGTCAAAGCGGCTGCCTTCCCCCTGGCGGTGAAGCGAGTCGTTCTCGATGCCGGTCACGGCGGAAAAGATGCCGGCGCTTCATCGGCCTCGTTGTTGTCGGAGAAGGAGATCACGCTCGACATCGAGCGCCGCCTGCGCCTGCTGCTCGAGCACAACGGGTTCGAAGTGGTCGCGACGCGAACCGATGATCGCCTCATTCCGTTGCGTGACCGCGCCCGGATCGCGAACGGCTCCGACAGCGACATCTTCATCTCCATTCACGTGAATTCGCTTCGGAGTCACACCATCAGCCACGGCGTCGAGACGTACTACCTCGGCCCGACCAAAGATCCGCTGCTCACGCAACTGGCCGCGGAGGAGAACGGAACATCGGGTTACTCGATCGCTGATCTTCGCAAATTACTCGAGCGCGTTTACGCCGACGTTCGCCGAGACGAGTCGCGCCGCCTCGCGGCGTCCGTGCAGGACCAGCTTTACAGCGACCTGCGAACAGTCGACCCGGGACTCGAGAACTGGGGAGTCAAGCGCGCACCGTTCATCGTTCTGGTGGCCACCGAAATGCCGGCGGTGCTTGCCGAAGTCGGCTGTCTGTCGAACGATCGCGAAGCGGCGATGCTGAATCAGCCGCACTACCGGCAACAGATTGCGCAGGCGCTCTTCCGCGGAATCTGCGAGTACTCCAGGAAAGGAACGTAATCCCTCGCTGCGCTCGGGATAAACTGAGAAAGATCACAGAAGGGAACGCAACGCAAATGGCATCCTCCGAGATCCTGCACGTCGGAATCGACCTTGGCACATCGCGAAGCGCGATTTCCGCGTCGAACGGCGAGCGCTTCGTCGTCGACAGCTTCGTGGGCTGGCCCGCCGATATGGTCGCCAAGAAGATCCTGAAGCGAACCGTTCTCATCGGCCACGAGGCGGTTGCCAATCGCACCATGCTCGATCTGCATCGACCTCTCGAACGCGGATTGCTGAAGGAAGGGTCGGACAAGGACGTCGAAGCCGTTCGCGAGCTTCTCCGGCATCTCCTCGGCCTGGTCGGGGCGAAGAAGAATGGAAAAGTCGAGAGCGGGAACGTTCGCGCCGTCATCGGAGTTCCGGCGGCGGCGCTCCGAACGAACAAGCAGTATCTGCGCAATTCAATGAAGGGAATCGTCGACAGCCTGATGATCGTCTCGGAGCCGTTCGCGGTGGCGTACGGCCTCAACGCCCTGCTGCATACGATGATCATCGACATCGGCGCCGGCACGACCGACTTTTGCGTGATGAAAGGCCGCTATCCGGCCGAGGAGGATCAGAGGACGCTGACGATCGCGGGAGACTCGATCGACAGCCATCTGGTGAAATTGATCGAAGAGCACTATCCGCAGGCGAACGTCACGCTCTTCATGGTGCGCGAGTGGAAGGAAAAGTTCAGCTTCGTCGGTACGCCGTCGCAGCGCGCCAACGTTGTCGCGCCGGTGAAAGGCGTCCCGACCGAGCTGGACATCACGAACGAGATCAAGGCCGCCTGCGAGACCATCCTCCCCCCCATCGTCGAGACCATGCTCGATCTGCTCTCGCGCGTCGAGCCGGAGTTTCAGGAACGCGTCCGCAACAACATCATCCTCTCCGGCGGCGGCGGCTTGATTCGCAACCTCCCCAAGGTGCTCGAGGATTCACTGCGGCAGGTCGGCGGAGGAAAAGTGACGTACATGGAGGACCCGGTCTTCGTCGGCTCTGACGGCGGCCTGGCGTTGGCGCTCGATGCACCCGATTCGGACTGGGAGCGGCTTTCGGCGTAGGGTGCACAGCGCGCTCATCACCGCAGCAATTCTCGTTCTCGTTCTGTTCCTTTACGCGCAGTTCGTTCGACGGACGACAATGTTCTATCCGTCGAAGTTTCCGTTAGGCACATGGAACACATCGCACCTTCCGGTACAGCCGGAGGATGTCGCGCTCAAATCGAGCGACGGCGTGCGCCTCCACGGCTGGTTCTTTCATGCCGGGGAGCCGACCGTGATTTTCTTTCACGGAAATGCGGGAAACATCACCGAGCGAGGCCCGATTTGCGCCGGACTGGCAAGGCGGGGAATCTCCGTCCTGGTCTTCGATTGGCGCGGATACGGAAAGAGTGACGGCTCCCCGTCCGAATCGGGACTCTTTCGCGACGCGCTTGCAGCTTACGACTACGTTCGCGCGCGCACCACCGGAGACATCGTCCCTTACGGCGAGTCGTTAGGCGGACCGTATGCGGCGTATGTGGCGGCGCATCGGAAAGTACGCTGCGTCGTCATCGAGAATTCATTCCCTTCTCTCGCTGCCATCGGAAACGCGCTCTATCGACCGCTGCCGCTCGGCTTGAGCGCGCCCTTTTCGCTGACGACGACGCGTTGGCTGAATCAGGCCGGCGTTCCCGTTCTGGTGATGCACGGCAAACGCGATCAGGTCATCCCGTTCCAGCTCGGCATCGACCTCTACAACGGACTGAAGGTCCCCAAGGAGCTTCTAACCAGCGAAACGGCCGGACACTGCGAGATCGCTGAGGCGGAGCCGGAACGCTTCTACGAGACGGTCACCCGTTTCGTGTTGGGGTCAGGTCTTTGATTCTCGCTTCACTCTTCAAAGAGTAGAGACTGAAGAGTCAAAGAAGGCCATTCAATCACTTCTTAGCGGGCGACAGCTTTGCGTCGTCCGGCAACGATCGTTTTTCGCCGGAACGCGAAAACGACGCGCGTAGGACGATCTTCTACCTGTAGAACCGAGCGAGAATCAAAGATCTGACCCCATCCATTACGGACAGGTTGCGAAGGCGTTGGTGTCCTGAATCGGCTGAAAAGCGGTGTTCTGCGGATTGGTGTACGTCTTCGTTGTTCCGTTCTTGGTGTCGCGAATTGTGAGGACGACGTTGACGTTCGTCAGGCCGCCTGCGAACACCCAGAACTTCTGATTGAGCCCGCACGCGTTGAGCACTTTGACGACTGCTTCCACGTTGCTGGCGCTGAAGAACGTGAAGTAGCCGGTGTCGCTGGTCAGGCGCACGGCCTGACCATTGCCGTTATTGCCGTCATTCGTGCGCCAGGTAGCGCTGACTGCGAATCGGCCGTCGGCCAGACACATCGTGGTCGCATTCTGCGTGCAAACCGTGGGCGTCGCTCCGCTGCCGGTCAGGAAGGGGGACAACGAAGTGAAGGACGACGAAAACGCGCCGTCAACAGTCGAGTTGCGCACGTCGCAACCCGCCGACGGATCCGGACCGCACGAACCGAGGAGCTGGCCGACCACTTGACCGTTGGCGAGCATCACCGGCGATCCCGAGCTGCCTCCGTAGACACCTCCCTGTCCTCCGGCCGAGCTGGAATAGATGAAGTTCGACCGCGGGAACCCGCTGCATGTTCCCGTGCTCGTGTCGACGGACGTATTCGAATACGACTGCGGAAAAATGTCGCTGGCCGGCACCGGATGCGAGACGCGATGCAAGGTTGTTCCGGAGGGGACGACGGACGTGCTCGAGTTCCAGCCCAGGAGAAAACGGCCGGCCGGGATCGAGTTGAGCCTTACCAGCGTGAAATCCGAAGTCGACGAGCTGACCAGCCAGGTCGCGCCATTGACCGTCGGCGAAGTATTGCGATTGAAATTGCCCTGACAGCTCGACGTTTGAAAATCAAAGACGGCTTCGAGGCTCGAAGCGGACGACTGGTCGTGGAAGCAATGGTTGGCGGTGAGCAAAAAGGGCGTTCCTGAGCTGGCCTGGTCGTTCAGCAGTCCCCCGGTGCAAACGGCGCCACCATCGCTGGTCACGAAGAAGAGCGATGCGACAGCTTTTCGCGCAATCGAGATCTGCGGAAAGGTCGAGGAGCTGACGCACGTCGCGTCGACCAGACAGGTTGGCGCGTCGTTAGCGTGGATCACGCCGACTCCGACGTCGATCAATTCGAGAATTTCGCGGATCGAGAACGACGCCGCTGCGTTCGACGCAGGTACTTCGACATCGAGATAAACGACGCCGCCCGGAACACTGGGAGTCCACAGACTGCCGTTGCCGTCCAGCAGCTCGCGGCCGAAACCAATCGGCGTCTGACCGCCGCCGTATACCCACAGAGCGGCGCCTTCGGGAAGCATGACGTTCTCGAGATGCAACCGGATGCGGTGGGCATCGTCGACCCGCACCGTCGTGCTCCACACGATCGTGCCGTGATTCGTCGTTTCGACCACTCCGCGCCCAAACGCGGTGATGGCGCTCTTGGCGGCGATCGCCGAGCTTAGATGCATATCGATGACGTCCGGCAGCATGCGCCGGAATCCATTGCGCATCGGCTCCCGGCCGCTCGCATTCCAATCCGCGATGGCGGTGATCGCTTCAGGAATGGTGGTCGCTGCAGCCGGCAGTACGACCGCCGGCACCATCGCCGCGCGCTCTGCAAGGCGCGGTGCAGCGGCGTAGCTCTTCACGCCGACTGCGTCGCGCATGAAGAAACCTTGGTTCTCCTGCGCCGACACGGGCAACGCCAAAATGACAGCGACAGCGAGAGCGATCAGCGCTCTTTTCATTTTTCCCCCCGGACCGTTTTGGATGGACGCTATGTTACCAGCAGGCCGTATCATTCGTCCCTGAATGCCATTTCGCTGTGTCCGGTGTCACGCCGAGATCGAACGCACCTTCAAGGCGTGCCCGCATTGTGGCGAGCCTGTAACCGATTTTCTGCGTCGTTATGCCGACCAGCCCGTCGATGGAAAGTACCGGATCATCGAGCGGCTGGGAGCGGGCGGGATGGGTGAAGTCTACAAGGTCGAGCACGCTTTCCTGCGCGCCACACGCGTCATCAAGGTCATCAAGCCGCAGATCTCGGAGGACGCCGACGCGCACGAACGATTCCTTCGCGAGGCCCAGCTCGCGACCAAGATTCAACATCCGAACGTCGCCACGCTGCACGATTTCTCCGCGCTTCCGGACGGATCGCATTACATGGTGTGGGAATTCATCGAGGGCGAGAACCTCGCCCAGGTCATCCGACGACGAGGCATTCTCGATCCGCCCTACGCGATTCGGCTCGCGGTCCAGACGCTGAGCGGACTCGACGCAATCCATCGAGCCGGCATCATCCATCGCGACGTCAGTCCCGAGAACCTGATGATCACCGCCGCTGAGCAGGTCAAGATCATCGACCTCGGCGTCGCAAAAGCGGAGGAAGGCGATTACGCCGCGACCCGCACCGGAATCTTCGTCGGCAAGCTGCGCTACTCCTCGCCCGAACAGCTCGGATTCCTGCCGGAAGGGCAAAAGATCGACGCGCGCGCCGACCTCTATTCGCTGGCGATCGTGCTTTACGAGATGCTGACCGGACGCCCGCCCTTCGAAGCGACCTCACCCCATCAATACATCCTGCATCACTCGAAAGAAACGGCCATGCAGCAACTCGATCTGACGCGCGTTCCAGCCGCGCTGCAGCCGGTTCTTGCCCGTGCGCTGGAGCGCGATCGAACGAAGCGCTTCGCCGGCGCGCGCGAATTCGCCGATGCTCTGGAATCGGTCGCGCGGACTTTGCCGGCCGACGCTTCCACCCAGGCCACGATGCGATTGACGCCTCCGGCCGGCACACCGATTCGTCAGCCGACGACAGTACGCACTGATTTTGTCCAGAAACCGCCGCCTTCGCCGACGGTCATCGAGAAGCCGCAACGACAAACCGGATTGCTGATCGTCATCGTTTTGCTGCTCCTCGCGTTTGGAGCATTCGCCACCTGGCACTTCCGATCGCAACCAACTGCGGTCGCGACGAGCGTTCCGAAAAAAGTCGAAGCGCAACCTGCTCCCGTTCCGCAACCGACGACCACCACCGTCGAGGTCACGCCACCTGCGCCCGAGCCCTCGCCGGTTCCTGCGCCAATCGCCGCTCCGGTTCCTGCTCCTGTGCCGGCGCCAACTCCGACTCCGGTGCCAGTTCAACCGAAAAAAATCGTTCCTCGACCGGAACCAGTTCCGGAGCCGCAACCAGCACCCGCTCCGCGCGAGACCATTCAGGCCTACGTGGAGGGGGGAGATTCCTCGACCAACGAGGCGGCGCTCAACGTTGCACGCGAAAGACTGCACGGCGTGACTCGCGTGTCTCTCGACGTCACCGGCGACGCCGACCTCGGCAAGCAGCTCGGCGATGCGTTGCGGAAGTTGAATCTCACCATCGCGGACGGATCGGACGTCGTCGTCCACTTCAACGGCACCGTCACGCGCCTGCGACTCGGCAGAAAACGCCGCGCGGCCGAGGCCAGCATCACCAAAAGCGGACGCGCGGTTTTTCGGTATGAGATGAAGCCGGAGGAGTACCGCGTCGGCGACACTCCGGCCGAGGCGCTTGCGCGCGTGCTCAGCGACGTCTTCGGGCGGTGATTACGGCGCGACTAGCGCCTGCCGGTGCGGGTAGCGAATGCGCGCCGCCAGAAAACCGCCGAGGAATCCGAAGAAATGTCCGCTCCACGACACGTCCGGCGTCGGAATCAGCGAATAGACCATCGCTGTCCCGTAGGCAGCGGCGACGATGAGAGTAATCACGGCCGAACCGAGCTTTCGATCGAACGCTGATCGAAATACGAGATAGCCGAACAATCCGAATACCAGTCCGCTGGCGCCGACATGCTGCGCGTTGCCGGCACCAAAGAGCCATGTGCCCAGGCCGGAGATCAGAATGCTGAACACGGTCACGAATATGAATTCCGTGACGCCGCGAAGAAGGACGAGCCCGCCGAGGATCACCAGCGGAATGGTGTTGGAGATCAGATGCTGCCAGTTCGCGTGAATGAGGGGAGTGACAGGGATCGCCCACAGTCCGTCAATGGTGCGCGGCACGATTCCCATTCCAGCGGCCGACACACCTCGAGCGAGAAAAGTGTCGAGCGCTCGAACGATCCATAACGTGCCTATGAAGCTGCCCAGTACGGCGCCACGCATGGTGAGATTGTGATCACCGGATTGATTCAAGACTCGACCAGCGCCCGCAATTGCCTTGATGCAACCGTGAGCATGGCCAGATCGATGGTCGCCGCTGCGCGAAAATCGGTCATGGTCTGATCGATTCTCTCCACCACGCGCTGTCGCGACGCCAGCCAGGCATCGACCGGATCGCGAGCGCCGTCTGTTTCGCGAATCACACGCGAGGCAAGAATGCTCTGATAATTGAAGAGATCATCGACCACCGCGGCCACCGCCGCTTTCTGCCATGGCGTTTCGGCCGCGATGGAAGCGCCGGCCGCACGGAGGCGGTCCAATCCGAAGCGTGCGCCCAGTCCGAAGTAAACGCGCGCGACATCTTCCACCGGCCGGCCCGATCGCGTCAGTCGAATGATGTCGAGGGCGGCGCTCATGACGCTCAGACTGGCAACGCGATATGCCAGTTGCGACGGAATGCCGCTGGCCTCGAGCTCTCCCTGGCGCGTTTTCAGGGTCGTCATCAACGCTGCCGGCAGCACCTCATGCAATTCCTTCGCTAGCGATTCGATGCGAGGACGGAATTCGGCGACGTACGCTGCGATGTCGAGCTTTTCGTAGCCGCTGCGCAGCAGCCAGGCGATGGCGCGCTCGAGCAGGCGGCCGATCTCGATCATCATCTCGTACTGGATTCGCGCCGGCAGCTTGTTGTCGAGCGCTTCAATCTCGGCCCATAGCGATCGCAGCTCGAACGATTCGCGGATGATCGTGAATGCGCGCGCGATGTCGCTGGACGGCTTGCCGGTCTCTTCGGTCATCTGCGCGACGAAGGTCGGCCGCACACGATTGATGATGGTGTTGGTTTCATAGGTCGCGATGATTTCGCGACGCAGACGATGGCGCTCGATCGCCGGCCGGAATCGGACGCGCAGCGGTTCCGGAAAATAGAGAACCAGATCTTCGACCAGCCGCGCATCGTCGGGAAGGTCGCTGGCCAGCACATCCTGATAGAGCGCGATCTTGCTGTAGGCCATCAGGACCGCAATCTCGGGACGGGTCAGGCCGACGTGCGACGCATGACGCTCGCCGATGGTGTCGTCGTCCGGCAAGCCTTCCAGCGCCCGATCGAGCTTGCCGGCGCGCTCGAGCGCGCGCATGAATCGCGCCTGCTCGTCCAGCACCGACTCGCCGAGGGTATTGGTGATCGAGACGGCCTGGGTCTGTTCGTAGTTGTCTCGAAGGACCAGGCGCCCGACTTCGTCGGTCATCTCCGCCAACAACTTGTTCCGATCCTCGGCGCGCAACTCGCCCCGCTCGATGGCGTCGTACAGCAAAATCTTGATGTTGACCTCGTGGTCGGAAGTGTCGACGCCGGCGGAGTTGTCGATGGCGTCGGTGTTGATCTTGCCGCTGCGCAGGTCGTACTCGATACGCGCTTTCTGAGTGAAACCGAGGTTTGCGCCTTCGCCCACGACGCGAACGCGAAGCTCGTTCGCGCTGATGCGCAGCGCATCATTCGCGCGATCGCGCGCCGCCGTATGTTCCTCGAAGCTGGCTTTGACGTAAGTTCCAATCCCCCCCAGCCACAGCAGATCGGCGTTGGCGCGGAGGATGGCCTTCATCAGATCCGGCGGCGTGAGCGTCTTCGATGCAAGCTCGAAACGCTTTTGCACTTCCTCCGAGACTTTGATGGTCTTCAACGAGCGCTCGAAAATGCCTCCGCCTGTCGAGAGCAGGCTCTGGTTGTATCCATTCCAGTTGAGGCGCTCATCGAACAAGCGCTTTCGCTCCGCCATGCTCGTGCGCGGATCGGGATTCGGATCGAGAAAGATGTGCGAATGATTGAAGGCCGCGATCAGATGGATATGGGGCGACAACAGCATGGCGTTGCCGAAGACATCGCCCGACATGTCGCCGATGCCGACCACTGAGAAATCGTGGGTCTGACAATCGACGCCCAGCTCCCGGAAATGTCGCTTGACCGCCTCCCACCCGCCCTTGGCGGTGATACCCATGGCCTTGTGGTCGTAGCCCGCACTCCCCCCCGACGCGAAGGCGTCGCCGAGCCAGAAGTGATAATCGGCGGAGACTGCATTCGCGATGTCGGAGAAGGTCGCCGTTCCTTTGTCGGCTGCCACCACCAGGTACGGATCGTCCTCGTCGCGGCGCGCGACCTGCGGCGGCGGGATGACCTCGGCGCCGCGGAAGTTGTCGGTGATGTCGAGCATTCCGCGAAGAAGCGTCTTGTAGCATTCGACTCCTTCGCGCTGGAAGGTGGCGCGATCGGCAGACGGATTCTTCACCACGAATCCCCCTTTCGATCCCATGGGCACGATCACGACGTTCTTGACGTTCTGGGCTTTCATCAAGCCCAGGATTTCGGTGCGGAAATCTTCGCGGCGATCGGACCAGCGAATTCCGCCGCGTGCGACCTTGCCGGCCCGCAGATGAACGCCTTCCATCAGCGGCGAGTAGACGAAGATCTCGAACATCGGACGGGGCGCGGGGAGCTCGGCAATTTTCTGCGAGTCGAGCTTGAAGGAAAGATAAGGCTTGCGTGGAGCGCCGCCGACCCCGGCGGACGCCGGCGCCCCGCGTTGGAAGTAGTTCGTGCGCAGCGTGGCGTCGATCAGCTCGACATAGAGACGCAGAATGCGGTCTTCATCGGGATTGCTGACCGAGTTGAGCGCGTCTTCGATCTGCGCGCGAATGCCGAGGGCCGCGGCGTGGCGCGGACTCATCCGGGTGGCCGGGCCTAATGTTGGATCAAAATTATTAACGAATAATTGTAATAGTAATCTTGTTATCGCGGCGTTGTTGGCGAGCGTCTGCTGAATGGTGGTCTCGCTCAGCGGCACTCCCATCTGGCGGATGTATTTCGAATAGGCGCGCAGCACCACGACTTCGTGCCACTCCAGCTCCGCTCCGATGACGAGGCGGTTGAAGCCGTCGTTCTCCGCTTCGCGATTCCAGACCCGGATGAACGTCTCCTGAAATTTTTGCTTGACCGGGCGGAGGTCATCCTGCATTCCGGCCGCCGAAAGGCTGAAATCGCGAATGCGAACCGGCCCTTCGCTGCCCAGCGGCTGCACTTCGTACGGAACTTCCGATTGCACCTTGAGGCCCATGTTCTCGAGCCGCGGCATGATCTCGGACAGCGGCACGGGCGGGCCGGCGTGGATGATCTTGAAGTGGAACTGGCGCTGCTCCTGACCGCGATGGCGATAGAGATCGGCCTTGAGCTTTCCAGTCGTGAGCACTTCCTCCACGTGGGCAATGTCGTACAGAGCCGCCTCGGCCGAGAAGCGTTCGGAGTACGCCATCGGAAACGCTTTTTTGTATCGACGGTGAAGCTCGATGCCCGCTTCTTCGCCATGATGCTGAATCAGTGCCTCGAGGAGACGATCGCTCCACGTCCGCGCCGCTTCGTTGAGATAGGCCTCGACACGCTTGACGTCGACTTCCGGAATCCGTCCCGGCCTGGTCCGCACCACGAACAGTCCGCGCGCCAGCGGAGAGTCGGTGACGTGATCGTAGATGGCCGTGTCCCGCCCTTCGAACGCTTCTTCGAGAATCTGTCGCGCGCGATCCTTGAAATCGGGGGTGTAGCGATCGCGCGGCACGAAGACGTAGCACGAAACGAAGCGCTCGAAGACATCTCTGCGGGTGAAGAGGGCTACCCGATGCCGTTCCTGCAGCAGCAGAATGCCGCGCGCGATGTCGAAAAGATCGGCGTCGGTGATCTGAAAGAATTCATCGCGCGGGAAGGTCTCCAGGATCTCGACCAGCGCCTTGCCGTTGTGACTGCGTGGATCGAGTCCGGCCTTGTCGAGCACACGCTTGAATTTCAGTCGCAACATGGGGATCTCGCGCACGCTGCGGCTGTACGCGGCCGATGTGAACAGCCCCAGGAATCGATCCTCGTAGATCAGATCGCCTTTGTCGTCATAGCGCTTGATGCCGACCCGATCCATCGGTACGTTCTTGTGGACCGTGCTGCGATTGTTGGCCTTGGTGATGATCAGAAGATCCTTGCGCCGGGCGTAGGCGCTGAATTCCGGCGACAGCGGCTGCTCGCTGCGCTCTTTCGATTCGTCGCGCATCTCGCGCAGAATTCCGAGGCCGGTCTCAGGTTTTGCGGGCAAGTAATCTTTGCCGCCGCGCGTCTCGAATCCATAGCGTCGAAATCCGAGAAAAATGTAGGTGCCTTCGTCGAGCCACTTCAGGAACGCCTTGGCCTCGTCCACCTCCTCGGGAGGCATGGGAAGCTTTTTGGTCTCGAGCTCTTTGATGTTCTCTGCCAGGATCTGGCGCATCGAACGCCAGTCGGCCACCGCGATGCGCACGTCCAGGAAAACTTTCTCGATCGACCTGCAGATGTGATCCATCTCCTCGCGATCGGTCACCTGATCGATTTCGAGGTGCATGTACGATTCGGTCAGTGTGTCGGCCGGCCCGATCTGGGTCTGATTCAATTCCAGACGCCGCCCCTTGGAGTCGCGGATGACCTTGACGACCGGATGCAGCAACAGATGAATGTTGCGTTCGCGCCGGTTGATCTCGGCGGTCACCGAGTCCACGAGAAATGGCATGTCGTCGTTCACGACTTCGATGATGGTGTGCTCGAGAGACCAGCCGTTTTTCTCGACGGTCGGGTTGAAGAGGCGCACGTTGGGCTTGCCAGGTTCCCTCACTTTTCCGAAATCCCAAAGCGAAAGCGCGCCGCCTAGAAGCGTGTCAAAAGAGGTGTAGATGATGTCGTCGGGAGCGACCAGCGCGAAGTATCGCCACACGAAATGCGCTGCGCTTTCGGCGTCCTCGGCGCCGACCCGGCTGCGGGCCTCTGCCGCCAGACGCTGAACAAGGTCGACTTTCCGGTCTTCGGCGGCGACGGTCATCGTGGGGCAAGAATTCTATCGTGGAGCGCCGCCGACTCGGCGGCGCGCCGGCGGGTCGCCGGCGCTCCACAGCTCACTCCCCGATCGGCGGTCCGGGCGGCACTTCCGGCGGCCGCGGGTGGGTGCGCGGCTGGTCCGGGCGTTCCAGGAACCGCTGGATGTCGTCGCGCAGCGCGTGGCGGTGCGCGATTTCGGCCAGGTCAGTCGACGGCGCCGCCAGACGGGAGGCCAATCCTCGCAGCGCCTCGGTCGCTTCTGCGCGGACCTGCGGATCGGCGTCGCGACTGTTAGAGAGATCCATCAGTCGTGTGGCGGTCAATCGGCACGTCGCCCGCCCGAGCGATCCCGACTGCGTCACGACGTCGAGAAGGTGTACGAGAAGCTCACTGAAGTCGGGATTCGCGGCGTCTTCCGCATGAAACTGCTCCATCCGCGCCGCGCGAAGCGGATCGAGTAGCGCGCCCAGAGTGATGTCCGCCGACGACATCGCGGCTGAAATCGGATCGAACAGCGGCGTGGTCCGGTGTTCGAAAAGTTCCGCCGTTCCGCGCTCGTACCCGAATGCGCGCGGCGGAATGAGATTGATGATCCGCTGCGGGATGTGCAGAAACGACGGTTCGAGCGTCGACATGACGGCGTTGATGGCGTCGCGCTGGTTGGCGGCAGGCACGATGCGCCGAACTTCCGGCGGCACGATTGCACCTTTTTCTTTCACGGCATAGCTGTAGTAAACGCCGCCGATGCTCTTGGCGGCCGCTTCCAGCTGATAGCGATGATGGAGGTATAGCGGCAGAAGTTTTTCTTCGAGCGATGACAGCGGCTCGCCCACGGCCAGATTGCGCAGGCCGAATTGCTCGAGCGCGATGCGACGCACCTCCATCTCGTGCCGAAGCATGTTCACGGGATCGCCGGGACTGTCCCACACCGATGCCAGCGGATGCGCGGCGCTGATCGGACGGGCATCCTCATCCTTGATGAAAAGCATGTTCGCGCCGCGAATCATCCGATCCAGCTCCTCATCCTCATTTGCGCCAGGCGCAAATTGCGTGTAGGCGTAGCGAACCGCAAAGATGTCGAAGACGCCGATGCCTTTCGCGTAAGCATCGGAGAGATCGAGCTTGCCGTTCGTGATCTTCACGTACGGCGCGGGGTAGTCCATCACCGACGCCCGTCCACCATAGCTGCTGGCCGCCATGTTGTGCGCGAAGCCGAGGGTGTGGCCGGTTTCGTGCGCCGAGAGCTGGCGAATGCGCGCCAGCGCCATGAGCGATGGCGACGTGGCGGGATCGAGCTCCGCCAGCGCGCGATCGCCCAGCTCCTCATATTGCGGAATGAGTCCGCTTGCGATCAGAACGTCCTGGCGGATGCGCTGCGATCCGAGGCGGACGTTGCCCTTGATGATTTCGCCGGTGCGCGGGTCGATCACCGAGCCCCCATACGACCAGCCGCGCGTCGATCGATGCACCCAGTTGATCATGTTGTAGCGGATGTCCATCGGATCCGCATCCGCCGGTAAGACCTTCACCTGAAAGGCGTTCCTGAACCCGGCCGCTTCGAATGCCGTGTTCCACCACGAGGCGCCTTCGACGAGCGCGCTGCGAATCGGTTCCGGAACGGCGTTGTCGACGTAGTAAACAATCGGTTCGACAGGTTCCGAAATTGGGGCATTTGGATCTTTCTTTTGCAGCCGATGTCGCGCGATCCACCGCTTCTCGATCGGACCGGTGAACGGACTTGCGTAGTCGTTGAACTGGACACCAAACGCCGAGACTCGCGGATCGAGCTTGCGCGGCTTGTAGTCGGGCGGCGGAAGCTCGACCAGCGAATGATGTTCGCGCACGGTCACGAGCTGCGGCACCGGAGTCACGCCGCTGACCAGCGTGCCGGGACGATCGCGCGTTTCGAACGTCAGCGTCGCTTCGACTTCAGTGTTCTTCGGAAAAGATTTTGTGTGGGGCAGGTAAATCGCGCTTCGATTCTTGTCGACGGCGTAATTGCCTTGTTGCGTCACACGCAAACGGTTAGCGACGCCGTGCATGTCGTTGAGAAAAAACTCGGTGGCGTCGACGACCACTCCCTCCCCCTCGCTTTTCTCGACTTTGAATCCCCACAGCACCGAGCGCGCGAACGAGTCCTCGACCGCGCGACGCTCGCTGGGGTCGCTGCTCAGCGCGCGGAAGTCGGTGTTCGACTCGATGAGAAGGACTTTCGGGCCGACGCGCTCGAAATGGACGAGATGCGTGCCGCCCTCTTCGCCGCGATCGAGCCCGATCGGATTCGATCCGACGCCCGCGGGCAGCGACACCACGTAGAGAAAGTCGTCGCCGAGGTGATTGACGTGCAGCATCAGCTTGCCGGCATTCGCATCCCACTCCACCGGCAGGAACCCTTGTGGGAGCGCCGCCGACAGTGGGGGCGCCGCCGACCTCGGCGGCATTGCCGTCGCGCATGCGGTGAAGATGAGAAGCATCCACATATTTCTCATTCAGGCCCCCACGATAAGTAGCGAATCAGAAGACCCAGCTCTCGCGGATCGGAGGATCGCAGCGTGCGATCGATCGTGATCTCCAGCGTGTTGTTCGCCGGTCCGGGCGTCACCTCATATTCGCGTACGAGATGCGCCTCCGTCGGTTGGAATCGATCGATCACCGCACCGTTCATCAGGAATGTCACGGTCGGACGCGCCGGCATGAGCTCGTCCGGCACATCGAACTGCGCTCGCAGCTTGGTCGTCCCTTTCGCCGGTGGAAGCAGTGTCACCGAATGCTGTCCCATCCATCGCAATTCTTCGACGCCGCGGCGCTCGGGCGGATACCAACCGCTGACGTATTGCGCCGACTGCGGCAAGGGCTCGAGGGCGACTTCAAAGTAGTGACGCCGCGCGATGTTCCAAAGCGCGCCGCGCTCACGACGAAAAACCCACCCCGCCGGTTGGGTGTGATAGACCTCGGTCAGGAAGTACGCCTTGTGATCGGGCGTGCTCAGCGGAAGTCCGCGCTCGTCGAACACCTGGCGGTACGGGTAGTACGGAAGAAAATAGTCGATGAAAGGACTCATGGGAAACGCCACGTAAAGATCCGACGTACGCGGATCGAGATGCTGCCGCACAACATCGACGCCCAGGACCGAAGGCGAAATCGTCTGCCTGGCGATCGTCAATGCCGGCCAGGTGTAGATCGCAAATCCGGCGATCAGCGCCGCGCCTAGAAGAGATTCGATATCGGTGCGCCTGGAAATGCGCGCGATGCCGTCGGCTGCAAAGATGGCGAACATGGGGGCGTATCCGATCGAGAAACGGCTGATGCTGTAGCGATCGAGCATCAGCCACGCCGCAATCGCGAAGGGCGCGAATGTCGCGGCGTTGTACAGCATCGATCGATCGCGCGTCCGGATCGCGCCGAAGATCGAGATCGCGACAAAGAGCGACGCCGCCAGGCTGAGACCGGGGGATTGGTACTGTTTGACGAAGAAGCGGTCGATCAGCCGCCACAGCGGCGGACGATCGAGACTGCGGAACGAGTCCACCTTCGCGATGTATTCGCCATGCACGCGGATGGCGTTGAGGTATGGCCCGGGCGATCCGGTGGCATGAATGGCCGAGGCGTACGCAGCGCCGACCACGCCCGCCGCGACCAGTGCGGCGAACCCGACGTCGCGGACCGATTGGCGCGCGCGATACCACGTCGCGATCGCAACCGGGAAAATGCCGACCAGCAGATTCTGCGGTCGGATTCCGACTGAAAGCGCAAGCAGAAACGTGCCGATGAAATAAGCATTCGAGTCACGGCAGCCGCGAAACAGAAACGCGACGGCGTAGATCACCAGCGTGATCGACGTGACGTCGCTGAAGCCGGTCCCGCCGAAAAACCAGACGTTCGGAAAAAATGCGAGCAACGAGGCCGCGATCACCGATGTCGTGAACTTGAGGCGCAGCTCGCGCGCCAGCATGAACATGGCGGGGAAAACGAGAACGGCCGCGATCAGATTGACGGCCTGCAGCGCGCGGAAATCGCTGCTCACGAAGAGACGTGCGACCTTGGCCGCCGCGATGTAGACCGGAAAGCCGGGCGGATGCGGGTGGTGGCTGGCAACGTCGTACGAACGCATGCCCAGACAGAAGAGCGCTTCGTCCCAATCCCACAGGGAGCGCGCGATCGCGAGAAATCGCGAAGCGGCGCAGACGAGGAGCACGATCCAGTAAATCGCGCGTTCACGCGCCGTGAGCGGAGAAGGAGCCGCGGATAAGTTCACTGTGTGAATTTGCCGCCGCGCTCCGCCAGCCGCCGCAGCGGCTCGGTTGGCTTGAACCTCGGACCGTATCTCGACGCCAGCTCGTCGAGACGCGCAACGATGTTGGGCGGACCGACCGAGTCTGCGTAGCGCAGCAGGCCGCCGCGAAACGGCGGAAAACCCGTGCCCATGATCATCGCGAGATCGAGCTCGGCGGCCGACCCGACGATCTTTTCGTCGAGGATCAGCGCCGCTTCATTGATCATGGCGAAGACCATCCGCTCGACGGCTTCCCTGGCGTTCACCGGACGCGGCATGCTCACGCCGAGAAGTTTGTAAACCGCGGCGTCGGGATCTCTCCGCTTGCTGTTTTCGTAAAAATAGAGACCCTTCCCGCCTTTCTTGCCCAGGCGATGATCGGCATAGAGGACTTCGACGACGCGCGATTGCTGTTGCACGCGTCCCGCGAAGCGTTCGCGGAGAATGCCGGCCACTTTCGCGGCCACGTCGATTCCGACCTCATCGAGCAGCGCCATCGGTCCCATCGGCATGCCGAAGTCGATCATGGCGGCGTCGATCGACTCGATGGTGTTGCCTTCCTCCAGCAGAAAGCCCGACTCGTTCATGTAGGGGCCGAGCACGCGATTGACGACGAAGCCGGGACCGTCGTTGCAGATCACGACGGTTTTGCCGAGCTTGCGCGCGAAATTCGCGACGGTCACGAGCGACTCATCGGACGTCTTCGCACCGCGGATCACTTCCACCAGCGGCATGCGATCGACGGGATTGAAAAAATGCATGCCCACGACGCGGTCGGGATGTTGTGCGTTCGCGGCGATGTCGGTGATGGGCAGGGTCGAGGTATTGCTGGCGAAGATCGCTCCATCCTTCGCGATCGATTCGAATTCCGCAAGGACTTTGCGTTTGACGTCGAGGTTCTCCACCACCGCTTCGATCACGAGGTCCGCATGTTGAAAACCGGTCCAGTCAGTGGTGGTCGTGACGCGCGCAATTTTGCGCTGCATCTCGCCGCGCGTGATGCGGCGCGTTTCGACTTGCCTTTTCCAGATCCTGGCGGCCGCTTTGAGTCCGCCCGCGAGCGCATTCCAGTTGATGTCGCGCATCCGGATGGCGCTGTCACTCTTGTCCGCGACGATGTACGCGATCCCCCCGCCCATCACCCCCGCCCCCAGCACGCCGACGCTCGCGATGTCGCGCGGCCTGGCTGCGACCTTGTCTTTCTTCGACTCCTCCATCATGAAGAAGAGCCGTACCAGATTTTGCGCAACCTCGCCCAGGATCAGAGGCGCGACCTCTTCGACTTCGCGCTCCAGTCCGCGCTCGACGCCGCCCGACATCCCCGCCTCCATCACCTCGATCGCTTTGAGCGGTGCCGGATAATGCCCGTGCGTTTCGGACAGGACAGCTTTGCGCGCTTTGCTGAAGATGACCGAGCGTGCCAGCGGATTGCCCTCGATGTAGAACCGCGTTCGCGTCTCGTCGTGACGTTGTCCGAGAGTCGTGAACTGTTTGGCGACGTCGAGAAGGATGGCAGCGGCGACAACCTCATCGACTAACCCGACGCGTTTTGCGCGCCGGCCGTCGAGCGATTTTCCTTTGAGGATGATGTCGAGCGCCGCAGGAAGGCCGATCAGCCGCGGCAGCTTCGTCGTTCCGCCCCACGCCGGAAAGATGCCCAGCTTGGTCTCCGGCAACCCGATGGTTGCTTTGGGACTGTCGGACATCACGCGCCAGTCGCAACTGATCGCCAGCTCGCACCCGCCGCCGAGGCATGCGCCGTTGATGGCGGCGACTTTCACCTGGGGCAGTTTCGAAAAACGATGAAAGGTCTGCTGCCCGAAGCGCGTGTATTCGCGCGCAAGCTCGGGCGTCGAGGCCTTGGTGAATTCGGAGACATCGGCGCCCGCGATGAAGATCGTCGGCTTGCCGGACGCGATGACGATGCGCCGGATGTCCCTGGCGCGCTCCATGTCGTCGACGACGCGGGCGAATTCCATCATCACTGTCGATGAGAATTTGTTCACCTTCTCGCCGGGCAGATCGAACCACACCATGGCCAGCTCGCCTTCGCGCTCGATCCGGAAAGCATCTGGGGAGCGGCGGGCTTCAGCACGCCGATCTTCGAGAACCGTCATGCCCTCTTCACTTCCCGCTCTTCTTCCGCGCCGTCGTCGATGTAGAGCTGATCGATGATGTCCTTGTATTTCTTGTCGATCACTTTGCGCTTCACTTTCAGCGATGGCGTGATCTCGTCGTTCTCGATCGTGAAGTCGCGCGCCAGCAGCGCGAATCGCCGAATCTTCTCCTGCCGGTCGAGATTGCGATTGAAACGATCGATCTCGTTTTGAAAGATCGCCTTCACGCGGTCGTTGGCGACCAGGTCTTCGCGAGATTTGAACGCGATTCCCATGGTCGCGGCGTCGCGCTCCAGTTTTTCGAAATTCGGAACGATCAAAGCCGCCACATACTTGCGCTTGTCTCCGATCAGCACCGGAGTGCCGATGTAAGGAGAGCTCTTCAGCAGCGCTTCCAGCGGCTGCGGCGCGATGTTCTTGCCATAGGCGTTGATGATGATGTCTTTCTTGCGATCGGTGATCTTGAGGAAGCCGTCTTTGTCGATTTCGCCGATGTCGCCGGTGTGGAACCAGCCCTCGGGGTCGATGGCCTGGGCCGTCGCCTCGGGGTTGTTCCAGTAACCCTTCATGATGTTCGGTCCGCGCGCCAGGATCTCGCCGTCGGTAGCGATCTTCACTTCCACGCCCGAGATGATCTTGCCCACCGTGCCGATCTTGCGGAAGTTGGGCAGGTTTGCGGAAATGACCGGCGACGTTTCCGTCAGGCCGTAGCCCTCGAGGATTTCGACGCCCGCGCCGATGAAGAATGCCGCCAGCTCCGGCGATAGCGGTGCGCCGCCGGAAAAGACGTACTGCACGCGTCCGCCCAGGCGTTCCAGGATCTTGTGGAAGACGAGCTTGTCAGCGATCGCGGACTTTATCGCCAAGCCGATCGGCATCGGCTTCTTTTCAACGCGATACGGCAGCCGCTCTTCGGCGACCTTCAGGGCCCAGCGGAAGATCTTCTGTTTCGTGCCCGGCTGCGTCGCAACCTGATTCATGATCCGCTCGCGCATCTTCTCGAACAGCCGGGGAACTGCGGCGAAGACCTGCGGCTTGATCTCCTGCAGGTTCTCGCCCACTTTCGTGACGTTCTCGGCGTACGCGATCGTGATGCCCTTGTTGAAGTAGAAGTAGTCGGCCATCCGCTCGAAGATGTGCGAGAGGGGAAGGATCGAGATCGCGACCGTTTCCGGTCCAACCGGCAGGATGTTCCGCGCCGCTACCACGTTGCTGGTGATGTTGCCGTGCGTCAGCATCGCGCCTTTGGGATTGCCGGTCGTTCCGGAGGTGTAAACGATGGTGGCGAGATCCTCCGGCCGCGGTTTGGCGTGCAGCTCCTCGAATCGCTTCTCATCGAAGTTGGCGCGGCCGCTCTCCACCACCTGCTGAAACGTCAGCGTGTTCGGCGGCGCCGAGCGCGCCTCACATACGATGACGTTGTGGACGTGCGGCGTGTGCGACCGTATTTCCTGAATCTTCTGCAACTGCTCCTCGGTCGAACAAATCACCGCCACCGAGCCGGAGTCGTTCAGGATGTACTCGATCTGCCATCCGAGCAGAGTCGGATAAACGGGGACGGTGACCGCGGCATTGGCCAGGATCGCGAAGTCGCTCATCGGCCACTCCGGGCGGTTCTCGGACAAAATCGCGACCCGATCGCCCGGCTTCACCCCCAGCAGCCGAAGGCCGGTGGCAAAGTAGCGAACCGTGTCCCGAAACTCCGCGACGGTGACGTCAACCCATCGTCCATCGCGTTTTACTTTCAACGCCGCCGGGCGGTCGAGCGTGCACGTGACGGCGTAGATATCGTTGAGAGTCCTGATCTCCAATCGACACCTCCGCGGTTGCGGACGGATGGTATCAGGCCACCTTGAGCCAGCGCCACAATTCAGGAATGGTGGGTCTTTTTCCGTAAGAGAGGATGCCGACGCGGAAGATCTTGGCGGTCACCCAGAAGAAGGCCAGGATGGTCGCGATCGAGATGGCGATCGACAACAGGATGTGCCACACCGGCGGCTCGGAGACCAGCGTGCGCACGAACATGGTGATCGGCCCGAACACCGGCGACAGCGAGAAGCCGACCGACAGCGACGAGTCGGGGTTGGTGATGATGGCCACCATCAGGAACCACGGCAGCATCATGATCATGGAGATCGGCGCGATGAGCTGTTGCGCCTCTTTCTCGGAATTACAAACCGCGCCGCCGATGGCGTAGATGCACACGAACGTGAAGTAGGCCAAAAGGAAGAAAATCCCGAAGTAGACGAAAACGATCGGACGGAGAAACTGCATCAGATTTACGCCCGCCATCATGGCCGTCGCTGCTCCAAACGTCGCCATACCCAATCCGACCAGGATCCATACCGACAGCTGGGTGAGACCGACCAGTGCGATTCCGGTCACCTTTCCGGTCAGAAGCTGACGCGGCGACATCGACGAGATGAGGATTTCGACCACGCGATCGCTCTTTTCCTGAATGATGCCGCGCATGATCTCGAGTCCATAAACGAGCGACGGGATGACGAGGAGCGCGGCGAAGATGAAGCCGATGATGAAGTTCAGCTCGCCCCCCTTTTTCTGCTCGCCGCTCTTCGAGAGTTGCACGGTGTCGACCGGCACGTCGCGCGTCAGTTTGTCGAGCGCCTCGGGATCGATCCCGCGGGCGAGCAACCGGTGGCGGTAGATGGCCCGGTTTGCACCCGAGCCGAGCGCCTGTTCCGTGATCAGGTCGGTGGCGGCGCGGCTGTAGAAAATCATCTTCGCCTTGTCGCTGTCGAATGCGTCCGGCGGCACGACCAGAATGGCATCGAGCTTGTCGGCTTCGCGGCTGGTCAATCGCGTCAGATAGGGCTTGGAGGCATCGGTGACGTTCTTGTCGAGGGCATCGACGTATTCGATGTTGAGCTCGAAGGGGAGGTCGCGGCGGCGGGCTTTCCTCTTTGGCGCGTTCGGCTCTTTGGTGAAGGCGTCGCGCAGCTGACCTGTACCGTCGACCACGGCGACCTTCTTCCCGGTGAGGCTCTTGGCCATCATCAGGCCGGGAAGAATCATCACGCCCGACATCAGGACCGGGAAAAAGAGCGTCATGAAGATGAACATCTTCTTCCGGACGGCCTGGATGTATTCGCGTTTGAGGACCGCGAAGAGCTTCCGCATGGCAGGCAAGAGGGTATCATTTGCAGCCTACCCGTCACTCCTTTGCATGAGCGTCGTCGCGGATCAGGAGTCGACTGCCTTATCGCGCTGCGGCATCGACTTCGACGCCGTGTACAACCACAACGTGCCGCTGATGATCGGCGTGGCGGTCGATCGCTTTCATGTTTCGGAGAGCGATGCGCAGACGCTGGCGCATCAGGTCTTTCTGGCGTTTTTTCTCAAGTTCAACGACATCCGCGACCGGCGGGCCTGGTTCCTGGGGGCCATCTGCAATGCCTGCCGGCACTATCTGCGGATGCGGTCGCGGGACGTGGAGCTGTCCTCGGAGATGGTCGACAAGCCGGACCCGAAATTCGCGAGGATCACCGACTCTCTGCCCGACAAAATCGCGGCGCGGGAGGCGTTCGGATGTCTGACCTCGCGCTGTCAGCTCGCGCTGCGGCTGCACTACCTCGACGGCTACAGCATCCCTGAAATCGCGGCGCAATTGCACATCACACCGGCGTACGCGAAGAAGCTGGTGGCGCGCTGCCTGCGTCAGGCGCGCGAGCGGTACGGGAGGGATCGACGATGAACAAAGAACAACTGTTCGCAGTGATGGAACAGATCGCGGAGGAGCGCGAAGCCGCCCGCCCGATCGTGCGCGAGCTCGTGGCAAGCGGCGCATCGGTGGACGACATCGAGATTCCGGAAGGGTGGCGGACGGCGGGGATGGTGATGGAGCTGTGCGAGTTTGCGTATAACCACCTCGAGACCGAACCCACCAAGTGTGTCTCATTCTCTCTTCTTGCCCTTGCGATTGGGACAGGCTCCGCGTCAGCAAACTATCCGCCGCCTCTTTCCGCATATCTGAGGGGGCGAGCATGGAGGGAAGTTGGTGTAGCACATCGATACATGAACGATTACGATGCCGCGAAGCACGCCCTTCTAACTGCAGAGGCCTCTTTTCGCCAAGAGCCTGCGCTATCGGACGAAGAGGCGGCCACCATCTACGCACGCGCAGGTGTTTCTTTTCTTGCGGTGGATGGTGAAGCGCTTGCGCTCACTGAAGCCGCGCGACAAACGTTCGCTGAAATAGGTGACGTCCGCCGACAAATCCACTGCGATGTGATCCATGCGATGGTCCACTGGCGACGAGGTGACTTCGATGGCGCGCGGATCCGCTATGAGAGCGCGCTCCGTCAGCTATCTGAGTTGGATGACCCTTATACGATCGCAACCATCTGTAACGGCCTTGGTTGTATGTACCGCTACCTTGGCAGAACTAGCGATGCCGTAACCTCGCATGAGCGGGCACGAGAAATCTTCCAAGCGCTGGAGATGCCCATAGAAGTCATTCGCGCGAATTGGGGTTTAGCTCAGGTCTTGCTTGACAGCGGCCACGCTCACAAAGCTCTCTCTCTCCTGAAGCCAATTCGGGAATACTTTCTGAGCCTTCAGATGCCCGAGGAAGCCGGCGAAGCAGGGCTTCACATGGTCGATGCTTTTGTAACCATCGGTCAAATTGAAAGTGCCAGAAAGCTTGCAAACGAAGTCTTGAAGGAATTTGTAGATGCAAAACTGAACGTCTATGCAATCACTGCTCTCGGATACTTGCGCGATCTTCTCGAAGGTAATGGGAACCCGAGGGAGACGGTGAGCCGCGTGCGCTCATACGTCGCAAAACTACAACTGCGCGAAGCGCAGTTGTTCCTTCCCCTTGACGAAAACGGCGGGGCTAATGAACCGGCTCGAGCGTCTCCGCTCCGACCTTCTCGATGAAGATTTGTTCCAACGAAGGAGTCGCGAGTTCGAACTTTTGAATTCGAATTCGGTTGAGCGAAGCCTCTAGAACTTGCTGGGGATCGGCGCCCTCAGCCAGGCTAAGTTCGGCGGCGTTGTTGACGATCATCGCCCGCTTGACTTGAGGCAAGGTCTCGAGGAAGGCTCCATCGCCATCGAATTCGATGTGCAGCGTATTCTTGCCGTACGACGCGCGGATGAAATCGAGCGGTCCAGAGAGAACAACCTTGCCTTGATGCACCAACACGATGTCGTCGGCCATCCGCTCGGCCTCACCCATCATGTGCGTCGATAGAAGGATCGTCTTGCCCTCCTCTTTGAGATCGCGCAGCAAGTTGCGGACGAGAACCATGTTGACGGGATCGAGGCCGGATTGCGGTTCGTCAAGGACGATCAGATCCGGGTCATGCAGCAGCGCGCCGATAAGCTGCACTTTCTGCTGATTGCCTTTCGAGAGCTCCTCTACCTTCGCATTTCGCTTTTCAGTGAGCTCAAATTTCTCGAGCCAGCGATCGACCGCACGAACGACCTCAGGACCACGTCGATTCTTGATCTCAGCGAGAAAGAGCAGCTGCTCGACCAGCTTCATCTGACGATAGAGGCCGCGCTCTTCCGGCAAATAACCAATGCGATCCTGCGGGTTGCGGCCGTGTCCGTCAGGCCATTCGATCGAACCGGAATCGGGGTAGAAGATCCCGGTGATCATCCGGATGGTGGTGGTTTTGCCGGCGCCGTTGCGGCCGAGGAGGCCGGTGATCGTCCCTTTTCGGACAGAAAAGGAAACGCCGTCCACTGCTCGGACGGCGCCAAATGTCTTAACGATCTCGCGAACTGAAAGAACTTCCGTCATCCGCCGCCTTCTCTAGCGAAAGTGCGGCGTATTGTATTCGGAGAGTGAAACGGAGTGCCTATTTAGGGACGGCGCCTTCAATCAAATCGAGTACTTCCACGATCTGTTTGAAGATGCGGCTGATAGTTTGCTCGATTCCGCCGATCGGCGAATCGTCGCGGCGGGGCGCTGCAAACGCTGGCGCCGTCGCCATAAAGGTGACGAAAACGAGCGCTGCAACCCTAGCCGAGAGAGAACGACGCATACACCCTCCTTATGGCTCGCGAGAGAGGGCCCTGCTTTGCAAGGGCACCCTTAGCCTAGGAGTGACGGCGCAAGACATTTCCCTACCCTAAAAAGTGATCCGGGTCACAAAATTGTCAGAACCCGGGGGCTTAGGCGGAAAAAGCGAAGAGCAGATTGGGCTGTTTCGGCAGGATCTTGAAGAAGTTCCTGACGTGGTCGATCTTGGCGGAGTTGAGTGTGCCTTTGTCGGCAGCTTCGCGGAGATATGCGAGGGCGGTCATCGCGGCCTGGCTATACGCTAGTCCCGCCTTCTCGAAGTACTCCATCGCGGAGCCGCAAAGGTGTGCGACTTGTGCTGGACGCTGGAGTACAAGGAGGGCATCCGCAGCGTGCAGCGAAGCCGTTGCGACGTCCTCTGACATGCCGAGTTCTTGGAATTCTGCCCGAACTTGAGTCAGCAAAACGAGCGACTCTTCGAACCGACCCTCGTCGAAAAGCACGCGCGCGATACCCCAGCGAGCGGTCGCGCGTCTGGAGACCAAGGCTAGCCTATCGAACGCGATGATCGCTTGAGCGTAACTCCTCTTCGCTTCCGAAAAGAGCGCAAGTTCCCGGTAACACAGGCCGGCGTTGATTAACGCGCATGCACGTGATTCTTCGTCAAGTGTTGCATCCGCCGCAACTCGGACGTGGATCCTTAACGCCTCCGAGAATCTGCGCATCGCAACGAGCACTAGCCCTTCGGTGGAATCAGCGACAGCAACACGTTTCTTATCCCCATACGCCTCAAATACGGGCCGCGCCTCTCGAATGATCGAAAGTGCCTCGGCGAATCTCTCAAGCTCGCGGTAGATCAAAGCTCGATACATTCCGGCTCGGGCATGGTCGTAATCCGAAACTGCGCACGCCGCGAGACATTCGTCGGTACGATCAAGCGCCGCAAGCGACTCTGGGAAGGCGCCGATATACATCAATGCATATCCGCGCTCGCGCCACGCCAGCGCTCGCAACTTCATGATCGTGTCGAACGGATAGCGTTCCGCTTCGACTGACTCGGCTACTTCGACCGCCAACGCTGAAATCTCGGCAGCAAGCTTCGGATCCGAGAAATTCTTGTCGTCGACGACCTTCAACAGCCGCCGCACCACCCCTGCCGTCCGCCACTGCGGATTCTTTTCCAGCAGTGCCGAGCGCTCTTCGGGCGAGGCTGACAGTAGCTTCGCCACGATCAGGCCGGCGGCGGCGTCCTCGGCCTTCGCGCGCCCGGCGAAGGCGCGCAGCATGTTGGTCGTCTTGGTCGACGGCGTCTCGGAGAGTGGACGCTCGTCCCACACGCTGCCGTCACGCAGCGCGCCGGTCAGATCACGGAGCGACTCGAGTGTGCCCGCGCACGTGTCGCAGCTCTGGGCGTGCGAGTCGCGCTCCGCTTCTTCCAGCAGGCCGATGAGCACTTCTTCGTCGTAGTGCTGTTCGATGATCATGACGGCCGCTTCACCGATGTGATGCTGAAATAGATTTCACGAACGCGCTTCAGACAATTGTGGATCAACTTCTCGGCGTATCGGTTGGTGGTGTCGAGCTCGCGCGCGACATCCATCGCCGACCGCCCTTCGAAATAGTGCAGATACAAAGTCTCGCGGCATCGCGGCTGCAGATACTTCAGCGCCTGCCGCAGCGTGAGCATGACCGCGAATCGGTCCGCCAGCCCATGCGTCATCGGATCGCTGTGATCGTGAATGTCTTCGGGCAGCGATTCGGTGCGCGCCTGCGTCCGCCAGTAATGACGCGAGGCGTTGCACATTGCCGCGACCAGCCACGCCTTGGTGTTCTCCACCTTCGCCTCGCTCTGCATGTAGGCGAGGAAAACTTCCTGCATGAGATTTTCGCCGTCCGGTTCCGGAACGCGGAACTTGCGACACGCAACGTGCATTAATAGATCGCGATACTGCTCGTAGAGCACCCCCACGTCCGGAGTCTGCGTGAGGACAGAACCCTCCAACACAACCTCCGGAACGCCCGGGTTGACTTCGAGAACGTTCGGATCGGACACGTGCGTTAATTATGGATCTGGCTCCCGCACCATATCATGAAAAATGCAAGAAGGCGAAAATCCTTCATAACCGCCTTCGGGACGGATATGCTCGCCCACCTTTATGGATGCACGGCAGCTTTCCGCCTCCATTGATGATGTCTGGAGCGGCTCGGCCCTCCCGACCCTCGAGCGCTACATCCGCATCCCGAATCAGAGCCCGTTTTTCGATCCCGATTGGAAGCGTAACGGCTTCATGCATCAGGCAGTTACGCTCGCACGCGAATGGGTCGAGCGACAGGGCCTCCGGGCCGAGGTCCACGAGATCGAGGGGCGGACGCCGCTGCTCTTCATCGACGTCGAGGGCGATCCGTCGTCCACGATCCTGATGTACGGCCACCTCGACAAGCAGCCGGCCATGACCGGGTGGGAGTCGGGGCTGGGACCGTGGACGCCCGTACGCCGCGACGGCAAGTTGTATGGACGCGGCGGCGCGGATGACGGTTACGCAGTATTCGCTGCCGTTTCCGCGGTCCGTTCGGTGCAACAGCAGAAAGCGAAGCACTCGCGCATCGTCATCATCATTGAATGTTGCGAAGAGAGCGGCTCACCCGATCTGCCGGCCTACATCGATCTGCTCAGCAAGCGGATCGGCACGCCGAGTCTGGTGATCTGCCTCGACAGCGGCTGCGGAAACTACGATCAGCTGTGGATGACGACGTCGCTGCGCGGATCGATCATCGGCAATCTCATCGTCGAAGTTCTCACCGAAGGCGTGCATTCCGGCGACGGCAGCGGCATCGTTCCGTCGAGTTTTCGAATTCTGCGAATTCTTCTCGATCGACTCGAAGATTCGAAAACCGGTCGCATCCTCCCCGATTGGCTGAACAACGAGATTCCGAAGCATCGCCTCGATCAAGCGCGGGCGACCGCCAAAGTTTTGGGCAACGACATCGATGACAATTTCCCGTGGGTGGCGGGGATGAAGCCGATGAGCGACGATCCGATCGAGCTGTTGCTGAATCGGACCTGGCGCCCGACTCTTTCGATCACCGGCCAGGCGGGCCTGCCCGATCTCGTTCAAGGCGGCAATGTCCTTCGCCCGATGACGGCGCTCAAATTGTCGATCCGACTTCCCCCCACGCTCGACGCCACCAACATCGATCGCAAATTAAAGACGCTGCTTGAATCGGATCCGCCGTACGGCGCTCGCGTGAAGCTGGAGTGCGAAAAAGGTGCAACCGGATGGCAGACTCCCAAAAGCGAGCCGTGGCTCGAGGCGGCGGTCGAACGCGCATCGCAAACAGTTTTCGGAAAGCCGGCCGTCACCTGGGGCGAAGGGGGATCGATTCCCTTCATGGGCATGCTCGGCGAGCGCTACCCCAAGGCGCAGTTCGTGGTCACCGGCGTCCTCGGACCGCACAGCAACGCGCACGGGCCGAACGAATTTCTGCACATCGATTACGCGAAGAAGATCACCGCCTGCGTCGCCGAAATCATCGCGGCGGAAAAAAATCACGCGTGACCGGCGTACTTTTTCTCCCCTGCCTCGACGCGAATCGGTAGCCGGTTCTGCGGCGGCGGAAGCGGGCAGGTCGCATAAGGGGTGAAGACGCAGGGCGGGTTATACGACTTGTTGAAGTCGACCACCGTATTGCCATTCGCATCGGGCGGATGCGCGTACAGATAGCGGGCCGCGCCGTAAGTTTCCCTTCCGCTGGTGGCATCCTTGAAGATGATGAACAGGTCGGTCTCGCCCTGCTCCAGAATCGGATCGATTTGGTAGGGCCTCCCGTTGAGCTTGAAAACCAGCGCGCCCGGCGACGTCTCGTCGCTGGTCATGCCGAGGACGTTGGTGATCGCGATTTTCCTGGGGGGTTTGTAGGGCTCGAAGTGCGCCGTGACGCGGAAGGCGGGACTGAACGCAAAGTAGTCGAGGCCTTTGAAATTCTTTCTGGCCTCGCTCTTCGTGTCTTTCGCGCGAATGCCGAATCGATCGCCTTTCACGTCGCCCCGCTTGATGACCTGATACGACAGGGTTCCGGAGCGAATGATGGTCGGTCCCTTCGGGTCAGTGTCATCGCGCAACGGCGTTCCCGGGAGCAGTGTGACGTGGCCGTTTTTCAACACGAACTGGGCACGGAGCGGCGGAATGTTGTTTGTTCCTTCGTGAAGCCAGTAGAGTCCGACCAGCGTCAGCCAGCCGTCTTCGCTCAACAGGCGGGCGCGACGCTGCGTGCGCCATTGATCCCATTCCGCTGTCGGTTGTGAAATGGCTGCCAGGAGGACGAGTGCGATCGCGCGGACCATCATCGGTTAGCATAACTGCTGCCGTGGTTTCCAACTGTCGCGGAGCAGTGTCCAACTTGTGTGGAGAAGGTTGCGCCATTTGCTGCTCCGGCGGCGGAGCATGAGGTGCTGGCGCCCTGGAACGAAGAAGGCCGGCTCCTGGCCGCCGCACGCGGTGGAGATCGAAGCGCCGCGGAAGAGCTCGTCGAACGGACATACTCCGCGGTCTATGCATCGTTGTATCGGTTGTGCAGCGACGGCGACCTGGCCGCCGATCTGACGCAGGAGACGTATCGGAAAGCATGGGAGGCCCTGGACGGGTTCGACGGCCGGTCACAATTTTTCACATGGCTCTATCGCATCGCATACACGACGTTTTTGAATCACATCCGGCGGCCGCGGCGGATCACCTCGCTGGACGAAGCGGGATCGCCGGAGATGCCGGACGATTCGCCGACCGCCGATCAGATGATCAGCGAGCGCGAAGAAGGCCAACGGTTGCGGGCAGCGGTCATGACCCTTCCAGAAGATTTGCGATTCACGGTGGCCGCTCACTTCTGGGGCGGCCTGCCAGTGAAGGAAATCGCGCGCATCGAGAACATCACCGGCGTGGCGGTGCGCAAGCGATTGCACAAGGCGTTTTCCATCCTAGAGGCAGCGCTGGATGAGGAAAAACGATGAACGCGAACAGAAAAGCTGATCTGCAGCGGAAGTTGACGCTGGCTCCGGTGCCGAAGCCACCGGCCGGATTGGCGGAGCGCATCAAACGGGAGATCCCGAAAGAGCTGCGATTCAACGCCGAGAAGGAGCGCGAGAGATTGTCGAAAGCAGTGGCCTTCAACCTTCGAGTAGCGGCCTCCATCCTAATCCTGGTCTCCTCCGCCTACCTCGGACTCCAACTCTTGTCGCGACTCGAACAAAACCCGCCCGCCGCGCAAGAGCCAGCCAGGATTCCCGCGGCCTACCGGGCACAGCCCCAGGCTGTTCCGAAACCTGCGCTAGCAAAGGGAAAGGAAGAGGCCGGACGACGTCTCGACGTTGCTCCCGCCGCGCCTCTGATGCGCGAGAAGCAGGCCGCGAAGCGCGACCGTCCTGAAACGCCGGCTCTCCCCCCCGCCACCGCATCCGCCCCCGAGCCTCCCCCGCCGCAGCCGGTCATGGCGGAAAGTCGCAATGCCGTCGCGGCAGTGGCGATGGATCGCGTGGAACAGAAATCAGCGCTGGTCGAGGACAACGAAGTGATCACGACCTCGCCGGTGAGCGGCAAGGAGATGCGTTACTCGGCGAACAAGAACAGCACCGTGGTGCTGAACAAGAAGCTGCAGGACGCGAAATTGACGCCGTGGGCAAAGGTTCCGCCCGCGGCCAAGTTGAAGATCCTCCAGTCGGAATTGGCAGCCGGCGCCGACAAGGCCGCCGTGGCACGCGTCGCGCGTGAAGCGGGACTCAACGCCTTCGCAGATTCAATCAAAACGCACTAGCGTTTCTTGCCGCCCCCGAATCTTCGGACGGACGAGAAATGGACGTCGAAGTAATTCGCGGCCGCGCGAAGCGCGCGCGTCACGATCCAGGTGTCCTTCGAGGGAATGCCCTCCAAACCGGCCCGCATTTGAGCCGGCAACTTCGTACGACAGCGGCGGCACAGCGCGTTGCCGATTGTTTTGTCGAAGTTGCAGCGCGGGCAGCGCGGGCGTCTGGCTAGGCTCTTGAGCTGTTCCTTGGTCATGGCACCCATCCCTTCCCCCCTGCGCCTCCTTAATTATAATCCGCGCGTAAACCATGGGTCAGCGCGTCGAGTTTCCATCTAACGCACATACGTGCCAGGGGTATTTCGCCGGAAAAGGGCCGGCGGTCGTTGTCATTCAAGAATATTGGGGACTGGTTCCGCACATTCAGGACGTCGTCGACAGATTTGCCAAGGAAAACTTTTCTGCGATCGCGCCCGATCTGTACCACGGCAAGACGGCGAAGTCGCCGGACGAGGCCGGGAAAATGCTGATGGAGTTCGATTCCGACCGCGCCGAGCGCGAGATCGCCGGCGCGGGCGAGTGGCTCGTCAAGCAACCGACATGCACCTCGAAAACATACGGCGTGGTCGGATTCTGCATGGGCGGCGCGCTGGCGCAGTACACCGGGACGGAAGAAGGCGCGAAAGTCGGTGCAGTCGTCAGCTTCTACGGCGGATTCCAAAAAGTGCAGATGGACTGGAACAATCTTCGTGCGCCGATCCTGCTGATCTACGGTGAGAAAGATCAGGGCGTTCCGCCGGAGCAGGGACGACAACTCGAGCAGCAACTGAAAAAGTCAGGCAAGAACGTGCAGCTGGTCGTCTATCCCGGCGCGAGTCATGCTTTTTTCAACGACGCGCGCAAAGAGGTCTACAAGCCGGATGCGGCCGCAGACGCGTGGCGACGGACGATCGATCTGTTTCGCAGCGCCCTCACTCCTTCTCGATGACGAGGTCGCCGGAGTAGAAGCTCCGCCCGCGCTCCTCGCGGCCTAACAGCAGCACGATCACGAGCACGCCGATCACCACCAGCTCGAATCCCGCCAGCGCCCATGAATATCCGACGTGGGCGTGAAGAATGTGCTCGATCGTGTTTGTGGGCGCGGCGATCAGAATCCCTGATTGGTATGCCAGCCCGGGCATCAATCCGCGAACGGAATCGGGCGCCAGCTCGTTGAGATGCACCGGAATGATTCCCCACGCCCCCTGCACGCCCATCTGCATGATGAAAGCGGCCGTTGCCAGGACGCCCACCGTATTGCCGAACGCCCAGAATGGAATGACGCAAAGAGACACCGCCAGCGCCGCGATCATGCTGTAGCGCCGGCCGATGTGTTGCGAAAGCTGTCCGAAGATCACGGCTCCCAAGACCGCGCCAACGTTGTAGAGGATGGCAATCCAGGGAATCATCGTCGCGGCGACATGCCGCTCCTTCAGAAAGTCGGGGTAGAGATCCTGGGTGCCGTGCGAGAGAAACATCATGAACGTCATCAGCACGACCAGATACGCGAAGCCCTTGGCGTGACCGCGAATCGCCAGCCACATCGCACGAAAATTCGCTGCTCGATGCTCTTTCCACGCTTCCGACTCCGGTACTTTGGTACGAATGTACAAAGCCAACAGCGCCGGCAGCGCGCCCAGCCAGAACATCCACCGCCATCCCAGGTGCGGATTGGGAAGGACGACGCGCGTGGCCACGGCGGCCAGCAGATAACCGATCGAGTAACCGCTCTGCAGAACGCCCGACAGGACGCCGCGCCATTTCCGCGGCACCTGCTCCATGGCCAGCGAGGCGCCGACGCCCCACTCCCCTCCCATCCCGATGCCGAATAGCGCGCGGAGGATCAGAAACTGGGTGTAGGTCTGCGCGAACCCCGACAGAAGCTCGATCAGCGAGAAGTAGACGACGTTGGCCATCAGCGGAATGCGGCGGCCGTACCGGTCCGCCAGCATTCCAAAGATGATCGCTCCCACCGGCCGGAAGACGAGCGTGGCGGTGAGCGTCGCGACAATGTGCCCTTTGGTCACCGTGAATTGCTTGGCCAGGACGTCGAGCAGAAACACCACCACGAAGAAATCGAACGCGTCGAGCGTCCAGCCGAGGAAGCCAGCCAGGACGGCGTGGTGGGAAGCGCGCTGCATCGGGCGTGTCGATTGTACAATCGACACTTCAGCATGGGTCCTGTTTCACTCCAGGGAAGTCTCGATGTCTTCAAACTGCCCGACGTGTTGGCGTTTCTCAGTTCAACGCGCAAAACGGGCATGCTGACCCTCCGGCTGGTGGAGAAAGACGCCTACGTGTTCTTTCGCGGCGGCGCCGTGATCTACGCCGCCTCCAATCAGGAGAATCTTCGACTCGGAACGATCCTCCTTCGAAGGAAGAAGCTGGCGCGCGAGAAGGCCGCCGAGATCGATGACCTGATGTTGCGCTCGGGCGGGCGGTGGGGTGATCTGGCGCTGCAGACCGGAGCCCTCACGCAGTCGGAGCTCGACGATTACCTCAAGGTACAGGTCTCGGAAGTGATCTACGACGTCTTCGTGTGGAAGGGGGGCGATTTCGCGTTTTATGACGCCATCGATCTGCCGCCGCAGGCTGTCACGATCTCGATCGATCTCTCCAATCTCATCATGGAGGGCGCACGCCGGATCGACGAATGGGCGGAGTGCCTTCGCCTGCTGCCCGACAGCGAAGTCGTGTTTCGAGTGGTGGCGGACCCGGAAACGGAGAAGATCACGCTGTCGCTCGACGAGTGGCGCATTCTTTTTCTGATCAACGGCCAGCGCACGCTGGAAGAGATCTGCCGCGACACCGAGGCCGAGGCCTTCCAGGTTTATCGCCTGGTGTACGGCCTCATGGCCAACAAGTTGATCGAGGCGTCGCAGGAACGCCTGTCCGATCGCGATGGTCAGACCGGACCCGTTCCGCAGATCGAGGAAGTGACACTGCGGCAGTCGCTCAAGGAGCTCACCAGCGACACCACTGTTCACGACCTGACCGGAGACGACACCAGCCTGCTGATCTCAGAAGATGCGACATTATCATATAAAGATGTTGTAAAGAAAACCGTTGCACAATTACTCATCATGAGCGGCGACGGCGCCGGCACGGTCATTCCGCTGATCGAGAACGAGTATCTGGTCGGCCGCCAGAACGACAACCAAATCCAGCTCAACGACCTCGGCGTCTCTTCCCATCACGCCAGGATCTTTCGCGGGCCGGAAGGCTACGTGGTCGAGGATCTGAAGAGCCGCAACGGAACGTGGCTCAACGGAACACGGATTTTCCACTCCATCCTGCGCAACGCCGATGAGATTCGCGTCGGCGCGACCGATCTCCGTTACGAGGTCCTCTTTGACGCTGCCAGCGCCCCTGAGGCTCCGGCGGCGGTCAGGGCGCGCTGATCGAGACGGATATCACCACAGAGACACAGAGATCACAGAGTTAGACCGACACACTCTGTGTCCTCTGTGCCTCTGTGGTGAAACGGTTAAAGGCTGATGCGCGACAGACCCTTCATGTACGGTTGCAGCGCTCTCGGAATGTGCACCGTGCCATCGTCGTCCTGAAAGTTCTCGAGAATCGCGACCAGCGTCCTGCCCACCGGCATGGCCGAGCTGTTGAGCGTGTGCACGAACCCGATTTTCTTGTCCGGGGTGCGATGGCGGATGTTGGCGCGGCGGGCCTGAAAATCAGTGAAATTCGTGCTCGACGCAATCTCGCGATAGGTGTTCTGCCCGGGCAGCCACACTTCGATGTCGTACGTCTTCGCGGAACCGAATCCCATGTCGCCGGTGGCCAACGTCACGACGCGATAGTGAAGGCCAAGCTCCTGCAGAATGGCCTCGGCATCGGCGGTCATGCGTTCGTGCTCGTTCCACGAGTTTTCAGGCGTCGTGAATTTCACGATCTCGACTTTTTCGAATTGATGCTGCCGGATCAGACCGCGCGTGTCCTTGCCGTACGAGCCCGCTTCGCTGCGGAAGCAGGGCGAATAGGCGGTGTAAAAACGCGGAAGCGTCGCGCCATCGAGGATCTCGTCGCGATGGATGTTGGTCAGCGGCACCTCGGCGGTAGGGATGAGGTAGTAATCGCGATCGGTGAGTTTGAAAAGATCTTCTTCGAATTTTGGAAGCTGGCCGGTGCCGCGGAGTGAATCGGCGTTGACGATGTAGGGCGGAACGACCTCTTTGTAACCGCGCTCGGTGTTGTGATCGAGAAAAAAATCGATCAGCGCGCGATTGAGCCGCGCGCCCGCGCCCAACGTCAACGCGAAGCGCGCACCGGTGATCTTGGCGGCGCGATCGAAATCGAGGATGCCAAGGGCTTCGCCGAGGTCCCAGTGCGGCTTGGGCGGGAAATCGAATTTCGGTTTTTCGCCCCACGTGCGCTCGACGCGATTGGCCGATTCGTCGCTGCCGACCGGAACCGACGGGTCGGGGACATTGGGCAGGCCGAGCTCCAGCGCGCGCAGATCGTCCTCGATCGCGGCCAGGCGCTCATCGAGTTGTTTGATCTCGTCGCCGACGCGCTTCATGGCATCGATCTGCGCTGTCGCGTCCTGTTTGTTCTTTTTCAGCGCCGCGATTTCCTGCGACGCGACGTTGCGCTGATTCTTCAGCGTCTCGACGCGCGCGATCGTTTTTCGCCGGTCGGAGTCGAGCTCCAGGAAGCGATCGAAGTCGACCTTCGCGCCGCGATTCTTCAGCGCGACGCGATAGGCGTCCGCGTTCTCGCGGAGATACTCGCGGGACAACATGGAGGGCGGATTATAGCGATCAGTGCCGCGCAGCCCGCGAGCGCAGGACCGCGTCGGAGAGGTCGCCGGTCATGACCAGCGCGTAACCCTGACGGCCGAAGCCTGGGTGAAAGATCGCAATCGCATAAATGCCGTCCAGGGGCTCCGGGATCGACACCACTTCCACATTGTTCACGTGATCGGGCTGACCATTGCCGAGGAAAATGCTGCCGGCAGGATCGGTGACGCGAAGATCGAGATCGTTGACCAGCGACGGCCCGGGAGCATCGGTCCAGACCAGGACGATTTTCAGAGGACTTCCAGCGCGAACGGAGATGTGCATCGTCGCAGTTTCAGCTTCGGCCAGACCGGCCTCGCGCGGAACATCCTTCACGCGGAGTTTGACGGCGTTGCCCGGAAAGTAGAGCGCGTCCGCCAGGACCGGGAAACCGAATCCCTGCTCGTTCGACGGCGTCGGTTTCGTCGGAACCTGGGCATTGGAAACCGTGATGAACGGAACGCGATGCGCGGAGGCGATCAGCGTCGCCTTGAGCAGCGCGGCGCTGGGCGTCATGCGATCCGCGGGTTTCGGCGTCCCGCTCGGATAGTAGCCGTCGGTGAAGTACTGCCGAACGAGCGCCGCCGCGCCGGCAATGGACGGAGAGGCCCACGACGTGCCGGGCTGAAACGTCATGGAGCACGTCTGGCCGCGAGAAATGGACTTGGCATCGCCGGTCATGACGTATGCCGGCCCGACCAGATCGGGTTTGATGCGCCCATCGCGCGTGGGACCGAAGAGCGTGAAGCTGGAGAGTGCGTCGTCGGCGTAGTGATTCCCATCTCGCGTCCCGCCGACCTGCAGGACATTCTTGGCGGTGCCCGGCGCTGAAACCGAGCCGGCGGGCGCCTTGCCGCTCGAGCCGAGATTGCCGGTGTTGAAGACGATCAGCATGTCGGGATGCGACCAGACGAAGGCATCGACGTCGTAAGCTGACTGCGGGTAATTGGCGGTGGGAGGATTCAGCGGCGGCGCGACGCTCTGACGATCGCCCCACGAATTCGAATGAATGCGCGCGCCCTGGCGATAGGCCTGCTCGAGGATGGGAGTGAGGTTGACGGGGCATCCGATTCCGGGGAGCTGCGAGCAATTGTCGCCGCCGATGTAACCGGCGTCCTGCACGATGAGCTTCGCGCCGGGAGCGATCGAATCGCCGTAGTCATGCGCGATCGGCGTGGCGCGATCCCCGACCGCGCTGGCGGCGCCGTGCGTTCCATGCCCCTGGTTGTCCCACGCGTCGGGAGAATTCGGATCGTCGCAGCCGGTGGCGGCCGGAAATTGGTCACATGAATACAGGAAGTCATATGCAACGATTTTTCGGCGTCTCAGATCGACGTTGTTGCCGTCGAGGCGCGTGTTGATGGGCGGGCGCGAGCCGTCGGCTTCGACAAAGAAGCAGGAATCGTAATCGACGCCGGTGTCGAGGAAGGCCACGATCTGCCCCTCCCCGTGAATGCCGTGATCGAAGATGGGCGTGGTCGATCCGGCGCGGGACTGCAGCGATTTGTAGGACAGCTCGTTGGCGGACGCAGCGGTGGCGAGGAGTGCCGCCAGGGCAAATAACTTGGACATTGGAGAATGGAACCGCCGGGCGCGACGGGCGATTCCGCGGGCGCTGTTAACGTCGGGACGCGGGCAACGTAACAATTGGCTGATGAAAAAGAACGAGCTCGCAGCCGCGATCTGCGCGCTTTGCTTCGTCGCGGTCCTGGGCGTGTCGGCGGTTTTTGACCGCAGCATTCGCATGCTTCATACGTTCGAATCCATTCCCTATCTCGCGGCGGCGATCCTCTCGCTCCGGCACAACAAATTCGGCTACGCCCTCGGTACCGTCAGCGGCGCTTTCTGGATTTTGATGGCAGGATTTCGGACAACATTCATCCGCAACGGTTTTCAACTGCTGTTCGCCGGAAAATTCGATCGGCCCGACATTTTGATCGCCGTGCCGGCAGCCATTGCCGCCGGGGGACTGGCGATCTTCTCGGCGGTCGCTTATGCCCGAAGCGCAAACAAATCATGGCGGGACGCGGGGGCGTTCGCAGCGGCACTGTTCGCCGTACCGATTTTTTTTCTGTTGATCTTCGCCGAGTTCGCGCCGAGGTATTTGCCACTCTTCGGGCTGACGTAGTCAGTGCACAAACTTCCGGCGATTGCGGATGTAGTCGGCCAGGATGTATTCGCCCAGTCGGTCGACTGACGAGTAGAAGGCGCGGCCGCGGTTGATCTTCGAGAGCTGCTCGACGAAATTGACGAGCATCGGATCGGTGGCCAGCATGAAGGTCGTGATGGGGATGCCCGAACGCCGGCAGCGATCGGCCTCCTCCAGCGTGCGATTGACGATTTTCATGTCGAGGCCAAATGAATTCGTGTACAGCCGTCCATTTTCAAAAAGCGCTGACGGCTTGCCGTCGGTGATCATGAAAATCTGTTTGTTGTTGTGCTTGCGCCTTCGAAGAATCCGCTGGGCCAGCTCGAGCCCGGCCTTGGTATTGGTGTGATACGGGCCGACTTTCACGTAGGGAATCTCGGAGATCGGCACTTCGCGCGCATCATCGCCGAACAGCAGCACGTCGATGGCGTCCTTGGGATACTTGCTGATGATCAACTCCGTCAGAGCGAGCGCGACCTTCTTGGCGGGCGTGATGCGGTCCTCGCCGTAGAGCACCATCGAGTGCGAGATGTCGATCATGACCACGGTGGCGCAGCTCGAATTGTGCTCCGTCTCGAAGACCTCCAGATCCTCCTCCGTGATCAAGATTGGATCGGAGGGATCGGTGTGCTTCATGGTGTTCTGAATCGAGCGAATCGAATCGATCGACATCGGATCGTCGCCGAACTGATACTGCCGCGTTTCGGTCAGGCGCTCCGTCCCCTGGCCGGCATTGTTCACGGAATGGGAGCCGGTCATCGATTTCTGCAGACCGCCGAAGATTTCGTCGAGCGCGTCGCGCCGGATCTGGCGCTCACCGCCGGCGGCCAGAACGACGTTGCCGTTCGCGTCCTGGCCGAGGATGTTTTCTTCGACCAGCCGCGCGAAAAACGCTTCCAGGTCGATGCTCGGATCGATGTAACCGCGCTCCTGCAGGGCACGCATCCAGCGCATGGCCTCTTCGACATCGCCGCCGCTCTGCAGCAATAGATGATTGAAGAGACGGCGAAGGCCCATCTCGGCCAGAAGTTGCTTGATGAGGTCGGGGTCGAGGTAGGAGTATCGATGTCGCACGGTCAGGCACGCTGCTTCTTGAGCTTATCAATCCACCTCGCGATGGCCGGGTTATTCGGCATCAATTCCTTCGCTTCCTCCAGAGAGCTGAGTGCTTCCACGTTGCGGCCGAGGACAAGAAGGATCTGCACGCGAAGCTCGATGAGGTTCTGATAGAGCGAGAAGTCGGTCACTTTCTGATTCGACAACAGCGATACCGCACGGTCGACGAATTTCAGTGCCGTCTCCAGCTTCGAGTCATTCAGAGCATCGGCCGCAAAGCGATGCAGCATCCGCGGCGAATCGCCCAGAAACGATTTGGCGTCGACGAATTGCAGCAGCGCCTCCCGCACCACGGTCTCCTCGTCGGGAAACCATCCATCGCGGACGATGCGGTCGATCTGCTTGGTCAGATCGCCGGAGATTTCTGCTGTGACTTTGGCCATGGTTGCCGGTTTCCGGTTGCCTGTACCGATTGTCCTTCGGGCAACCGGCAACTGGCAACTGGCAACCTATTTCACCGTTCTCAAGACATTGAACTTCATCAGCTCGTGGAAGGTGATGGTCGAATCGAGGTCCTCGCGGGCCAGGCGCAGCGCCTGATGCATTCCCTCCAGGATCATCTCCATCCAGAACGCCAGCTCGAATTCATTTCTTGCCTGAATGTACTTGCGCGCCGTCTCGACGAGTTTCGGGATGCGATTCAGCTCGCGGAAATATTCAGCGAATGGCTGCTCGTCCGACAGCGTGATTTTGTTTCCGTCGACGAACCAGGCCAGGATGCTGTCGTAGTTCGGCTCACTCTTGGCGTTGGCGCGCGGCTCTTCGCGCTGTTGCGCCTGCGGCTTCTTCACGCGACGGCCGGCGAAGGCGTCGTCCAGATCGTCCTGATCCATCTCCATCCCGCGCCGCCCCCCGACGCCCGCGCGCTCGATGGGCGGGAACTTCGTTTCGTACAGCTTGCCGACCGCCGTGCCGATCAGTTTTCGCGCCACGACCTCCGCCCCCTGCTGCTCGCCTTCGTACACCATCTCCACTTTCCCGGTGATGGCGGGGAGAACCATGGCCAGATCGGAGAGTCGCGGAAAAACATGGGCGTCACCGGTGAGGGCCGCGCGTCGTTCCAGATTCGATTGCAGCAATTCCATCGCGGAGATGGTGAGCCGGGCCGAGACACCGGAAGATTGATCGACCAGCTCCGATTCGCGAGCCACGAATGCAATTTGCTCGACCATTTCGCGAACGTAGGGCGGGATCTCGATGGTCGCCTTCCCGCTGCGATCGAGCCAGGCCTCCTGATTGGTGATCTGCAACGCGGTCTGCAAACTCTGCGGATAATGCGTCAGGATCTGCGAATCGATGCGGTCCTTCAGCGGCGTGATGATGTTTCCGCGGCTGGTGTAGTCCTCCGGATTGGCGCTGAAGACCAGCACCACGTCCATCGGAATCCGCACCGGAAAACCGCGGATCTGCAGATCGCGCTCTTCCAGAATGTTGAGCAGCGCCACCTGAATGCGGGGCGCAAGATCGGGAAGCTCGTTGATCGCGAAGATGCCTCGATTCGTGCGCGGGATGATCCCGTAGTGGATGACCTCCTCATCGGCATACGTCAGCCGCTGATTGGCGGCTTTGATCGGATCGATGTCGCCGACCAGATCGGCAACGGTGACATCGGGAGTGGCGAGCTTCTCGCGATAGCGCTCGTCGCGGTGCATCCACGTGATGGGCAGGTCGTCGCCTTTCTCGGCCGCCAGCCGGCGGCACCGCTTGCAGGCCGCCTGCAGCGGTGAGTCGTTGATTTCGCAACCCTCGATGACCGGAATGCGCTCGTCGAGCAGCGAGGTCAGCGAGCGGAGAATTCGCGTCTTGGCCTGACCGCGAAGACCGAGCAGGATGATGTCGTGTTTGGACAGGATGGCGTTGTGCAGCGCCGGAATGACCGTGCGATCGTAGCCGTGGATGCCTGGAAAGATTTTTTCTCTTCGGGCGATCTTGGCCAGCAGGTTCTCGCGCATTTCATCTTTGACGGATCGGACGCGGTAACCGGAGTTACGCAGCTCGCCGAGCCTATGGATAGCGGTCATGTTGTCTCGGGATTTTCGGATTCGGACTCGGAATCGCGGTTGAACTCATTCATGGCCCGTTTCAGATCGCCGCGAGCGAAGAGGACCAACGCGTCGACGGCGCGTTCGAGGCTGCGGTTGATGATGGGCAGCTCGCTCTTCTCGAAATTGTCGAGGACGTAATCGCGCAGCCGGCCGACCTCCGCATAATTCGCACCGCGCACGCCGCATCGTAAGCGCGGGAAGCTCTCGCTGGCAAGAGAGGCAACCACCGACCGCATGCCGTTGTGCGTGCCCGATGAGCCACGCTCGCGGATGCGCAACTTGCCGAGGGGAAGATCGACGTCGTCGCTGACGATGATCAGATCATGCAACACATCCACATAGGCGTCGGTGAGCAGCTTCACAGCATCGCCGGAGCGGTTCATGAACGTCAGCGGCTTGGCCACCATGACCGCCCCTCCCGCCACCCTCCCCAATCCGGTGAGCGCCTCCTTCTCGTGTTTGCCGATGTCGATGCGAAATTTTTCCGCAAATGCGTCGGCGATCATCCAGCCCACGTTATGCCGGCTGCGCACATACTCGGGGCCGGGATTGCCTAATCCGACGATCAGCTTCACGCGCGAAGCGTAGCGGGCTGGTCAAAAAAATGCATTAGTAGCAATCGATCCATGGCCGAACGCATCGTAGTCATCGACGATAACGCCAACGATCTGCAAGTCATCCGCCGCGTGCTGGAACGCAACGGCTATGTCGTGAGCACCGCCACCTCGGGAGAGGATGGCATCGCCCTCGGATCGGGCATTCCGCCGGACGCGTTCGTGGTCGACTACCGCATGCCCGGCATGGACGGCTTCCAGGTGGCGCGGCGGATCAAATCGGACCCGCAACTGCGGACCATTCCGGTCCTCATGCTCACCGGCGCGGACGTCGCCCGCACCATCGCCGAGGGCCTGAACGCCGGCGCGGATGACTTCGTGACCAAAGGCTCGGAGAACGAAGTGCTGCTGGCGCGTCTGCGCGCGCTGCTGCGCGTGAAGGCCTATCAGGATCAGCTCCGCAAGCTGAATCATCAGATCACGCGCGACCTGCAGATCGCGCGGCGCGTGCAGGAAGCGCTGGTCCCGTCAGGCGCCTTTCGCGTGCCGTGCCTGGAAATCCGATCGGCGTACATTCCCAGCGAAACGCTGTCCGGCGATTTTTATGACTATTTTGTGCATGATAATATGATGTATCTTTTTGTGGCCGACGTTTCCGGCCACGGGCTGCCGGCGGCGATTCTGGTGTCGCTGCTCAAGAGTTACATTCACACCGAGGCCGATCCGAATACACGGCTCTCGGATCTGATGTCGCGGCTCAACGATTTTCTCTTCAGCGTCAGCCTGCCCACGCAGTACGCCACCGCGCAGCTCTTCCGCATCGACACTTCCGGAAACCTCTGCTACGCCAACGCCGCCCATCCCGGATTCCTGCTCTATCAGCGCCAATGCGGCAAGACGACCTTCCTCGAAGATCCCAGCCCGCTCCTCGGAGCGATGCCGCGGATGGCCTATGACGAGCGGGCGCTCAAAGTCGCGTCGGGCGATACGCTGTTCGTCTACACCGATGGAGTCACCGATCGACGGACTGTCAACGGCGAGTTCTACTCCATCGATCGGGTGGCGAATTTGCTGGAGCAGAATCGCGATGCCGACCTCAGCACGATCTACGATGCCATCTACAGCGACGTGAGCCAGTTCTCCGCGACCGACGAATTCAAGGACGACATCGCGTTCGTCGTGACGCGCTTCCACTGATTGAAAATTCAGGCGCGGCGAATGCACCGCAGGCCTCCGGAAAGGAGGTTCACATGAGACGCCTGATCAGCAGCCTCGTCATGGTTCAGCTGGCCCTCGCAATCCCGGCCACGGCATTGACCAAAGCCGAAAAGGAAGCGAAGCACCAGTGCCGCGTCACCTACAACGCGGAAAAGAAAGAGGCGGGCAAGCTCGGCACGCACCGCGCGCGCGTCGACGCCAAACGCGACGCCAAGAAGAAGTACAACGCGTGCGTCGAAAATGCGACGCGCAAGCCCTGACCTCGATGCCCCTCACCGCCCGGGAGGGGCGCTACGCAATCTTTTGCAGCATCTCCACCGCCTGCGGCTTCTTCTCGTACTTCACATCCGTGGCGGCGATCTTCTCGAGATACGGGCGGGCGCGATCCTTGTCGTTCTGCTTCATGTGCGTCCGCGCCAGCCAGAACCACGTATCGACCAGATATTCGTTCTCGCTGAAGCGATGCGTCTGAATCGCCCGCTCGAACGACTTCACGGCGTCGTCGTACCGCTGCTGCGCGTAATAGATCCGACCGAGATGCGTCAGGGCATCGAAGAAATCGTAGGAATGCTGCTCCACGCTCTCCAGCACTCGGCGGTAATACCCCTCGGCCGTCTCGAGCTCGCGTCGATCGAAATAAATTGCACCGCAGAACAAGAGCGCGTTCCGATAAAAGTACGAATTGAAAAATGGCTGATGCGCGTCGAAGAGATGCAGCGCTTCCTGAAAAAGATGCAGGGCCTCGGCCTCGTCGCCCAGCGCGTACGAGTTGAGCGCCTTCAACGCCAGCGCCTGCGCCGTGACATTCGAATTGTGCGAATAGCGCAGCGACTGCTCGTGAAGCTGCTTGGCCTTGGCGTAATCGCGATCGCCATGCGAGAGATGGCCGAGCATGACGTACGACTTGTACTTGATGTCGTTGGCCTCGTCCGATTCCTCGGATGCGCACGCGTCGCTGAATCCATCGCGCGCGGTCGCGACGTCGCCGGCGTACAACGCTGCCACGGCGCGGTAGTACGTGGCCTCGAGTTTGGTGAGCACGCTGCTGCGTTCGCTCGCGAGCTGATCGATGAAACGCGTCACGAGCTGCGCCAGAATGCGATTGTCGTTGGTGGCATCGACGATGAAGTTGTGCAGATAGACCAGCCGGTTCTCGAGGATGCGCATCATCTCCAGCATGATGGTGATGCGATCGCCGTCGCTGGTGGCAGTCTTGAACAGCGCGGCCAGTTGCTTCTGCAGATCGTTGTATTCGTGGTCGTACAGCCGCGCGCGGGCGTCGGAGAGCTCGCTGGTTTCATTCTGCAGCCGCGACTCCAGCGCTACACGTTGATCGACAAGTTGTTTGACGTCTCCCATCGTCAACAATTTTATCGCTGTTGACGGGTTGCAATTGGAGAGCCAGCGACCTCGAGCATACGGAACTCGATCTGATGGCGGTCCTCGTCGATCGATTTGACCTCGATCAGGACGTGGTCGCCGAGGCGCAACTCGCGGTTGGTGGACTCGCCGCGGAGGCGGTGCTCCTTCTCGCGAAATTGCCAGTAGTCGCCGCCGACGGTCGCGATGGGCACCATCCCCTGCACGAAGATCGCATCCAGCTCGACGAACACGCCGAACGGCATGACGCCGGTGATCATGCCGGTGAACTTCTGGCCGACTTTGTCGCGCATGAAGATGACCTTCTTCCACTCCAGCACTTCGCGCTCGGCCTCCTCAGCGCGCCGCTCGCGATCGCTCGACTGCATGGCATAGAGCGGATGCGCGCGCGCGACGCGATCGAGCTTCTCGCCGTGCAGTGGTCCGCCGGCAATCAACTCCGCCAGCCGGCGATGCACGATCAGATCGGGATAACGCCGGATCGGCGAAGTGAAGTGGCAATAGTGCTCGAGCCCCAGCGCAAAGTGGCCGAGATCTTCCTCGGAGTAGAAGGCACGCTTCATCGACCGCAGGATGATGTTGGTGAGAAAGCGCTCCTCCGGAGTCCCGGCAACAGCTTTCAGAATGCGCTGCAATTCGCCGGGGCGGATCTCCTCCACATTGCCGCGCAACTTCAGCTTGAACTCGGCAAGGATCTCGCGCAGGTCCTCGAGCCGGCGCGGATCGGGTTGCTGATGCACGCGGAAGATCCCGGGCTGGTTCGCGAAGACCAGCTCGGTCGCGACCATCTCGTTGGCGGCCAGCATGAATTCTTCGATGAGGCGATGCGCGACGTTGCGCTCCATGGCCTGGATCGATTCGATCTCGCCGCTCTCGCCCAGGAGCACGTCGGCTTCGGGGAGATCGAAGTCGATCGAGCCGCGTGCCTCGCGCCGTGCGCGCAGCACTTCGAAGAGGGCGTACATGCGCTCGAAGTCGGGAAGGAGATAGGCGTAGCGCTCGCGAACCGCCGCCGAGGTCGGCGGCGCCCCACTCAGAATCGCGGCCACGTCGGTGTACGTCATCCGCTCTTTGGTGCGGATCACTGACTTGTAGACTTTGCGATCGACGAAGCGACCGCGCTTGTCGATCTCCATGTCGATCGAGAAGGTGAGGCGATCGACGCGCGGATTGAGCGAGCAGATTCCGTTCGACAATCGCTCCGGCAGCATCGGCACGGCCCGGCCGGGAAAGTAGACCGACGTGCCGCGCTCGAACGCTTCCTCATCGAGCACGCTCCGCTCTTTCACGTAGTGCGCGACGTCGGCGATGTGGACGCCGAGGAGATAGTTGCCGTTGGGGAGGATGCGGACTTCGACGGCGTCGTCGAAATCCTTGGCGGTCTCGCCGTCGATGGTGACGATATTGCGCTCGCGAAGATCGACGCGCTTGGCGATCTGGTCCGATGAAACTTCGAGCGGGACCTCGTCGGCGGCGCGCAGGACTTCGTTGGGGAAGTTGTGCGGAATGTGCAACTTACGGATCACAACTTCGATGTCGACGCCGGGATCGCCGATGAACCCGAGGCGCTCCACGACGCGGCCGCGGGCGAGGTTGCTGGAGCGATCGGGATAGCGATCGATCTCCACATTCACCATCTCGCCGTCTTTCGCGTCGAGGGTGGCATCCTTGTCGATGAGAATGTCGTGATCGAGACGAACGTCGAACGGAATCACGAACGGGGCGTTGGGATCGTCATGAAAACGCCCCACCACGTTGCGATGCGCGCGGCGCAGGACCTGCGTGACTTCGCCGACGATGACGTCGCGGTTATGGAGCTTGCGATAGGCGGGACGTTTCTTGTCGACCCGTACGACGACCAGGTCGCCGTTCATGGCGCCCTTCATCGACCGGCGATCGATGTAGACGTCGAGCTCTTTGTCGCCGCCGGCGACGGTGCCGTAGCCGTCGGGATGGACGCGCACGCGACCGGCGTGATAGGGCGTGAATTCGAGAAGCGAGTAGCGCTTGCCGCGAACGGCGATGATGATGCCTTCGCTTGCCAGGGCATCGATGGCGCGCTCGACTTCATCGCGCGAGGCGTCGGGAAAGTCGAGGCGATCGTAGATGTCCTTGACGCCGAGAAGACGATTGCCGCGCTGGCGGAGAAGATCGACGATGGCCTGCTGCAGGTCGGTGCGGTAAGGAAGCATCGGTCAGCGGCCTGAAGGCCGCCGCTACACCCGGCGCGGTTTATTTTTGGGCGTTGGTGCGGACACGCGCTTGGCCGACAGGCGCCTCCGCGACGGCCGGATCGATTCCGCGAAGCCATTCAGCATCGTCTGTGTGCGCAATTTGTTGTGCAGCGTGTTGCGGTGGACCCCGAGAGCCTTCGACGCCTGCGTCACATTTCCGCGGCTGGCAGACATGGCGGCCACGATGTACTTTCCTTCGAACGCCTCGACTGCCTGCTCTAAGGTGATGCCGTTTCCAATTAATTCACGAATGATCTGATTCAGCCGATCATCGATACTGCTCACCATAGAACGTCCTCTGGTCGAAGAATTTAGGAGAGCGGGATTCTACACCTGCGCCCGAATCAGAATTCAAGTGAAATTTGGCTCCGTGAAAAAAATTTTTTCGTGCCCCGTCTCTTGACAAATCGCGATGAAAGGAGCATGCGAACAATCGCGATGGCCGTCAGCGCGATTCCGACCATCAACGATCGCGGACGATAGCGCCACGTGATGGCGTGATGCCCGGCGCGAACGCGAACGGATCGAAAGACGCCATCGAGCTCGGACGTCGCGCGAATTCCATCGACATCGACGCTCCAGTCGGTGGCCAGCTGCTGGGTGACTACCACAATTCCGTCGCGCGGCGCGTCGATGACCACGTGCGCGGCGCTGGTGGTCATTGCCAGCACCGATGCGCGCCCGATCTGGCCCGCGGAATCGCGGAAGTAGGCCATCGGAAGGGCATTGGGATTGCGACGCACCACCACTGCGCTCCCTTCGCTGGTCAAAATGTAAGCGATGGACATGCGATCGAGCGCATCGCGGCGCTCCAGGGCCACTGAATACGCGTTGGTGTACGACTCCGAGACGATCGGGGCGGCGGTCCAGGCGTCGAAGCGGCGCTCGAAGAGGTTCAGATAGCCCGCGATCCAGGCGCGGCGGTCGAGCGCCCGAAGTTTCGGCGGAATCAGTCGCGCGATCTTTCCGTCGCGGCCGATCAGGGACGAATACGGAACGCTCGGATTGAACGGAGCGCTCTGCAGCAGCGGCGCAACGCGCGGAACGAGGTCGACGATGATGCAGGCGATGGCGATCATCGCGATCCACGGAAAGCGCTCGACGCGCCGAAAGCCGATCACGGCCAGCGCCGCGATGGCCAGAGCACCGAGCGGCACGACGCGGGCAGGATAGCGAATGATGGTCAGCGGAAGTCGCGTCAGCAGCTCGCCGCTTCCGGCGGAAATCACGACGCTGAACGCCAGAAGCAGCAGCCAGCCTCGCGCGCGTCGATCCCAGATTCCCATCAGCGCCAGCAACGCCGGCACGATGCCGAGGTAGACGATCGGAATGAATTGCTGATGCGTCATTGCGTCCGGCACGACCATGCGCAGCCAATCGCTGAAGGCCATCGAGTCACGCAGGACCTCCTCGCGCGGGACATTGCCGGCGCGGTCGCTGCCCGCGATGATTGCCAGAAACGGGATGAGCTGAATCGACGCCAGACAGAAAGCGGTCAACGCGATGTCGACGAGGTTTTTTCGGCGGATCAGCGCAAACATCACCGCGCCGGCCGCCGCGAAGAACGGCTCACCCGCCAGAAACGACATCGCGATGGCGGTGGCGCTGAACATCGGGCCGATATCCGACATCGCGCACCACAGAACCAGAGGCAGCCATGCGAATGTGGTGAGATTGTTGGAGATATCGAGCATGGACAGGGTGGGACCGAACAGCATCAGCATCAGCGCGCCGATGAACGCGGCGCGCGGCGATCCGATCCGCGAGAAGAGCAGAAACGCGCCGAAACCGAGGAGCACCAGGTGCAGGAAAAGGAAGAGGGTGTACGCCGTCGCGAAGGGCAGGACGAGAAAGATCCACGCCGGCGGATAGAAAACACCGGTCTGCGGATTGGCGAGCCACGGCTCGCCCGACGCGTTGTAGGGATTCCAGAGCGGCAGCCGAAAATGCCGCAGCTCGTCGGCCGTGAAGTACCGCAGCGGCTGGAAGTAATCGCTGTGATCACGGAAGGTCAGCACCTCGCCGCGAAAGAGAGGACGCGCGAACATGGCCAGGGCCAGGACGGTGAGGCAGGCGAACGCAGCGCCCGTCATCCTGAGCCGCGAAGACGGCGAAGGATCTCGTTCACTGAGATCCTTCGCTTCGCTCAGGATGACGGCCTCGCGCAGAAGTCGTTCACGATCTGGCGCATCAGCCTCACGCCCGGCGGAAAGAAGCTGGCGCGAATCCTCTCATCGTTGCCGTGCACGGTATCTGCATCATAATAGTTCACCTTAAATGGTGCGATTCCGTACGCGACGATCCCGCGAGCGCGGAAGTGCCGGCTGTCCGATGTTCCGGCGCTGACGACCGCCGCCACGCTCGATCCCGGCTCGGCGCGCTTCATGGCCGCCGCCACGACCCGAAACAGCTCGGTATCGCTGGGACTCTCGGGCGTCGGCTCGCCCGCCAGAAGCACGTCGAGTTTCGCCTCCTTCGGCAAGAGTGTGCGTATTTGCGCCAGCATCGCGGCGGGATGCTCATCGTCCAGAAGTCGGATATCGATGTTCGCGGTCGCGGTCAGCGGCAAACAATTCGGACAGACGCCGCCGTGGATCTCCGTGATGGCGATGGTGCCGTGCAGCAGCGAGCGATATCCGGGCGGCAGGACTTCCTCGATGCGTTTCACGTCCACCGTATGCGCGAGCGATCGCAGCACTTCGCCGCGCGCATCCTGACGTGTCACGCCGGGCGTGCTGAAGTAGCGTGCCACGGCCGGCGTGACGCGATATGGCGTCGGAATTTTCGCGATGGCCTCCAGCGTGCGAATCATGCGCATCATCGTTCCACCATCTTCCGGCGGTGACGCGGAGTGTCCTGCTTCGCCTTTGACCTGAACGCGAAGAAAGAGAGGGACCTTCTGCTGGACTTCGATTCCCCAGAAGGTGATCTTGTCGACGATGGTCTCGTTGTAACCCGCTTCGTTCAGAACGAACCCGACATTGGCGAACAATTCCGGATGGGTGTCGAGGAGCTCCTTGCATCCGTGCAACCCGCCCAGCTCTTCGTCTGCGGCGCCGAGGTAAATGATGTCGCGCTTGAGCGCGACGTGACGGCGTTTCAGATCGAACATCGCCATCATCCCGGCGATGCCGAGCGATTTGATGTCGAGCGCGCCGCGGCCCCAGATGTAGCCACCGGAGCGCAATCCGCTGAAGGGCGGCTTGGTCCACTCGCCGGGCGCGACCGGAACGACGTCGATGTGATGGAGCAGCAGCAGCGCTTTCTCGTTCGTGCCGGACGCAAGCCGCGCATAAATTGATTGGCGCGCCGGATTCGATCCGACCAGCTGCGCTTCGATCCCCTCTTTCGCGAAGAGTTGCTGGAGGAAACGCGCGCCGGCTGTTTCATTGCCGGGCGGATTCGAGGTGTCGATTCGCAGATAGCCGACCAGCGCGTCCTCAGCTTCGCGATCGAATGGATCCCGCTCCACGGCCGGAGCGGGTTTGCAATGAAAGGGAAAAATGGCGCAGGCGAAAATGATCAGACCGGAAACTTTCGCCTCAGTCCTCAGTCCTCAGTCCTTTGTCACACCGGCTGCGGCATGGTGAGCTGCACGGCCGGGTCTTCGATCTTCTCTTCCGTCGCTTTGTAGAGCTCGTAGCACGAGCGGCAGCGCGCTTCGTAGGAGGAGTCGCCGACTTCCACCTGTGCATCGCCGCCCGAAACGCGCTGCGAGTAGTGCGCGGCACCACGGCAGCGCACGCACACCGCATGCATTTTGGAGACTTCTTCCGCCACCGCCAGAAGTGCAGGCATCGGACCGAAGGGCCGTCGCAGGTAGTCCTGATCGAGGCCGGCGGCGACAACGCGAATGCCCGCGTCGGCCAGCTGCATGCAGACGTCGACGACGCCGGGATCGAAAAACTGCACTTCGTCGATGCCGACGACCTGCACGCCGATCTCGACCCGCGCACGCAGCTCGGCGCTGGTTGGGACCGGAATGGCCTTGAGCCGGCGGTCGTCGCGCGAAACGATGTCGTCGGTGCTGAAGCGATCGTCAAGGAGTGGCTTGAAGACCTGGACGCGCTGCCGCGCGATCAGCGCGCGCCGCAGCCTTCGAATCAGCTCTTCAGATTTTCCAGAGAACATTCCGCCGGCGATGATTTCGATCCAGCCGCCTTTGTAACCGTCCAAATGGACCTCCGGGAGATGGTGTCGTCAAATTGTACGATGGGGTCAGGCCTTCGGTGGTCGGTTTCTCCACCGGAGGTAGCAAATTTCTACGTCGCGGAGAGAAACCGACAACCGAAGGCCTGACCCCATCAGTTATCATCGTACGTGCTCCTCGCCCTCGTACTTCTCACAGCGTCGCTGGACGCCCAACCGCTTCGAATCGGGACCATCTCGATCGAACCGCTGGATGTCTATTCGGCCAGCGAGATCAAGCATGGCTCGTTTTACCGTCTCGCCGATCGATTGCACATCGAGACGCGCCGCCACGTGATCGAGAAATTTCTTCTCTTTCACAGCGGCGATATCTATCAGCCCGAGCGTGTGGCGGAGACCGAGCGCAATCTGCGCGCGCTCGGCTTTCTCAAATCGGCATCGGTGACCGCCTCCGCCCCGCACGACGGCCTGGTCGATGTGCGAGTGGTCACGCAGGACTCATGGTCGATCGCGCCGGAGACTCAGGCCGGCAGCCGCGGCGGCATGAACACCTACGGCGCAACGATCAGCGAGACCAATCTCCTCGGTCTCGGAAAAGACATCGAGCTGGGATGGAACAAGGGTGTCGATCGGAATCAGATCGCGCTGAACTATAACGATCCCGCTTTTTTCGCACCGTACCTGCGCGCGCACCTCGGATACGCGCACACATCCGATGGATACAACCGGCAGTTCAACGTCCGCCGCCCGTTCTTCGCATTCGCGACACCGTGGGCCTCCGATATGACCTTCACGGCCTTCCGGCAAAACGACAAGCTCTATCGCCATGGCGTCGAGGTTTCGCGATTCCAGCAGAACCATCGCGACTTCGGCGCGAGCTACGGAATCGCGCTCAATCCGAACGACGATTCGGCGCATCGACTGTCCTTCGGATTCCGGTCGATCGATGATGACTTCACGACCATCTCCGGTCATCAGGGCTTCCAGTCGTCGCGCGAGTTTCGATATCTCCTCGCGCGCTATGACTTCGCCGAGAACGATTTTCTGAAACTCAACTTCGTCAACAAGGACCTTCGCTACGAGGACTTCAACCTCGGCCGCCACTATTCGGTCGAAGCTGCCGTTTCGCCGAGCTTCCTGGGCGTGGCCTCGACCACCGAGCTCATTCGCCTGCGCGGCGGCAATGGCCTGCGCCTCGGTGAAAGCGTGTTCATCATGCCGACCTTCGGGCTATCGACGCGCCTTGCTTCAGGAACGCAGAACACGATCGGAACCGCGAATCTGCTATACGTCGATCGCCACGGCGACCAGTATCCGCACACGACGGTCGGGCATCTGTTCGTCAGCAGCGGGTGGCGACTGGATCCTGAAGCGCAATTCTTCGCCGACGGCCTCAGCGGACTTCGCGGCTATCGCGCGCACAGCTTCGCGGGCAGCCGCGCCATCACCATCAACGTCGAGGAGCGTTTTTACCTCGGCCGCGAAATCCTCCAGATCGCCGCGCCCGGTGTGGTGGCCTTCGCCGATGCCGGAAACGCGACCGACGGCGGCTTCCGCTCGCTGATGCAACTCAAGAGCGACATCGGCGTCGGCATTCGCGTCGGTCTGCCGCGGACGCCCAAGAATCTGCTGCGGATCGATTTCGCGTACGCGCTCAATCGCGATCTGCGCGGCCGTCGCGGCTTGCTGGTGTCATTCTCGAGCGGGCAAGCGTTCTAGCTCGCCAGCGCGCGCACTTCGCTGATCCGCGATCGCAGTTGCTCGGTAACGGCCAGGCCGCGAAGGAGGGACGCCGTCTTCTCGAGCTCTTCGACCATCGCGTCGAGGGCGGTTTCGCCGTTGCCGTTCATGATGCCGTCGAGTGCCTTCAGGAAATGTTTCTCGATGGTTTTGCGGGCCGAATCGCCGATGAATTCCTCGGCGATGGCGCGGATCCGGGCGGCGAGATCGATCAGATCGTTGTTTTCTTCGTCGCGTTCACGCTTTTTTTTTAACGCGACCAGCTCGGAGGTGATCATTCCGTAGAGGATCTTCGCGACGTCGAACGCCGGCATGTTCAGGGTGTGACCGATGTCGACGATCGAACGGCGGCCGTCGACGCGAGTGATGATCATCCACTCCTGCGGATTGAGCGTGATCTGCTCGTGGCGGTTCTCGCGCGTGAGCAGCTCCGGCACCAGCTCGACCGAAGGGATCTTTTTCGACAGCACGCGCCATTCGTCGAGGCGGCGCGCAGCCTCCATGAGAAGGTTGGTATTCGATTTCGTGATCGTCTGACGATCGGCTTCGTCGCCGGGGCTGAATTGAAAATCGCCCTGATTCCAGATCGCGAGCGCGTAGATGGCCTCTTCGCCGCTGAGGTCACCGACGGTGGCGTGCACCATCTGACCGTTCTTGAGAAAAATGAAGCCGCGATCGTTGTCGCGGGTCAGGGTAAATTTGCCCGTTTTCCCGGAAACACTGACCAGTTGGATGATGTCCGGAAGGGGCAGTTCTTTAAGCGATCCCTGGAAAGCCATCTCTCTCTCATCGGCCGGCGGAACGAGGCGTCATCGAAGGGTAAACCAGCGATTCCGAAGCGTCAAGCAGTTGAAAGTACGTGACTTTCGACTTCGCTGAGCGCCCACAAAGCGAATGCCGCGCCAGCGATCAAACCAGTCTCGATCCGAAGCGGATTCGTGCTTTCACGAAGCCTGGCAAGCTGTGTGATCCCATCGAGAAAAATCGGCAGCGCGGCCAGGCCGAGGATCCAGCGCGCCGTCATCTCCTGAATGCGAGGCAGCATTATAAAGAGAAGGATGCCGGCCAGGAACCCGCCGTAAATGGCAGTGCAGCGCGCGCAGATCGGCATCGGGACGTGCCACAGCTCGATGCAGCGATTCGGAATCCCGTGACACAGCATGCGAAATAGAAGTCGCCATCGCATCGACGCGCCGTTGGCGATGGCCCACGTGCACAGGGTGCTGGCCGCCAGAATCGCGGAGGCGATACTGGCGATGACCGCCGCGACGATCCGAGTGTTGCGTTTCATCGAAGCTTGACGGTGGCCAGCCGGTAGGCCTGCGCGAATGCGTAGGCCGCAACGCAGAACGCCCAGAACGCGGTGAAGACGACGCCGACGCACAACAGCACCACGCCGAACCCGGCCGCGAATCGCGCCACCAGCCACACCACGAATGCCAACAGGTAATTGGCGATATTGGCGCGGATGAAATTCCAGATGTTCTTGAATTGAAACGCCGCTGCAAAGTCGCCTGTCACGACAACCGCAAGCAACGCTGCCGGCATCCACACCGCCAGCGCGAGGCTGATCGGGAACATCACCAACCACACGCACGAGGCGGTCATGGTGCCGAGATTTCGCAGCGTCTCGCTGTCACTGCCGTTCGCACCCAGGATGATCGCAGGGAAAACAGCAAGACCGACGATCACAATCATCGGAAGGGCGTAGATCAACCCCACCAGAAAGAGTTTGATGCCTTCGGTGAAGTACTCGCCGAGGTCGTCCCATTCGGGAAGCGGGTACTGAACGCCGTTGATGACATTCCGCACCAGGCGCGCGATGTAGCCATAGACGAAAAAGGCGCCGACGATGAACACTCCCGCCAGAACAAAAACGCCGCCGAGGAGGATCTTCGGCACCCATCGGGGATCGTCGAAGGCGAACGTGAACGGACGTAGAAAATCAAAGGATGAGCTCGGGGGCGGAGGCGACGGCGGCGCCGCTGTTTCAAACGGCATTCAACGAAGTGTAGCAGGGTGTCGTAACGTGGAAGAAAACCGGTTCGTCGAACCTTCTACGAGACGATCTTGTCAGACGAGCTGCACTTCGAGGTTGAGGACAGGTCACGGCGCGGCGGGGTCTCAGCCGCAATCGTGGTCTCGGCGATCCTCCACGTCCTCATCATCATCCTCTTCATTCAAAATTACCGGCCTGTAACAGACGCAGATCGCGCCACGCCGATGCTCCACTACGTCGAGCTGATCCGTCAAAACCCCCAGTTCACCGAGGCGCCCGGGCCGAAGACAAAGGCTGCTCCGCTGAATGCCTCCTTCTCCGATGCCAACCGCCGTGCCTCGACGCCCAATCCGAATGGCGACAAGCCGACGCCGCGTCCCGGCCAAGGCGGCTTTTACACGCCGGCCATGAAGAGTGGATCGGAAGAGAATGCCCGCGCCCGCCGGATGGCGGCGGCGGAGTCGGAGCTCTCGGCCCGCCCGTCACAGGATTCCTCGTCTGCGGCGGGGGCGACCTTCACCTATCGTCCGTCACAAGCCAGCGCGTCGTCCGGAATCGACTGGCGCAATGCCATCCGGGAAGTCGGCAAAGTCGCATCGATCAGTACCGGGCAGCAGGGGATGGATCTGGGCGGACAGGGCGGTGACAAAGGCTTCGCGGAGTCGGGCCCGCTTTCATTCGAGACGCAGTGGTACGACTGGGGTGACTACGCGCAGTCGATGGTCAGCCGCATCCGGGTGAACTGGTACAACAACATGCCACAGCTCATTCAGACGGGGCTGAAAGGCGTGGTCACGATTCGCTTCACGATTCAGCGCGACGGGCGGATCACCAACATCGAGCAGTTGAGCAGCTCCGGCCACCCGCCTTACGACTTCGCGGCCAGAAAAGCGATCGAGCTTTCCTCCCCGCTCAATCCGCTGCCGAAAGACTTTCCGAATCCTTCCGAACGCGTGACGTGCATGTTTTTCTACAATCAGGAGCCGCCGACGCGCTAGAGTTGCTGGGTTGCTGAGCAACCGAGCAACCGAGCAACCATGTCGGTCGAACGCACACTCTCCCGCCTCGACGTCAATCTCCTGGTAACGGCGCTGATCATCGCGGCAGTCGGCTGCATGCTGGTGTACAGCGCGACACATTTCAATCAGGACGCGCCGCTTTTTCGAAAACAGATCATCTGGACGCTCATCGGTGCCCTTTTGATGATCGTCTTCATCGCTGTCGACTACCACGCGCTGATGGAGATCTCGCCGTTCCTGTACGGTCTGGGACTCGCGCTTCTGGGATACGTGTTGATCTGGGGACGTCTCACCCGCCACGTCCGATCGTGGATTCACATCGGAGGGTTTCAATTTCAGCCCTCGGAGTTCATGAAGATTTTCACGGCCCTGCTCATCGCGAAGTACTTCGACTCGAACGATCGCGCCTATCTGAACCTCCGCAATTTCATGGTGGTGATGGCGATCTTGATCGCGCCCATGCTGTTGATCGCGATCCAACCGGCAGCCGGCTCGGCGGCCAGCTTTCTGCCGCTGGTCGGCGTGGCGATGTTCTTCGGCGGCATCAAGCCAAGGTATTGGGTGATCGCGATTTTGTGCGGGCTGATGGCGCTGCCGGTGGGCTGGCATTACCTCAAACCATTTCAAAGAGAGCGCATCAAGATTTTTCTCGACCCCGCGCGCGATCCGCTTGGCACCGGCTATCAGGTGATGCAGGCGAAGATCGCGACCGGATCGGGCGGCATCACCGGTAAAGGTTTCTTGCACGGAACTCAGGTCAACCTCGAATATCTCCCCGCCCGCCACACCGACTTCATCTTCTCCGTCCTCGGCGAAGAGTGGGGCTTCGTGGGAGTGCTGGTGGTGTTGACGCTGTATCTTTTCCTGATCCTGGAATCGCTTGCGGTTGCCAAAGCCGCCCGCGATCGCGGCGGCACATTCCTCGTCCTCTCGCTGGTGGCATTTTTCATCTATCACGTCGTGATCAACGTCGGGATGCAGATCGGGCTTCTGCCCGTGACCGGCATTCCGCTGCCGCTGATCTCATACGGCGGATCGGCGACCATGATGTTTTTCATGGCGGTTGGGTTGATCCTGAATGTCGACTTCAGGAAGTTCGTCAACGTGTGATGCAGACGACGATCGTCGTCAAGCGCCCAGTCACGATTCTGCTGCTGCTTGTCGCAACCGCTGCCATCGCAGCGGCGACGCTGTGGTTGTCGGGCAAGAGCTACTCGAAGATCGATCCGATTCCGTTCGAAGATCTCCGCCATCTCGCGCATCGCATCGCGCATCGTCCGGTGTCGACGCGCGTGCTGTCGCTGATCGTCGTCCCGATCATCGCCAACGTCTTGCTGTTCGTCCCGTGGGGATTCCTGATGTTCATCGCGCTTCACAACATCACACGGCCGACGGTCCAGACCTACGTGCTGACCTTCCTGCTCGGACTCACCTTCGCGTGCGCGGTTGAGGCCTGGCAATACTTTCTGCCTACGCGAGTCGCCGACATCAACGACATTATTTGGAACTCGACCGGCACGCTCCTCGGCGCGTTTCTGGCGCATCTGCGCCTGCGACTGCGGTTCGAGTTCGACTGAGCGGCGCTATACTTATTTCCATCCATGATTTACGAAGTGAAGGCGCTGCAGGACCAGCTCAAGCAGATCCTTTATGGATGCGTCGAACACGTGCAGGCGACCCGCGCCGCCCTCTATCTCTCAGCAACGGGAGACCTTAATGAGAAACGCTACGAGCTGGTGACGAGCTACGCCTTCAACGACGCCGGACGCAAAATGCTGAACGCGACCGATGACCTCGTCGATCGCCTGGCCGTCAAGCGCAATGCGTTTTTCGTCAACGGACTCGGCACCGACACGCGGCTTTCGGAAATGCTCTTCCGTCAGGGAACCGACCGTCTCCTGGCCGCGCCACTGTTCGCGCGCGGCCGACTGCTCGGGTTCATCGACATGCGCGACAAAGCCGGCAAGAAGCCCTTCGGAAACCCCGACCTCGATGCCGCGCGCATGATCGCCGATCAGGTCCTCAATCTTTTGACCTCCCGGAAACTCTTCGGGCTGGCACCGACGGCGTTGTCGGTCCACGATGACACGGCGCCAAAGGCGTTGCAGTCGGCGATGATCGATCAGCGCTATGACCTGTCGGCGCCGGCGGTCAAGGCCATCGAGGCCTCACGCGACGCGATGTCAAGAAGGCAACTGGCGCCGACTGCGACCGCCAAGAAAGTCCTCACCGAAAGCGATCTCGAAATCGTACGACTTCTCCTGCCGGCAGCGCTCGCGATTCCGGGCGCCGTGCTGGCGTGCTTCAGCGCCATCGGTCAGATGGAAACGCCGCAGTCGATCGTCGCGATCGCGGAGGTGACCGAGGATGCCATCGAGGCGCTGGAAAAACATCTGCAGGCGTGGTTCAGAGGTGTCGCGCATAAAGACTTCGATCTCTCCACTTCGCAGCCGCAATTGATTTATCCGTTCGGCGAGCAGATCGTGCCGGTCAGCGCCGTCGGCATCAGCACGATTCTCAGTGCGCCGGTCAACGCCCAGTCCTTCGAAGGGCTCGTTCTCACGGTGGCATTCGAGCGCATTCCGGCCGGACAAGCGCAGCGCGCGCTCACGATGTTTCTGCATCAGATCGAGAATTCGGTGGAAAGCGCAATCACGGCCGGCGGCGGCCGCAGCGACCGGCAGCTCGTCGCTGAAAAACTGCTCGAGCCCGATTTTCAGAGATATCCCGAGCTGGTCGATCACTGCCGGCAGGTCTCGATCATGTCGGCGCGACTGGCGACCCTGGTCGGGCTCTCGCCGCAACAGGTCGAGAGCGTGCGCCTTGCCGGGCTGGTGCACGATGCCGGTCTGCGTCTCCTCGATTACGAACGACTCTACCGTCGGCAGAGCCTCACCGCCGAGGAGATGCGAGGGCTGGCCGAACATCCACTGGTCGGCGCGGCGATTGTCGAGCCGCTTCTGGGCCCGGAAGTCGCGCACGCCGTTCTGCGCCATCATGAGCGCGTTGACGGCAAAGGCTATCCGAGTCACATGAGCGGCCAAACGATTCCGTTGGCGTCGCGCATCATTCAAGTCTGCGACGCGTGGGTGGCCATGACATCGGCGGCCTCGTATCAAACGGCGTTGACTCGCGGCGATGCGGCGCGAAGACTCAAAGGATCGGCCGGAACGCAATTCGACGAGGCTGTTGTCGCACGCTTCCTCAAATCGCTGAACGAAATCATCGATTGACGTGTCATCCTGACCCTGAGCGAAGCGAAGGGGAGGGGGTCTTGCGATATGAGATCCTTCGCCGTCTTCGCGGCTCAGGATGACGAGCACTCTCCGCGACAACCTCCGCGCCCTTCCCGCCCCGGCGTGGATTCTCTTCGGCGGTACGTTCATCAATCGATTCGGCTCCTTTGTGATGCCGTTCCTCGTCCTGTATCTGACGCGGAGCGGCTACAGCATCGCGCAGGCGGGAGTCGGTGTCGGGGCGTACGGCGCGGGACACGTCCTGGCCTCGGTCCTGGGCGGACATCTCGCCGACCGGATCGGGCGGCGTCACACCATCGTCCTTTCGATGTTTGCGTCAGCGGCGGCAATGCTGGCGCTTTCGCAGGCGCGAACATACCCGTCGATCCTGCTGCTCACCTGTCTGGCCGGCACCGCGGCCGAGCTCTATCGACCGGCCAGCCATGCGCTCCTGGTCGATCTGGTCGGACCCGAGCAGAGCGTGTTCGCGTTCGGGATGTACCGATTCGCGGTCAACCTGGCATTCGCCGCCGGTCCGGCCACGGCCGGGTTTCTCGCCGATCGCTCCTTCCTCTTCCTATTTGTCGGCGACGCGATCACTTCGGTCATCTACGGCGTGATCGCGCTGGTGGCGCTGCCGCACGGCCTCCGCTCCTACATGAAAAACGAACGTCTCGGCGAAGCCGTCCGGGTGGCGGCCGGGAATCGGCCCTTTGTCCTTCTTTTGCTGGCGACGTTCTGCATCACCATGGTCGACTTCCAGATGGGATCGACCTTCGCGCTTCACGTGAAAGCGGTCGGACTGCCGAGTCGCGTGTACGGATTGCTGATCTCCGAAAACGGGCTTCTCATCATCGCCTTCGAGCTGATGATCACGGTCTTCGTGCAGCGCTTTCGCCCGCAGCCGGTGATCGCGCTGGGATATCTCTTCTCCGGATTTGGTTTCGCGCTCACCGGTTTGGCGCGGACCATCCCGGCTCTGGCCGCGACGGTGGTGGTGTGGACGATCGGCGAGATGCTCAGCTCTCCCATGGTCGTGGCCTACGTCGCGCAGATCGCACCGGAGCAATATCGCGGACGCTACATGGCATTGCTGACCGTGATGTGGTCGTTCGGAATGGTGGCAGGCCCGCCGCTGGGAACGTTCCTCTTCGCTCGCAACGCGATGCTTTTGTGGCTCTGGTGCGGCCTGATGGGCATCATTGCGGCGACGGTGTTGGCGATTCAGCTGCGACGGCACAAAACGATATCTTGAAATGTCGGCGCATCTTGTCGCCCCGTCCATTGCCCGTACGCAACTCGCTCGATGGCAAGACCTGCGTCGCGGATCAGCTCCGCCAGAAATTTTTCATCATAGGCGACGCCGGTAGCAGGGCTGTCGGCATCGAGGAGACGGATCGGTCCCCGAATCACAGGAAATGAGTACCAGTCGCGCGTTGGCAGAGCGGCGATCGACGCGTCATTCAAGAGAAAAAACGTTGCGAACAGCCGGCCGCCAGGCGCGAGCACCCGTGCGCATTCGCGCATGTACTGGCGCGTCTCATCGGCCGTGAGATGCGTGAAGACGGATATCGCGAACGCGAAATCGAACGCGAATATGGGGTCAGACCTTTACTTTTGCTTTTCTCTACCTGCTGTAGCCCAAATGGCGTCGAACGAGGACGTGACGGCGCCGCCGTAGCGCCAAATGACATCGAATGAGGACAGATCATGACCGCGCTCTACCATATTTGGAGAAACGCAAAAGTAAAGGTCTGACCCCATTTCGATTGGAAATCGAAAAAACGACGCTGGCGCCCCCCGGTTGTACCCGCTGTTCCAGAGGTCGGCGTGGTGAAAGCGAAAATTCGGATGCCGGGGGCTGATGTTGTCCGCGCACCATCGGACCGCGCGCTTCATGACATCAAGTCTGTCGTACGTCGCCCGCGGCTGGAGGTACGTGGTCAGCGGAAGTGCGACCCTTCCGATTCCGCTCCCCGATGTCGAGCACACGGTCGGTAGGTCGCATTCCACCGATGTCGATCAACCGCCGAAGAAACTCCTCGCCGATCTTGCCGAAATCACCTACGCCGAGAACCTGAAGGCGCATCGGCGGCGCCTCTCGGTTGGTCTTCCCGGTGATCCACAGTCGCAAGTCGATGTGTGCCGCCCTCAAGTGTCGGACCGCCCGCTGGACGCGCCGACGTATCCGTTTTGTAAGTGGCATTGCGCTTCAGTCTACCGTTAGGATGTGCCGCGGAGGTCCTTGATGCCCTGTCGAGTTGTCGCTCTCCTTTTGGCGGTTGCAGCCGTGGCGTCGGCCAAAACAGTCGACGTTCCGGTCGAGTACTACCGCCTGCCTAACGGATTGAAAGTCGTGATCTCGGAAGCGCACACCGCTCCGACCGTGACGGTCGCGGTGTACTACGGCATCGGATTCCGGGTGGAGCCGAAGGGACAGACCGGATTCGCGCACCTCTTCGAACACATGATGTTCCAGGGCTCGGCCAACGTGAAGAAGATGGAGCACGCCAAGATCGTGGAGGCCAACGGCGGCGTTCTCAACGGATCGACGCGCCTCGATTTCACGAATTACTACGAGACCCTGCCGAGCGATCGCGTCGAGAAGGCGCTCTTTCTGGAAGCCGATCGCATGCGTTCGCTGGAGGTCAGCGAAGAGAATCTCAAGAATCAGCAAAACGTCGTCAGCGAAGAAGTGCGCAACAACGTGCTCAATCAGCCCTACGCGCTCTTCGAGTGGCTCGACTTGTGGGTGAACGCAAATCAGAACTGGTTCAACGCCCACAATTTCTACGGCGATCTTCACGACATCGAGGCTGCCAAAATCGGCGACGTGCGCCAGTTCTTCAAGACCTACTACGCGCCTAACAACGCCGTGTTGACCATCGTCGGCGATGTCGAACCGAAGGCCGTGAAACCGATGGTCCAGAAATACTTCACTGACATTCCGCTGCAGTCGGTGCCCGAGCGCCCCGACATCAACGAGCCGCAGCAGAGCGAAGAGAAGAGGGTCAAGCAGAGCGACAAGCTGGCCAATCTGCCCGCGCTGGCGTTCGGCTATCACCTTCCCGACCAGGAATCGGCCGACTATCCGGCGGTCGTCCTTCTCAATTTGATTGTGCAGGGCGATGACAGCTCGCGGCTCTACCAGCGGCTGGTCAAAGAAAAGGAGATCTCGCTCGACTGGGGCGGCGGAATCAACTTCGAGCTTGGAAACGAATTCGATTACGACGGCCCGATGCTGCTCACTTCGCGGACGACCTACAAAGCCGGCCACACCGGCGACGAGATTCTCAAGGAGGTCGATGCCGTGGCCCGAGACGTTCAGGAACATGGCGTGACCGCGAAAGAGCTGCGCGATGCCAAGGTGCGATTCCGATCGAACTTCTACGATCAGCTCGAATCGACTTTCGGCAAAGCGAATCTGCTCGCTGCATTGGCGCTCTTTCACGACGACCCGTCGCGCATCAATCGGATCGTCTCGGCATACGAAGTCGTGACGGCCGAGCAAATCCAGTCGGCCGCAAAAAAATATCTCCTCCCCACCAATCGCACCGCCATCGATCGCGTTCCGGAGAAAAAGTGATGTTGATTGCCGCCTTCTTAGCAGCCGCAATCCACTGGCCCACCATCACCGAGAAGAAACTCGAGAACGGCCTGACAGTCGTTCTCGTCCCGCTGCCCAACGTTCCTAAGGTCACCGCACAGCTGACCTTTCTCGCCGGCCGCGGAACGGGGTATCGCGAACATCCCGGAATGGCGCAGCTGGCCGGACGTGTCCTGACCGAGGGGACCACGTCGCGGACGAGCAAACAGCTCAAGGAGGAGTTGCGCTCGATCGGCGGATCGATGAACGTCACGGTCGACGACGACGCCACCACCATCACCGCCAATGCCCTCTCCGAATTTTCTCCGAAGCTGCTGGCCCTGCTCGACGACGTCGCCGAGCATCCGGCGTATCCCAAATCGGAAGTCGACCTGGCCAAGACGAATTTCGCGCAGGAGATCGAGGAGCAGCGCTCGCAACCCGATTTCGTTGCCAACGAGCAGTTCGAAAAGGCGATGTTCGGCAGACATCCGTACGGCTTCGTGGTGCCCGAGCCGAGCGCGATCGCCGGGATCACACGCGAGGGGCTGAAGCAGTTCGCGGCCTCACATTACGCGCCCAACAACGCGCACCTGATCGTGGTGGGCGATCTGCAGCCGGAGGCCATGCTGGAAGAAGTGCACAAAGCGCTCGGCGCATGGAAGCGGGGCACCGCGCCGCCGCTCGAATCACCGCCGCTGCCCAGACGCGAGAAGCGACAGATCTACTTCGTCGATCGTCCCGGTTCGGTGCAGTCGACCATCGTGATGGGCGCGGCCGCGCCGCCCCGCAAGTCGCCGGACTATATCCCGCTGCGCACCGCCAACATGATCTTGGGCGGCTCGTTCTACTCGCGGCTCATGCTCAACATCCGCGAGAACAAAGGCTATACCTACTCGCCGTTCAGCGTGGCCGACCTGCGCCGGCGCGCCGGGACTTTCTGGACCAGCGCGTCGGTGCGCAATGAAGTCACCGGTCCGACCATCCTGGAGATGTTGTACGAGCTCGATCGCATGCGGGTACTTCCCGTCACGAAGGAGGAGCTCGATTCGGCCAAGACCTATAGCATCGGCACGCTGGCGCTGGAGATGGAAAGTCAGGCCGGCTTCGCGAATCGAATCAATACAATTTATACCTATCAATTACCGCGCAACTTTTTGGTAACATTTGATGAGAAAGTCAATGCCCTCAAGCCCGATGACATTCAGAAATCCGCGGCCACCTATTTCGATACCTATCGAGGCGCAATCGTGATCGTCGGCGATTACACGAAAGTGAAGGATCAGATCGCGCCCTTTGGAGATGTGACGTTGATCAAGAGGTGAGAGCATGAAAACGCTCGTCCAACTCCTCATCGTGATCGTGCTGGCGGTGGTGATCTGGAAGTGGTGGCAGGGGCACCACAGCAGCCCGACCGCAGCGCCGGCGGGCGCGACACCCTCGCAGGAATGCGCGGCCGCGGCCGCGGCGGCTGGCGAGACGTGGGGCTCGGGCGTGGGGCGGTTCGCGAATCCGCCCTACGACACCGCGGCCTGGGACGACTTCCGGTCGCGCATCGAGCAGCAGGCGCGCCGCGCCCAGGAAAAATGCCTGTGCGGTGAGCCGGCGTGCAATACCGCCAAGGGCGCCATGAGCGATCTCCGCAGCCTGGTCAATGAGATGGACCAGTCGCTGCGCAGCGGCTCGCCGCCGCCGTCCGATCTGGTGCAGCGGCAGGAGGCCATCGACAACGCCATCAACTCCGCGCGCGAGGCGGCCAAGTAGTGGTGCCAGGTCTGCTGTTGGCTGTTTTCTACGGCGAGTGGATCTACATGCTGGAGAAAACAGCCAACAGCAGACCTGGCACCATCACGATCACGCCAGGATCCCGCGCGGCTTCGGGTCGTAACCCGGAAACACCGACTTCAGCGATGCGACACCGAGCTGCTTGGTGAGCAATTCCGCAAAGACGTCGCGGAAGTCGGTCGTGACTTGCACATCGCGATTCTCGTAGAGGTTGGTGAGGCCGGGCCAGGCTCCGTAAACTTTTCCGCCCTTCACTCCCCCACCCACCACCATCATGAAATTGGCGTGACCGTGATCGGTACCGCGGTTGCCGTTCTCGCGCACAGTGCGGCCAAACTCCGACATGGTGGCCAGGACGACGTCGCCCATGCGCGATCCGAGGTCGCACGTGAATGCCGCGATCGCCTCGCTGAATTGACGGAGATTGTTCGCGAGCTGCCCCTGCGCGCCGCCTTCGGCGGCGTGGGTGTCCCACCCGCCGACGTCGGTGAACGCGACTTCCAGTCCGACATCCGATTTGATGAGCTGCGCGATCTGCTTGAGCGCGTTGCCGAGGGGATTGTTCGGGTATTGCGCGCTATTTTCGGGCTGGAGCTTTGTCGGATCGGCGGCCTTCAAAATGCGCGAAGCCTGGAACGCTTCCGGATACATCGACTCGAATTCGCTGATGCCGCCGCGAACGCCGAATTGCGCGATGTTCGTCATCGCGACGGCATTGGCATTGCCGGAGAGAATTCGGGGCAGTGCGGTTCCGAGTGCAACCGCCCGCAGCGGTGACGGCGGTTTCTTGGTCGTCAAAGCGCGCGAGAGAAATCCGTCCTCGGTCGTCTTCACGCCTGGCGTGCCGGACTCCATGAAATCCTGCGCGTCGAAATGCGATCGGGTCGCATCCGGACTTCCAACGGCGTGCACGAATGCCAGCGATCGCTCCTTGAAGTACGGGACCAGCGACGCGAAGGCGGGATGCAGTCCGAAGAAGCCGTCGAGATCGAGAACCGTGTCGCGCGGAATCGCGATGGTCGGACGCGCGGCGTAGTACGCAGCTTCGCCATACGGCACGACCACATTGAGCCCATCGACTGCGCCACGCTGAAAAATCGCGACCAGGACTTTCTTCCCCCTGGTGGTGGCGGCATTGGCCATCTTCACGAAGACGTTGGGGAGCAAACCGCCCGCGACCAGCGCGAGGCCGGATGATTTCAGAAAAAATCGTCGATCGATCATTGTCGTTGGAACTCCGGACTCCCCAGCTCGAGCGCGGTGGCCTTCGGATCGGCAATCGACGCTCGCACGCCGGGCAATTGATTGTTCGCGAGCGCGACCGCGAAGTTCATGCGGTTCATGAGCGCGCCGGTGTTGATCCAGACATCGCCTTTGTCGGAATAGCCGGTCGGCGGTTGCGCGCCGTACAGCGGCTCGCCGATCTGCTGCAACGCGCGAGCGATGGGCAATGGATTGTTGACGGTGGCGTTCACGGCCCGAACCGCGGAGATCACGAACTCGAAGGGCGGCTTCACCTTGGCCCGGTAATCGCTGGGATCCCAGAATTCGCGACTCTCGATCACGGCCGTCACGGTCTGGCGCAAGTCACCATCGCCGGCGAGAAATTTTTTGGCGACGCCATCCACGAGACCTTTGGGCGGATGGTCGGAGACAAGCCTCTGACAAAGCTGCAGGGCAATGTGATGGGCGGCGGCGGGGCTGTGCGCGAGAATGTGAATCATCTTCTGGCCTTCCTCGATGCCGCCGCCGGCCGGGAAATGTACGCCTAACACGGTCTTCTCGCCGCTGTCGTGCATGCGGGGACGGAAGATGAACGTCCCCGTGCGTGGATCGATCGACCATCCGGTGAACACGCGCGCAAGCTCGGTCACATCCTTCTGCGTGTATCCGCCATCGACGCCGAGGGTATGCAGCTCCATGATCTCGCGGGCGTAGTTTTCGTTGATCGCTCCGCCGCGCGAGCGTGCGTTGTCGAGATAGACCATCATAGCAGGCGATTTCGCAGTAGCCGTCACGAGGTCCTCGAAGCGGCCCCAGATGTTCGGACGGATGGTGTCGCGCTCGTAGCTGGTGAGCATGAATCGATCGGGACCCTTGCCGATGAAGACATTGAAGTGGTTGAACCAGAAATCGACCATCACCTCGTTGAGCTGACGCTCCGATTCCGCGGCGCGGACGATGCGCTGTGACACCAGGTCCTCCACCACTTCCCTCCCTTTTTCTCGCGCTGCCTTCAGAGCTTCAGGTGTGGCGGCGGGCGCCTCGCCCGCCGCTGAGCGGCCGGGGGCGGCCGCTCCCACACTGCGGCGCGCTTCGACGATCGGCTTGTAGTAGGTGTCCATGATTTCCAGATTGCTGAGGCGAAGTGTCGGCATGTTCTGTAGACGCGCCTCGACCGCCCCATCGGGAATCGATTCGGGATGGAGTTGCTGAGCGATCCATCGGTCAACGCCGATTTCGAGAACTTTGTCGACGTCACCGGGACGCGCCCCAAAACTCAGCCGATTGAGAGCGTGCTGCGCGCGTTCGCGCTCGGTCATTTTGGAATGGCTGCTGAAGCCGGCCGCGATCAAGAGGGTGATCGCTGCAAAAGCGAGACGTTTCATCGATTCTTAGACGAACAACAATGTGATGCGTTTACGGAAGCCTGGGCACCAGCCAGCCCTCGACGACGCGAGCCTCGAAGCCGAAGAGGTCGCGGACCATGTCCGGTCTCATGAGTGCGTTGGGTGGCGCGTCGAGGGCCAGCGATCCTCGCTGCATCACGAGCATGCGATCGGAATACGCGGCCGCCCAGTTGAGATCGTGCGTGGCGTAGATCACAGTCGTTGCCGTTCGCGTCACGATGTCGCGCAACAGCCGTGAGAATTGCTGCACATGCGACAGGTCGAGCGATGCCAGTGGCTCATCGAGCAGGATCAGCTTGGGACGCCCGGCCAGCACGCGCGCCAGAAAGACGCGCTTGCGCTCGCCGCCCGACATCTCATCGAGGTAGCGATCGGCCAGATCGGCGGCATCGCACAACGCCAGCGCCTCACGCGCGGCGTCGTAATCCGTCTCGCTCTCCCATTCGAAACGCCTGAGAAATGGCGCGCGGCCCGACAGCACGACGTCGACCGCACGCATCGGAAAAGTCGGGTCGGGATCCTGCGGCAAATACCCGACGCTTTTGGCGTACTCCTTCGGATGCCAGTCGATGATTTTTCGATCCTGGAATGCGATCGATCCGGCGTGGGGCGGGAACACGCGCGCCAGCAATTTCAGGAGTGTCGATTTGCCGGAGCCATTCGGTCCGGTGAGCGCGACCAGCTGCGTGCGCTGAAAATCGGCGCTGAGATTGCGCACCGCTTCGACGCCGTCGTAAGCGTACGAGACTCCGCGAATCTCGAGCATCAACGACTCCTCCGCAGCAGGGACAGAAAAAACGGGACGCCCAGGATGGCGGTGAACGCGCCGACGGGCAATTCCGAATTCGGCAATGTCAGGCGCGAAGCGAGATCGGCCAGCACGAGAAGAATCGCGCCGCCCAGCGCAGAGAGCGGGAGGAGGACGCGATAGTCACGCCGCCAGATCAGGCGAATCAAATGCGGAACGAGCAGACCGACGAATCCGATGATGCCGCTGACCGCGACCGCCGCGCCGGTCACGATCGACGAAGCGGCGAATCCGATCAGCTTCACCCGCTCGACATCGACACCGCGCGATTTGGCGTCATCCTCGCCGAACGCCAGCATCCGCAAGTCGCCCGCGAAAGTCACCAGCGTCGCGACAGCGATCATCACGAACGCGAACAGCAGCAGCACATCGCCCCAGGTCGCGCCGAAAAGCGTGCCCATCATCCATCGAAGCGCGGCTGTCAGATCGCTGGCCGGCGAGAGTGCGAACGCGATCAGGATGATCGCGGAAAAGAGCGCGTTGAGGACGAGCCCCGAAAGAAGGAGTCGCGTCGGGTCGGTGTGCTCGCGGCGGCGCGCCAGCACGAAGACGGCGGCAGTCGCGCCGCATGCGCCGACAAACGCGACCACCGGGACGACGCCCGGAACGCGCGCGAGCCCGAGCGCGGTCGTGATGGCCGCGCCGCACGCCGCGCCGCCCGACACCCCCAGGATGAATGGATCGGCGAGCGGATTGCGGAGCAGAGTCTGGAACGTGACGCCGGCGCTGGCCAGGGCAGCGCCCACCAGCGCCGCCAGCAACACGCGCGGCAGACGGATGTCAAACATCACCGTGCGCGCCGTCGGCTCGCCGCCGATGGCGTCGCGCCACGACACCGATGCCGTCCCGAATGTCGAAGCTGCCACGATTGCGATGAGGAGTGCCGCAAGGAGCAGCAGCATCGGTCGGATCAATGCGAGCTTTCCCACTGATCGAGAATCCGATTGAGCTCAGCCGCTGCCAGCGGCATCCTCGGGCCCGGCCGCGTGAAGAGGTTCTCGTCGATCGCGACGGCTTCCACGTCCACCTTTGCGCGCCGAAGCAAATCATCGATTGCTTCGATTTTCACCGACCGGGCCGGATACAACAACAGATCGGGCGGATGCGCGGCGAAAGCCTCCAATGAATATTGAGGCCAGCCCGGAGCGTCGACGGCATTGCGCGCGCCGGTCAGCGCGAAGAGATCGTCGACGAAGCTGTGCGTGCCGGCGACGTACAACGGACTGGTCCAGACCGCGAAGAGGACTCGCGGAGACTTCGCACGCTGGCGACGCTGACCATCGAGCGCTGCTGCCACAGCGGGCGCGCGCGGACAGCCAAGGGCACGTTCGATGTCGCGCATCGATGTTTCGACCTCGGCCAGCCGATCGGTTTTGATCACCATCAAAGGCAAATGGGCTGCCGCCAGCGCACGGCGCAGATTTGGATGCGCGTTTGACGCGCTGGCGATCACCAGGTCCGGATGCAGCGACACAATGTTCTCGATGTTCGGCTCGACGCCGCCCACGCGCGGCAGCCGCCTCACAGCATCAGGATAGTCCGAGAAATTGTCGGTGCCGACGACCTTCGACCCGCAGCCGAGTGCGAACACCATTTCGGTGACGTTGGGAGCGAGGGTGACGACGCGGCGAACTGCGTGTGGCGCGGGTTCAGGTTGAGCGCACGCAAGAAAGATTAGAGGGATGAGGGCGGAGGGATGAGGGATGCGGGAAAACATTCATCCCTCATCCCTCATCCCTCATCCCTGTTCACTGCCTTCCTCTTCTTCCATATCGTTGGTGATGCCGAGGCGCGCGCAGGCGGCAGCGTACATCTGCTTGGAGGCGTTGATCGCATTTTGCAGCTCGGCGATTTTGTCCTTGACCTTGGCCAGTTCTTCTTCGATCTGTTCCTTCAGATCGCCGATTTCCTGCTTGGTGACCTGCAGCGTTGTCTCGTAAAACTTTCGCTGCTGGTCGGTTAGAACCGCCATCTCCAGCCTCCAAAAGGCGCGCGATTATAGCTTAAAGTCGACGGGCACCGTGGTCCACGACTTGACGCGCACTCCGTCTTTCACCGGCGGCGAAAACGTCGACAGTCGCACAATCTGCAGGGCCGCTTCGTTGAGGCCGACCGCTCTGTTGATCGGCCGGATAACCTTCGCCTCGAGGACCTTGCCGGTCTCCGAGATCAGCGCGCTGATGAGAACCGTTCCCTCGACGCGCTGCATCCTCGCCATGGGCGGGTAGGGTACGTAGGCGCGGCGCGTCATCTTGGCCGCCACGTCCTCCGTGCCGGAGACGATCAAATCGCCTTCTTTCGTACGCGCAGGTTCGACTGCCGCGGCGGGCTGCGG
>WNEZ01000080.1_pt1 | contig 146165 bp, 125 predicted proteins | sample 5400521 | NCBI WGS metagenome assembly WNEZ01 (sample SAMN13153339, study PRJNA577476) | soil metagenome | isolation source: 120 cm saprolite under Douglas fir tree site 2 hole 1 replicate 1 | place: USA:California | collected 2015-04-18
CGATCGGACGGTACCAGCAACGCGCGCAGGCCCGCAAAGCTGTCGGATGAAACCAGTCCCCACGCGACCAGCTCGCCGAGTCCCTTCTCGACTTCGGTGCGCAATAGCCCCGTCGCGGTGACGAGATCCCCGAAGAAGAGCGCGCCGCGTTGCTCGAATGCGGAGAGCATCGCCTTCGCGGTCGAAGAAAGCGGCAGCGTCGCGGGATCGATTTCTGGGCTGCCCGCACGCCAGATCTCGCCGCGCTCACGCCGGAACAACGCAATGGGCGTGCTGCGGACGGGACCGGCCTTTCGATTCCGCATTCCAACTTCGGTATTCCGCGTTGCCGTCAGCCGTCCCCACGCGATTTCGCCCGACAAGCACAGTCCATCGAGCCAGAGCGGATCGTAATCCATGAGGCGCGCCGGCAGCACTTCCGATTCCCAGGCGCCCGCCGCGAGCTCGTAGCCGTCGAGGACGTCGAGCACCGCCGCCAAGCCTTCGGGCCCCTCGGCTCGCGATCCCGGCGCGAGGCGCTGCCACCGGAACAGGAATCGCAGGAAGTCCGCCGCGGCGACTGGCTCGATCTCTCGGCGCAGCCGGTCGAGTGTGTAGCGATGAATCCGCGCCAGCAGCCGGCGCTCGCACCACTCGGTTCCCTGCACTCCGGCGGAGAAGCGGCCGCGGAGAGCGAAGCCTTCATGCTCGAGCGTCCCGAGCGCGAAATCCACGTCGCCGATTGGAAGTCCGACGGCGTCGACGATGTCCGCGGCGGTAGTCGGGCCGACCACCTCCAGCCGCCCACGCACTAGCTCGCGAATCGCGTCTTCCCTGGTCCAGGTTTTTGCTCGCTCGCGCTCCGGCGGTGTAACGACGGGCTCGTACAGAGCGCTCGGGAACGCGGCTTGCACCATCGGTAACCGCTCAGTCGCCACCCACAGACGCCCGTCCACCGTCGTCACACGGCCCGCGGTGATCAGGCTGTCATACTTGTCCTTCCAGGACGCGTGCTTTCCGGCTTCTACGCTTGGGACGCCGCCCATAATGAGCAGCGCATCGTGCAGCTCATCGGGCGTCTCGGGATCGGGCCACGCTTGCTCGCGCACCAGATCGATCGCCGACTGATCGAGTTTGCCGAACTCGTCCGCGGTCTTCACGTCGAGCCCGCGACGCGTGAGCACCGCCTGCGTGCGGCGCTCCTCTAGGGGAGCGTCATCGAGAAACGCGTAGGGCCGGGCATTCAGGACTTCATGCGACAGCGGCGACGGCTCTGAGGTGTCGCGGGCGATCAGCGTGAGCTGTCCCGCTTCCATGCCCTCGAGAATCCGCTTGAGACCAGGGAAATCCATCGCCTCGAGGAGGCAGTCGGCGATGGTCTGATTCACGAGCGGGTGATCGGGAATCTCGCGATCGCCGACGAGATTTTCGGGACAGGCGAGCTGATCGGGGAACACCGCCGCCACGAGATCCTCGGATTCCATCCGTTGCAGCGGCGTGGGGACTTTACGCCCGCCTCTGAACCGCAACACGGCGAGCGCGCGTGTCGCATTCCAGCGCCACCGCGTCCCGAAGACCGGCGCGTCGAGCATGGCCTGCACCAGCAGGTGTTCGGCCGTCGCCGGTTTCAAGTACTGGAAGACATCCTCGAGTGGGAAGCTGTGCTGCGGACCGAGCGACAAGACGATGGCGTCCTCGGTCGCCGCCGCCTGGAGCTCGAAGTTGAAGCTGCGGCAGAAACGCTTGCGCAGCGCGAGTCCCCACGCGCGGTTGATGCGGCTACCGAAGGGCGCGTGCAGCACGAGCTGCATACCGCCCGCTTCGTCGAAAAACCGCTCCAGCACGAGACAGTGCTGCGTCGGGATCGTGCCGAGGATTTGCCGGGTCGCCCCGAGGTACTCGACGATCTGCCGAGCGCCCGGCTCGTTGAGCCCGAGATTCTCGACCAGCCATTGCATTGCGGCCGGTGGATCGTCCAGCCTGTCGGCGATGTCCTGCCGGAGTCGGGACACTTCCTCCGACAACTCGTTCGTGCGCCCCGGCGCTTCGCCGAGCCAGAAGGGCAGCGTCGGCGGCTGTCCCTTGGCATCGGCCACACGAACCTGCCCCGACTCGACTTTGACGATCTGGTACGACGTGTTGCCGAGCTGAAAGATGTCGCCCGGCGTGCTCTCGATCGCGAAGTCCTCGTTCAACGTGCCAACAAATGTCTCGGTCGGCTCGAGAATGACGCGGTAGTCCCCCAGATCGGGGATCGCGCCGCCGGACGTGATGGCGGCGATGCGCGCCCCGCGCCGTCCCTTGAGCTTGCGGTTGATCCCGTCGTAGTGGATGTGCGCGCTGCGCCGGCCACGCCGGGTCGTAAACCCTTCCGCCAGCATCTGCACGACGGCGTCAAACTCAGCCCTGCTCAGCTCACGGTACGGATAGGCGGAGCGCACCCGCTCGTAGAGCGCGTCCTCGTCCCATTCTTCGCCGGCGGTCGCCGCGACGATCTGCTGGGCGAGAATGTCGAGTGGTTTGTTGGGAATGATCAGGCGATCGAGCCGGCCCTCGCGCGTGGCGCGGAGCATCGCCGCGCACTCGATCAACTCATCGCGCGAAAGGGGGAACAGCCGGCCTTTCGGAATTGCACCGAGGCGATGCCCTGCCCTGCCGACACGCTGGAGCAACGTCGCGATCGAGCGCGTCGAGCCGACCTGGATGACGAGGTCGACACTGCCGATATCGATGCCCAGCTCGAGCGACGCGGTGGCAACGAGCGCTTTGAGCTCGCCCCGCTTCAGTCGTTCTTCGGCTTCGAACCGCTTCTCCCGCGACAGGCTGCCGTGATGGCTCGTGATGTGATCGGCGCCGATCCGCTCCGAGAGATGCATCGTGAGGCGCTCGGCGAGGCGCCGGGTGTTCACGAACACCAGCGTCGTGCGATGCTGCGTGATCAGCTCGGCGATCCGGGTGTTGACCTCTTCCCAGACCTCCGCCGACATCACCGCCTCGAGCGGCGACGATGGGATCTCCAGCTCAAGATCAAGCGTGCGGATGTGGCCGGCGTCGACAATCGTGGGCAGCGGCTGACCTGTGCCCACCAGGAACTGGGCGATCTCTTCGATGGGCCTTTGTGTGGCCGATAGGCCGATACGCTGCGGCCGCTTGCCGATCAGCGCATCCAGTCGGGCGAGTGACAGGGCTAGATGACTGCCGCGTTTGTCGCGGGCGACCGCATGGATCTCATCGACGATCACGGTGCGTACCGGGCGCAGCATCTCGCGCGCGCGCTCGGACGTGAGGATGAGGTAGAGCGATTCCGGCGTCGTGACCAGGATGTGCGGCGGCTGCCTGAGCATCGCCTGCCGCTCGGACTGCGGCGTGTCGCCTGTGCGGACCAGCGTCCGCACCTCTACGTCCGGCAGCCCCTGCGCCGCGAGGGTCGCGCGGATTTCGGCCAACGGTTCAGACAGGTTTTTCTGTACGTCGTTCGACAGCGCTTTCAGAGGCGAGACGTAGACGACCTGCATCTCATCTTTCAGCTCACCATTCAATCCCTGGCGTACCAGACCGTCGATGGCAGACAGAAAGGCGGCGAACGTCTTACCTGAGCCGGTGGGGGCGGCGATCAAAACGTCGCCGCCCTGTTGAATTACCGGCCAGGCGCGGCGCTGTGGCTCGGTCGGCTCGGCGAAGCGGTTGGCAAACCAACGCTCAATGACAGGATGAAAGCGGGACAGCGGCATAGGACCCGAAATATACCCGAAACTGGGCTACCGGAGAACCTCGTGCAATGTGGCCCCGCGCAGCGCCGCGATGCGCTCGATGGTCTCGCCGATTTTGTTGTTCGGCGTCGAGGCACCCGCGGTCACGCCGATCGTGAGTGGGCCCGCTCCGTCAGGAAGCCAGTGCTCACGGCGTTCTTCATTGGTGTGCGTACCCACCGGACGGTAGCGAATGCTGCCGTCCTCCATGTCGATGCACGCCGCATCTTCGATGTGATACGTCGGCACCTTCTCCTGGCAGATGGCGGCGAGATGCGTCGTGTTGCTCGAATTGTATCCGCCGATCACCACCATCAGGTCCAGTGGCTCGGCGATCAGCTTGAGCACCGCGTCCTGCCGCTCCTGAGTCGCCGAGCAAATCGTGTCGAATGTCCGGAAATGCTCGCCGGCCACCGCATCGCCCCAGCGCCGCGCCATGCTCTTTCGCACCTCCGCGGCAATCGCGAGCGATTCTCCCGATAGCATCGTGGTCTGATTGGCGACACCGACATGCTCCAGATCGCGGTCGGGATCGAAACTCGGCGACATCGTGCCGTTGAACTGCTCCAGAAACTGCTCTCTGCTCCCTGCTCCCTCGATGTAGTCGCACACGACGCGCGCTTCCTTCATGTCGCGCACGACCAGATACTTGCCGTCCGGATATTTCGTGACCTGACTGGAGGTCGCCTTCGTCTCTTCGTGATAATTCTTGCCATGGATGAGCGCGGTGAAGCCGTCGCGCGCATATGACTCCACACGCTTCCAGACGTTGAGCACCGAGCCGCACGTCGTGTCCACCAGAACGCAGCCGATCGCGCGCAGCCGCTCGAAGTCGCGGACGGTCACGCCGAATGCCGGAAGAATCACCACATCGTCGGCGGTGACGGCGCTGAAGTCGAACTCCGCATCGCGCCCTTCGGGCCGATGGAGGAACTGGACGCCCATTGCGGCGAGCTTTTGATTCACGTGCGGGTTGTGAATGATCTCCCCGACGAGGAAGGTGCGTTTGCCGGGGAACTTGGTGCGCGTCTCGTACGCATACTCCACGGCGCGGTCCACGCCGTAACAGAATCCGAATTCGCCGGCGAGCCGGAACGTGACGTCCCCTACTGTGAGGCTGTAGCCGGCCGTGCGAATCGCATCCACCACACGGCTGTGGTAATCCGCGGCGAGTGCGCCTTCGATGGCGCCCTTGAGGCCGAATCCCTTCCGGAAATACGTCTGTTCCACGGGGCTCAATCTAACTGGACGCCGCGGCCACCGCGGATCGCGTCGAGCACGCGCTGGATCTGCCAGCCGTCGCGGAACGTCGCGGGTTCACCGTCGGGTGTACCACCGCGGATCACATTGACCATGTCTCGCAGCAGCCGTACGAACGATCGCGCCCACATGTTGTTGGGCTTCGTTTTCTCCCAAAGATCGTCGGGAGCCGAGATGTCTTCTAGCGGAGCGCCGGGTTTGCCGAGCTCGAGCTTCGTTTCGCCGCTGAGCAGCAGCGTTCCGTCGCTGCCCGTGACCTGGCCGAGATGACCGGGGCCATGATGTGCGACCGCACTGAGCGTGATCGTGGCGACGGCGCCGCGCGCGGTCTCGAGCACACAACTGGTGAAGTCGTCGGCGGTCACCGGCCGCACGACCCCACTCTCGTCCTTCCTTTCCCTGACGAATGTCTCGACCAGGCCGGCGACGTAGGTGATTTCGCTCCCGCTCCAGAATCGGCACAGATCGATGAGGTGTGATCCGACGGCGCCGAGGATGCCGCCTCCACGCGCGGCGTCGAACCACCAATTCCACGGAGCATCCGCGGCCTGCGGCCGGCCGTCGCCGCGCAGGTATGGCTTTAACGACAGCTCGATGTGGCGCAGCTCGCCGATGGCGTCAGATCGAATCAGGTCTCTCGCCCGGCGCCGGTTGGGTTCGTAGCGGAGTTCATGGTCCACCCACGCAATACTGTCGGGATGCTGTTCAGATGCTGCCACCATCTGGGCCGCTTCGAATGCATCGATCGCCATCGGTTTTTCGCATAGCACGTGCTTCCCTGCTTCCAGCGCGGCGATGGCGTATCGCGCGTGCGAATCGGGCGTCGATGACACGACGACCAGGTCGACGTCCGACGCCCGCGCTAATGCTTCACCGTCGTCGTACGCGCGCAGCCCGAACTCGCGCGCCACAGCTTCCGCGTTGGAGCGATGGCCGCTCGCGACGGCCGTTGGGCGGGCGCCCGGCACGAACCGAAGTCCAGGCAGCTGCACGCGACGGGCGAACCCCGATCCAATGAACCCGACTCGCACCTCTCCCGACGCGGTCATGGCTGGTAGTTGCAGGACACAGTGTCGGTCGCCAGGGGCACGTCGCGGAACTCGATGCGGGCGGGAGTGCGAATTGCGTTCTCGATCCCCGAGCCGGTGATCCGAACGCCGAGCGTGTTGCCGTCGCGACGAACCTGTGCACCGCCGGTATCGAAAGCGAATTCATGGGGCACGTCGCGAAGCATATAGCGAAGCGCCGCGTTCGCGCTGGGAGCGGTGATCGTGTCCCCCAGCGAGGTGATCGGATAAGGGCCCGACGTGAGCGAATCGCGAAAGCGCAGGCGCGCGAGGACGCCGTTGCCTTCTGGATTAAATCCCTGGAGGAGAATCGACCGGCGATCGGTGCAACGGTGCATGGTCGCCGGCAACGCAAAGCGCACCGTGTCTTTCGGCGGGAAGGCCACCATGCCCTGGACCCGAATCGGGTCCTCGGCGCCTCCCGAGCAGGAAGTGGCGAACACCAAGAGAGCGAAGATCCGTGTCAGCGCGCCGATGTCTGAACTCCAAGTGCTGAGCGCGCGGTTTCAGGGCTCAACGTATGTGGGGCGAGCGCGCGGATCAGTCCGGCGGGCAGCGGGCGCGGCTTCAGCTGCTTGCGATCGACGCAGACGAGCACCATCCAGCCGGCGGCACCGAGCGACGCGGTGTTCGTTCGCAGCACGTCGAAATGCAGTGTGAGCGACTTGGTGCCGACTTTGCCGACGTACGCGGCGATGCGCAAACGATCATCGAGTCGCGCCGGCCAGTAGAACTCGCTGTGAACGGCTTTGCGCGGAAGGAAGATGTCGTACTCGTCGAACATGCGGGCGTACGCGAGACCACAATGCCGAAACATTTCCGTCTCGGCGATCTCGAACAGCCGCACGTAAGAGCCGTAGAAGATGATTCCCGCGAAGTCCACGTCGGACCAACGGACGTATTCTTCGATGACGAACGGTTGCGGGGCCGGGGATCCCATCCCCGGGGGAAGCTAGGACCCTAGGCTGTGGGGCGAAAGCCGTCCACGCCGTAGGCCTTCAGACGTCTCCACAATGTCGTGCGACTGATCCCAAGCCGGCGCGCGGTCTCCGCGAGCTTGCCGCTTGTGTCCTGCAACGTGTCTGTGATGGCCTGGCGTTCGCGCGCAGCGAGGGTGAGCGGTCCGGCTGAGGGAAGAATGGCTGCTTCACCAAGACTCTGCGTGCCGTTCTTGAGTGACGAGAATCTGGCGCCCAGACTCTGCAGTCGATTGCGAATGTCGCCGTTTCCGTCGATCGCCCGGCGTGCCGACGCGTTGGCATAGAGCACGCGCCCCTGCGGATCGAAGATGACGATGCCCTCGCTCACGGAATCGATGACCGCGCGAACGAGAGGCGAAAATGTCGCGGGGGAATTCCCCGCAGGACTGACGGGTTTGTCGATCATTGGTTTGCATCCCTCTTACAGGAGTGCGGCGTCCGGGTTTCAGACCGCGCCGGCGATAGCGTCAGGGTCGTACCAAGATGAGACCTGCACATAGGGCAAAAGGTTGCTGACTTGTTTCGAGTTGCGTCTATATGAGTACGTACTACGAGGGGCTTTGTTAACGGGGGTCGGCACTAAGAAATCTTAACGCCTGCGACGCCTCCCTCTTCGACCTGCCCGCATCAGGCGGGCTCGCTGGGCGCTCTCAAGCGTCTTTAAGCCCGAACGTAGCTCATCGGGCGAGTTCGCCCGCACGGCTTCGTGTTTTCCGCGCGTCACGGTATAGCGGACGGGTCGGTCGAACGCGGGGAGATCTTTCGGGTGAAGCCGTCGGGCCTGACCTTCTTTTAACCGCAACCTGACGACGCCGCCTACGCCCTGCTCGACGTCGTAATCCACCGGCACCCGGTCGCCATACAGGAATACAGAAGAGGGCAGGGCATCGAGGCGATGCCGTTCCCGCTCGGGGATCGCTGCATCGGGATCCAGGACGATGCGCGTGCCGATGAATTCATCCCAGGAGCTGACGCTCGCAACCTGAGCCGCGATCTGCTCCGATAGCTCGTCGCTCCCCGCCTGGCTGAGCAGTCCCCCCGATCGACGCCAATAATGGCCGAACCGTTCGAGCGCGCGGCGAACCTTGCCTTGGTCCGGGTGCGGCGTTTCGCCGGCCAGGAGTGCCTGCACCAGCGCGTGGCGCGCCGCGTCCGCAAGCTCATCTGGGAACGGACTCGGTAGTGGCTCGACGTCGCGATCGAGCGTGAACCCGAAGTACTCCACTGAGCGCACGACCATCAGGCCTTCGCGCCGGCGCCGTCGCTCGAACACCGCTTGCGGCCGTCCGCGGCGCGCGTAACGGCGAATGGCGCGCTCGGGAATCTGCGTGCCCTCGATGCTTGCGCGCGGCACGCCGAATCGGTCGGCGAAATACCGCAACGTCCCGGCGATGGCGCCCCAGCTCCCACATACGGAGCTGCGGCTGACCCGCGCTTCCCGGCCATCGGCGGTCTGTTCGTCGATGACGAGGTCGAAGGGCATGATCTTGGCCACAAGGTCAGCAAAGACTTCCAACGTCTTCCGATCGCCATACGGCACCTTCGCCGGTAACGGCACCTCCAGCTGGCGATAGACGGACGCCGTACCGAGTGCGATGTCCTCTATCGCCTTCACCAGCACACCGCGCTCCTCGGCCCACCGCTGGATGTCCTCCTCTCGGAACAGATGGCGCGGCAGTCCGTACACTTCGCCCAGGTAACCGTGTTTGTTCACGGCCTCAGCGTAGACGTTGTACGCGGTGATGTGATCGGACCCCGGAACGATCAAGCCACCGAGCTGACGTTCCTCTCGCGTCATGCGATGCAGCGACTCGATGTTCGACGCCACGGCGACGAGCGGCACAAGCGAGGGCTCCGCATGATACAGGAGCTCGCCCCAGGGACGCTCCACCGGCATGGCCTCGACGTCTCTCCCGTAAGTCGTGAGCCTGCCGTGCTCTATGAGACCGCGCTCGGTCAGCGTTGCCACGCTGTCGCGATACGCGCGGCGGTCGAGCGGAACGGGAAGCTCGAGCTCCGCCGCATCGACGCCGATTGCCGCGCAGGTGATCGCCACGCGCTCGGCGTCACCCGCGAGCTGGAACTCGGGCGCCGTCGGCCGAAGCTCTGCGAATTCGAGATCCCGATCGCTGAGAATGTAGACTTCGCCGCCCTGCACTCTTCCGTGCACGCGTCCGGCCATTTGCAGGATTTCGTTGGCACCGAGATACGCGCGCGTCAGAACGTTCTTGCCACGCTCGACGACGTTGGTATAGCGCGCGTCGTAGATCACGACCGTGTCCAGACCGCGGATATTGAGCGCGGATTGTCCTGCGGCGGTCATCGCCAGGAGGAAAGGACGTTTGACCAAACCGTCAAGAAAAGGTCGGATCACCCGGATCGGCTCGCCACCGTGATAGAACGCGGTTGCGAGGTTCGGCCAGCGATCGCCCAGCTCGGTAGCGATTTGCTCGACTTCGGCCCGGGTCGGCACGAAGACGGCGACGCCACGTCGCTCGCGCATGACTGTTTTTATGAACCGATCGTTCAAGAACTCGAGTGGCTGCTCGGCCAGGACGTTTACCTGGGCGGCCTTCGCGAGATCGAAGGCGCGCGTCTCGAGCACCTCTGCGGACGTCAGATACTGCGCATAGAAGCTCGGATCCACCGTCGCCGAGAGCCAGATAAAGCGGCACCGAGCGCGTTTCCCGAGCGCGAGACAGAGCTCCATTTCCGCGGACGTTTGATGAATTTCATCGACCACCAAGGTGTCTTGCGCCGTGATCAGCCCGTCCTGGAACCAGCGCCGCGCGATGCCGGTGGTGACAATGACGACGTTCCACGTCGGCGTCTCAGGCGTGGCTTCCCGCTCGCGGTTGACTACGCCGACCTTGAGCGGTGCGCGGAGAATCGTTTCCGCCATGCTGCGAATCGCCAGCGTCTTGCCGGTTCCCGTGCCGGCGACGATTCCGAACCCCTGCCCCGAGCCCGCCAGCCGGCGAATGTCGTCGCCGTGCTCTCGCTCGAGCAGGGTTTCGAGCTTCAGGCCAAGCGCGAGCTCGATGGTCTCACATGCCGCGCGCGTTGGCGCGATGACGATGACCCGTCCGGTCGACGGTTCGGCAGCGAGGAATGCCTGGGGATCGGGAGGAAGGAAGTGATCGCGAGAGATACGCACCCCTTCAGTCTCCGAAGCTGATGCCGAGATCTCGGGCGGTGGTGACGGTGTCGGAGTCGAGCGGCACGCGACGTGGTTTGGCGATGGCCTGCTCGAGAGGAATTGCCACGATGCCCGGCGGTTGGAACGCCACCATCATCCCGAACTGCCGCTCCGCGACGATGCGGATGGCAGCCGCGCCGAACCGCAGTGCCAGCAGACGGTCGAACGTGGTGGGACTGCCGCCGCGCTGAAGGTGGCCCAACACCAACGAACGCGTTTCCTTGCCCGTCATTTCCTGAATCGAGTGCGCGACCTTGTCCGCGATGCCGCCGAGCCGCTCGTGCTCGGGATCGATGAGGGAGACCGTTCCACCTTTAGGGAGCGCGCCCTCCGCGACCACGACGACGCTGAAATGGCGGCCTTCCGCTTCGCGGCGCCGGATCTTGTCGCAGACTTTGTCGATATCGAAAGGAATCTCCGGGATCAAGATCACATCCGCCGAGCCGGCAACCCCGGCGCTCAAAGCGATGAAGCCGGCGTGACGCCCCATGACCTCGACCACGATCACGCGTTCGTGGCTCTCGGCGGTCGAGTGGACCTTGTCGATCGCGTCGGTCGCGGTGGCTACGGCGGTGTCGAAGCCGAAGGTCGACGACGTGCCGCCGACGTCGTTGTCGATCGTCTTGGGCACGCCGACGACCGGCAGTCCTTTCTTCCAGAGGCTATGCACTATCCCCAGCGTGCCTTCTCCGCCGATGGCGATCAGCGCGTCGAGGCGATGCGCGCGAAAGGAATCGAGGAGCTCCTGCGAGCGGTCGCGCTCTTCCCATGAGCCGTCGGGGCGCTGCACTCGCCATTTGAGCGGATCGCCCCTGCTCGAGGTCCCGAGAATGGTGCCGCCGAGGTGGGTGATGCCGCGGACTTCGTGAGGACCGAGCGGAATGAGGTCCGACTCGCCGAGCAGACTGCCAAAGCCACGCTTGACTCCGAAGCACTCCCAACCGCGGTGGACCGCGGCCAGAACGGCCGCCCGGATAACGGCGTTGAGCCCCGGCGCGTCGCCGCCGCCGGTGGAGATGGCAATTCTCACTGCTTCCCGGCGACCGCCTCGCGGATCAGCCGCACTACTTCACCTGGTTCGGCGTGCCGCTTCGTCGCCTTCTTGGAGAACACGCGCCGGCCGTCGACGTCCACTTCGAAGACGCCGCCCGAGGACTGAATGAGGCGCACCTCGGCATGGGGGTAGGTGTCGCGAATCTCGGCCGCCAGACCGGTGGCCCGAGGTTCGTAGTTTCAGATGACGCAGTATTCAATTGTCACCGTCATGGCGTAAACGATAGTCGTGCTTGACACACCGCGCCACGGCGCCGACCTTGCGCCACAGCCTTATGCGGCTCTTCTCGCGGATCGCGGCGGCGCCGGCACTCGTCGTCCGTGTCGCCGTTTCTGTCGCCGCACTTGCCAGTTTCGGCGCCGGGCTCGCGGCTTACACCAGCGGCCGCCTGCCTGCGGGTGAGAGTCTGCCCCTTGCCGGCGCATTGCTCGTCCTCATCGCCGCGCTCACGCGTCGCTACGGCATCGCGCTCCCCGGCAACGGCTTTTCCTCTTATGTCCTCGGCGTCATGCTCTACGCCATCCTCGACCGCGGTTGGGCGTTCGCGGCGATCGTGGCGCCATTCGCCATGCTCGGCGGCGACGTGCTGCTGCGGCGGCTGCCACTCCGGGCGGCGCTCGTGAATGCCGCGCATCTGACCATGGGGTCGACGCTCGTCGGTTTGATGTACGCGCGCCTGAGCGGCGTACAGGGTGGGGCGGCACTCGGGATCGTCAACCTCGCTCCGGTGATCATCACGGTCGTCCTGTTGCCGATCATCGTGAACGGCACTTTCTACTTGGAATTAGCGCTGGGCCAGACGATCGCGTGGGTGGATGCGCGTCTCACGCTCCGCTGGGAATCGATCGTCTATCTGATGTCGGCGGTATTCGCGCTCGCCTGGCTCGCGCTGCTCCATGGGACGACTCCGCTCGGAGCTCGGATACTGCTCGCCGGCATTTTGGCGCTGGCGACGGCCGGCAGTCTCTATGTGTTACGACTCGGCGTCCGGGCCGACGAGCTGAATCTGATTCAGCGTCTCGCGCAGGCCATCGCCGCGGAGCTCACGTTATCCCGAAGCTTTGAACGAGTGCAGGAGCTCACGCGCCAGCTGGTACCGTGGGAGCAAATGGGATTCGCTCGCTACGACCCACGGACCCGCCAAATGGAGCTTGTCGCCGACACGGCAGCCCAACCCGGCACGACGTTCCGATTCGACTCCGATGCCGGTCTCACGGGCGAGGCGCTGCGACTGCGGCGGCCGGTGGTTGCCCACGGTCTCGCGAGGGATCAAGTCATTGTACCGGGTGCCGAGACGCCAGGCTCCGAGATGCTGGTCCCGCTGTATCACGCCGGCCAGCTGGTCGGGCTGTGGAGTGTCCGGCATTCAGATCCCGCGATGTACCGCCAGTCGGACGGGGACCTGCTCGAGCTGTTAGCACCCCAGCTTGCGCTCATGGTCGCGATCGATGGATCGCTGCGACCGGTGACCGGCGCGTCGGATCAGACGACGCAGTACGTGCAGACGCTGACCGCGACCGCTGAACAGATCCACGCTTCGAGTGAAGAGGTCGCGGCCTCGGCTCAGCGCGCGAGTCACGGTGCTGGAGAAGCGGCGAATCTGGTCACTGCGGCCGCCCGAGAAGCCGGCCAACTCAGGGACAGCGCCGCCGAGCTGGCGGCAGCCGGTGACCGCACGCGCGATGCGGGCGCCCAAATGGAAAAGACGGCCGACCGGGTGCGCACCGGGACCCAGAATGCCGTCCGTCAACTGACGGACTTAGGTGCGACAACCGAGGAAAGCGCGGCGGAGGTCGGACGACTGCGCGACGTGGCGGCGCAAGTCGAAAAGTTTTCGGAGACGATTGGGTTCGTCGCGAATCAGACCAATCTCCTCGCGCTCAACGCCACGATCGAAGCGGCGCGTGCGGGAATTCACGGCCGCGGCTTCGCGGTCGTCGCCGATGAGGTGCACAAGCTGGCGGAGGCGAGCGGACGTGAGGCCCGGAATGTCGGGAAATCGGTGCAGGACACCCGCCGCGCGTTGGATCGCGCCGCGCAATTGATCGAACGAATTCGCGGCGATCTTGGCCAGGTCGTCCAGAACTCCGCCGCCTGGGTCCAGGATCTCGATCGCATCGCCGACGCGGCGGCCGAGACCGCGCGCGCCGGTAAGCAAGTCGCCGAGATCGGGCGCCAGAGCGCCCAGCTGGCCACAAAAATCACCGAGACTCTCGGGCAGGCGCGCAGCGGAGCCCAGACGTCCAGCCAGGAGGCGCAAGCAGTGGCCGCCGCGGCCGCCGAGCAGCTCCGCGCCATCCAGGATCTCGCGCATGGCGCTACCGAGTTGTCGGCCCTCGCCGAGCAGCTCGCGCAGGCGTTGCGCTTCATCCGCGGGGAGAACGGTCATCGGTAGACTGCTGACCGCCGCGCTCATCGCGACAACTGCCGGAGCCTGCAACGGAGGTGGGACCACGCCGAACCTCGCCTCCGCGCGCATCGACTACGTGGATGGTGCCATCGAGCCGATCATCGCGCGCGGTGAACGCTTCGTGATCGAGGGCTTCGGATTCGGGACCACGCTGGGAAAGGTGCGATTCCCGCGCATCGGTGGTGGCACCGTCGACGTCACCGTCGCCGATTCCGACTGGACGCTGTTCACGATCGCGACTGCCGTGCCGGACTCCGCCATGGCCGGAACGACCTCGCTCACTGTGGTGACCGCCGGCGGTGTCTCCCTCACCGCAGTGATCCACATCCTGCCACGGCCATCGTTCAATCCGTCCACCTTCACGTGGACCGCCCGCACCACGTATCCCGGTGCCCCGGCGGGCGTCGCCCTGGCGGCTGCTGAGTTTCCAGACGCGACTACTGTGCGGGCGACGCTGTACACGGCGGGCGGTGCCGAGCCCATGCAGATGACGCCGGACTCGGGTGTGTATGTCGTACACACGATCGTGGCGGGCGCGGGAAGCATCGGAAACTGGGCTCGCCAGCGCGACGTCACCGATGCGACCCGTTCCCGGGTGCTGCCCACGCCACGCGCGTTTGCTGCGGCAGCGGTAGCGACTCGGTACAACTCGCGCTTCTCCGGGAACGCGCTGTACGTGATCGGCGGAATCGATGCCACCGGCCGCGCGCAAGCATCGGTCTTCAGCGCGAACATCACAGCTGACAGCGTAAGCGGGATCTTTACGTTGCTGGAGCCGTTGCCAGCCGCCGTCGCAGGCGCGATCGCCGTCGTACGCCGGGGAAGGATTTACGTGATCGGCGGAACCGACATGCTCGGCCATCCGCAGCGTACCGTGTACATGGGCAGAATCGGGTCGGACGGCCACAGTGCCTCCGGGCGGCGGTCTGGACCCCGGGACCTCGCGCCTGGTGACGGGGGATACGGCGGCCGTTAGCCTGCTTTCGGGATTCTTCATCGGAGCGTGGGGATCAGGGCCAACGCTGCTGCCCGCGGGGCGGTCCCAATTCGCGCTGCTCGATCTGGGACATACGGTGCTTGCGGTGGGCGGCATGTACGCCGGCGCGTCGACCAATTCGGCCGAGACCCTGGCCGCAACCGTGAGTGGCGACTCGGTTGGGCCGTTTGCGGGGCCGGTGGGCGCCAACCGGATCACCGACCAGACGTGCCTGACGCAGCCGGCAGGAACCCTCGTCGGACCGGCTGGAGCCGTCTGGCGAGACGCTGACGGGACCCCCCATGGGGTGGTGGTCGGGGGTCTCGATTTGAACACACAGACGCGGCGCAGCTGCGCATGGGGTTTCTGAACGAGAGGCCGATTATTAAAGTGGAGTGCGCCAACTCCGGGAGAGACATGCGCGCGCGGATGATCCTGCTGGTGCTCTGTCTCAGTGCCGTTCCTGCCCTAGGACTCGCGCAGCATACCCACCAGTTCGAAATCGGCGCGTTTGCGTCATTCACGCGCTACGATCGGGCGTTCAACCTCGATAACCAGATCGGTGGCGGAGGCCGACTGGGGTATTTCTTCAGTCCGGCCATCGGCCTCGAGTTCGACCTCGGCTATGAGCAGCCATCGCCCAAGAGCGGCGGCAGCAATGCGGGCCTGGCGCTCGGCAGCGGCAGCCTGGTCCTCAACATGGGCAACGATCGCAATCTCTTCTATATCCTGGGCGGTTACACGCGGCTGTCGTTCAGCAACAGTCCCAGCTACAGCTTCACAGATAACGCAGTCCATGGAGCCATCGGAGACCGCATCTTCTTCGGCGATCGCGTGGCGTTGCGCGTCGAAGGCCGCGCGATCTATTCGCCGAGCAGCGGATTCACCGGAACCAGCTCCTGGGCTGGTCACATCGTGGGCTCAGCGGGCCTGGCGATTTTCACCGGCCCGAGCGCGTTCAAGGATACGGATGGGGATGGAGTCCCCGATAACAAAGATGCCTGTCCGGGCACGCCCGCGGGCGCGGTCGTCGATGCTCAAGGTTGTCCGCGCGACTCCGACCGCGACGGCGTGTATGACGGCCTCGACGCCTGTCCGAACACCGTGCAAGGCGCCGAAGTGGACTCGCGCGGTTGCCCCAAGGATTCGGATGGCGACGGCGTCTACGACGGCATCGACAAGTGTCCGGGCACTCCGACCGGCGCTCGAGTCGACGCCCAGGGATGCCCGATCGACTCTGACAACGACGGCGTGCCGGACGGCATCGATCAGTGCCCCAATACGCCGGCGGGGGCCACCGTGGACCACTCCGGCTGCCCGGTCGACAGCGATCACGACGGCGTGCCGGACGGCATTGATAAGTGCCCGAATACACCAGCGGGAATCCAAGTGGATAGCGTCGGCTGCCCGCGTGCGACCGACTCGGACGGCGACGGCGTGGACGATACCAAGGACAAATGCCCCGGCACCGCCCCCGGTACCAAGGTGGACGCGTCCGGCTGCCCCATTCTGTTCACCGAAGCGCGGACGCCGGTCGTGCTGCGCGGTGTGACGTTCGAGACGGGTCGCTCCGCGCTCAAGCCCGATTCGTACACGATTCTCGACATCGTCGCGGCGTCGCTCGTCGCGAACCCCGACATCAAGATCGAAATCTCCGGGCATACCGATAACACCGGGTCGGCGGCGACCAACACGCGGCTATCGCAAGCGCGCGCCGCTGCGGTACGGGCGTATCTCGCAAGCAAGGGCGTAGCGCCCCAACGGATGGTCGCGAAGGGCTACGGCCTCTCGCAGCCGGTTGCTCCGAATACGACGGCGGCAGGGCGCGCGCAGAACCGGCGCGTCGAGCTGCGGCAGACGAACTGATTTGGAGGCCAACTCGTGAGAAAGCTCGCGGCAGTGCTGGTACTGTTTGCCCTCAACGGCACCCGACTGGCGGCGCAGTACGAACGGCGCTACGAGGTCGGACTCTTCGGCGCTTACACGAAATACGACAAGTCGTTCGGCCTAGCGGACAAGCCGGGTGGCGGCGTGCGGTTCGCGTACGCGCTCGGACCAACCCTGAGTCTCGAGGTCGAAGCGCTCTTCCAGTCGCCGCAGAACCTGCCCGCGTCCGCGCAGATCGAGCCGCTGATCGGGTCCGGGAGCCTGTTGCTCTACGCGCTCAACGCGAGCCGGATGTCGCTGTACGTGATCGGCGGTTATTCCCGACTCGACTTCGGTGGGACGAGTCCGTACCGGTTTACGGACGGTGGCGTGCACGGCGGCGCCGGCGTCAAAGTGTTCATGAGCTCGCGCTTCGCGCTGCGGTTCGAGGGACGTGGGATCTACACGCCGACGACGAACGGCGCGTTCGGTCAGAAAAATGCGACACATCTCGTTGCGTCCGCTGGTGTCTCGTTCTTCCAGTCGAGCGGACCGCCCGCACTGGATTCAGATCACGACGGGGTGCCGGACAAGCTCGACGCCTGCCCCGATACGCCGCTCGGTGCCACCGTCGACAAGCGGGGTTGTCCCGTAGACTCGGATGGCGACGGCGTACCCGATGGCATCGATCAATGCCCCAACACGCCGACCGGTGCGACCGTTGACGCAAAAGGTTGCCCCCACGATTCCGACGGCGATGGAGTGCTCGACGGAATCGATCAGTGTCCGAACACACCAGCGGGCGTCAAGGTCGACGCGAAAGGCTGCCCGCCCGATTCCGACGGCGACGGCGTCGACGACAGCATCGACAAGTGCCCGAATACGCCGCTCGGCGCGAAGGTCGACGCGACCGGATGCCCGATCGACTCCGACCATGACGGCGTCTGGGACGGGCTGGATAAGTGTCCGGATACGCCAGTTGGCGCGATCGTCGACAAAGACGGTTGCCCCATCGATAGCGATCACGACGGCGTACCCGACGGCATCGACAAGTGCCCGGATACCGTCGCCGGCACGCCGGTCGATGCGACCGGCTGTCCGCTCGACAGCGATCACGACGGTGTCCCGGACAACCTGGACAAGTGCCCCAACACACCGCCGGGCACGCAGGTGGATGCGACCGGCTGCCCCATCGAAAAGGACAGCGATGGTGACGGTGTCCCCGATTCGCGGGATCGCTGCCCCAACACGCCCAAGGGATCGCGCGTGGATCAGTTCGGCTGCTTGCTCCTGTTTGAGGAGCACGCCGTCGCGCCCGGGGCGCCGCCGGCACGTCCGACCCTTATTCTCAGCGGCGTGAATTTCCAGACCGGTCGCTCGGTTCTGACGACCACGTCCTATGCGGTGCTGGATCAGGTCGCGGGATCGCTGGTGGCGAATCCCGACATTCGTATCGAGATCGCAGGCTACACCGACTCCGTCGGACGGCGCTATACGAACCTGCGGCTCTCGATGGCGCGCGCGGGGGCGGTACGTGCCTACCTCGCACGCAAAGGCGTGACTCCGTCGCGGATGCAGGCGCGCGGGTATGGGGCCTCGGGGTACATCGCGCCGAATGCGACGGCGGATGGTCGCGCGCAAAACCGCCGGGTCGAGCTTCACAAACTGCCGTAAAAACGCGGGCCATGCAGAGGCTTCTGGCCTTTGCATGGCCCGTCCGTATTTTGTCTGGCCTCCCCACGAATTGAGTCTGGTATGCGTTTCCAAACTGTCGGGATGATGCTCGGACTGGCCCTGCTCCCTCTAACCCTCCATGGGCAGCAGGCTACCCCCCGGCCATGGCAATCCACCGACTACTATCGCCTCACGGTTGTCTCCGATCCGAAGCTCTCGCCCGACGGCCGGCGGGTCGCGTTCGTCGTCACGACCGTCGTCGAAGACAAAGATCGGCGCCACAACGAGATTTGGGTCGCGCCGTCAGACGGATCGGCGCCCGCCTTCCGGTACACCAGTCCAGCGACCGAGGCCACGAGTCCGACCTGGTCCCCGGACGGCGCGCTGCTGGCGTTCTCGAGCAAGCGCGAGGGATCGGACGTCGACATCTGGTTCTTGCGCACCAGCGCGCCCGGCGGAGAGGCCTTTCAGATCAAAGGCGTGCATGCGATGCCGGCGTTTGCGCGCGACGGCCAGAAACTGGTCTACAGCTGGAGCGGCGATGAGCCCGACAGCCTGAAACAGCAGACTTGGCGCACGCGCGTTTCTCCGGCCGCGATCAGCCACGGGCCGGACCCGAAGCGATTCGACGGCCGTGTGTACACGTCGATACCGCTCGTCGCCGATGAGCGTGGGTTCTTGGCGCCGAAGGAGACGCGCCGCCCCAATCATCTCTATCTGGTGCCGGTCTCAGGCGGCACGCCGCAACAACTCACCAGCGGCGACCTCAGTCAGACGGCCCCAGCGTGGTCGCCCGACGGCAAAACGATCGTCTTCGTGCAGGACTCGACCGAGAATCAGGAAGTGCGCGACGATCAGTATCCCGCGCTATTCCTTCTGACTGTCGCCGATAGCTCGGTGCGTCCACTGCGGACTGGATTCGTCCAGAGCAATGATCCCGCCTGGTCGCCCGACGGAAAGGCGATCGCATTCATCTGCTCGAAGGGTCGTGGCATGGAGAATGACGTTTGCCTTATCCCAGCGGCAGGCGGCACGGCGCGGAATCTGACGACCGATTGGAGTCTCGATCCGAGTTCGCCCAGTTGGTCGCCGGACGGCAAGACGATCTACTTCGGTGCCGACCTCAGCGGGAACGTACATCTGTTCTCGGTCGCCTCGAACGGTGGACCGGTCCACCAGGTCACGTCGGGCGAGCGGCAGCTTCGGGGCTTCTCGCAAAGCAGCGACGGCCGCTGGTTGACGTACACGGCGAGTGACATCACTCACGCCACCGAACTGTACGTCACTCCACTTGGCAGCAGCCGCCCGGCGGAGCGGCGGTTGACGTCATTCAACGACTCGCTGTTCTCAAAGCTCACGCTGATTCCCGCGGATACGCTCTGGTTCGCGGGCGTTGGCGGCTTGAAAATTCAAGGCTGGCTGATGAAGCCGTACGGCTACCAGTCTGGTAAGAGTTACCCGCTCGTCCTCTCGATCCACGGCGGACCGCACTTGAACTACGGCAACGTGCTGTTTCCCGAATTCCAGATGCTCGCGGGCCAAGGCTACTGGACGTTGTTCATCAATCCGCGCGGATCGAGCGGCTACGGACACGCCTTCACGTTCGCGACGCGCGGCCGCTGGGGCATGGAAGACTATCAGGACCTGATGCAGGCTGTGGACGTCGCGATCGCGCGCAGCAAGGGCGGCGTGGATACGACGCGGATGGCTGTCCTGGGTGGGTCGTACGGTGGCTTCATGACGAACTGGGTCGTCGGCCACACGAATCGATTCCGCGTTGCCGAGACCGATCGCTCGATCTTCAACTGGTACTCGTGGTACGGGTCGTCCGACGCGCAGGTCCTGACCGACTACGAGTTCCACGGCGCACCGTGGGAGAACGATTCGCTCTATCGCGCGATGTCGCCCATGACGTATGTGAGCAAGATGCGGACACCGATGTTGATCGTGCATTCCGAGGATGATCGGCGTACGCCGATCACGGACGGCGAACAGCTCTTCATGTCGCTCCGCAAGCGAGGCGTGCCCGCGGAATTCGTTCGCTATCCGCGGTCCTTCCATGGATTGTCGCGGACCGGCCCGCCCTGGTTGCTCGTAGACCGGCTGGAGCGGATCCGCACCTGGTTCGCACACTGGATCGGTACCGGGGACGCGCCGCCGGCCACTGCGGCGAGCCAGCGTTGAAGATGCGACGCGGCGCGCTGGTCGCGCTCGCGCTCGCGACGCTGGTGGGACCGTTGCTGGCACAGCGGCCGCGCAGGTCTCCGCGCCGCACCACGCCCGCTGCATCCGCAGCTCGCCGGCCAGTTCGCGCGGTCATTCCAACCCCGCGGTCGATCCTGGGCTTCGACCCCGGCGACGATCGCAAGCTCGTCGAATGGCCGGTGCTCGTGCGCTACTATGAGGCCCTAGCCAAGGCGAGCGACCGCGTGGATTACCGCGAGCTCGGCAAGACCACGTTGGGTGCGCCCTTTATCGCGCTGGTAATCTCGAGCCCAGCGAATCTCCGCCGTCTCGACTACTACCGGCAGTTGAACGCGCAATTGGCCGATCCACGGACGCTGCGGACGAGCCGCGCGGCACGGGAGGCCGTGCAGAACGGCAAGACGGTCGTCCTCATCACGTCGAGCATTCACTCGACGGAAGTCGGCGGTCACCTCTCGCCCGTCGCGCTGGCGTACCGGCTCGCCACCGATACCAGCGCCGCCACGCGAGCGATCCTCGACAACGTGATCCTCTGGCTGGTGCCCTCGCAGAACCCCGACGGCGTGACCATCGTCGCCCACTGGTACAACCGCACACTCGGCACGGCCGCCGAGGGGACCGGGCCCCCCGAGCTGTATCACCATTACACCGGTCACGACAACAACCGTGATTGGTACGCCTTCACCCAGGTCGAAACGCAGTTGACGGTCGACTCGCTCTACAACGTCTGGCATCCGCAGATCGTGCACGACATCCATCAGATGGAGCAAAGGGGAGCGCGTCTGTTCCTCCCGCCGTATCTCGATCCCGTCGAGCCAAATGTCGATCCGCTGCTGATCGACGGCGTGAACGCACTCGGCTCGGAAATCGCGTGGGAGCTCGCCGGGCAAGGGAAGACCGGCATCTCGATCAATTCGACGTACGACGCGTGGACGCCGGCGCGCGCGTATCAGCATTACCACGGCGGTGTGAGGATTCTATCCGAAACCGCCAGCGCCGATCTGGCCTCTCCAGTCGAGATCCCATTCGATCGCCTCGAGGCCCGCTCTCGGGGCTACAACCCGCGCGAGCGATCGTGGAATTTCACGAACCCGTGGCGCGGTGGCCGCTGGACGATCAGGGAAATCGTCGCTTATCAAACGGACGGCGCATACGCCCTGCTCGCTCACGCGGCGACGCAGCGAGAACACTGGCTGGCGAATTTCCTCACTGTCGAGACGCGCGCGGTGCGAGGCTGGCACGAGTGGCCGTATGGCTACATCATCCCCGCCCGACAGGACTCGGTCGCGCTCAGCGCGCTCCTCGGCATCCTGCACCGCGGCGCGGTTGAGATTCGTACCGCCCAGCAACCGTTCACGCTGCAAGGACAGCGACACGCCGCGGGAACGTACGTCATCGTGCTGCGGCAACCGTACGCCGCCTTCGCAAAGACGCTGCTCGAAGTCCAGCACTATCCCGACCGGCGTCAGTATCCCAATGGCCCGCCGGAGAAGCCGTATGACGTCACGGCTCACACCTTGCCGCTGCTGATGGGCGTGAGCGTGAGCGTCGCCACCGACTCGTTGCGGGTTCCGTTGTCGGGGCCGATCACCCCGCGGTCCGTCGCCATCGTCCCCCCCCCCTCCCCCCCGGTCCGCGACGCGGAGCGGGGGGCAGGGGGTGAGGCCCGGCGCATCGGTCTCTACAAGTCCTACAATGCAGCGATCGACGAAGGCTGGACCCGCTGGGTATTCGACACCTGGAAGGTGCCCTACACCTCGCTGGTCGATTCAGTGGTGCGCGCGGGCAAACTCAAAGAACGGTTCGACGTAATCGTCCTTCCCGATCAATCACCGCAGGAGATTCTGGAAGGCTTGCCGTCGCGCTATCCCGCGCCGTATCCGGGCGGACTGGGCTCCGAAGGCAGCGAAGCACTGCGTGAGTTCGTGAACGCTGGCGGAACGCTCATCGCGCTGAACGACGCGAGCCGATTCGCGATCCAGGCGTTGCTGCTGCCGGTGCGTAACGTGCTCGAAGCGACGAGCGAAGAGGACTTCTACGCTCCGGGCTCGATTTTTCGGCTCGAGCTCGACACGACACAAGCGATTGCTCGCGGATTGCCCCGAGAGACGATCGGCTGGTTCCAGGGAGGACCGGCGTTCGAGCCGCTCGATACGACCGCTGTGCGCGTGATCGGGCATTGGCCCGAGGATCCCGCTCGTGTGCTGCTCTCGGGCTGGGTACTCCATCCCGAGCGTGTTGCCGGGAAGGCGGCCATCGTCGAAGTGCAACAAGGTGCAGGACGGGTTATCCTCTTCGGCATGCGTCCGCAGTATCGCGGTCAGAGCATTGCCACTTATCCGTTGCTATTCAACAGCTTACGGGGTCCCTGAGGTCTCAATCCTTGCCGCCCGAGGGACCAATTCCTATGTTGGTGGCCCCTATGAGGTTGGCTCGGCAGGCAGGCGTTCTCTTGCTCTGGGCCGCGACCATGAGTCGCGGCCTTTTTGCGCAGAGCTTACCCGCCTCCCCCGACAGTATGCGGCTGCGGGGCGTCGAGCTGCGGTACGTGCTGCCTGAGCCGTTGTTCGACAACATGCCGGCCGCCGAGCCCATCAAGGCCGTGTACGTCAACGCGTGGGCATTCGGCGGCTCCAAGCTGCTGCAGCTCGTGCATCTCGCGGATTCCACCGAGATCAATGCGTTCGTCGTGGACGTGAAAGACGACACGGGCTGCCTGCTCTATCCGTCCGAAGTCAAAGTCGCGCAGGACATCGGCGCGACGCGTTGCGTGCGTACGAAGGACGTCCGCTCGCGTCTCGATACGCTCCTCGCGCACGACATCTATCCGATCGCGCGGATCGTGGTTGCCAAGGATCCGCTGCTCGCCGAGCATCGTCCGCAATGGTCGGTGCAGCATCGCGACGGTGGTCTGTGGCGTGATCGGATCGGCATCGCCTGGGTCGATGCGTACAATGACTCCGTGTGGATTTATGCGGCGCAGCTCGCCGAGGAAGCGGTTCGGTTGGGCTTCAAGGAAGTGCAGTTCGACTATGTGCGCTTCCCGGACGAGCCGAAGGAAGCGATGGCGCAGGCCATTTTTCCTGCACGTCACGCCGGTGAGACGCAGCGCATGGGCGTTCAGGCAGGCATCGCCATCCTCACGAATCGCATCCAGCCGCTGGGCGTGCCGGTCACGTTCGACATTTTCGGTCTGACGTCTGCTGCGACGGGCGACCTCGGCATCGGGCAGGTGTGGGAAGACTTCATCACGGCCGCTGATGTGGTGCTGCCCATGGTATATCCGAGTCACTACTACCGCGGCAGTTACGGACTGGCCTGGCCGAACGGCGAGCCGTACCGCGTCGTCCATAACGCGCTCAGCGAGGCGATCCAGCGCTCCAGTCCGTTCGCGCAGGCGGCAATCATCCGTCCGTATCTCCAGGCCTTCACGCTCGGCCGCCGCAAGCCGCGGTACACGCCGCACGAAATCCGCGAACAGATTCGCGCCGCCGAGGAATTGGGCATCAGGACGTGGGTGCTCTGGAATCCTCGCAGCGTGTATCAACGCGATTCACTCCGTCCGTATAAGGACGGCGTGATAGTTACGGGCAGCGATCAGTAGCCCCATATTCTCCGCACATGCGTAGCCTGTTGATTCCTCTGGCACTCGCCGGCGCGCTCGGCGCGTGCTCGGACGCGGGAAGCGTCGACCCCGACGCGATTCCTGGTCCTGAGCTGGCCGCGGTCCGCACGGCGCTCGATTCCGCTTTTCTGCACGATACGACACTGGACCGCGCGTTTACGGGAGACTCGGGACTCTACGCACTCATGTCGGCACTCGTGTTTCCGTTCATCGATCGCGCATCGCGGATCGCGGAAGGAACGGACACAACGCGGATCGTCGGCATCGAATTCGATATCGATGCGACGCAGGGCGGGGTACACGTCGTCAGCAATCTCACGGCGGTGCTCGCGTGGAAGCGCTACGACTCGACGTCGCACACCGTTGACACCGTGTTTTTTGTCCTCGGATCCGGGCGCGCGCCCGTCACCGATTCGTTGTGGACGCGATTCACACTCGACACGGCAGGCACCGGCACTGGGTTTGTCGTCCACCAGGCGGCGACTACTTCCAAGGTCACAAAGTGGTTATCCCGTGGCGGTCACTTGCGCACCACGCTGAGTCAATACGGCTCCGGCCGAACGCTCGGCGCCGGCGGCGCGACGCTCACGGTGTATCGGGGCACCCTGAACGGCGAGTTCACCATCAATGCAAAGTTGGTTCCGGATTCTACTACGGCGGTGTCGTCAACGAAGGATTTCGGAAGTGGATCGCGAGCGCTGAAGGTGAAAATCCGCGGGAGCTTACTCTGATCGAGAAGTCCACGGCGTGATGTACCCCGTGATCGCCGATGCGGCCACGGTGTAGGGATTCGCCAAATACAGTTGACCGGGACCTGAGCGCCCCGGGAAGTTGCGGTTGATCGCGCTGATCGTGACCTCTTCACGCGTCTTCGATACGCCGGGACCGGCGTTGATGCAAGCGCCGCACGATGGCTCGAGAAACGTCGCGCCGACCTGCTGAAAGACGTCCAGATATCCGCGCTCTTCGCAGTAGCGCTTCACATCCTGCGAGCCACACTGAATGAAGAAGCGGACCCAGGGCGCGATGCGCTCGCCCCGCCCGGCAGCCTCCGCCAGCACGCGCGCGTACATGTCCATATCCTCTTTCTTCCCCGCGGTGCACGAGCCGGCGTACGCGATGTCCACCTTGATCCGCTCGGCGACGTCGTCGATGTACTGACCGTTTCCGGGGTCGCCCGGCAGGGCGATCATCGGACGAATGCCGGCCGCGTCGATCTCGATCACCTCGCGGTACTCGGCATCCGCATCGCTGTCGAGTCCCGCGCACAGCTGCTCGGCTTCCGCACGGGACATCTTGCGGTAGTCCATGAGGTATGCGACGGTCTTCGCATCGGGCGCGACATAGCCCGTAAAACCGCCAACTTCGGCCGTCATATTGGTCATCGTCGCGCGCTCGTCTACCGACAGCGACTCGACAGCTTCTCCACAGTACTCCACCAGTTTGCCTATGGCGTGACCGGTCTTCACGTACGGATGGCGCAGCACCTCCAGCATGAAATCCTTCGCCGTGACGTTGTCGGGCTTCTTGCCGCGGATCACGACCTTCACGGTTTCGGGCACTTGGAGGCGGACGTCGCGGGTGATCCACGAATTGAAGATCGCCGTCGTCCCCACGCCGAAGGCGACGCACCCGACCGCGCCAGCGTGTGGCGTATGCGAATCGGAACCGATGATCACCTGGCCGGGCAGCGCGTGCGATTCGAGGATCTTCGAGTGACAGATTGCCTCGGAGCCGTGGCGGCCCAGGCGCAGCTCGCCGTAGAGTTTGATGCCCTGCGCGGCCGCGAATTCGCGCTGCTTTTTCTCGAGCTGCATCGCGACGTCGAGCAGACCTTCCTTGACCCGCTCCGGCGTCATCGCCTCGGGCAGGAAAGTGAGGTGGTCGCGGAACATGAGGATCGAGCCCGGATCGTTGACCTTCGCGTTCTTGCCCACGAGCTGCTCGAAAAAGATCGCCGCCATGGGCGTGACGTATTCGTGACTGAAGCGGATGTCGGTCAGCACGAATCCTTCATCGCCCGGCTTGACGGCTGGGACGCCGATCTTCCCTTTCGCGGCATCCACCACCCAGCGGCGCGCGAGAATCTTTTCCCCTAACGTCATCGGACGACGCGCAGTCTTGGGCGGATGCAGCACGACATCACCTTGCAGCCGCGCCATGTTGTAATTGAAGAGGCCACCGTGCTCGATGATGCCGCGCGTGATCTCGCCCTCGCCGGCCGTGAACGTCGCAAGCGGAATGGTCTCGCCGCGGCGCACCCTGTCGAGAATCGAAAAGTCCGTGGTTGTCAGGACGCCGAGGTTCTGGCAATTCTCGCGGTAGATGCGCTCGATGCTTTCCGCGACCACCAGTTTGATGCCAGCGCACATCTCGGCGTACGGCGACTGCTCGCGGGATGAGCCCTTCCCGCGCCGCTTGCCGCTCACCGCCGCGACGAAACCGCCACGCTTTACGCTGCCGCGCATAATCGGGAATTCATCGCGGCATTTGAGACCCAGGTACGGGAATTCTCCCAACGTTTCGTCGTAGTAGTAGCAGATGTAGGCGGGAGTGATCTCGTCAGTCGAAATGTCATCGCGAAGCTTGATCGCAGGCGTCCATTTGGGGTCCTCGCCTGCCAGCTGAGCGCGCACGAACGCAGGATCTTCGGCCAGATAGAGGATCCGGCCTTCCAATCGGACGTTCGCTTCGCGCATGTGCGAAGTATCACCACTTGCCGAGGGGCCAGCAAGCGGATTTTGTTGAGGGCGTGATCATCGCCGCCTTCCTCCTTCAAGTAGCCTTCGCGGTCCCTGTTGATACCACCGCGATGGACGCGCATCTCCGCTTTCTTTCCAATGATCTCCTCGAAGGCCGCGCACCCGCCACGAGAGGCGGCCGCATCGCCGCGGAGTACATCGCCGCGGAGTTCGAGACACTAGGGCTCGAGCCCGCCGGGACAAGTGGGACCTACTTCCAACCGATCGCGCTCGTCGGGATGACGCCGCAGCCCACGTTCGCGTGGGGGAAGACGGGCAGGCCCGCAGAGAGTCTTGCTTATCGGGACGCGTTCGTCGCGTGGGGCGAGCGACCGGAGGCCGACATCTCCTCCGACGGTGACGTCGTGTTCGTCGGCTACGGCATTCGCGCCGCGGAATGGAAGTGGGACGACTACAAGGGCGCCGATCTCCACGGAAAAATCTTGCTGATGCTCGTGAACGATCCGGGTCTGGTCGATTCGACCGTATTCCTGGGAAAGATTCTCACGTACTACGGACGTTGGACGTACAAGCTCGAGGAGGCGGCCCGGCAGGGCGCCGCAGGCGCGATCCTGATTCATACGACGGAGAGTGCGACCTATCCGTGGGATGTCGTGCGCGGCTCGTGGTCCGTCGAGCAGTTCAAACTCGACCAACCGCAGTCCCCGAGCCTCGCGTTCGCGGCGTGGGTGACGGAAGCCAGCGCGCGGGCCGCTCTCTCGCAGGCGGGGTTGAACCTCGATTCACTGAGTCGCGCCGCCGCTCGTCGTGACTTTCGCCCGGTCAGCACCGGGTTGCACGCCTCTGCGCGGATTCATAGCGCGCTGCGTCGCGTGACATCGGAGAATGTGGTGGCGCGCTGGCCGGGCACCGATGCCCGCCTGGGTCAGGAGGCGGTTCTCATTACGGCGCATTGGGACCACAAAGGCATTGGTCCCGCCGTGCGCGGCGACTCGATCTACAATGGAGCTGAGGATAATGCCTCGGGGGTGGCTGCGATCCTGGGTGTGGCCGAGGCGCTCACCCATCTGCCCCGGCCCGCCCGCTCGATTGTATTCATCGCAACGACGGCCGAAGAAAGCGGCCTGCTAGGAAGCGAGGGCTACGTGCAGCGGCCGCTGATTCCGCTCGCCCGAACGGCGGCTGTCCTGAATCTGGACGTCACCAATGTCCGGGGCGCGACGCGGGACATTGGCGCCCTGGGTATGGACCGCTCGACGCTCGGCCCATTGTTCGATGCCGCGGCGCACGCGGAGTCGTTAACCGTGCAATCGCAACCGGATGTTCGCGGGTCGTTCTTCCGCTCCGATCATTTTCCATTCGCGCGTGCCGGCGTCCCCGCACTTTCCATCAAGCCGGGCATCGATTTCGTTGGCCGTCCCAAGGGCTGGGGCGAAGAGCAGGAAAACATCTACAACCAGCAGCGCTACCATCAGCCGAGCGACGAGTACCGATCGTCGTTTCGCTACGATGGCATGGCGCAGGAGGTGCGGGTCACCGTCCGCACCGCGCTCGCGGTCGCCAACAATCCGCACCTGCCGCGGTGGCTACCATCGTCGGAATTCCAGCGTCCGCAACCGTAACGTGCAGGGCTTTGCATACAAACCGGAGCATCGGAACATATTGCAGGACAATGGGTTAATGCTTGGCGATTGCCTATTACGCGGGGGCGGGGTAGTTTGCCCCCGCTTTTTGACCCGGTTGCACCAGCTGTCCCGACCTCCTCGAATTGGAGCGGCGGTTGGAGATTCCCTCCACGCATACAGTGCCTCTGTCGTGGTTGTTTGAGGCAGCCAGTCCCCCCATCCAATATCGGACGCTCACGGAGGTCATTCCCGAATCGGGACGTGACCCCGAACAGGTGACGGCGTTGCGCGAGCAGGTCCTCCATGACAAGGAGGCGCTCGCGATCATCCGCAAGCAGAAGGATACGGGGCTCTGGGGCGGAAACCTTCTAGCTCCAGAACCCTCCAAGGCATTCGGATGGAAGGAACGCGGCACCGTCTATCAGTACAGACGCCTGCTCGAGTTGGGCTGGCCGCCCGATGCGCGACCGTTCCGGTTTGCTGATCGCTTTCTGTTTCGACTGCTCTCTCGGGACGACGATCCAGCCTTACTCGTAGAGTTTCAACGCGTCGCCAAGGGGGACCTTGGGCTCGCCCTCTGGGCGCGAAGCATGGGTGCGCAGGGAGCCGCAGCGGCGCTCGCGCGCGGTGCCCATCAAGATGATCCCCGACTCAGGGGCGCCGCCCACCGCATCGCGAGTGACATCTCGACCTACCTGCGGAGCGAGACTGCGCAGAAGCCGTTCCGGAAAGCTCAAGGGAAGACCGTCCTCGACCCGCTGGCCTACACGCCGACCGTTTTCTCGATAGAAATGCTCGCGTTCATGCCTGCCGTGCAGCGCGAGCGCGCCGGGTTTCTGGAGCGACTGGCGGCGTATTTCTCGGTTCCGACGCCGCGCCGCGTGTTCTTCATCCAGGCCGGCAAGAAGCTGTTCCGGCCGCTATTCGAGATTCTTGGAGACCCGCTCCACGCTGATGCCCAGGGCCGCCTGGACGACGTCCCCTTCGCTCTCTACTGGCTGGAGCTGCTAGCACGACTCGGTATCGTCCGGCAGGTCCCCAGCGCGGTTCGTGTCCTAGCAAGACTGTATAGCGAGTGCTCCGACCAGGGCATCTGGAGCCCGAAGAGCCTTCGGGCCATGCCCAAGTCCGAGAACCCAGTCGTAGCGCATTATTTCCCGCTGGAAGGGCCGGGCAAGAGTCCCGCGCAACGGCAAACAGACGTCACATTCCGGCTGGCGCTGATCGCGCGGCTGTTGGGAATTCCGCTGAATATTGTTTGACTTGGAACTCAGTAGTAGTATTTGCTACTACTTCCGATGCTAGACCTCACTCCTTTCGGATTCACTCCGACCGAATCGCTCGTTTACTCGGTCCTGCTGCGGCTCGGTCCATCCACCGGCTATGCCGTGGCCCGTGCAGGTCGTCTTGCCCGCGCTAACGCGTACAGTGCCCTCGAGGGGTTGGTCACGCGTGGCGCGGCATCCCGGACGCCGTCGCCGGCTCGACCGGTGCGGTACCGGCCTACGGATCCCCAGGCGCTGCTTGCGCAACTGGCCACGCTGCAAGGCGAGGCGCTGGATCGCCTGGGGCGGGAATTGCGAGGTCTGTCGCGTCCCGGCGATCCAGTCACCAGGGAGATCGCCGGTCACCGCGCGGTTGGGAATCTCATTCTTCAGCTCGTCGCGCGCGCCGAGCGCAGTGTACAAGGTGTGATGGCTGCGGAGTTGTGGCGGCCGACCCTCCCTGCGTGGCGGCGTGCAGGCGAGCGCGCCCAGATCGACGTCGCGTTGGCTGGCGAACTCCCCGCGGATGCCCCTCCATGGCTCAAGCAGGCACGCGCGGACGCGCCGAAGGTCACGATGCTCCTCATGGACGAATCGCAGCTGGTTCTGACCTCGGGCGAGGGTGATGCGATCGCCGGGTTGTGGAGCTCCCATCCTCTGATCGTGATGATCGGACATCGCGCGTTGCAGACCATGTCATGAGGGCGCGCGCCACATTGGTCCTGTTCGTGGTGGCTACCGCGTGCCGGGCCGCCCCCATTCCAGCGGCGCAACGCTACCCCGCGGGGACGCCGTTCCGCGCGCAATATCGAACCATCGATGGCACCCGCCTGCGCATCATCGATTCCGGAAATGGCACGCCCGTCGTTCTCATCCACGGCATCGGCGCATCGTTGTACGCGTGGCGCTACGCGTTGCCTCCCCTCGTCGCCGCGGGATATCGCGTCGTCGCGTTCGACAACCGCGGCTTCGGATTCTCCGATAAGCCGGCGCATGGCTATAGCATCGGCGATTACACTCGACTCGTCGTGGCGCTGCTCGACTCGCTGGGAATCTCGAGCGCGGTTCTCGTCGGTCATTCGATGGGTGGTGTGATCGCCGCTGAGATGGCGCTCCGTCATCCTGATCGCGTACGGGGCTTGGTGTTGATCGACGCCGCGGGCTATGGGATGAGCTGGCCCGGCGTTCTCAAGATCGCCCGCTGGCCGTTCGTCGGCGCGATCGCAACGTCGCTCCGCGGTCGCTGGATTACGGGACGCATTCTACGGTCTACATACGCCGACCCGACCAAAGTCACCGAAGCCGACGTCGATCAATACTATGCGCCGGTTCCCGATCCGGACTTTGGAATCGCCTTGCGGGGGGTGCTGCGCGAGTTCAGGTTCGACGGTCTCGCCGGCGGGCGCCTGGCAAACCTGCAGACCCCGACTTTGATTGTGTGGGGCGCCGGCGACCGGTGGATTCCGGTGAGCAACGGTAGCCGGTTTGCGCGCGAGCTACCGCGCAACGCGTTCGACGTTCTTCCCCACACGGGACACGCCGTCGCTGAAGAGTCGCACGACGCAGTCAACGGCCTCCTGCTGGATTTTCTGAAGGAAGGATTGGCCCGCATTCCGGAGAACGTCGCATGGTTCACATCGTCTTCGCACTCATCGCACTTCAGCAACCGGTAGATTCCGCGTACACGGCCAAAATCCGTGAGCTGACGACCGAGCCGCGCTTCAACACCGAGCTCACCGACCATCTGCCGGCGGACGCCAGGGTCCCAACGCCGTTGAAGGCGCTCGGCTACGTCCCGGGGACGGTGGGCAAGCTCGCCTACGTCGCCGACATCACGCGCTATTTCCGCGCCCTCGCCGCCGCCTCGCCGCGCGTCAAGCTGTTCGACGTCGGCACGAGCGATGAAGGGCGTCCCATGATTCTCGCGGCGATCGCCGATTCCACGACCATCGCCCAGCTCGATCATTATCGCGACATCACCGCGGCACTCGCCGATCCTCGGCGTCTGTCGGCCGATTCCGCGCAACGGCTGATCGCGGCCGGGAAGCCGATCTACTACGCCACCGGCTCGATCCACTCCACCGAGACGGGTTCGCCTGAAATGCTCATGGAATTGGCGTATCGGCTCGCGGTCGAGGAGACGCCGTTTGTCAGACAGATTCGCGACAGCGTTATAACACTCATAACGCCAGTGACGGAGCTCGATGGCCGCGACCGTGAGGTCGACGTGTACCGGTATCGGAAGGCGCACAAGAACATTGGCCCCGGTCTGATCTATTGGGGCAAGTACACCGCGCACGACAATAACCGCGACGGCATCGTGATGTCACAGCTGCTGACCCGGACCATGATGCAGACCTTCTTTGCCTGGCATCCGACCGTGCTGCACGACCTCCACGAGTCTGTGCCCTTCCTCTACACGTCCACCGGGACCGGCCCCTACAATCGCGAGCTCGACCCCATCGTCATCGCCGAGTGGCACGAGTTGGCCTTTCAAGAGATCACGGAGCTCACGAAGCGCGGACTGCCGGGCGTGTGGACGCACGATTTCTACGACGGCTGGACGCCGAACTACATGTTCTGGGTGGCCAACGGCCACAATTCGATCGGCCGGTTCTATGAGACGTACACCTCACGCGGCGCCGACTGCCACACCGTGAAGCTTCCCGATCGGCAGACCTCTGTCGAATGGTTTCGTCCCAACCCGCCGATCAACGGCGTGCGCTGGTGCATTCGCAACAACATCAACTATCAGGAATCGGGGCTGCTCATCGCGCTGAATTACATGGCGCGCAATGGTCATCGCTATCTCGATCAGTTCTACCGGAAGGGCGTGCGCGCGGTCGAGCGCGGGCGCGCGAAGGACGGCCCGAACGCATTTTGGATTCCAGCAAACCAGGCGCGACCCGTTGAAGCCGCAAGTCTCGTCAACCTGCTTCGCTTTCACGGTGTCGAGGTGCAGCGCGCTGACCGTCCATTCAAGGCGGGGGCGGCCGACGTCGCCGCGGGCGACTACGTGATCCGACTCGATCAACCCTATGGGCCGTTGGCGAAGAGCTATTTCAGCAAACAGGACTACGGCCCCGACGATCCCCGGCCGTACGACGACACGGGTTGGACTCTTCAGTACGTGCGGAACGTCGCGTTACGCGCGATTACCGACACCACGGTGTTGCACGCATCCCTCACGCCGGTCACGAGAGATGTCCGAGTCAAGGGACAGGTTACGGGCGGGCATGCCGCCGGCGCATACCTCATCGCACCAACGACCGAGAGCGGGCTGATTCAGTTCCGGTTTGCGCTGCGTGACGTACGCATGTGGGCGAGCGAGGACACGTTCAACGTCGAACGCCGTTCATTTGGGCGCGGCACGACGATCGTGCCTGCGACGGCGGCTGCGGATCTCGAACGCCGAATCACACAGGCGGCCGAATCGCTCGGCCTCACCGTTGTCGGTGTGCGCGGGTTGCCCCAAGTCGCGCGTCACGAGCTCGATTTGCCCAAGATCGCACTCGTACATTCGTGGCTCAACACGCAAAATGAAGGTTGGGTGCGTTACGCATTCGACGCGCTGGCAATCCCCTACATCTATCTCAACGTGCAGCAGTTGAAGAACCGGGATCTGCTGAAGAGCATCAACGTGTTGGTGTTGCCCTACGTCACGAGCAGCGCGCAGCAAATCGTCAACGGCTTACCGATGGCCGGCCCGCCAATTCCGTGGCGACGCACCGCCGAAACGCCGAATCTCGGCGGGATCGATTCTACGGACGACGTGCGGCCGGGAATCGGACTGGACGGCATGACGGCGTTGAGGGAATGGATCGACGGCGGCGGCATCGTCATAACTGAAGGCGCGACGTCATCGGTGTTCACGGACTACGGTGTGACGAACGGCGTCGACATTGCGCCGGCCCGTCAGCTGCGCGCGAACGGAGGGATCTACCGCGCCGTGATCAAGGATCCTCGCAGTCCGATCGCCTACGGGTACGCGGATACGGTCGCTGTCTACTTCAACCAGTCGCCGTTGCTCCAGGTGGATACGAGCACGGAGGTCCCGGAGGACCAGGATGCAGCGCTGACCGCAGAACAGGCGCGGGCGAGACCGCGCGTCGTGTTGAGCTTCCATCAGAAGAAGGATTCGCTGCGGCTCTCGGGGCTGCTCGTGGGCGGCGAGGAGCTGGCTGGCCGCCCGGCGGTGCTCGATGCGCCCGTGGGGCAGGGGCACGTCGTGTTGTTTGCAATCCGTCCGTTCTGGCGTTGGGAGACGCAAGGCAGCTTCGCCTTTGTGTTCAACACGATTCTGAATTGGAATGACTTAGGAGTCGCCTGGCCGGCCGCGCCGAAGCCAACGGGTCGCCTAGTGGCGGCGCCACAAGAAGGACCGTAGATTTCATCAACCAAATGGTTGACGAAATCGCCTAGTGACTCCTAAACTAAGCAATGACAGGGCATTACGCATTGTAGTCGCCGCGCGCGAGGAGTTTGCGCGGCGCGGCTTTGCGGGTGCTCGGGTCGAGCAGATCGCTCGACGCGCTGGAGTCAACAAGCAACTGTTGTTCTACTACTACCATTCAAAGCGCGGCCTTTTCCAAGTGGTGCTCGCCGAAGCGGCTGGCGAGCTCGAAGCCGCGCTATCGAACGTCGCGCTTCCCAGCGGCGTACCCCTCGACCGGCTGCGGCTAACGCTCCAGGCTCAATTCGAATTCCTGGCTCTCCACCCGCAACTCGTGGCCTTGCTTGCCCAAGCCACACATCTCGGTGGTTCCGCTCGTGGGATGGATCTCGCGCCATTCGCGCCGGCGATCAAACGCCTGGTGGTGTTGCTTGCTGAGGGGCAGGGGCTCGGCCAAGTGCGGGACGACGTCGACCCGCACCTCGCCGCAGCCCAAGCCCTGATCCTGATGGTCGGCTATCTCAGCATGGAAGCCGTCGTCGCGGCCAGCGCTCGTCCGCTCGGCGGCGATGAGCCGGCCCTGCGCGAGCGCTGGCGCGAAGCGGCCGTCGACTTAGTTGTGGCCGGAGTGAGCGCGCGCTAGCGCTCCCCCCACTCCCCCCACTCCCCCCACTGGGGCTTCGGTTTCGAAGATCAGGTGTCCCGATTCGAAGCGCGCGCCTCGCAAGGCCAGACTCAGCACCTCGCCGAGGTCCTCGACGAGATGCACCTCGAGCGTTTTGCGCACCTCATCCGGAAGATCCTCGAGATCCCGCTCGTTCTCCTTAGGCAAAATCACCGATGAGAGTCCCGCGCGCACGGCTCCGAGGACCTTCTCCTTCACGCCGCCGATCGGCAGCACCCTGCCTCGCAGGGTGACTTCGCCCGTCATGGCGATGTCGTGCCGCGCCGGCCGCCGTGACAAGGCGGACACGAGTGCGGTCGCCATCGTCACACCAGCGGATGGCCCGTCCTTTGGAATAGCCCCGGCCGGCACGTGAACGTGAATATCGGTATCCACGAACGCACCCTCTGGAATACCGAGCAAGTCTGCGTGCGATTTGGCGTACGTCAGCGCGGCTCGCGCTGATTCCTTCATCACGTCGCCGAGCTGACCGGTGAGGACAAGCTCACCTTTGCCACGCATCACGCTCGCTTCGACGAACATGATGTCGCCCCCGGCCGGCGTGTAATACATCCCGGTCGCGACGCCCACCTCATCCTCACCGGCCATCCGCTCCGGATGCACTTTGGGACGCCCGATCAAATCTGGGACGTCCTCCGGGCGCACGGTCACACGCTCCGCGGCGCCGTCGGCGATCTTGCGAGCGATCTTGCGGCCCAGCTTGCCGATCTCGCGCTCCAGTTGGCGCACGCCCGCTTCGCGTGTGTAGCTGGTGATCATCTCGCTGAGCGCGCCGTCCGTCAGCGTCAGCTGATCAGGAAGCAAGCCGTTTTCGCGGAGCTGCCGCGGAACGAGATAGCGCTTGGCAATTTCGAGCTTTTCTCGTTCCGTGTATCCCGCGAAGTTGACGGTCTCCAGACGATCGAGCAGCGGCGCCGGAATGCTCTGCAGGAAGTTCGCGGTCGCGATGAACAAGACCTCCGAGAGATCGAACGGCACGCCGAGGTAATGATCCGTGAACGTGTCGTTCTGAGCCGGGTCGAGTACTTCGAGAAGGGCCGCCGCCGGATCACCCTGGAACGAGATGCCGAGCTTATCCACCTCGTCGAGCAGGAAGATCGGGTTCTTGGCGCCCGCCTGTTTCATGCCCTGAATGATCCGACCCGGCATGGCACCGACGTAGGTGCGCCGGTGGCCGCGGATATCGGCTTCGTCGCGCGCGCCGCCGAGTGAAATCCGGACGTACGGCCGGCCCATCGCCCGCGCGATGGATTTTGCGATCGACGTCTTGCCGACTCCGGGCGGTCCGACAAACAGCAACGTCGGCGCGCGCGCCGCGCGATCGTCTTCATTCCCCGGCGCTTCCGTCTTCGGCTGGCGCTGGCGCAGCTGACGGACCGCCAGAAACTCGAGCACCTGGTCCTTGACGTCCTGCAGGCCGTAGTGATCCTCTTCGAGAATCTCCGCCGCCCGTTTCAAATCGAGCGACTCATCGGCGCGCTTGTTCCAGGGTAGCTCGGCGACGGTCTCGAGGTAGGTCCGAATGACCTGCGCTTCCATGGATTCGCGACCGGCGCGCTCCAGGCGCGTGAGCTCACGGTCAACTTCCTTGCGGGCTGCCTCTGGAAGATCCAGTGCCTCGAGGCGCTTGCGGAGATCATCCGCTTCGGCCGCCTCCTCTTCCTCGCCGAGCTCTTTGCGGATCGCCTTCATCTGCTCGCGAAGCAGCATCTCCCGCTGGCGCTCGCCCAGCTCTTCCTGCACCTGAGACTTGATGTCCTCCTGGGCGTCCAGCACGGCGATCTGCCGCTGCACGTGCACGAGCACTCGACGCAGGCGGTCTTCTACGGCCAGCGTCTCGAGCAGCTGCTGGCGCTCCGTCGACTGGATATCGAGATGACCGGCGACGAGGTCAGCGAGCGCACCAGGATCGCTCACGCCCTGAAGGACCTGCTGCACGACCTCCGTCGGCAGGCCGGACTTCTGGCCCAGTTCCCCCGCACGCTCGCGGACTTCGCGATGCAGGGCGACGAACGCGGCGTCCTTCTCGTTGAGGGGAGGAAGGTCTGACGTTTCCCGAACAGTCGCCTCGAGATAGCCGTTCGTCTCCGTGTAGTGAACGGCAGTCCCACGAGCCTCGCCGTGCACGACAAGCTGCACGCCGCCGAGGTTCCGCTGCACCTGGCTGATGCGCGCGATGGTCCCGGTCGTATACAGCACGCCGGGCGAGACTTGATCGACATTTTCCTTCTGAGCGACCGCGAAGACCTTGCGATCGGGTTGCTTGAGGGCTGCTTCTATAGCGCGCAGCGTCGCGGGACGGCCCGCACCAATGGGCGTGGCTACGCCGGGAAACAACACGGCATCACGCAGCGGCAGTACGGGGAGAGTCATCCGGTCAGCCATGGATTCTCCATTCTAGGGATTAACGACGATATTCCGGGGCGCAGAATGCACCGAGCATGCCACGAGAAAACGCCGCTGCAGGCAGACGCGTTCCGAAATACGCCGCCAAAGCGGCGCGGGCACTGTATCAGGCTGCCAACTCGACGCGGCAAGCGCGCTAAAAGCAAATTATTGAATTGGTTGCAACGTCGCCCAGTTGCGGCTAAATCTTATCCGCGGATGGATCGCGAATCGGCATGAACGATCCGCTGGCGCAGCGGCTGAGTCAGGCCCTTGGTTCCTCTTTCACGCTTGAAGGAGAGATCGGGCGCGGCGGCATGGGCGTCGTGTATCGCGCCCGGGACGAGCGGCTGAAACGTGGCGTGGCGGTGAAGGTTCTGCCGCCGGAGCTCGCCTTTCGCGAGGAAATCCGTATCCGATTCCTTCGCGAAGCCGAGACCGCTGCCCGGCTTTCCCATCCCCACATCGTTCCAATCCACTCCGTCGGCGAAGGTCCCGACGGGCTCGTCTACTTCGTCATGGCGTATGTGGACGGTGAGTCGCTCGCGGCGCGTCTCAAACGCCGCGAGCGACTGCCGCCTGAGGAAGCCCGCCGCATCATGATGGAAACGGCGGACGCGCTCGGCGCCGGACATGCCTTGGGCATCATCCACCGCGACGTCAAACCCGACAACATCCTGCTCGAGGGCAGCCGCGGCCGCACGGTCCTGACGGACTTCGGCATCGCGAAGGCGCTGACATCGACGACGGGTCCGGGCACGTTGACGGCCACCGGCGTCGCGATCGGCACACCCCATTACATGAGTCCTGAGCAAGCCGCCGGCGATCGCGACATCGACGGTCGCTCGGACATATACAGTCTCGGCGTGGTCGGCTATCAGATGCTCGCCGGCGAGCTGCCCTTCTTGGCACCGACGGCGGCGGGATTGCTGCTCAAGCAAATCACCGAGCCGGCGCCGAATCTCCAAGACAAGTCACCCACCTGTCCCGATGATCTCGCGGCGTGTGTCATGCGATCGCTCGAGAAGGAGCCCGAGGCGCGTTGGCCGACCGCGGATGCCCTGCGGCGCGCGCTCGAATCGCGAACCGCGCCGGCCTATCGGCCGCGGCGGACGAGCGTTGCGGGCGCAGGAGCCGGAGGAGCGGCCCTGGGGGGCGGGGGGGGGGCGGGTCTGTCGCGGGTCCGCGACGAATCCCGGTTTGGCGGACCTCCCGCGAGGGCATCCGGCGGCGGCCGCCCACAGCGGGGGCGCGCGACTCGCACGACGCCGAAGGTCAAGGACGCTCAGAGCCTGCTCACCGCGAGTGGCGAACCGAAGATGGTCGCGAAGTTTCGCGACGGATTCGTCTCGTGGGCGTCCGTCTGCGGCGGACTGACGTTGATCGACCTGATCCAGGGTGGCGGACTCGGCTGGTCACTGTTCGTGACGGTGCCCTGGGCGGCGTTCGGGTTGCTGCCGCAGTACATGAAGCTGTGGCAGTCAGGGTATTCATGGCGCGATGTGATCAACCGGCCGGCGGCGGCCGATGCGCATGAAGCGCTCCTCGGCACCGGGGTGCGCCGCAACCTGCCGCCGCCGAAGGCCGACGAATTCGGCAGGCACGTCGGCACGGTGCAGCTCGCGCGCAACGATCGCGAAGCGATTCTCAAGATCATGGAACGCGTGCCGACCTCGGAACGCAAGCTCTTGCCCGACGTGGTTGCGACGGTCGACGGGCTCCTCAAGCGCGCCGAAGACCTCGCGCGCATGCTGCACGGCATGAGTGCCGACGTCGACGACGGCGCACTCGCCCGCATCGAGATCCGGATCGAGACCGTGAAGCATCATGAGGAAGGCACCGAACGGGAGCGGCAGTTGAGTTTGCTCGATCGGCAGCGCCAGGCGCTGAGCGACCTGCTCACGCGCCGCAAGCGCGTCGAAGAGCAGATTGACTCATGTGTGCTCGCGATGCAGAACGTGCGGTTTGACTTGCTGCGACTGCGCTCGGCCGGGGTCGCGGCGGTGTTGAGCGACCTCACCAATGCGACCCAGCAGGCGCGCGCGCTATCCCGCGACGTGGATCACGCCATCGCGGCGGCGGGCGAGATCCGCGATGTGCTCAGTGCCTCGCCTTCTCCAGCGTCCTCCGTACAGCGCCAGAACCCCCCGGATGGAGGGGGGGGATCCCGGTCGACTCCACGGTAGCACGTTGTCCGGCCCAGCACTCACGCACTAACGCCGGGCCGTCGTCCCGCCGGATCGCGAAGTCCATCAACTCGACGAAGGTTGCCGCCGCCTCCTCGCACTGACCGGCACGCAGCGCGGCCGCCGCCGCAAACTCCCGATAACGCGCCGACCCAGGGCGCCGCAGCACGGCGTAGCGGAGCACGCTGTCCGCGAGGTCCGGCGGTGCCTCCAGTGCGACGCGGCTCATCGCCTGCGTGAGAAATTCTCCGGGGAAAGGGTGGCGAAACGTCCCCTGCGCGGCGGCCAGCGAGCCACGGGCCTGGAATGCCGCCTCCCGCCACCGGGAATTCCGTGCCGCGAGCAACGACAGAGCGGCGCGGACCTGTCCGGTATCTGCGCCGGCAGCGAGTGCCTCCCGCAGGGCGAGACCGGCGAGCGGTTTGTTCTGCGCGGCGGCAAGCAGCGAGCGGGTCATCAACGCGTCCGCCCGCGTGGGAGGACCGCGTGCGATCACGGCGTCGAGCAGCGAGTCAGCTGTGATTGTGTCGCCCATCGCGAGGTAGATCGCAGCCTCGCGCACTGGCCACACCTCGGCACCGGGTTGTGCCCGCTGCGCCGCATCCAGGTACGGAAGCACGCCGGCATCGCTGCGCCGCGCCGCCAGCACGCTGATCCGCGCGAACGGCGCCAGCCCCTCATCGCCCCGGCCGATTTGGACAAGCGAATCGAACATGGCGTAGACGTCGCTCGTGGGATCGAGAAACCGCCGTGCCGCTACGAACTCGAGCCGGGGCCGATCGTCGGTGTGCGCGAACTCCGCGCGGGCGACGAGCCGCGTCACTCCGGAATCGCCGAGCAGCATCCGGCCGAAATACGCTTCGGGCGAGTCGATGCTCAGCCACTCCGTCGCGACTCCCTGCAGCGGGCCGCCGCGACCGATCGACCGCGCGAGCCACGTCCGGTCGTAGTTCAGCGGACGCGACGATCCGAGCACCAACAGATCAGCTGTGCCACCGAACCACACATTGACGTGCGGAAAGACTCGTCGAAGGCTGCGGACGATGCCCGCGACCACGGGTAGCGGGAGCTGATACAGCTGGATCCACTGACAGAACACGCCGTCATCCGACAGCCTGCTCTTGGCGATGCGGAAAAACTCCGGCGTATAGAGCGTGGCGATGCCGGCGATCCACGGATTCGAGGGTTCGGACACGACATCCCCGGCGCCGCGGCGAGGACGCTGGCGGTTACACCGGTTCCGTAACCAATGACGAGGGAGGATGTCGCTTGAGGGCGCGACACCAGCGGCGCGAGGCCGAGCATGACTTGCGTATCCATATCGCCGCGATCGGACGCATCCACCTTGCCGTTCACGCGCAGCGATCTCCCGGCTTCTCCTTCCCACACACTCACGGTGGCGTTCGGCCCCTCCCGAAAACGCAGCTGGCGTACGCCGCGATGCTCCAGGAACAGCCGGCGCGCGGTCTTGTCCATGCGTTGGCGCGCGTAAATCGTAGGCCCGAGGTCGATGAGCCGTGTACTCCAACCCGGACCTGCGGCCGCTACGACGACCGCAACGGTCCCCAGAATCGCCGCGCCCAGCACCCGCACACGCAGCCGCCGATGCTCAGAGGAGCCCTCCGCAACGCCGCGCGCCGCGAGTAGCGCCAGCGCGAGTGCCGCGATGCCGTTTATCACCAAGCCCACCCGCAACGTCGCCTGAGTACCGATGGCGACGACGAGTACGAATCCGGTCAGTACCGCACCCAGGATGCTGCCGATCGTGTTGAGCGCATAGGCGGCGCCGACGTCCGCTCCTCGCGCCTCACGATCGCGCGCGGTGAGGTCCGTCAGCAGCGGGAACGTCATGCCCATGCCGATTGCCGGAATCAGGACGACGGCGCCGATCGCGACAGCCATGAGAACAAGTCGCGAGGCGGCGGTCAGACCTGAGATCTGAAATACCGCGATGATATAGGCTGGCAAGAAGCCGAAAAACAGAAACAGCGCCGCCGCACCAAGGCCGGTCACCCCCTGCGCGAGCGCCGCCGCGGCGGCCGTGTCGGCGCGCGGTACGCTCCGCCGCGCGACGACCATGCTGCCGAGCCCGATGCCGAGCAGGAATACCAACAGAATCAGTGTGAACGCATAGGTGGATCCGCCGACGATCATGACGAGGACGCGAGTCCAGGCGATTTCGTCGAGCAGCGCGGCAAAGGCTGTGATGCCGAGGAGCACGAGAGCGAGTGTCCGGAGAGGATTGCGCGGCGGGGTTTCGTGTTCCCCGGGCTGCCGCCCGGGGTCAGACAAGCCTCGTTCTTGGCTGAGCCGAATGGCGGCAGCTCCGATCGCAAAGTTGAGCAAGGCAGTCACCCCAAGGGAGAACCGCACGCCGACAAACTCGATCAGGAAAAAGCCTGCGAGCGCCGTGCCCACCATGGCGCCGAGCGTGTTCAAGCCATAGAGCCGGCCGAGCGACGGCTTGAGCAGGCTCCGATCTTCGCCGGTGAACGCCCGGGTCAACACGGGGAGTGTTCCGCCCATGAGCGTCGTGGGAATGAGCAGCACCAGGGCGGCCAACCCGAATCGCAGCGCAACGCTGGCGCTGCCGCCGAGCGCGAGAGCGCCGGCGGTGCCGATATAAAGCCAGTGCGCGAGACCGAGCACCACTGGTGAAAGGATGCCGAACACGCCGATTGCGATTTCCAGCCTGCCGTACAGGACTGCGGGCCGGGCCGTGCGGTCGGCGATGCGGCCGAACAGCCAGGCGCCGAGGCCGAGGCCGCCCATGTAGGCGGCAACGACGGTGGTGACAGACTGGATGGTTGAGCCGAACGACTGGTAGAGAACGCGGACCCACAGCAGCTCATAGATCAGCCCGGTCGCGCCTGAAAGAAAGAAGAGACTGCTGTAGACGCGCGCCGGTTTAGAACGCATGCAGCTCGCGCATCGCCTGCGCGAGATCCTCCACCTGGGGCAGGATGAAATCTTCGAGGTTGGGGGCGTACCCAACGAACGTGTCCGTGGACGCGACGCGCCGGACCGGCGCATCGAGCCACGGGAAGCACTGGTCGGCGATGCGCGCCGCGAGCTCGGCGCCGTAGCCCCACGAGGTGGCGTCCTCGTAGGCGACGAGCACCTTGTTGGTCTTCTGGATAGACGCGGTGATCGCGTCCCAATCGACCGGAGAGAGCGAGCGCAAGTCGATCACCTCGACGCTGACACCTTCCTTTTCCTCCAGCTCTTTCGCGGCGACGAGTGACCGTTGGACCACCGCGCCGTAGGTCACCACGGTCAGCGCCGTCCCTGCTCGCACGGCTTTCGCCTTGCCGAACGGAATCATGAAGTTGGGCCCGGGATTCGGCGCTTTGTTGTACGTCTGGCGATAGAGGTGCTTGTGCTCGAGGAAGATGACGGGATCATCGCTGCGGATGGCGGTGCGCAGCAGGCCGTTCGCGTCGAGCGCCGTCGACGGACAAATGACCCGCAGCCCCGGCACGGACGTGAACACCACCGCGCCCGTCTGCGAGTGATAGACGGAGCCGCCCTTCAGATACCCGCCATAGGTCACGCGCACCACGACCGGCGCGCTGAACGCGTTGCTCGAGCGCCAGCGCAGCGTGGCCAGCTCGTTGCGCAGCTGGTGATACGCGGGCCAGATGTAGTCGAAGAATTGGATCTCGACCACCGGCTTGAGCCCGCGAGTCGCGAGACCGATCGCGCGTCCCACGATGTTCGCCTCGGCGAGCGGCGAGTTGTAGACGCGGTCGCTGCCGAATTGCCGCTGCAGGCCCCACGTCACCTTGAAGACGCCACCCTTGCCTTTGACTTCTTTGAGGTATTGCTCGCGGCTGACGTCCGCGACGTCCTCGCCGAACACGAGGATGCGCGGGTCGCGCGTCATCTCGTCTTTCATGCACGCGTTGAGGAGATCCACCATCGTGGTGGGCTCCCCCGTAAAGTGGGGATCTTCCTCGGTGTCGAATTGCTCCGAGGTCGGATCCACGTCCGGCGAGTACACCCACAGCAAGGCTGATTCGGGCTTGGGCTGCGGCGACACCAACGCCATGTCGGCGGCGATCTGAATTTCCTCGTCCACCTGTGCCTTGATCGCTTCGATCTCAGCGGCGGTCGCCACGCCCTCCTCGATCAGGCGACGGGGAAACGTCACGATCGGGTCGCGCTTTGCTTCCTCTTCACGCTCGCGGGGCGGCTTGTACAGAATCTCGTCGTCGGAAAGCGAGTGGGAGTAGGGGCGCGTCACATGCGCGTGAACGATCGCCGGTCCTTTGCGCTGCCGGCACCACTCCACGGCCCGGGTGATGGCTTCGTACGACAGCAGCGGATCGCTGCCGTCGACCTCTTCCAGCAGCAAATTCGGGAAGTTGGACACGAGCTTCGAGACCGAACCACCGGCAGTCTGGACTTCGACGGGGACCGAGATCGCGTACTTATTGTCTTCGATCAGGAACAGGACAGGAAGTCTGAGATTGCTGGCGCTATTGAGCGCTTCCCACCATTCCCCCTCGCTCGTCGTGCCGTCGCCCGCGGAGCAGTAGACGATCTCGTCACCTTGGATCGGTTTTTCTTTGATGTCATCGATTCGCTTGTAGCGGAGCCAGGCTTCGGCGCATCCGACCGCCTGGAGGAATTGCGTGCCCGTAGGGCTCGATTGGCTGACGATGTTGAGCTGCTTGTGTCCCCAATGCGACGGCATTTGGCGGCCGCCGGAGTTCGGGTCATCGGCAGCGCCTACCGCCGCCAGAAACATTTCGGTCGGTGTCATGCCGAGCGTCAGGCAGAGGGCGCGGTCGCGATAGTACGGATAGAACCAGTCATATGCGGGCCGAAGCGCTTTTCCCGCCGCGACCAGCACCGCCTCGTGTCCCGCGCCGGAGATCTGAAAGAAGATCTTGTTTTGCCGCTTGAGCTGGATCTCCTTGTCGTCGATGCGGCTGGGGGAGCGAGCAGTTGGGAGAGACGCGGGAACTGTTCCACAGCGACGCGAATGGCCGGATCGTTACGGACGAGGAACTCCTCGAGCGCATCCGGCCCCCAGCGTACGTCCGCGACTCGGGCGGCGAGGATACGTCCCAGACGATGATCGAGCGCGCTGTCGGTGGTAGCTGCGACGCCAAGCCGCGTACGGACGCGCGCGAGGAACGGCCCCACGAGCTTGCTGCCCCAGTCGCCACTGGCTGTGAGCCAGGCTGTGCGAGCGGCCGGCGTTGCCGGCAGCGTTTGCGCGACGCTGTCGGAGACAGCGTTATCGAATCCGGAATCGACCGCAGCGCTCCACCAAACCGGGAGAAAAGCCGTTACCGGCAGGACGACGTCGGGCATGATGCCCCCGCCCCCGCGCACGGCTCGCCCGCCATCAGTTTTGTAGACCGTCGTGGTGTCCTGTTCCGCACCCGACTTTCCGGCAAAGCTCAGGTACTGCTCGCGGCTGATCCCGTGATACCGTCGCTGGATCACTCGACCGCTCGGTGTGAGGACATAGCCGATGGTGAGCCACACGTTATCCCCGGAGGGCAAGAAGAATACCGTCTGAATGAGGGCCTTGCCGAAACTGCGACGTCCGACGAGGACCGCACGGTCATGGTCCTGCAGTGACGCCGCGAGCGCTTCCGCAGCACTCGCGCTTCGCTCGTCAACAAGTACGATGAGCGGGAGGTCACGGAAGTCGCCATCACGCTTCGTCACGAAGGTCGTATCCACAGTCCGCTTCCGCCCTTTGGTGCGGAATACGACGGCGTCTTTGGGCAGGAATTCGCTGGCCACATTCACGGCGGAAGTCACGACGCCGCCGGGGTTGCCACGCAGGTCGAGAATGACACGTCTCGCATGCATGTGAGCCAACCGCTTGAGTCCATCGTGGACCTCCGCAGCCGCGTTGGGCAGAAACTCTTCCAGCCTCAGAAACCCCGTCGAAGAATCCACCATGCGCACGATCGAGACGGAATGCAGCTCGAAGGGGCGGCGCTTCAGAGTGACACTGAAAGTGTCCGGCTCGAAACGCGGCCCGCGTTCCAACCCCAGTCGTACCTTGGAACCGTTTTCCCCCGCGAGCCGCAGCGCAATGGTCTGCACGTCCAGGCCGGCGATGGATGTGTCGTTGAGCGTGACCAGACGGTCACCAGCCAGCAGCCCGGCCTTCTCTGCCGAGCTGCGACGAAAGACCGACAGCACTGTCGGGGCGCCGTCCACCTCTTCGAGACTGACGCCCACGGTGAACAACTCACCGTGTTCTAGCGCCAGCCGCTTCTCAGCCTCGACGCGGGACACGTAATAGCTGTGCGGATCGAGGGCGTGTAGTACCCCACGAATGGCGGCGGCCGTGAGCTCGGTGTAAGTGACGGAGTCGACGTAATTGAGGCGGATGTGGTTCAGAACGGCGGAGAAATTCTGCAACTCTTCATAGGCCGAGCGCTGTTGGCCGTTGGCACCTGCCGTCGGCGCCAGGACCAGAACTAGGGCGCTGACGATGCCAAATCGCGAGACCATCACTTTGTCTGACCGGCTGTCAGAGTTGTTAGTCGTTGTTTCGCATCACGGACTTGCGCTTCGTAGCGGCTCGGGGCCAACGCGACGTAGGTGGTGAGCGCATCGCGGGCCCCCGCAGCGTTCCCGAACCCCATGCGTGCAACACCGAGAAGATAGAACACTCTTGCATCCCTGGGATACTGCGCTCCATATCGCTCGAGTACGGGCTCAGCCTGGGCGTAGCGACCTGCCGTCACCAGGGTCGAGCCGAGATTGAGCGTCAAGCTCGTCGCGTCTGGGTTGGCGTTCAGCGCGCGGACGCGTTCCTCAACGGCTTCCGCCCAGCGTTCCTGCGCCTCGTAGATCTCGGCGAGGTGAGTGTGCGCGGCATCCAACCCTAGGTTCCCCTGGGCGACCTCCTGATAACGTCTTACCGCTTCATCCCAGCGACGCGCCTGTTGGTAGACATACGCCAACACGTACCGCAGCTCCTCGCCGGCAAACGGATTCCAAAGACGTTCCGACGCTGAGTCTTGCATTCGCACGGCGAGCAACCACTGGAAGTACCGGATTGCGCTATCGTAGTCGCCGACCTGCAGCGCACACCGGGCGCGAAACCACAACGCAACCGGAGGAACCGCGGTTGAGTCCCGGGGGTGCGTCGTCCGATCGATGACTGCCTGAAATCCGGTGATGGCGTCTTGCCATTCCTGCCGATCGTAATGGTACAGCGCCAGCCCAAGCGTGCCCCGCCACGCGACCGGCAGTGCCTCGCGATTGGGAGGGCCGACCTCCAGCAGTGGATCGATGAGAAACGCGCGGCGCCGAAGCCTGGCGTTTTCGTCGGCCAGAGGATCCACACGCACGAAGAAGATGCGGCGCTGCCGCGCAACGACGGCGATCCGTCCGGACGTCTGCGCCTCGTTGTTACGCGACAACAGGAGCAATGCCGGTGCGTACTGCGGATCAATGCTGAGCGCCAGGAGAAGAGGCTGTTCCGCCTCCCGGTAGTGCCCCGCCTTGAAGAGTGCACTGGCGAGGTTGAAATGAGCGACCGGGTCGTTGGAGTCCGCCCGGGTCTGCGCCTGCAGCTGCTCCAGCTGCAGGCCGGACGCTTCCCGAGCGGCACTCGCGAACGCGAGCAGGCAGAGACATAGCATGTTCACTGGAGTGCGACGAGCCTTTGTTTCGCGTCTGTGATCTGCACGGCGTACCGCGATGGCGCGAGCGACACAAATCGCAGAAACGCGGAGCGTGCTTCCGTGCGCTTTCCTTCTTGCTGCAGGGTGAGCCCGAGATGAAACGGGACGCGAGAGTCCCGCGGGTTCGCCTCCATGGCGTGTGTCAGCGTTGATTCGGACTCGGCGAGCCGCCCTGCTTCCCGAAAGATGACACCCAGATCCAGGTAGAGACTGGGGTCGTCGGGGTTCGTTCCCAGCGCGTCCTGAAAGTGTTGGATCGCGTCGGGCCACATTTTTCGCTCTTCGTAGATCTTGCCCATCTGAACGTGGGCCATGAAGAGTCCCATGTCGTTGGCGAGTGCGTCTTTGTAGAGGCTGATGGCTTCATCAAAACGCCGGGAGCGGTACTCAAACATTGCCAATACATACCGAAAATCGTTCGTCATGAGTGGAATCCGGCTCACCGAGTCGCTGCGCTCCGCTCGGAGGCCGCGATCGAGAAGCAGCTGGAAATCCCGAATCGCGGTGTCGTACTGCCCGACATGGCCGGCCGCCAGACCACGGAACCACAACAGCCTACTCGGAATGGAATCAGGTGGACCTTTTTCCGTCCGCTCCGAGATCCAATCCGAGAAGATCGAGTACGCGAGGCCATAATCGCCGCGCACGAAGGCTGAGAACGGATCCAATGCGATGACGACTCGGCCGTTACGCTCGGTTCCCAGAAAACTTGGCTGAACCGAAATGACGGCGCCGAGAATCTGCAGGTCCACGAGGGGATTGATGAGAAACGCGCGGCGCCGGAGTCGGTCCGCTTCGACGAGTGAATCGCGCCATTCGGGCGGCACTTGTCTCTTCGCTTCTTCCTCCATGAGCTGGTGACGGCGCGCATAGGGGAGATAGCCCAGCGCCAGATACGCAGCCGCAAACCGCGGCTCAATGCTGACGGCACTGAGCAGCGATCGCTTCGCGTCGTCGAAGCGCTCCCGACTCCAGTACGCGATCGCGAGCCGATAACGGAGCTGAGCGTCGTTGGAATCATGCTGTACCGCGGACTCGAGTTGCGGGATGTCCTCCGACGGCTTGAGGCCCTGCGCGAATGCGGGAAGGCTCAGTAAAGCGGCAAGAAGGCAGATTGACGGGACTCTGCAAACCATCGGCCGGCCTCCGAGGAGGTATGGCGAGGAATATATTCCCTTAACAGGCACGCTTGTTCCTTCTAAGGGGCCGCCATGGACAACGCCGCCAAGAAGACCGTACTCCGCCACTTTCCTTATGGGCTCTACGTCGTCACCGTCGCGCATGACGGCGAAGACCATGGGATGACTGCCAACTGGTTGACGCAGGCTGCCTTCGATCCGCCCATGGTCGTGGTGGCGATCGAGAATACCTCGAGAACGATCGGAATGGTCCGTGATTCGCATTATTTTGCCGTGAACCTGCTACTGAAGGGCCAGCGCGATCTGGCCGGAAAGCTGGGACGCAGCTCCGATCAGGCACCGCAGAAGCTCAAGGGCATCAAGACCAAACCGGCGCCCGTGTCGGGAGTGCCGGTGCTGGTTGACTGCCTGGGATGGGTCGAATGCCGGGTGGTGGCGACGTTACCTGCGGGAGATCACACCCTCGTGCTGGGCGAGATCGTCGCCGCGGGCGTGGAGCACGACGGCGAAGCGCTCACGCTGGAGGAAGCAGGGTTCAAGTACTCCGGCTGATTACGGCTTCTGGTAGACGACGCGCCCGCCCGAAATCGTATAACGCACTCTCACTGCGCCGATCGAGTCGGGCGGTACCGTAAACAGATCTCGATCCAGCACCACGACGTCCGCATACCGATTCGGCGCGAGCGTCCCCCATTTCTGATCCATGAACAACGCCCACGCATTGCCGTACGTGTACGCGCGCAGCGCCTCGCCGACGGTAACTTTTTGTTCCGGCACCCAGCCACCCGGGTTCTTGCCGTCGAGCGTGCGGCGGGTGACAGCGGCGTACACGCCGAGAATCGGGTCCAGTGGCGCGACGGTCCAATCGGACCCGAAGGCCAGCGGCGCGTCGGTATCGAGCAGCGTGCGAAAGGCGTAGGTCGTCTTGATTCGCACCGGCCCGATGCGTTTCTCCACCCAACGCCCGTCGTCGATCGCGTGGTACGGTTGCATCGAAGCCACGACGCGCTGCGCGCCGAAGCGCGGAATATCCTGCGGGCGCAGGTGCTGCGCGTGTTCCACTCGAAGGCGCCGGTCGCGCGCGCCGTGCGCGCGCGCGACGGAGTCGTAGATCGCGAGAATAATCGCATTGGCCCGGTCACCGATCGCATGCACCGCGATCTGAAGGCCCGATGAATCGGCGGCGCCGACCCAGGATTGCATATCCGATTCCGGTTGTCGCATCAGGCCGCGATACCCGGCGGAGTCCGAGAACGGCTCGAAGAAAAAGGCGGTTCGGGAGCCGGCCGAACCGTCCATGTAGCCTTTGACGCCGCCGATGCGTACCCAGTCATCGCCGGCACCGTCGCGATGGACGCTGTCAGAAACGGTGCGCCAGTCTTCAATCGGCAAATACAGCGCGACCCGCAGCGTCATCCGGCCGGCGCGCTCCAATCGCTTATAGCTGGCGAGGTCCGCCCACGAGGCGGACATGTGGCCTGTTGCCGTGACCCCCAGCGACGCCGCGTGGGCGAGGGCGCGCGCCAGTGCAGAATCGCGTTGCTCGGCCGACGGCGCGGGAATGGCCCGCCCGATCAAGTCTTCCGCGTTGTCCTTGAAGATGCCGATCGGCTCGCCGCGAGCATCGCGCGGGACCTCACCGCCGACGGGCGCGGGCGTGTCCTTCGTGACCTTCGCGGCGCGCATCGCCACGGCGTTCGCGAGCGCCATGTGACCATCGAGCCGGTTCACAAAGACGGGATTGTTCGGCGTCACCGAATCAATCCATTGGTGCCTCGGCAATGGCGACCCCGGCCAGAGCGTGTGATCCCAGTCGCCGCCGAGAATCCACTCGCCGGGCTTCAAGGTCGCGGCGTAGGTCTTGATGCGCCGCACGAATTCCTGCGGCGTCGCAGCGTCGCGCAGATTGATCCATGCGAGCTGGAAGCCGCCGTCGATAAAGTGCGTGTGTCCATCGGCGAATCCTGGCATCACGAGCCCACCGTGTGCGTCCAAGACTTTAGTCTTCGAGCCGATATACCGCGCGATCCCGGCCGAATCGCTGACCGCGAGGATTTTCCCATCACCGATCGCGACCGCACCCGGTTGGCCTCTTCCTGTCGAGAGGCCGGTCCAGAGGAGGCCGTGCGTGACGACGATGTCAGCTTTGGGGCTGCAGGCAGAAACGAGCGCAAGGAAGACGAGGGGGCGTAGATTCATAAGGGCCAAAGATAGAGGTTCTCGAAATGAGTCTCAAAGGGAAGCGGTTACTCATCCTGGTTGCTGGACAATACGAGGATCTCGAACTCTGGTATCCGAAGATCCGTCTTGAAGAAGAAGGCGCCGCGACCACCGTCGCCGGCATGGGCGACCGCACCTATCAAGGAAAGCGCGGCTATCCGGTCACGGTTGACGCCAGTGTTGACGAGGTTGACGCCGCCGATTTCGACGCCCTCGTGATCCCCGGTGGCTTCGCTCCCGATCAACTCCGGCGCTCTGAGAAGGTCCTTCGTCTGACTCGTGAGATCTACCAAGCCGGCAAGCCCGTCGCCTTCATTTGTCATGCGGGATGGGTGCCGATCTCCGCCAAGATCCTCAGGGGCAAGCGGGCGACCAGTGTTCGCGCCATAAAAGACGACATGGAGAATGCCGGCGTGATTTGGGAGGACAGCGCGGTCGTCGTGGACGGCAATCTCATTTCGTCGCGCACGCCCGCGGACTTGCCGCAGTTCTGCAAAGCCCTGATCGCAGCCCTACGCCAGGGGCCGCAAGACTAGACCACTCGGCACCTTCGGTACGAAGTATGTGGATTTGGGGGGCATCACGTCCCCCGCGTCCGCCACCGCGAATACCTGCTCGACGCGCGTGGGATTCAGAAGCACGGCGGCCGCCGCGCCGCCATGCTGAACCATGGCGAGCGCCTCCTTTGCGTCCGCGACGTAGCGAGCGATCGGCGTGGACGTTCCCGCGCCCAGCAGCTCTTTCACGACCAGCGACTCGATGCGCGCGACGTCGAGGTCGCGGACCGCGGTGCTCTGCGCGAGGCTCGGTAGACGGTCGAGCAAGGCACCGGACCGTAACAGCAAGGCCAGAACGCGCGAGCGGTCCGCAACGAGGCACGCCGTGCGGTCGCGCCCCACCGATGCGAGATGCTTCACCGGATCGACACCGGCCGGCAGCTGTTGGACGTCGAACCATTCGCGCCAGCGCGGCAACAGCCGCTCCAGCTCGCGCCCGGCACCGAAAATCACGCGATGGGTCGGCAGCACCGCGAGCCCAACGTCCTGGGCCGAGACGATCAAGGCGAGCACGCGATCGGCCGCGGGATTCTCCTGCGCGTACGCGCTCGCCGTCTCGTAGCGATGATGCCCATCGGCGATGTAAAGCGGGGACAGGGGAAGGGGGAAGGGGGAAGGGTCGTGAACGATCCAGAGTCGGATGCGCACGCCGTTCAGCTCGGCACGCGCATCCGGATCCGCTTGCGTGACAGCCGCTACGGCGTTCGCCAACACACGGTCCCGATCGGGTGCGAGCAGAAAAATCGATTCGATGTTCGTGGCTGTCGCGCGTAACAGCGCCAGCCGGTCGGCCTTGGGGCCCGCGTGCGTCTTCTCATGCGGGCGGATGCGGCGCGGCTCGTAGCCCTCCGCCTTGACGGCTGCGAACACACCGCACCGCGTTCGCCGGTCGCCGGTCGGTAGCGTGAAATCCTGCGCGAGCACATACAGCGCCGGCGCCGGATCGCGCATCAGCACGCCGCGTTTGCGCCACGCGGCCAGCAGCTCCGCCGCCACCGCGTAACGCGCGTCGGGCGAACGCCCCTCCGGCGCTTCCGGCAGCATGACGTGCACGATATTGTGTTCGTCGAGCGCAGCGAGCTGCGTCCGCTCCCCAGTGTCGATGACGTCGTACGGAGGCGCAATCACGCGACTCAGTCGCTCCACGTCCGCAAATCGCTCGCCTTGAAAAGGCGCTACCAAGTCAGAGGAGCTCATGAGTTTCCGCGACGCGCAGCAGGCAGTGGACCGATGGATCGGGCAATTCGAAGAGGGCTACTTTCCGCCGCTCGCGAACGTCGCGCGCCTGACCGAAGAAGTCGGCGAGCTGGCGCGGGAGATCAATCACCGCTTCGGCCCCAAGCCAAAGAAGCCGAGCGAGCCCGACGGGTCGATCGCCATGGAGCTCGCGGACATTCTGTTCGTCGTCATTTGCCTTGCGAACTCGCAGGCGATCGATCTCGACGACGCCTTCGCGCAGATGATGGTCAAGGTCACCTCCCGCGACGCCGGCCGCTGGACCAGGAAGGCTCGCTGACCTCTTCGTAGATCCTCTCGTACGAGAGCAGGCGATCGGGATCGATCGCTCCCACCGGTGCGCCGCGCACCGCACATCCGGGCTCCGCAAGGTGGCGGCAGTTATCGAACCGGCACTGATCGAGATAGGGACGGAATTCGGGAAAGCAGGCGCCGAGCTCGTTGGGATCGATGCCCCAGGCGCCGACTTCGCGGAGGCCGGGCGTATCGACGACGTAGCCGACACCGGCGATGGGGACGAGCTCGGCGGCCGTCGTGGTGTGCTTGCCGGTGCGCCATTTCTCACTGATAGCGCCCACGCGCAGCTTGAGCCCCGGCTCGAGCGCGTTCAGCAGGCTCGATTTCCCCGCGCCCGACGCGCCCGTGAAGACAGAATGACGGCCGCGCAACAAGTCACGCAGCGCCGCGAGCCCTTCGTTGGCCTTCACGGAAGTCGGGAGTACCTGGTAATTCGCGGTCCGATATCTCTGCGCAACCGTCGCCGAGACGGACGGATCGAGCTCCGTCTTGTTCACGACGATTGCCGACGGCAGACCGTTGGCCTCGGCAATTACCAGGAAGCGATCCATCATGCGCGGGTTGGGCTCGGGGTCGCGCGCGGACGCGACGACGACGACCTGATCGACGTTGGCGGCGATGGGTTGTGCGCGACGCGGACCCGCGCCGCTACTTCCCTGCGCCGCGCGACGCGCGAGCACCGACCGCCGCGGCCGGATCTCGGCGATCGTGGTTCCCTCCAACACGACGACGTCGCCTGGGACGACGCGGCCCGTATCCTGATGTTTGAGTTTGCCTCGCAGCGTAGCGGTGATTTCGCCGGCGTCGGTGTGCACGCGGTAGCCGCCGCCCGTGCGCGCGAGCACGACCCCGGTCGTTGGCGTCATTGCGGCTGCCGGGCGACGCAACGGTCGAGATGGGCCTTGACCTGTTCGAGCGTCAACGCGAGCAGCGGGGCCAGCGCCTCGTCCGGGCTGTTTCCGTAAGCCAGATAGTCCGTCTCCAGGTGACCGACCGGCCGGTCTACTCCACCGTCGCCCCAACAGACGAACAACAGTGCCGCGCCGAAACGTCCCGCTTCAGCGGTGTCGTCGGCGAACGTGGCGACAGAATATGCTCGGCCATCCGCGGCGCCGAACGCGGGCGGCCGTCCGTGCACTTGCTGGTAGCCACCGAGCGTCGTGTCGTCCATCAGCGGCGATGCACCGATTCTTTGAGCACGTTCGCGACGATGAACGCGACATTGGCCGGCCGTTCGGCGAGCCGGCGCATCAAGTACGGATACCAATGCGTGCCGAACGGCACGTACACTCGCATGTTGCAGCCCTCGCGCCGCAACTTGTTTTGGAGGTCGCGACGCACGCCGTACAACATCTGGAATTCGAATCGTTTGGCAGGAATGACGTTGCTCTTGGTGAATTGCTTGGCGTGGGCGATGATCTTTTCGTCGTGGGTCGCGATCCCCGGGTAATTCCCGCGCTCGAGCAATCGTTCCATACAGGTGATGAAGTTGGCGTCTACGTCTTTCTTGTCGGGGAAGGCGACGCTCTCGGGCTCCTGGTAGGCGCCTTTGCACAGACGCACGCGCGCTCCCAAAGCGATCATCGCGTCAACATCACTCGCTGTCCGTCGCAAGTAGGACTGCAGGACGACTCCAACTGTATTGCCGAACTCCGGATAGAACACGTCGGTGAAGAGCTGCAACGTCTTTCCCGTATAACTCGACTGCTCCATATCGATGCGGACAAACGAGCCGTACTGCTTCGCCCGTCCGATAATGGCGCGCATGTTGTCGATGCAAAGAGCCTCGTCGACGTCGAGCCCCATCTGGGTGAGCTTGACCGAAACGTTGGCGTTGGCCTTCGCGTCGCGGATGCGGTCGAGCAGGTCGAGATAGGTCGCGCACGCCCGTCGCGCTTCCTCGGCATGCAGCACCGATTCCCCGAGCAGGTCGAGCGACGCGGAGAGGTTGCCGTGATTCAGCTCAGCGAGCGTGTTGATCGCTTCCGCGGCGGTCTCACCGGCGACGAACCGCGATGCCAGTTTGCGGGCTAGACGGTTTTTCCGCACGAAGCCGAAAATGCGCGGCTGTTCGCTCAACCACAGAAAGACAGCTCGCAGCATCAGGAATAGAACTTGGTGCCGCGGCGGGCATGCTCCTGAAGGACCTCGCTGGGTGCGAACCGAACACCATGGCGCTCGGCCAGGCGCTCGAGATCACTGACCACGCGCTCGGCACCCAAGTCGTCCGCGTAGCGCAGCGGTCCCCCGCGAAACGGCGGAAAGCCGAACCCGAAGATCGCGCCGATATCACCGTCGCGCGGACTTCTCACGACGCCCTCGCCGAGTGCGCGCGCGGCTTCATTGACCAGGCCGAGCACCAAACGCTGGAGGATCTCCGCCGGTCTGGGCCCGCCGTTCGGATGAATGCCGAGCAGGCCGTAGACGCTCTCGTCCACACCGCGCTTCTTGCCGCCTTTATAGATGTAGAAACCGCGGCCCGACTTGCGGCCCAACCGGCCTTCCTTCACGAGGGCGGCAATCCCGGGGCCAGGGGCCGGAACTATCCGATCGCCGTACGCCGACTGCATGACTCCGGCGACTTTGACCGCGACGTCGAGTCCGACCTCATCCAGCAGCGTAACCGGGCCGACGGGAAATCCGAACCGCACGGCCATCGCGTCGATGTCTTCGATCGACGCACCCTCGGCGAGCAGATGCCCGACTTCGTTGCCGTAGGGCGCGAGAATGCGGTTTACCCAGAAGCCAGGACTGTCCTGCACAACGATCACCGTCTTGCCGATGCGCCGCCCGAAGGAAACCGCCGTGCTCACAGTCTGCGGCGACGTGCGCGCGCCCGGAATGACCTCGAGCAACGGCATCTTCGCGACCGGCGAAAAGAAATGCATCCCGATCACCCGCTCCGGCGCGCGCGCCGCCTCCGCGATGCGCGTGATCGGAATCGTAGACGTGTTCGACGCAAACACGCCGGCGGACGGAAGCACCGCTTCGGCCTCTCGCAGCACTTGTTGCTTGACGCCCAGCTCTTCGAAGACGGCCTCGATCGCCAGCTCGGCCCTGCCAAATCCGGCGTAACTGTCACCGCCGGACAGCAGCGCGATGAGCCGCGCGTACTCGTACTTCGTGATGCGGCGCCGTTTCAGCCGGTCGTCGAGGATCGCGCGCGCGGCGAGAATTCCCTGTGCGACTCGGCCCAAGTCGGCGTCCTTCATGCGGACGTCCACTTCCGCCTGCGCGACGGCGGTGCCCGCGATCCCGGAGCCCATGAACCCCGAACCGATGATGCCGAGGCGATGAACTCGGACCGGGGGTGGCGCATTGGGAATGCCGGGGTCTTTCTTGAGCTCATTCGTCGCGAAGAAGATCTGAACCAGTTTGCGCGAGACATCGGTGACGGCGAGCTGACCGAAGAGCTGCGCTTCTCGCTTCAACCCCTCGGCGATTCCGTGGCGCATGCCGTACTCGACCGCCTCGAGCGCAGCGAGTGGGGCCGGATAATGCCCGCCGGTTCTCTCCAGCACCTGTTTCCGAGCGGTGCGATAGACCAGAAGTCGCCCCAGCGGATTGCCATCGAGCAGGAAGCCCATGATGCCACCGCGACGCTTGCGCTTCGGTCTCCAGCCCCCGGCCATCCGCCGTGCGGCACCGACCGTTATCTCAGCGAGAATTGCAGGAGGCACCAGCTCGTCGACCATTCCCAAACGGAATGCCTTCGCCGCCCGTTCCGATTTGCCCGCCAGAATCATATCGAGCGCGGCGCGCACACCGACGAGCCGGGGCAGGCGCTGGCAGCCGCCGGCCGCCGGCAGGATGCCCAGCTGCACTTCGGGCAAACCGATTTGCGTCTTGGGGTGATCGGTGGCGACGCGGTAGTGGCAGGCGAGCGCGAACTCGAATCCGCCGCCGAGGCACGCGCCGTGGATGCCGACGGCGATGGGTTTCGGGAATCGGGCGACGCGATCGAGCATCTCCTGGCCGTCGGCCGACAACCGCTCCGCTTCCGCCGCGGAACTGAGCGTCACGAATTCTTCGATGTCCGCGCCGGCGATGAAGTTGTCGGCCTTACCGGAGAAGAAGGCGACGGCGCGCACGCGCGCATCGTCGGCTAATGCGGCGAAGCAGGCGAGGAATTCGTCCTTCACCGCGCGCGATATCACGTTGACCGGCTGACCTTTGAGATCGAGCACGACGGTCGCGATGCCGTCGGTGACCTCCCAGGTGACTGCGGGAGCGGTGAGCGCGGGAGCGGTCGCCGCCACTACGGGCGTTCCAGGACCATGGCGAATCCCATCCCGCCCTGCGCGCAGACGGAAATCAGACCGAACTGGACATCGCGGCGGCGCATCTCGTTCGAGAGCGTCGTGACGAGACGGCCGCCGGTCGCGCCGAACGGATGCCCGATGGCGATCGAACCGCCCATCACGTTGATGATGTCCTCGTTGATCTCCCACCCCTTCGCCGCGAAGCCCTGGAGATTCGAGAGCACCTGTGACGCGAACGCCTCATGCATTTCGATGAGACCGAGGTCCTTCCATTGTATGCCCGCGCGTTCCAGCGCTTTGGGGACCGCCCAGAGCGGCGCCTGCAGCAGCTGCCACCCTGGATCAACGGCCGCGACCGCGTACGATCGAATGAACGTGAGCGGCTCGTACCCAAGCGCGCGCGCGGCCTCGGCGCTCATCAACAGCACGGCCGACGCGCCATCCGTCAGCGGGGAGGCGTTCGCCGCCGTGACCGTGCCGTAGCGCCGGTCGAATACCGGCTTGAGCTTGGCCATCTGTTCGAGCGACGTATCTGTCCTGATGCCGTTGTCCTGCTTTACGACCGCTTCACCGGGCTTGGTCGACAGCCACGGCACGATCTCGGCCGTGAGCCGGCCATCGGCGGTGCCCTTGGCGGCAAGCGTATGGCTGCGGAGCGCCCAGCGATCCTGCGCCTCGCGGGAAATGTGATTCTCTTTGGCCATTTTCTCGGCCGACTGGCCCATCGATTCGCCGGTAGACGGCTCGGCGATCGCGGGGGCTACAGGGATCAGATCGCGTGGTCGAAGTTTCGCGAACGTCTTGATGCGCGCGCCTACCGATTTCGCTTTGCTGGCTTCCACGAGAATGTCGGCAAGACGACGCGACGCGAGGATGGGAATATCGGACAGCGCCTCCGCGCCTCCCGCGATCACGATGTTCGCGTTACCCAGTACGATCTGATCGCCCCCGGAAGTAATGGCCTGAGTCGCGGATGCGCAGGCGCGGTTTACCGAGTAGGCGGGAATCTCCTTCGGAAACTGCGGCAGGAGGCTGACCTCGCGCCCGATGTTGGGCACGAGCGCCGAAGGCACGACCTGGCCGAAGACGACTTCGTCCACTTCGTCGCCATCGAGGTTCGTGCGCTCGAGGAGCTCGCGCGCCGCGTAGCGACCCAGATCCACGGCCCGCACGTCTTTGAGGACCGTGCCTGCTTTCGCGAACGGCGTACGGACGCCGGCAACGACTGCCACGCGACGTCCGTTGAGACCGGGCATTAGATTCTTCCCTCCTTACTGGGAATCGAAACCTACCACCAGCCCCAAGTGGAGGGGAGTTGGCCGCGGAGTCGCCCTTTTCGCAACGCACGCGCGCAGCCGCCCTGGCGTCCATGGCTGAGACTCCGGTGGACGTGCTGATCATCGGCGGCGGCATAACCGGAGTCGGCATTGCGCGTGATGCGGCGTTGCGCGGCTTTCGCACGGCCCTGATTGACAAAGCGGACTTCGGCGCGGGCACGTCCTCACATTCATCGCGACTGATTCACGGCGGCATCCGGTACCTCGAGCAGGGCGCTTTGCACCTGGTGTTCGAGGCGAGCCACGAGCGCCGTGTGCTCCTGAAGATCGCGCCGCACCTCGTGCGTCCACTGGCGTTCCTATTCCCGGTGTACCGGGGCAGCCGGGTTCCAGCGTGGAAGCTGCGCGCCGGCATGTGGCTCTACGATGTGCTCTCGGCGTTCCGTAACGTGCGCGCGCATCGCTGGCTGCGGCCCAAGAAGGTGCGTCGCGTCGAGCCGGCGCTGCGCGAGCGCGGGCTGGTCGGCGCGGCGCTGTACTACGATGCGCAGACTGACGACGCCCGTCTCGTTCTCGCGACGGCGCGCAGCGCGGCGCGCGCGGGGGCGCTCGTCGCGAACTACGTCGAAGTGTCCACGCTGCTCAAGCCGGACGGACGCGTGCGCGGCGCCGCCGTCCGCGACGTGTTGACAGGCGAGACCTTCACCATCCGCGCCCAAGCGGTCGTCAACGCGACCGGTCCATGGTCGGATGTTCTGCGGAGACTCGATGAACCCGCAGCCGAGCCGCTGTTGCGGCTGACCAAGGGCGCTCATGTCGTCGTCGAACGGCGGCGCATCGCGAACGAGCACGCGGTGACACTGCTCTCACAGCTCGACGGCCGGGTGATGTTCGTGCTTCCGTGGGGAGAGTTGTCTTACATCGGAACTACCGATACCGACGCCGACTCGTCGCCCGACACGCTGCGCGTCACCGCCGGCGACGTCACCTATCTGCTGCGCTCAGCCAACGCCGCCTTTCCCGACGCCCACCTCGGCGCCAAGGACATCGTCTCCGCGTGGGCGGGGTTGCGTCCACTGCTTCGCCAGGACGATCACGCCAGTCCGTCACAGCTGTCGCGCGAGCACCGCGTCGTGGAGAGCGCCCACGGCTTGATCACGATCGCCGGCGGAAAGCTGACCACCTATCGCGTCATGGCACGCGATGTCGTCGATCGCATCGCCGCTCGACTGCACGAGCTGGATGGGCGGCCCGTGGCACCGCGCCCGGCGACGGATCGCTTGCCGCTGCCGGGAGGCGAGGCAGCGGAGTTGGAGGTGCTGGTGGAAGCGGCACGAGCTCGAGGCGCTTCGGAGGCCACCGCGCGCCATCTCGTCGCGAACTATGGAAGTGAGGCGGCTGCAATCCTGAACTATGTGGATCGCGACCGCTCATTGGGCGACCTGCTCATCACAGGCCGGCCGGAGATCTGGGCGGAGGTCAACTACGCCGTCGAACGCGAAATGGCGGTGCGGGTGCAGGACGTGCTCATCCGGCGACTGCATCTCTTCTACGAGCTGCGCGATCACGCGCACGCCATCGCGGCGGTCGTCGCCGGCCGCATGAAGAAGCTCCTCGACTGGGACGATTCCCGAGAGGCCGAGGAGCTTCGCGACTACTTCAAGATGGTCGAGCGAGGTCGGATCAAGGCTTGACCTTCGAGACATGAACGTGCACGTGCGGGTGTACGTGCACGTGAATGCCGTCGTCGCCTGCTTCGTTGTCGCTCAATTGCCGCAACGCCCAAGTCGCCGCATGGCGAACCGCTCCAGACTCGTCACGCTGCGCCGCCGTCAATCCTTCCCGCGCCCGCGGACTCTGGATCTCGCCTAAGGCCCACGCGGCTGTCGCGCGCACGTCGCTGTCGGTGTCCTTGAGCGCCGCCACGAGTGGCGTGACCGCGCGCTCATCCTGAATCTCGCCCAGCGCCCATGCCGCGACTGTACGCACGTCCGGATCGGCGTCCTTGAGGGCAGCGGAGGCGGGCTCGACGCCACTGCCGTCCTGAATTTCGCCGAGCGCCCACAGCGCGGTCTTGCGAACATCCGCCGACTGGTCGCGGAGCAATGCTTCGAGCGCGGCGATGCTTTGCCCACTTTGGATCTCGCCGAGCGCCCACGCAGCCGCCTCGCGAACACGCGGGTCCCGGTCCTTTGTGGTGTTGGCGAGCAGCGGGACGGCGGAGGCATCCTGGATCTCTCCAAGCGCCCACACGGCCGTCAGCCGCACATCGGCGGCGGCATCGCTCAACGCCACGCTCAGCGGGTGAACCGACTGTTTGTCCTGGATCTCGCCAAGTGCCCAAGCGGCCGTGCGGCGCACCTGAGGCGAGCGATCGCCTAACGCGCGCGCGAGCGTCTCGGTCGCCACTTTGTCCTGTATCTCACCGAGCGCCCATGCGGCTCGTACGCGCACAGCCACATCGTTGTCGCTCTTGAGGGCGTCGCTCAACGGTCCGATCGCGCGCGAGTCCTCGAGCTCACCGAGACCCAACGCGCCGGTCTCCCGTAGGTCGGGACGCGAGTCGCGCAGCAATCCGAGAAACAGGTCGTACGACGCCGCACCACCGTGAGTCCCCAGCACGCGCGCAGCGATGTTGCGAACGCAGCGGTTGTCGTCGCGGATCACCGCTCGGAAGGCCTGTAAGACTCCGGGATCGAGATCGTGCGATCTGCCGTGCATGCGCCAGTGCACCGGTATCTCGCCATCGCCGCCCCTGGGCATCGGCGTTGGAGTCGGCATCGGCTGAGGCATGGGCATCACTTGATCAGTGTAGCCCCAGTTCTCCCATCCCCAGCCGCCGTACCCGGTCAGCGCTTCACCGGCGAGAGCACAAACCGTCGAGTCGGCCGCCTTGAGTTGATCGAGGACCCGCGTCACGGTTGCAGAATCCAATGCGGGCCGGGTTTGGGTAATGACGAGTGCGGCGGCGATCAGTTGAGCAATCATTCGGCTTTCCGGGTGAGGGATACGCCCGTTTGGATAGGATGAACGCGTCGAAGGTTGCCGCCCCCGGAAATGCCGGTATTATCTCGCTCCGTGCGCCCCGTGCCGTCGATTAAGTGGCCTGTTCTTTTCTGCATGACCGGGATAATCGGATGCTCCCGGTCTGATTCGGCTCGTCAGGTCGCAGCTACGCGCGGACCTGCGGATTCGCTGATTCCCGCCGGTCCGTATGGAAATTCCGTGCGGCGGGGACGAGCCCTGCTCGTGGCCACGCGCGACAGCCTGCCCGAACACGTCGGCAACAAGCTGCGATGTACGAGTTGTCACCTGGATGAAGGCCGGCGCGAGAATGGCACCTGGATCGGAGTGTTCGCGCGCTATCCGCAATACCGGCCGCGTAGTGGTGTGGTCGAGACGATCGAATACCGCGTCAACGACTGTTTTCGCCGCAGCATGAACGGCACCGCGATCGATCCCGCTGGAGTCGACATGCGGGACATCCTCACCTACTTCGCGTTTCTATCACGTGGCGTTGCGGTCGCGCCGCCAGCGGCGGGCGCAGGCGGTCGATTGCAGAAGTGGGCGACGTTCACCGCCGATACCGCCGCCGGCGCGCGGGTGTTCTCGGCATCGTGCGCCAAATGTCACGGCGCGGCGGGCGAGGGAACACCAGGCGCGCCGCCCGTCTGGGGACCGCAGTCCTACAACATCGGCGCCGGGATGTCGCGCGCGCGCACGGCCGCCGAGTTCATCAGTCGCAACATGCCGTTCGATGCGCCCGGCTCGCTCGCCGACCAGCAGGCCTTTGACGTGGCAACCTTCATCAATGCACACCCCCGTGTTGACTACAAAGGGAAAGAGAATGATTGGCCGAATGGCGATCCACCGCCCGATGTTGCCTATCCAACTCGGGCTCACCACTGAGGAGGCTCACTATGTATAGACGTGGATTTCTTGGCACTCTCGCTGCATCGACCGCTGCCGGCCTGGCGAGCTTAACGCCGCTGAGCCTCGAGGCAGCGACGAAGACGCGCCGCATCCCCGAGAACGCCGCCGACGCGGCGTTCGAGGCGTGGCTCAACAAGATCACGGGAAAGCACAAGATGTTGTTCGACGCGCCCGAGGTGAACAGCGGGATGCCGGTCGTCTGGCCGCGCGTCTGGCTCAACGGCAACAACGAGAACTACGGCACCAAGGACACCGACAACTCCGCCGTCATCGTGCTGCGACATGCCGGCATACCGATCGCGATGCACGACGCACTCTGGGCGAAGTACAAGCTCGGCGAAGTGTTCAACATCAAGGACGGCGATGCGGCCGCGACGCGTAACGTCTTCGCGAAACAGATGCCGCTGCCGCTCCCCGGTACGGGTATCGAGCAGCTACTGGCGAGCGGCGCCCAGTTCGGCGTCTGCAACGTCGCCCTGACGATTTACAGCGGCGCAGTCGCGCAGAAGATGGGACTGGACCCGGCAGCCGTGAAGGCAGAGTGGGTCGCCGGTCTCATTCCGGGCGCGCAGGTCGTGCCGTCGGGCGTGCTCGCGGTGGCACGGTCGCAGGAGAAGGGGTGCGCGTACTGCTTCGCGGGCTGACGCATCACGGTTTGTGACACGGCTCACCGGACCACGGGGCGCGGGGCGGGAACCCCCGAACCCGTGGCCGGTCCCCGGGTAGAGGACGCGCACTTGAACCGGAGGACCGGACATCATGCGACGCATTCTCATGGCGCTCGTGCTGCTCCTGAGTGCCGCCGGCGTTTCCCGCGCTGTGGCTCAACGCTCGCACTTCGGCGTGCACGGCGGTTACAACTTCGATAGCGATGACTGGCTGATCGGCGCGCAGCTCCACATGCCGGTGTCGCGGTCGATCGAGTTCTACCCGTCGTTCGACTATTACCTGGTGGACGCCGGATCGCTCGTTGGCTTCAATGCGGACCTCAAATTCCGCAGCTTGGGCACGCCGCTGTACTTCGGCGGTGGATTGAACATCCTGCGGGCGAGCGGGAACTCGGACACCGGCTTCGATCTGTTCGGGGGCTTCGAGACGCGCTACGGGCGGACGCATCCGTACGTCGAGGGGCGCGGCCTATTTCACGGCAATTCGTCGCTTCAGCTGCTGTTCGGGCTCAACGTCACGCTCTACTAGCGCCATCCACGCAGACTGCGGACGAAGTCGTGCAGGACGAGGAACTTCTCGTACAACGGCACGCCTTTGCGCTTCCGGCCGAACTCCGCGAATAGCTCGCGGAGCCGGCCGCGGCGTGCGACGTAGAAGCGGAACGTCTCCGCGAAATCTTCCTGCGGGTGGGTCGCCGCATACGCGCTGACGTAGTCGGTCAGCGTCGTCGCGATGCGGCGCCGCTCGAAATCCACCCAATGCTCGTCGACGACGCGATAGGCTTTGCGCACCTCGCCAAAAGCGCGGCGAAACCGGCCAGTGCGGGTCCACGACCAGTGGTGATAGAGGAACGAGTGCCCCAGCTCGTGGAGCAGCAACCCCGTCAGCATGTTCCAGGAGATCTCATCGCGGCGGCGCTTGCCGGTGACGTAACGGCGGTCGAGCTCGATGACCTTCGGCGCGCGCGGCGCGACGCCGGACACGCCCGGGCGCAGCACGACGCGATAGTGCCAGTCGCGTAGGCGCGCCACGATGAGCAAGCGGCGTGCTCGACGCAGGGCACGGGGGATCAGATCGCGGCCGGTGGCGTCCTCGCCGCACCACGGGCAGGTCGCCATCCAGTCGTCCACGCCCCGGTCGCAATGTGGGCAGGCGTTCTGGAAGTGATCGTAGCGCCAGGTTTGCGTCCGGCCGCACCAGGGGCAGAAGGGCATCGGGTACATGACGCCGCCGCCGCAGCCCCAATCGCACCGGGCGTGATACTTGAATCCCTTCGGCGCCTTGAGCGGCTCTTCGCTCGAGTCCTCGTCCTGGATGTTGCGGCCGCACCAGGGACAGAATGAGAACGCGTCCGACACGATCCACCCGCAGTACGCACACTCGGCGCCAGTCTCGCGTTGCGTATCGGGCCACTCGAGCCGGTGACTGCAGCTCGGGCAGTGGCTCCAGAAGCGCTCCAGCTCGGTGTGGCACCTCGGGCAGCGCAGCTCGGGGGTCGGGACTTCGCGCTTACTCACCGGGCCAACGCCTCGTCCACGATGCGCTGGATGAACGCGTTGTACTTGAGCCCCGCCTTTGCCGCAGCTTCCGCCATCTCGTGCTCGGCGGCAATGAAGGGGTTGGGATTCACCTCGAGGACATAGACCTCGTCGTCGTGCGTCAAACGCACGTCAACACGGCCGTAGTCCTGAAGCCACAACGCGTGGAAGGCGGTGCTGCAGATCTCGCCGATACGCTTGGTCAGCTCGTCCGAGACGCCTTTGGCGAAAACGTTTCTGATCTTCTTGCGTTTGCGGTAATCCTCGTCCCATTTCGCTTTGTAGGTCGCGATGCGGTGCTCGGTCGTCTCGGGCTCGCCGAAGGTCATTTCCGTCAGCGGCAGGACCTCGACGTCAGCGTTGCCGATCAGACCGACGTACACCTCGCGTCCCTCAACCAGCTCCTCGACGATCGCCGCCTGGTGGAACTTCGAGTGAATGAACTCGACTCGCTGCTTCAGGCTCGCGTCATCCTCTACGACAGAGGCCTGGGCGATGCCGATCGACGCGTCCTCGAGCAATGGCTTGACGATGAGTGGAAAGCGCAGCTCGGACGGGCGCACCAGCTCGTGGCCATCGTGAAACTCGGCGAACGCCGGCACGCGGATGCCGTGATAGGCGAGAATCTTCTTGGTCAGCGACTTGTTGCGCGCGACGAGCAATGCGGTCGGCGACGATCCGGTATAGCGGTAGCCATACATATCCAGCAGCGCAGCAATCGCATACTCATGACGTGCGTTCTTGCGGAAGCCCTCGCAGCCGTTGAACACGAGCTTAGGTTCAAAAGTCGCCATCTTCGCGAGCATCGGGCCGACGTCGTCGCCGATCCCGATCATGAGCACGTCGTGCCCGCCGGCGATCAGCGCGCGCGCGACGTCGTATTCCGCTTCCTCCGCCTTCTGCTCGATCTCGCGCTTGAAGTCCGCATCCTCCCATTCGGGATGCAACGCGTCGAAAATCACCGCGATCTTCAAGACCCCACCTCAACTCGGAGCGTCGTGCCCGGAACGCGGGCCAGACACATGGAGGTCAAGAGCGCTCACCCGCCTCATATCCCGGCCGACTGTTGTGAGCCCGATAAGTATGACGGCGCCGCCGAGCAGACCGACGGCAGGCAGCAACAGCATCGCCGTCCGGATGCTGCCCATCTGGTCGGACAGATACCCAATGAGTGGCGGCGCGAGCGCATCTCCGGCGAGATGCGAGAACAGGACGAACGCGCCGAGCACTGACGCTTGTACGGCCGCGGGCACGACGTCGAGAATGACGGCGGCGACGGGCCCGTTGTACCACGTATAGAGGAAATACGTCGCCAGGACGAGCGGGCCGAACCAGCGCAGATCATCGACCAAGATCAGCGCCGCGCAGACCGGAGCGCCGAGGACGAAGCCCGTTCCGCTCGCGAGGACGCGTCCGCCGCCCCAGCGCTGCTGCAGCCGGTCCGCGAGCCGGCCGCCGAATAGCGCTCCTGTCACGCCGCCGGCGAGGCCCCAGATGCCGAATTCTGCGCCGACGCGCGTGACCGAGAGCCCGTGCACGCGCTGCATGAACGTCGCCGCCCAGGCAATTAGTCCGTTCGCCGCGAATGTCACCATGGCGCCGCCGAGGAATATCCAGATCAACGTTGGGGTACGCAGCACTAAAGCGGCCGCGTGCTGAAATTCACCGAGCGCACCGGCGGCCACGGCTCCGGCCTCGGTCGTCCGTCGCACCGCGAGCGGCACGAGTCGCCACACTGTCCATGCGACGCCGGCGCTCACGCCGATGCTGAACACGGCCGTGCCGACCTGGGACGGAATGTCTTCGAACAGCGCGAGGAAACCGGCCACCAGGGCGCCCGCACCGGCGCAGATCGCGAGCGGCATGACGTAGTGCGTCACGCCGTGCATTCCATGCCGCCACCACTCGCGCAACGTGTCCATGATCGGCGGTGGTGGCCGGCGATCCAGTTCTCGTAAGCGCGACGCCAACACCGCGAGCACCAAGCCGGGCACGCCCATCCAGATGAACGCGCTCCGCCACCCATACGTCTCGGCGATGACGCCCCCGAACCAGATGCCCAAGACTCCACCCAGCGCCATGCCGACCGAGTACACGCCGATCGCAAAGGCGCGGCGTTTGCCTTTGTAGTATTGCGCGATGATCGCCTGCGAAGCGGGACCGTAGCCGGCCTCGCCAAATCCCACCAGCGCGCGGCAGCTGAACAGCTGCCAGAAGCGATGGACGAGGCCTCCCGCTGCCGTCGCGACGCTCCAAACCGTGACGCCCCACGTGATGACGCTTCGGCGCGAGCGCAGGTCACCGATCACGCCGAGCGGCAGGGCGGCCAACGAGAGGACCACGATGTACGCCGAACCGAGCCAGCCGAGCTGCGCATCGGAGAGGTGGAGATCGCGTTTGATCGGCTCGAACACCGCGTAGACGACGTTGCGGTCGAGGTAATTGAGAAGATTGACCAGCGTCAGCAGCCCAAGGACGTACATGGCGTACGCCCGGGATGCGGTGGCCGCCTTCGTCATTTCAGGTTGGGTGCTCCACCGCCGGTGGCCGCTTCTGCCCGCGCGTCGCGATCCGCCTTCGCCTCGAGATACGAATCCGTCAGCTCGCGCATCATCTCCGACCGCCGGTCGTACAGCCGCTTCAGCTTACGCGGCTTGCGACGCGCCAGCGCATACGAGGCGAGAATCGGAAAGGCGACAGTGTTGTCGAGGTAGGCGACCACGGTACCGGGCAGTTTGTCCGGGTCTACTTTCCCCCAGCTCACCGCTTCGGATGGTGTCGCGCCGGAGAGCCCGCCGGTATCGGGTCGCGCGTCCGTGAGCTGCAGGTAGTAATCGTGGCCCTTTTCGCTGATCCCGAGCACTTCCTGAATCTGCGGCTCCGTCTGGAGCACGAAGTTCTTCGGGCTGCCACCGCCGATGATCAGCACTCCGCTCTTGCCGCCATGGACCTTCGCGAAAAACACGATCGCCGACGTCTCATTCACGTCGGCGCTGACATCGAAGCGCAGTTTGCTGCCCGACAGCGCCTGCTCGGCGACGTTCATGCCGATCGACGAGTCGCCGGGCGAGGACGTGTAGATCGGCACGGCCGCCGCGTGCGCCGCACCGAGCACCGACTTGCGTGAGAGTCCCAGCGCCTTCTCGCGCTCCAGCACGTAGCCACCCAGCAGATAGTGATATTCGGCGGTGCTCATCGGGCGCTGGAATTCTGAGCGGGCCGAGACTTCCCGCACGAATCGATCCGTGGAGAGGAGGACGTCGTAATCGAAGAAGATGTCGTAGATCCGGACGACGCCTTCTTCCCGCAGCACGACGTCGTCGGCGAACGGCGTGCCGCGATGCATCGCCATGCCGAGCCCGAAATGCGCGTCGTGATACAGATTCGCGCCCGTCGACACGATCCAATCGACGAACCCGGCTTCGATGAGTGGGATCATTGTCGACATGCCGAGTCCGGCCGGCGTCATCGCGCCGGTGAGACTCATGCCGACGGTGACGTCGTCTTCGAGCATCCGCTCGGCAAAGAGACGACACCCCTCGGCCAGCCGCCCGGCGTTGTAGGCGAGAAACGCATTCTCGACGAGCTCGGCCACCGTTTCCTTGCCGGTGATCGGTTTCGGACTGATGCGCTGGCCGCGCAGATACTCGTTTTGCGTCATCGCGTGGCTTGCCCCATCGGCGCCATGGCGCGGTATGCACGGGTGCGGCGCTCGCGCGCTTCCACGATCCAGCCAAGCGCTTCCTTCGGATCATCCGTCAGGAGGAAGAGATTCAAATCCTCGGGAGAGATCTTTCCTTCGCCGGCGACACGCTCCTTGAGCCAGTCCGCGAGACCGCCCCAGTATTTTTTCCCGAACAACACGACTGGGAATTGCTTCACCTTGCCCGTCTGCACGAGGGTCAGCGCCTCGAACAACTCGTCCATCGTGCCGTAGCCACCGGGAAAAGTGATAAACGCTGTCGAGTACTTCACGAACATCGTCTTGCGAACGAAGAAGTAGCGAAAGTTGATCGAGCGCTCCACCCACTGGTTTGTCCCCTGCTCGAAGGGCAGCTCGATGTTGCAACCGATCGAGAGCCCGCCGCCTTCCTTGGCGCCGCGATTGGCGGCCTCCATGATGCCCGGCCCACCGCCCGTGATGATCGCGAACCCTTCCTGCGCGAGCATTCGCGACGTCTCTCGCGCGGCCGCGTAGTAATGATCGTTTTCCAGAGTGCGCGCCGAGCCGAACACCGTCACCGCATTGCGCACGTCGGACAACGTATCGAAGCCCTCGACGAATTCTCCCATGATGCGCAGCACTCGCCACGGATCGGTGCTCGTGAAGGAGGCCCGCCGCTCGATCGGAACGATCTGCGACGGTATGAGGAGCTGTTCGTCTTCAGTGAGCGGGCTGCGCGGCGAGGCGCTCGGTTGCTCTGACATGGTCATCCTGCACGTTGTAGAAGAAAGGCGAGAATCGGACGTGCCCCGGCCGTGAGTCGGCGATTACGCCTCCCGCCGCCAGGTGTCGCACGGAAGCCGCCGGATCCGGCATCGGAATCATCACGATCGCCGACCGCCGGCGGACATCCGCGGCAATCTTCGGCTTGAATCCAGCCGCGCGCACTCGGTCGATGAGATCTTCTGTCAGCGCCGCGGTCACGTCGCGAATGGCGGGGATGCCAATCTCCTCGATGTACTCGAGGCCGCCCAGCTGCGCGTAGACCGCCGCGAGCGACGGTGTGCCAAGCTCGAAGCGTCGCGCGTCGTCGTGAAACGTCAAATCGCGCGGGTCGAAGGCAAACTGCTCGCGCTGACCGAACCATCCGGAAATGGCCGGCTCGAGGCGACGGGCCACTGCTTCGCGCATGTAGAGGAATACGATGCCTGGTCCGCCGAGCAGCCACTTGAGGCCTCCGGCGACGAGCGCGTCGACACCTGCGTCCTGCACGTCCACCGGAATCTGACCAACAGACTGATACGCATCGATCAGGCAGAGCGCGCCGCGTGCGTGCGCGGCCGCGGCAACGCTCTTGATGTCTTGAATCGCACCACTCGTGAAGTACACGTGCGACGTCACGACCAGCGCCGTGCGATCATCGATGGCGCGTGCGATGGCGTCGACCGGGACGCTGATCCGGTCGGGACTCTCCACCACGACCAGCTCCACGCCCTTCCGGGCCTTCGCCAGCCATTGATACGCGACCGTCGGGAAGTCGAGCGACGTGATGACGACCTTGGGCCGACGGTTGTAGTCGAGTGACTCCGCGACGGTGCTGAGCGCGACCGAGATGCTGGGGGCGAGCGCAATCTCGCCGGGCGCGGCGTTGACGATGCGGCCGTAGCGCGCACGCAGATCGCGGAGGGCTTCCCACCAGACGTCGTACCACGCGGAAGCGCCGCGGCTCTGCCACAGATCGAGGAATTCCGCTACTTTGCGACGAGACCGCTCGCCCAGTGCGCCGAGCGAGCAGGTATTGAGATACACGCGGTCCTTAAAGACTGGAAACTCGCCGCGGTATCTGGCGAGTCCAAGGATGCGAGGTTTGACACTGCTTGCCAGCGTCATAGGCCGTGAATATACAGAAGGAATGCAGCCCCGAGCGAGTTGGTCCGCACTCTATCTGCGATTGGCGCTGAAGGCGTTGGTCCGTCCGCGGCTGGCCGTCGACTTAGTGCGACTCGTGTGGAGTTTTCGCGCGCGTGACTGGTGGCGCCGGCCGCCGTTTCTTCCACTCCCGCCACGCGACTACATGCAATGGCGCATGTTCACCGCGTACGGCGACGAGCAGGCCGTGCCGCCCGTCGATGACGTCGTCAACTTTGCGCGTTGGCGGCGGGAGACGATGGGACTGTGAGCATCGAGATCAAACGGCGGGCGGCGGCGTTGGGCTTCGCGGCCACGGGCATCGCGCGGCTCGAGCAGAATCCACACCGCGCCGAGCTCGATCGCTGGCTGGCGGCCGGACACGCCGGCACGATGACGTATCTGCATCGGCAGGCGGACAAGCGGAAAGATCCGCGCAAAATCATGCCGCATGCTCGGTCTGCTGTCGTCACGCTCACCAACTACTATCACGGCGCGGCTGACCCCGGGCCGGTGGCCCGGGTGGCACAATACGCGTGGTCATCCGACTACCACGACGTCCTCGGCGACCGTCTCGAACAGCTCGCTTCAGCAATTCGTGAAATCGTGCCCCCGGCGACGACCCGCTGCTACGTCGATGCCGGCCCCGTGCCCGAGCGCGAGCTGGCACAGCTCGCTGGCCTCGGATGGATCGGCAAGAACATGATGCTGATCCATCCGGAGATCGGGTCGTTCACCTTCATCGGCGTCGTGCTGACCGATGCGGAGCTGGAACCGGATCTCCCGTTTGAAGCGGATCGCTGCGGGACGTGTCGCCGCTGTCTCGATGCCTGCCCCACCGATGCCTTCGTCGGACCGCGCGATCTCGACGCGCGAGCGTGCATTTCGTATTTGACGATCGAGCATCGTGGCGACTTCTCAGACATTCAACGCGCCCAGGTCGGCGATTGGCTGTTCGGTTGCGACATCTGTCAGGATGTCTGTCCCTGGAATGTGAGCTTCGCGCGCGCGACTATCGATCCAGGTTTCGTGCCACGTCCGGAGATGGCAGCGCCGGATGCCCATGCCTTGTCCACCGTGAGCGATGATGAGTTCGACCGCCACTACGGGGATACGCCCTTTTCTCGACCAGGCCGCAAGGGAATGAGGCGCAACGCCGCGGCAGTGCTTGCGAACGCCGCCGTTAAATGAGGCCTGTGTCAGGGACCTCGGCCGAGGCGATCAGCGATTTGCAGCGGAAGCTCGCGGAGGGGCTCGCGCAGATTGATCCACATCATCGTCTGTTAGGCCGCCCCGTCACTTATCGGGTGATCGATGGTAAGATGCTGGAAATCACCTACCGCGATGTTGCGGGAATCGCCGAAGCCGAAGTCCTCGGCGTGAAGCGTATCATCGGGGACTGTTTCTGCAGCGTGAGCCCGCAGTCAGCCGAGCGACTGATCGTGAGGTTCGTGGTTCCACTGAAGTAGTCGAGTCCGCGTCACTTCGCCGCTACACGCGACACCACGTCGTAATAGAAGCGCACCCCAAACCGCAACGCGTCCAGGCCGACGCGTTCGTCGTTTCCGTGCACGCCGCGCGAATCGCCTTGTGACAGCGGAAACGGTCCGAGTCCGTAGCTCGCAATGCCGAGCCTCCGGAAGTAGTGGCTATCGGTGAAGCCCGGCAGCATCAGGGTCGTGACCAGCGCGTTCGGATGGCGCGCATGGGCGACGGCGGTGATCGCGCGGAACATCTCTGTCTCCGTCGGACTTTCGGTCGCCGGCCAGTTCGGCCCCTGCGGCCGAAACGTCACCGCGGAATCTCCTACGACACGCACGAGGTCTGCAAGAAACGCCGCGGGATCCTGGCCAGGCAGGAGCCGCACATCGAGCGCTGCCGTGGCGATCGGCGGAATCACGTTCGTCTTATCGCTGCCTTTCAGTCCGGTGATCGAGATGGTATTACGGAGCAGCGCGTTATACGTGAGATCGGCCGTGATCGTCCGCACCGCGTTTGAGTCCCTGAGCGCGGAGCGGACGTCGCCGAGCCAGCTGCGCAACGTCGAATCGCGCTCGATCGTGGAGAGGTCGCGGAATGACCGCTCAACCGTGGGCGTCACAATCAACGGCGTCTGCCATGCAGCGATCTTGTTCAGCGCCCGGACTAACCGGTGCACCGGGTTGTCAGGTGTCGGCCGGGAGCCGTGGCCCGCCGTTCCTCGCGCGATCGCATCGAGCCAGAAGGGCGATTTCTCCGTGGTGCCGATTCCGTAGTACTCGACGCCGCCGTGGCCGTCAGATCGTGTTAACCCACCCTCGTTGAGCAAGAACTCGGCGTTGCGAATCAAGTCGGCCTGGTGCTCGACGATCCAGGCGGCGCCGACCCCGGCGCCGATCTCTTCGTCCGAAGTCGCCAGCAAGATGACGTCGCGTTTGAGCGGCACGTGCGCCCGCTTGAGCACGAGCATCGTCATGAGCTGCGCGATCGCCTCGCCCTTCATGTCGAGCGCGCCGCGGCCCCAGATGTACCCGTCCTTGATGAGCCCGCTGAACGGATCCACCGTCCAGTATTCGGGCGACGCGAGCACGACGTCCATGTGATTCAAGAGAATCACGGGTCGTGCGCTGCCGTCGCCCGCCAGACGCGCGTAGAGGTTCGCCTTTCCCGGCGCGGGCTCGAAAACCTTCGCCTCGATGCCGTCGCGCCGCAGCACATCGGCAAGCCAGCGCGCTGCCATGATTTCGTTGCCGGGAGGATTGGTCGTGTTGATGCGGATGTATTGCGACAGAAGGGCCGTCGCTTCGTCGCCGAGCGCCCTCCAGTCGGCGTCCCCGGGGACGGCGATGAGCGCCACACGCGCCGGCGTTTCCATCACCGGTGCGGACGACGGACCGGCGAGCGGAGGCGCGGGAGGCAGCCTGTGCCCTGCGCACCCCGCCGCGAATACAATCAGCAGCGATCTTTGGAACATGAAGTGGAGCCTCAGCTAGATCGTGAGTGTCTCGCCGTGGGCGAGCTGGCGATATCGCTCCATCGGCAGATTCGCGGCGGCGAATGCGGCTCGGGCGCGTACCGGCGGCTCGTCCATGGCCTCATCGGTGAGCTTGAACGTCCCCCAGTGAATGGGAACCATCGCCTGCGCGCCCAACCCGCGGAATGCCTGTACCGCTTCCTCGGGGTTCATGTGCAGATAGCGCATGAACCAGCGCGGCTCGTACGCGCCGATGGGCAGGAGCGCGAGATCGAACGGACCGCAGCGCTCGGCGATCAGCGCGAACTCCGGATGATAGCCGGTGTCGCCGGCGAAGAAGACGCTGCGACCTTGAATCGCGAGAGCCCAGCTACACCACAGCGTCTCGCCGCGATCGATGAGCGTCCGACCGCTGAAGTGCTGGGCCGGTGTGCAGGTGACGTGGAGCTGACCGATGTCTGCCGTCTCCCACCAATCCATCTCCCTCGCGAGCCTCGCTCCCCGCCGCCGCACAAACGATTCAAGACCCAGAGGAACCAGCCAACTCGCCTCCGGATACGCGCGCGCGAGCGCACGCACCGAACGGTTATCGAGGTGATCGTAATGGTTATGCGATTGGAGAATGACGTCGATGGGCGGCAGATCGCGCAACTCCACACCCGGAGCCACCCAGCGACGCGGGCCGGCAAAACGAAACGGCGACGCGCGCGCGCTCCACATTGGGTCGGTGAGGATGTTCAGACCGCCGAGCTGCAACAACAGCGTCGCATGACCAACCCAGGTTACGGTGATCTCGGCTGGAGAAGCCCGCGGCGTCCGGAACGAAGGTCGCACTCGCCGAAACACTCTGGGATCGGGATCGCGGGGGCGTGGCGTGGTGGTTCGCTTCACCAGCAGCCACTTCATCGCGCTGCCGAACGACGGCATGGCTCGATCGACCCAAGGGTTTTGAAAACCGGCGTTCGAGCCGTTCTGCGGCGGGCGATGGTGTGATCGAGGAGCAGACGAGGTCACGACGCGGAATATAGCTGCTGCGCCGCATCGCTCGCTTCACCGACGACCACTCGCGAGCCGCAGCGATTCCGGCCGGCGCCTGAGCGCCAGCATCGCCCACACGCCGAGGGCTGGTCCGATTGCCAGCACGCTCATGCTCCAGCGCCAACCGATCGCGCGCGCAACCATTGGCAGGAGATAGATCGTGGCACACGTCAGCAGAAATCCGAGGCTCGTCTGGAGCGTGAGTGCCGTGCCGACGTAATCGCGCGGCGCGAGCTCGCTCACCGCGGCGGAGAATTGCGCTGAGTCGGCAACGATGCTGACGCCCCACACGAGCAGGAGCGGCGCGAGTGCGACGAGGGGCGCTCCGAAGAGCAGTCCCACAACCAACGCGCAGCTTCCCGAAACGAGCATCGCGACACTCGTCACCAACGTTCGTCCCCGGCGATCCGCGTACTTGCCGCCCAGCCAACATCCGATCGCACCACTTCCCACTATTGCGAATGTCACGAGCGCGGCGCGCGCGGTGACGTCCGCCTGCGCGCCCAGTCGCGCGCGTTCGCTCTCGGCGACGAAAACCGCAATCCACGTCCACATCGCGTACAGCTCCCACATGTGACCGAGATAGCCAAGGTTGGCGAGCGCTACCGCCCGGTCTCTCAGAATCCGAGGAGCGGCGGCGAGTGAAAACGGCGGCGATGGGGCGGCGTAGGGACCATCATTCGGAACAAGCAGGACGAGGAGTCCTCCCGCGACTGCGCTCATCGCCGCGACGATGAGGACGATCCGCCAAGCCGCCGGAGGCACCGCCCAGCGCACGAGATGCGGACTCGCCGAGCCAAGCGTCAACGCGCCGACGAGAATTCCGATTGCCCATCCACGTCCTTCTTTGAACCACCCAGCGGCGATCTTCATGCCCGGCGGATAGACGCCAGCCAGTGCGGCGCCGGTGAGCAAGCGACAAACGATTCCCAGGGTGATTCCCGTAGCAGCGGCAACGCCGAGCGTCGCCGTCGCCGCGATCAGCGCCGATCCAGCGACGAGACGACGCGCGGACAGTCGATCGGCAAGCGTGAGTGCCGCGCTCACCAGCGCGCCCGCGACGAAGCCGAGCTGCACGGAAATCGTGAGCCACGCGGTGGTGGCCGGCGAGAGCTGCCAGACGCGAACCAGGGCCGGCGCAACCGCGGACGCACTGAACCACGGCGCCATCGCGAGCAGCTCGGCGAGGGCGAGAACCGTGAGCACTCGCCGCGGAGTCACAACCCGGTGGGATGATCCAAGAACACCCAGGGTAGGTCGAACTTCTTGTAGAGATGCTCGGCCAACGCCGTGACGCCGACCGTTTCGGTAGCGTAGTGGCCAGCATAGAACACGTTCAGCCCCAGCTCTTCCGCATCGAAAAAGGTCCAGTGCTGCCCTTCGCCGGTCACATAGGTGTCGAGGCCGGCCGCGGCCGCCTGCGGAATCATCGATCCTCCGGCTCCCGTCACTATGCCCACGCGCTGCACGCGCTCTGGACCGAAGGGCAATACGCGCGGGACAGTCCCGAGCACGGTTGCCAACGCACGGCTCAGGTCCTCCCGCGTTCCAGCGCGTTCTCCCCAGACGCCGAGAGGCGCTCCGTGGTACGAGCCGAACTCACCACGGACCGATACGCCAAGCAGGCGGGCGAGGACGCTGTTATTGCCGACTTCAGGATGACGGTCGAGCGGCAGATGGGCCGCGTAAAGCGCGACGTTTTCATTTATCAGTGCGGCGACACGGCGGTACGCCGGACCGACGACGGGCCGTAGTCCACCCCAAAACAGACCATGATGAACCAGGAGAAGGTCGGCGTGCTCTTCGGCCGCCATCCGAACCGTGGCTTCGCACAGGTCGACGGCGGCAGCGATGCGAGTGACCGCGCCGGAGTTCGCGACTTGCAGCCCGTTCATCGCCTCCGGAGCATCGGCGACTTCTTCGGCTATGCGCAGATAGTCATCGAGATAATGGACGAGGGTGTCCAGTCGCATTTATGACACCGTAATGACAGTATCGCGCCAGTTCGGAGTCTTCCACACGGCATACATAGTTAAACTATTGTGTTACAATGTATTGGAGAATCCACATGGCCGAATCGCTGCCGTGTGGATATCTAGGCTCTAGCTAGGGAAGCCGACCCTTCGCGCTGGCTGGCATGGGGAGGCTGGCCGGCATCTTCACCCATTCGCAGGACGCCGTTGATTTCGCCGCCTTCCTGAATCAGCAGGCGCTTCGTTGACACGTCACCGTGAACGACGCTCGTTGATTGCAGCTCGACGCGTTCCTCGGCGTAGATGGCGCCGCGAACTTCGCCGCCGATGATCGCCTCGCGACTCACGACGTCGCCTTCCACTTCCCCGCCCCGCGCGACGAGCACCTGCTTTGCCGCGCGCACGGTGCCGCTGACGGAGCCCTCGATCTTCACGACGCCATCAGCGGATATATCGCCTACGACGCGCATCCCCGCGCCGATGATGGATAGCCCAGGCACACCTTCGCGTGTGCTGCCGGTATTTCCTGACGCGCCCTTTTCGCCGAACACCGCCATCAGTGCGCTCCTCCGTCCTTCACGAGCTCGAGCGGATCGATCGACTTCCCGTCGTGTCGAATCTCGAAGTGCAGGTGCGGCGCCGTTGACCGCCCTGTGTTTCCTGATAGACCGATGACTTGTCCTGCCTCAACGTGGTCGCCCTCGGCGGCGAGCAGCCGTGACGTGTGACCATACATCGTCTCATAACCGGACGGATGTTGCAAGAGGACAAAGAAACCATAATCGGCGTCATAGCCGGCCGCGGTGACGGTGCCGCCGCCGGATGCCCGTACCGGCGTCCCCGCAGGCACGGCGATATCGATTCCGGGATGCGACTCGTCGGGAACGCCCGCCCGCACCTGGCCCCGTGTGACAAATCCGGGAATGGTGAGCGGCCAATGAGATGGGATCGATGCCCCGCTCTCGTAGTGGGTCAGCAAACCCGGAAGGGTTGCTCGGATCGCGACCGCGCGCATCGTCGTTGCGGCGTCCTCGGTGCGTGCGCCCCCTAGCGATCCGCCGCTGCGTGATACCGGCGGCGCCTTGACCCCCAACATGTGACGCAGCTCCTGGTAGTTCGCTTCCGCGCGGTTCAATGCAGAGGCGAGCTGCTGCACGCGACTGTTCTCGACCCGGAGACGCGACACCTCGCGCTCGAGCCCGGGCACGCGCGCGGCGCTGCGTGTGATCGGCCCAGCGAACGCAAAGAACAGGACGACCAGCACGACGACGCCCATCGCGGCCCATTTCCCCGCCACCAGGGCCAACCGTGAGATCCGATATTGCCGCGACTCGAGATCGCCGTCGGCATGGACGACAATCGTGACGCCGCGCGTCGTCATCCGTCGAACGGCGCGCCGAGGATCAGTTCGAGAAGCCGGGCGAGATCGTCGTTCGAGTAGAAGGACAGATGAATTTGTCCTTTGCCTTTCGCCCGTAAGGTGACGCGCGCGTCGGTGCCGAGACGGCGCCGCAACGCGTCTTCGACGCGACGCACTTCAGGGGCCGCTCCCATGCCGCGCTTCATCCGTGGCCGCCGCTCGGGTGCGCGCCCGCCCCGCACACGGTCTTCGACCTCGCGGACCGAGAGTCCCTGCGCCACGGCCTCACGCGCCAGGTTCGTCACGATTCTGGGATCCTCGAGGGCGAGTAACGCGCGCGCGTGACCAACGGAGAGGTGTCCTTCGTGCAGCATCTGCAGCACGACTTCGGGAAGCTTGAGGAGTCGCAACGCATTCGCGACGGTCGAGCGGTCGCGGCCCACGGCGTCGGCGACATCCTGCTGCGCCAGCTTGAATTCCGCGATCAGCCGCTCGTAGCCGCGCGCTTCATCAACGGGCGAGAGGTCGTCGCGTTGCAGGTTCTCGATCAGCGCGAGGGTCAGCAGCGTCCTGTCATCGGCGTCACGCTGCACCGCTGGGATCCGCTCCCAGCCGAGCTGTTGGCACGCCCGTAGCCGGCGCTCGCCGGCGATCAGCTCATATCCCCCGTTCGTACGGCGCACGACGACCGGCTGGAGGAGGCCGGCTTGTTTGATCGACGACACCAGTTCTTCGAGCGCCGCCGGATCAACTGTTCTTCGCGGTTGGAAGGGATTTGGCTTGATGTCCTGAATGGGAAGCTCGACGAGGCTCCCTTCGCGCTCCGCTTCCTCGCGCGTCGGCCCTAAGAGAGCCTCGAGCCCCCGGCCCAGGCGGCGTCTTCCTGCGGCGGTTTCCGTCATGCGGGCACCTCCGGCAGCGGTTCAATTGCGGGGAGGCTGGGCGAGGGTGGCGCGCTCTGCTCGACGCGGCGAATCAGCTCTTGCGCGACGGCCAGATAGCTCTTCGCCCCCACCGATTGCACGTCATACAGCACGATCGGCTTCCCGAAGCTCGGCGCTTCGGCCAGCCGTACGTTTCTCGGGATTGTGACGCTGAACATGCGGCCCCCGAAGTATTCCATCGCTTCTTCGGCGACCTGCTTCGAGAGGTTCAGTCGCGCATCGTACATCGTCAGCAGCACACCCTCGATCGCGAGCGCCGGATTGAAATTCCGCTGCACCAGCTTCACGGTATTGAGCAGCTGAGAGAGCCCTTCGAGCGCGTAGTACTCGCACTGGATCGGGATGATGACGCTGTCTGCGGCCGTCAGCATGTTGAGTGTGAGCAGCCCGAGCGACGGTGGGCAGTCGATGATGACGTAGCCGTAGTCTTCGCGCACGTCGCGCAGCGCCTCGCGCATGCGCGTCTCCCGCGATCGCTGATTGACCAGCTCCAGCTCGGCGCCGACGAGGTCCTGCGTCGCGGGGATGACGTCGAGATAGGGAAAGTGGACGTGAGGGAATCGCGATTGCGCGAGCGCGGCGCCATCGATGAGCGACTCGTACAGCGAGTGACGAATGCGATCGCGCTCGATGCCGACGCCGCTCGTGGAGTTGCCTTGCGGATCCGCATCGACGAGCAGCGTTTTCCGCTCGGCGGTCGCGAGGGAGGCCGCGAGGTTCACAGCGGTCGTCGTTTTGCCGACGCCGCCTTTTTGGTTCGCGATGGCGATTACACGAGACATGTCTATGTTATTGTATTACAAGTGTTTATATAACTCAAGAAGTTCGCGAGGTCCAATATACGCTCGTTTCACGTGAAACGAAAGAGCCTAAGTTTCACGTGAAACAGCAACATTCCAGGTTTACGCCACCCGTCGGCGCCAGCGCGTCGTCTCAAGAACCAGGTTGTGAAGGTCGCTCGGTGTCACGCCAGGCACCCGGGCGGCCTGCGCCAGCGAGGTGGGTCGCACGCGATCGAGCTTCTGGCGTGCCTCCGTCGCTAGCGTCCGCAGTTCGAGGTAGGGCAGGTCAGTTGGGAGCGCGAACGATGCCAACTCCGCCAGTCGCTGCGCGGCATCGCGCTCACGCGCGAGATAGCCGTCGTACTTGATCTCGATCTCCGCGGCGAGCACGGCCTCTGGAGGCACAGCGCCGGCCGCTCCGACGGCGGCGAGCAATGCACCGAGTGCCACACCGGGACGCTTCGCCACGGTAGCGATCCGCTCCGGTTCCTTCAACGTCGCTCCGGTTGCGGCCAGCGCCTCCGAGGCCTGCTCGGGCGTAATCGATCTCTCTCGAGCCAATTCCATAATCGAGACTTCAGTCTCCAGACGCCGCTCTGCCGCCCGCAGCTCGACGTCGCTCAACAGGCCGAGTCGCTCTGCGAGCGGGAGCAGCCGACGCAGGGCGTTGTCCTGGCGCAGCAGCAGCCGAAACTCGGAGCGCGACGTGAACAAGCGGTAGGGCTCATCGACTCCACGGGTCACGAGATCGTCGACGAGAACCCCGATGTACGCGTCGTCGCGACCGAGCACCACCGGCTCGGCCCCCCGGATCCGGCGCACCGCATTGATGCCGGCGACGACACCCTGGCCGGCAGCCTCTTCGTAGCCGGTCGTGCCGTTTATCTGCCCCGCAAAGAACAGATGCTCGACGGCCTTTACCTCGAGCCACGGCGTGAGCTGCGTCGGCGGATAGTAGTCGTATTCGATCGCATACCCGGGTCGAGTCATCTTCGCGTGCTCGAGACCGGGGACCGCGTGCAGAAACTCGAGCTGGACCGCGACCGGCAGGGAAGTGGAGAGCCCATTGACGTACAGCTCGGTCGTGTCGAGACCCTCCGGCTCGAGAAAAATCTGATGCCGGGGAGCGGCCGGGAACTTCACGATCTTGTCCTCGACGGACGGGCAATAGCGCGGGCCTCGTCCGCTGATCGCGCCGCCGTAGAGTGCCGACTCCTTCAGGTGCTGCTGGATGATTTCCTTTACCTCTGCGCCGGCCCACGTAATCCAGCATGGAAGTTGACGGGGCCGCTCAACGCGCTCGTGGAATGAGAAACGAAATTCGTCGCCGTCTCCATCCTGGCGCTCGACTTTGTCCCAATCGACCGATCGGCCATCCACTCGCGGCGGCGTTCCGGTCTTGAAGCGCGCGACTGTAAGCCCAATGTTCTCAATGACTTGCGCCATCTGGACCGAGGGCGGATCACCCGCGCGACCAGCAGGAATCTGCGTATCAGTGCCGAGGTGAATGCGGCCACGGAGGAACGTCCCGGCGGTGATGATGACAGCGCGAGCGCTGAAGCGACGGCCGTCGCTCGTCTCGACTCCGGTGATCCGCGTGCCGCGGTCGTCGAAGAGCAGATTTGTGACCATGCCTTGCGTGAGCTCGAGAAGAGGGAATTGCTCGAGCAGGTGGCGGACGGCGCGGCGATAGAGCGTGCGATCGCACTGAGCGCGCGGAGCCCACACAGCGGGGCCCTTCGAGCGATTCAGCATGCGGAATTGGATCGTGGCGCGATCGGCGGCGCGGCCCATCAGGCCGCCAAGGGCGTCGACTTCGCGGACCACGGTACCCTTCGCGATCCCGCCGATAGCGGGATTGCAGGACATCTGGCCAATCGTTTCGAGGTTGGAGGTAAGCAGCAACGTGCGGGCGGAGAGCCGCGCGGAGATGGCAGCAGCCTCCGTTCCGGCGTGGCCACCACCAACGACGATAACGTCACAGTCGAAAGACATGCGGGAGAAACTACTTAGCTAGGACCTGCAAAGGCTAGACGTACAGACGCAACCGCGGTAAACAGTCAACGGGTTTTGGGACGATCTGCCGTCTGGCTAATCTTCCGAAGCAACCCAAACAGCGTCTTGCTTGTCTCGGTTGCCAGCGCTTCAAGCCGTCCATACTCGGCTGGCCGCAGGTAGCCGATGTCGCGCGCCATGGTGAGCGCCGTCTGTACTTCGGCGAGTGATCCCCACGCGGTGTCGAGAAACTTTCGATAGTCTCTGGTGCCTTTGCGTGTCGAACCTTCGGCGATGTTCAGCGGGACGCTATAGGATGCCCTGCGAAGCTGATCGGCCAGTCGCTCTTGCTCGAAGTCAGGAAACCGCTGGGCCGCCTTCGAGCATTCGACGGCAAGCCTCTCGGCATGTTGCCACGCCTTTAATGTGTGATGATTCGGCACGTCAGGAGGATAAGCAGCGACCGCAGAATCATCGAATCATTTTATCTCATCCCGTATCCCGTTTACTCAAGCCCGCGGTGCGTCTGTAGCCTAGCCTTTGCATGTCCTCCGGGGTTGTCAGGCCCTGACCCACCTAACGAGTTCCTTCATGGTCGGCCGTTTCCCCGTCATCAGTATCCCCACTCGATAAATCCTCGCGGCGATCCATGTAATCGCCACAATCCCAATCAGCAGCATCGCCAGCGATGCTCCCAATTCGCCGGCTCCCATACTGCCCGCCGTCCAGCGGACTGGCGTCGCGATCGGTGACGTAAACGGCACAATCGACAGCGTTCGCGAGAACGTCGAGCTCGGATCGTTCGTGAGTCCGATGATCGAGAAATACGAGATCATCAGCAAGTAGGTCACGGGCTGCTGCGCCTGGCGCGCCTCCTGCTCATTGCTGGACATCGCGCCGACCGCCGCGAACATCGCCGAGTAGAGGAGGAACCCGCCGAGGAAGAACGCCATGAACACAGCGAGCGTCGCAAAGGGGATATGCGGCAGCTTCATGCCTGCTGCCGCAGAAGCATCCGCGCCCAGGGCACGGGCAATGGGTACGCGCAGGCTGATAAGCAGTCGCGCGGAGACGCCCCAGATGAGGAACTGGAAGAAGGACACCGCGCCCGCCCCGGCGACTTTCCCAAGCATCAATTGAAACGGCCGCAGTGACGATACGAGCACCTCGACAATCCGTGTGGTTTTCTCCTCCAGCACCGAGCTCATGACGTTCACACCATACAGCAGGATCGCCATGAACAGCAGCACGGCCATGACATACGCGAGGACGAACGACTCCCCCGCACTCTCCTTGGTCGTTCGCCCCCGCGCGATCTTCGTCTGGTCGAGCGTAATCCTGATTCCCTGCGCCCAATCAACGACGGCGGGATTTACGCCTCTTGTCTCGAGCCTCACCTTCACGGCCACCTTGTTGAGTGCCCGCTCCAGCCCTTCAACCGTCTGAAGTGACAAGTTCGAAGCTCGGTATTCGGCCTTGCCGGTCTCAGTCAGATCATTCGAAATGATCAGGAAACCGTTCAACTGCTTGGATTCCACGAGACGAGTCAGGGAATCGACGACACGCGGACCGGCAGGCACACGCGTCACCCGGAAGTTTGGGCTCGCCGCCAACGCCTCGGTGACCCGCTGCCCAAACGCCGAGGTCGTGCTATCTACGACGGCGATATCCCGCACTCCGCCGCCCACGGACTGCATGATCTGGTAGACGATGACGCCACCGAACAGGACCGGTCCCAGGATCGCCGAGATCCAAAACCACCTGGTGCGCACGCGCTCCACGAATTCGCGCCGGATGACGGCCCAGACTTTATGCACCGGCGCCAACTCTTTGGGCGGTCGTGGCTGGAATGGCGGCTGCCGTCGCCGCCTCCGGACCCACGAGGTCGACGAAAATCTTGTGAAGGGAAGGGCTCGCCAGCTCAAACCGCGCCAGACGCGCGCCCGACTCGACCAGTCCGCGCAGGATCTCCTGGGGGTCGGCGCCGCTCGCCAGCTCAAGCTCGGCCTGCTGGCCGAAATCCTGAATCTTTGCCACGAGCCGGCGGTCTGCGAAAATCCGTTGCGCTCCGCCCTGGCTGCCGTCGAACGCAACGATCAGGTGCTGGCCCCCATGCGTGCGTTTCACTTCGGCCAGTGTGCCGTCGATGAGCTTCTTGCCACGCGCGATAATGCACAGCCGATCGCACAACTGTTCGGCGTGCTCCATGATGTGCGTGGAGAAGAGCACGGTCTTGCCACGCCGGCGGTAATCGACCACGGTATCGCGCAACACCTGCGAATTCACGGGATCGAGACCGGAGAACGGCTCGTCGAGAATCACGAGCTCCGGGTCATGCAACATCGTCGAAATGAACTGCACCTTCTGTTGCATGCCCTTGGAGAGATCGGACACTTTGCGTAAACGCCAATCGCTGAGCCCCAGGCGCTCCAACCACTCGAGCGCCTTGATGCGCGCCGCTCGGCGCGACACTCCCTTCGCCTCGGCCAGAAATACCAGGACGTCGATGACGCGCATGCGCGGATAGAGCCCGCGCTCCTCAGGCAGATATCCAATCCGCGCCGAGTGCGTGCGCCCACCACCCACCTGACCAAACAGGCGCACCGAGCCCTCATCGGGTTCGTAGATGTCCATGATCATGCGCAACGTGGTTGTCTTGCCGGCGCCATTCGGTCCGAGCAGACCGTAGATGATGCCGGACGGCACGCTCAGTGAGAGGGCGTTGACGGCGGTGTGACCAGCGAAGCGCTTGGTAACGCGATCGACGACGACGGGTTCTGACATGTCCCGAAACTACAGGGGGAGAGGGAAAAGGTTAAGCCGGTACGCCGAAAAGCTCGCCGGCTTTCCGTAACGCCGCGACGAGCGCGTCGATGTCGTCCACGTCGTTATAGATGTAAAAGGACGCCCGCGCAGTCGCCGCGACACCCAATCTGCGCATCAGCGGCTGTGTACAATGATGACCCGCACGAATACAGACGCCGTCGCGATCGAGAATCGTCGCCAAATCGTGTGGATGAATGTCGCCGTAGGTGAATGGAACGACGCCGGCGCGATGGTCGCGTGGTCCGTAGATGGTCACGCCCTCGATCTGCGTGAGCCGCTCGATGGCGATCCGGGCAAGCGCTGACTCGTGCTCGGCAACACGGTCCATCCCCAGCTGCTCCAGATAAGCGATCGCGGCACCCAGGCCGACCGCCGCTTCGACGTTCGGCGTCCCACCCTCGAACTTGTGGGGGATCTTGTTCCAGCTCGCGTGGTCGTCCCAGACCCGCTCGATCATTTCGCCACCGCCATGGTAGGGCGGCATCGCCTCGAGCAGCGCCGGTTTCGCGATCAAGGCGCCGCTGCCCATCGGCGCGAGCATCTTGTGGCCGGAGAACGCGAAGAAGTCGCAGTCCATCGCCTGCACGTCGACGCGGAGATGCGGGGCCGCCTGGGCTCCGTCGACGACCGCGACCGCGCCCGCGGCGTGCGCCAACCTGGTGAGCTGCGCGACCGGATTCACCGTCCCGAGCGAATTCGAGACATAGGGGAACGCCACGATCTTGGGTTTGGACTCGAGCGCCCGACCGAAGTCCGACACATCGATGCGCCCATCTTCCGTGATCTCGACCATCCGCAGCGTGGCGCCCTTTTCCTGACACAGGATCTGCCACGGCACGATGTTCGAGTGATGGTCCATGGCGGTGACCACGACCCGGTCGCCACGTTGCACGTTGGTCCGGCCCCACGAGGAGGCCACCAGATTGATCGACTCCGTGGTGCCGCGTGTGAAAACCACGCCTTCACGGGCCCATGCGTTCACGAAGCCGGCGACGGCGGTGCGCCCGGCTTCGTACGCTTCGGTGGCCTCAACGGCCAGCGTGTAAGCGCCGCGATGCACGTTCGCATTGTGGAAGTTGTAGTAGTGCTGAATCGCGTCGAGCACCTTGCGCGGCTTCTGGCTCGTCGCGGCGTTGTCCAAGTAGACCAGGCGTTTGCCGTTCTCTTCTCGCGCGAGAATCGGGAAGTCGGCGCGCACGACCACGGTGTCGAGCATCAGTCGCTCGGCGACTCTGTGGTCACGGGCTCGCCGCTCTTCTCGAGCGCAGCACGCAGCGCGTGCCACGACAGATTGGCGCATTTCACCCGTGCGGGAAACGCTCTCACACCGGCGAAGGCCGCCAACTTTCCCGGCGCCTTCGGGCCACCGGTGAGCATCTCATGAAACGCGCGAAACAGCTCGTTCGCTTCCGCGGTCGTCTTGCCGTGAACCGCGCCGGTCATCAGTGAGGCGGCCGCCTTACTGATCGCGCATCCCGATCCCTGAAATCCGAGGTCCTGGATGACACCGTCCTCGACACGCACATCCAGACTGATGCGATCGCCGCACAGCGGATTGTAGCCCTCGGCGTGGCGGTTCGCCCCCGGGACCGTTCGAAAGTTGCGCGGGTTGCGGTTGTGATCGAGAATGACCTGCTGATACAGCTCGCCCAGGTCCGTCATACCGCCGCCAGCCGATCTCGCACGATCCCATCGAGCTGCGCCCGGAGCGGCGCGACTTCCATGCGGCCAAGAATTTCGGCGGCGAATCCGTAGGTCAGCAGACGACGGGCCTGGTCTTCCTTGATTCCGCGGCTGCGCATATAGAAGAGCGCGCGCGGATCGAGCGGCCCGACGGTCGACCCGTGGGTACACTTCACGTCGTCCGCGTAGATCTCGAGCTGCGGCTGGCTATCCGCATGCGCGTCGCTCGACAACAACAGGTTGTTGTTCGTCTGCTTGGAATCGGTCTTCTGCGCGCCCGGCCGGACGATGATGCGCCCCGTGAACACGCCGCGCGAATGACCGTCGAGCACGCCATTGAAGTACTCGTGACTCTCACAATGGTCGGCGGCATGGTCGATCGTCGTGTGATGGTCCGCGTGCTGCCGGCCGGCGAGCAAATACAGCCCGTTGAGAATCAGCGTCCCGCCCGGTCCCGCCAGGACGGTCCCGATGTCGTGCCGCGACAAGGCGCCCCCGAATGCGACGGTATGGAGATGAATGGTGCTGTCCCGGCCCTGATGGGTCTGCGTCGCGGCGACGTGATACGCGCGAGCACTCTCGCGCTGCACGCGATGATAGTCGATCCTGGCTCCATCGCCGACGACAACCTCGGTAACCGAGTTCGTCCAGTAGACATCAGACTCGAGAGCCGCGTACGTCTCCACGACGGACGCGCGAGCCTCGCGTTCGATAAGCACGAGGTTCCGCGGATGCATGACGATCTGCTGAGTTTTCCCCGGGACAGCGAGGAACAACAGTTGAATTGGCTTCTGGACCACGGCTTTCGCGGGAACGTGCACGAACGCGCCTTCCCGCACGAACGCGGTGTTCAATGCGCAGAACGGACGATCCTGAGAGAGGGCGTACTTGCAGAGGTGTGCTTGAACAATCGCGGGCCGATCGAGGAGTGCCTGCGACAGACTCTCCACGCGGACGCCGTCAGAGGACACCAGCGACAGAGACGGCGCGAAGAAGCCGTTGACGAAAACGAGACGATGCGACGTTTCGTCATCGAGTAGGAATGGCGCGATCGCGTCGAGCGACGGAAGAGCGGACGCCGGCTTTGCCAGCTCGAAGGAAGACTCGGCAAGCGGCGCGACGCTGGTGAAGCGCCACGCCTCTTGCTTCATGTTCGGGAAGCCGAGCTCGCTGAAGCGCGAGATTCCACTATCGCGGAGGGTCTTCAACCACGCGGGCGCGTTCGACGCTCCGTTCGAAGCCCACGCATGGTACGCACCTACCAGATGTTCAACTGCCATCGTCACGACACCATTACGCCATCACGCAGCCAGTCGTAGCCCCTTGCCTCGAGTTCCTGGGCCAACTCGGGACCGCCCGACCTGACGATGCGCCCGTCCGCGAGGACGTGCACGACATCGGGCGTGATGTAGTTCAGCAGCCGCTGATAGTGTGTCACGATCAGGAATGCGCGCTTGGGATTGCGGAGCTGATTCACCGCTTCGGCAACCGTTCGCAGCGCGTCGATGTCGAGGCCGGAATCGGTCTCGTCCAGAATCGCGAGCCGCGGCTCGAGGACGGCGAGCTGGAGGATCTCGTTACGCTTTTTCTCGCCGCCCGAGAAGCCTTCGTTCACCGGGCGGTTCATCATTGAGTCGTCCCAGCCGATGCTCTTGAGCTTCGCTTCCAGGACCTGCAGGAAATCGATCGGATCGAGCTCCGGTTCGCCCCGCTCCCGGCGAAGCGCGTTCAACGCCGACCGCAGGAAGTAGGAATTGGTGATGCCGCGAATCTCGACCGGATATTGGAACGCGAGGAAGAGACCTGCCCGCGCACGCTCTTCCGGCTTCATGTCGAGTAAATCCTTGCCCTCGTACTTCGCGGTCCCAGCGAGCACCGCGTATGCTGGATGCCCGGCGAGCACCTGCGCCAGCGTGCTCTTGCCCGAGCCATTCGGCCCCATGATCGCGTGGACCTCACCGTCGCGAATCGTGAGGTCGACGCCCTTGAGGATCTCGTTACCGGCGACCGCGACACGAAGCCCCTTGACCTCGAGCAGTACCCGTCCCGCTTCCCTCTTCCCGCTTCCCGGCATTACCCGACACTCCCCTCAAGACTGATCCCAAGCAAGCGAGTGGCTTCAACCGCGAACTCCATCGGCAGCTCTTTGAAGACCTCTTTGCAGAAGCCGTTCACGATCATCGAAACCGCATCCTCCGCCGACAGCCCGCGCTGGCGCAGGTAGAAGATCTGGTCCTCCCCGATCTTCGAAGTCGACGCCTCATGCTCCATGATCGCCGTGCTGTTGCGCACGTCGATGTACGGGAAGGTGTGCGCCCCGCACTTGTCGCCGATCAGCATCGAGTCGCATTGCGAATAGTTTCGCGCGCCTTCCGCACCCTTCATGATCTTCACTAGACCGCGATACGTGTTCTGCCCTCGCCCCGCCGAAATTCCTTTGGAGACGATCGTCGAGCGCGTGTTCTTGCCGAGGTGAATCATCTTCGTGCCGGTGTCGGCCTGCTGACGGTGACTCGTGACGGCCACGGAGTAGAACTCTCCAATCGAGTTGTCGCCCTGGAGAATGCACCCCGGATACTTCCACGTGATGGCGGAGCCCGTCTCGACCTGCGTCCACGAGATCTTCGAATTCGCGCCCGCGCACTTGCCGCGCTTGGTGACGAAGTTGTAAATGCCGCCTTTGCCCTCTTCGTCGCCGGGATACCAATTCTGAATCGTCGAGTACTTGATCGTCGCCCGATCGAGCGCCACGAGCTCGACCACTGCAGCGTGCAGCTGGTTCTCATCGCGCATCGGGGCCGAGCAACCCTCGAGGTAGCTCACGTAGCTGCCTTCGTCCGCGATGATCAGCGTCCGTTCGAACTGGCCGGTCGAGGACGCATTGATGCGGAAGTAGGTCGACAGCTCCAGTGGGCAGCGCACACCCTTCGGCACGTAGACGAATGAGCCGTCCGTGAAGACGGCGGAGTTCAATGCCGCGAAGAAGTTGTCGTTGTAGGGGACGACGGTGCCGATGTACTGCTGGACCAGGTCAGGATGCTCGCGGATCGCTTGCGAGATCGGACAGAAGATCACGCCGTACTTGGCGAGCTCCGCCTGAAACGTCGTCGCGACGGAGACGCTGTCGAACACGGCGTCCACCGCGACGCCCGTGAGACGCTTTTGCTCCTCGATCGGGATGCCGAGTTTTTCAAACGTCGCGACCAGCTTCGGATCCACCTGATCGAGCGACTCGAACTTGGGCTGCTGCTTCGGCGCGGCGTAGTAGCTGATCGCCTGATAATCGATCGGGCCGTACTTCACGTTCGGCCAGTGCGGCTCCTGCATCTTGAGCCAATTCCGATAAGCCTTGAGCCGCCAGTCCAGCATCCATTCCGGCTCGCCCTTCTTCCCGGAAATGAGGCGGATCACGTCCTCGTTCAAGCCGGCCGGCACGACCTCGGATTCGATGTCGGTGACGAAGCCGTACTTGTACGGTTGCTGGACGTGAGCTTCAATGCTGGTCATCGCGCTCCCGGAAGTCGTTAACGGACATGAACTTGGCTGCCCAAAGAACCGCCTAGACTTGGAATCCTAATGGTTTTGTCGGGATTGTCAATAAACCAATCAGGAGAGCGTTAGTAAATATCCCGATTCCATTCCCTTATGAGCCTCTCGTAGTCCTCGGGCGTATTCACCTCGTCAATCACCGCGGGGTCATCCACGGCGACCGTCACGAGCTCCTTTTCGTGCTTGCGTAATACCGATCTGGCACCGGCTCGTGTGGCCTCGGGACTCTCTAGTAGCTCGCCGAACAGCGCTGATCCCCAGATCACGGGATGGCCTCGGCGTTCCCCAAACACCGGCACCACGGCCTTTCCACTCGTACGCCTGTGGGCTTCCAGCACCCGCTCGACCGTTGTGACGCGTACGTGAGGAAGATCGACGGGCCAAACCAGCACCGCGCTCGGCTGCAGCGGCTGCAGAGCCCGAAGCGCCCCGCGCAGTGACGCGATGGGGCCGGTTTCGGGTTCGGGATTCTCGACGATGATGCAATCGTGGCCGGCGATGGCAGGCTGGATTCGGGGAGCATCGGGACCCAGAACGATGACTCGCGTCTTCACTTCGAGCGCCTCCAGCGCCTCCAAAATCCTGACGGCGAAGGGAAGGCCGCGGAAATCCAACAGGGCCTTGGGAGAGCCCATCCGCGCCGAGCGGCCGGCTGCCAGGACGATGCCGGCTAACGTCATAGGGGCTTAGAGACTAAGGGGTTGCACGGAGGGCCGAAACCCCCACATTAGGCGCGCCTATGGCCGCCCGACGTATTCGCCAACTTGGCGACCCGATTCTGCGGATCCGTTGCACTCCGGTCGAAGATCCAAAGTCGCCCGCCGTGCGGCTGCTTTCCGACGACTTGCGTGACACGCTTCGCGCTGCGCGGAAAAAGTACAACATGGGCCGGGCGTTGGCGGCCCCGCAGATCGGCGCTCCGGTGCGCGTGGTGCTCGTCGAGATCGGCAAATTCCGCGCGACGATGGTGAACCCCGAGATCACGGACGTCGGCTCCGAAGACTTTCATGTCTGGGACGACTGCTTCTCGTTCCCGAACCTGCTCGTGCGCGTGACGCGCGCGTACCGCGCGACGCTCCGCTACACGGACATGAAAGGAAAGGTCGTCACGATGGAGCTCGAGGGACCGATGGCCGAGCTATTGCAACATGAGCTCGACCATCTTGACGGCATTCTCACTGTCGACCAGCCCAGCGGGCTCGATCCCTTCGCCTACAAGGCCGAGTGGGAGAAGTATCACAAGCCCTCCGAACGCTACGGACCCCCCCGCCCGCGCGAAGTCTGAAGACCGAGTAGATTCCAGCCATCGACAGGGGTGCCCCGGCGCGTCGCCGTGGGCTGAGATCACACCCTCAGAACCTGATCCGGTTCGTACCGGCGAAGGGAGCTCAGCATGACCTGCCGCACTCAGATGTTCTTCGCCCGTCAGGGCACCATCACTCCGGAGATGCATCGCGTCGCCGAGCGGGAAGGATTGCCGCCGGAGACGGTTCGCGACGAAGTCGCCGTCGGCCGGCTCATCATTCCGGCTAACGTCAATCATCTTGCGCAACGTCTCGATCCAATGGCAATCGGGAAGGTCGCCAGCGTCAAGATCAACGCCAACATCGGTAACTCCGCCGTCGAATCCGACATCGACGGAGAGCTCGAGAAGCTGCATCACGCGGTGCACTACGGCGCCGATACCGTCATGGACCTCTCCACGGGCGGAAACATCGACGCGATTCGCGAGGCGATCATCGCGGCCTCCCCGGTTCCGATCGGCACAGTCCCCATCTATCAGGCGATCGAAATCGCCGGCGACGTCACAAAGCTCACGGCCGACGACATCCTCGCGAACATCGAGCACCAGGCGCAGCAGGGCGTGGACTATGTCACCGTTCACGCGGGGATTCTGCGCGAACATGTCGGACTCGCGCTCGGCCGGGTCACGGGGATCGTGAGCCGGGGCGGGTCACTGATGGCGTACTGGATGACACAGCACGGCAAGCAAAATCCGCTGTATGAGCACTATGACCGCCTGCTCGACATCGCGCGCCAATATGACGTGACGCTGTCACTCGGCGATGGACTGCGACCGGGGTCGATCGCGGACGCGACCGATAAAGCGCAGCTCGCCGAGCTGACCGTGTTGGGCGAGCTGACGGAACGGGCGTGGAAGAAGGACGTGCAGGTGATGATCGAGGGCCCCGGACACATCCCGATGCATCAGATCGAAGTCAACGTGCGGCTCGAGAAGGAGCTGTGTCACGAGGCGCCGTTCTACACGCTGGGGCCTCTCGTCACTGACGTCGCGCCCGGATACGACCACATCACGTCGGCGATCGGCGCCGCGATGATCGGATGGTTCGGGGCGGACATGCTCTGCTATGTCACTCGCAAGGAGCACCTCGGTCTCCCGAATGCCGAAGAAGTTCGCGAAGGTGTGATTGCCTACAAGATTGCGGCGCACGCGGCCAACATTGCGCGGCGGCGGCCCGGAGCGACCGAACGAGATGACGCGCTATCACGCGCGCGCTACGCCTTCGACTGGAACGAGCAATTCCGGCTGGCGCTCGATCCAGACCGGGCGCGCGAGCTGCACGACGAGGCCTTGCCCGCCGAGTATTTCAAGAGCGCCGAGTTCTGCGCGATGTGTGGACCGAAGTTCTGCTCGATGCACATCACGCGTGAGATCGAGCGGTCGCTGGGCGTGAGGGAACCGCTCAAGAAGGAGAAGCGCGAGACGGTTGGAGCCGATTAGGCGATCGCGAACGCTCGCACCGGGAAGCTCCCCATCCCGCGCACCTTGGGCGGAACTGCAAAGAACCGGAAGCTTCCATCGGGCAACGCACCCAGATTCGTCATATGTTCGACGATCGCGACACCCGCGCGCAGCAGAATAGTGTGTGCCGGTCGAGTGCCATCTTTGTCGTCGTCGATGTTCAACGAATCGATGCCAACGAGGGCGGCTCCACTGCTGACAAGGTGCTCGGCGGCATCGCGAGTGAGAAATGGATGCTTGCCAGCGGAGTACGCGTCGGTGCGCCAATGAGCATCCCAACCGGTGTGCACGAGCACGGCCCTTCCCTTTACCTCGCGTGCTCGAAAAGTCGAGGCGTCGAGCGCCCGATTGCGGTGATCCGTTGCGCGAATAACAATGCCGGGCAGGTCAGCGATTGCTTCGAGCGGATACCCAGCGACGTCACGGCCGTCGTCATAGCGATGGAAGGGGGCGTCGATATAGGTACCCGTGTTCGCCAGCAACTCGATCTTGCCGATCTGGAAGGTCGTGCCTTGCGCGTAGCGGGCAGCCGAGGCGTCCCGGGACAGCCAATCGCTGATCGTTGGCGCGGGCAGTCCGCGGTAGGTCTCCATGCCATGTTCGATTTCATGGCTGAGGTCGATCAGGCGGGCCATAGACGGGCGAGCGCTTTGAGAAGCTGACTTTCGGGAGTGGCTCCATCGGGTGCTTCGGCAAGGACGGTGGCGAAGCGGCGCCGGAGGAGTGGATCGCGAGTGGCCTGCGAAGCGAATTGGACCGTGAGCGGAATGAACCAGGGAGCTTGGCGCGCGCCGGCACCAGCGCGGGCGACCGCCGCGTACTGCTCGAACAGGGCCAGTAGAAACGCGCCTTTGGAGGGAAATTGACGGTAGATCGCGCCCTTGGTGAAGCCAGCCGTCTCGGCGACGTCATCCAACGTGCCGAGCTCGAGCCCACGCTCGGCAAAGAGCCGGAGGCCGGCCTCGACGAGCAAGGCCCGGGTTTCGTTCTTCCGGCGTTCGCGAATGATTCCCACGGGTATCTAGGATACGCTTTGGTACCGAACTGGCAAGCTTCAATCGGGAAAAACAGGCAGTTGGGATACTCGTGAGTATCTTAAGTAGCTGTTTTGCCTGGTGCGGCGGGTCGAAGGTATCGCGTCGTGAGGTAGGTTTGGCTTTCGCATTCGTCACGCGTCTTGGAGGAGAGTGAATGCCGTACGTCATTGCCGAGCCGTGCATCAACGTCAAAGATCGCTCGTGCGTCGACGTGTGTCCGGTGGACTGCATCTACGAAGGGCCGGACATGCTGTACATCCATCCCGACGAATGCATCGATTGCGGCGCGTGCGAGCCCGAGTGTCCCGTGACGGCAATCTTTCCCGAGGAAGATGTCCCACCGCAATGGAAGGATTACATCGCGAAGAACCGCGATGTCTTTCAGAGTGAGAACCCGCCCGGCAAGCCGCAGCGCAAAGGCTCTTAGCTCAACTTCGTAAGAAAATCTCCGACCGCCCCGCTCAGCGGCAAAGGCTGCTCGAGCGGGGCGACGTGTCCTGCTCCGGTGATAAGCGCAAAGCGCGCGCCGGGAATGGCTCGAGCCATTTCCTGCATTCCCACGGCCGGCGCGATCTGGTCGTCGTCGCCCGCGACCACCAACACCGGGACACGAATCTGTCCGAGCAACGGCGTCGAGTCGGGCCGATCTCGCAGCGCGCGTAACGCGCCGACGATACCCGCGACCGGCGCCCGCTCGATCATTTCGCGCACTTCCTTTACAACTTGCGGCTGCTGCTCGAGTGTCGCGCGAGAGAACAGCTTGGGCACGAGCTTTTCGGCGACAGCACGTGCGCCCTCCCGCTGCGCCAGAGCGGCCATCACATCCCGATCGCGTTTCGCCTCCGCCGAATCGGCGGGCGCTTTGGTATTGCAAAGAATCGCCGCCCGGATGCGCTTGGGCGCCCTGCGGAATAGCTCGAAGATGATGTATCCTCCCATCGACTGGCCGCACACAACGACCTGCGAGATGTCGAGAGCGTCCAAAAGCGCGAGCAGATCGTCCGCGTACTGACCGACGGAGTATCCGTCCGAAGATCCCGGCACGCTCGAGATTCCAGCGCCGCGGAGGTCCGGTGCGATGCGGTGCCAGCGCGACAACGCCGCGATCTGGTGACGCCAGAGCGTATGATCGAAGGGGAAACCGTGAATGAACAGCACTGCGGGGACGCCGTCACCGCGTACCTGCACGGCGAGCTCGACGCCCGCAACCGTCACGCGAAATAGCGACCGAGGTACACTCACGGCCAGGCAAACGTATGCCAGAAGACTACGCGCTGCACGTTCGGGATCGACGGCCCGACCAAAGCGCTGAATGCCTTGGCGCCGTATGTCGGGTCGAGCCGCAATCCATGTTCGGCCGCGACCGCGCGCGCGCGCTCACCTTCCGGAGTCGGATAGCCGTAGCCCTTCCCCATCGCGTGCACGACCTCGATTCGAATTGATGATCGCGGAAGAACGAGCTCTACGCCGCTACGGCGCAACAAAGCGGCTGTCTTCCGCGCCAGCCGCAACGTGCGCCACCGATTCGCTACAATGCGCGGCGCGACACGAACCGCGAGCACCCGAGTCGACCAACCGAGCCACGCGATGCCCAAGGCGATGCCCGCGGCTGTACCCCCTGTGCCGAGCGGGACGACGATTGCGTCCGGCGGCGCATCGAGCTGTTCCTGCAACTCCAGCGTCGCGAGCAGGTGACCGGCGATCGCACGGGGATCCGCGCCACCGCCGGCAATCCAGTGCGGCTTGCGGCTGCCAAGACGAAGGGCGGCGCGCCAAGTCCGCAACACCGTCCACGGCAGCGTCAGCCGGCTGGAGGCCCGAGCGACGAGATCAGCGGCCGCAGCCATCGCACGCGCGACGCTTTTGCTCGCCTCGGTCTCCGGTTGCGGGAACACGGCGATTGCGGTGCGGCAGCCGAGTGACTTTGCGAGACGCGCGGTGGCGAGACAATGCGTCGACCCGGCACCTCCAACGGTGACAAAGACCGATCGCGATGCAGCGCCGGCCAGCAGAAACTCGAGCCCCCTGACCTTGTTGCCACCGGCCGCGTCCTCGCGTTTGAGCCAGAGGGCGCGCAGCCCCAACGCGCGCGCCAGCGCCGGGTGCGGCTCGAGTGGCGTGGGCCACTGCGCGAGACTGCACGGCGCGAGGGCGGCGCGTATCTTTGTGGCCAACGCTGCGGAGCGATCCATGCGAGTTGCCACCGATTACATCCGTCATGCGGCGCGCGCCGCGCGCAAGTGCGCGGGCGATCCGCTGGGCGGAGCCCCTGAGGCTCCCGATCCGGAATTCTACAGAACCCTTGCCAAGGCATTGGAAGAAATCGCTGCCGGCCTGGAGGCGCTAGGGAAAGAGGAGTGACGGAGGCGCCCGGGAGCGCCCGCTATATCGCTACGGCGCCGGCGCTAGCCGACCTGATTGCGGAGCTGCGCCGGGCGAAACGCGTCGGCGTCGATACCGAAGCCGCGAGTTTCCACCGCTACCGCGATCGCATTTACCTCGTCCAGGTCTCGAGCCCAACCGAGACCGCGCTGATCGATCCCCTGGCCATTGCCGACCTAACGCCCGTCGGCGCGCTGCTCGCGGATCCACACATCGAAAAAGTCTTTCACGACGCCGATTACGATCTGCGCGTGCTCGACCGCGACTACGGCTTCCGCGCCGTGCACCTCTTCGATACGCGCATCGCCGCTCAGCTGGCGGGAGAACCAGCCATCGGACTGGCGGCACTACTGGCGAAATACGCCGGCATCAAGCTCGACAAGGAGCACCAGAAAGCCGACTGGTCGCTGCGCCCGCTCCCCGCGGCGATGCTGGCGTACGCCGCCGCCGACACGCACCATCTCTTGACGCTCCGCGACGCACTCGAGCAACGGCTGCGAACGCTGGGCCGCTTTTCCTGGGCGGCCGAGGAATTTAAGCAGCTGGAATCATTGCGCTGGACCGGCCTCGCGCCAGGAACGGACGAAGACGGTTATCTCAGAATCAAAGGAGCAAAGGCACTTCCACCGCCGAGTCTCGCCGCGCTGCGCGAGCTGTATCGCTGGCGCGAACGCGCTGCTGAAAAGGAAGACAAGGCTCCATTTCGGATCATCGGGAACGAGGCACTGGTTGGGGTCAGTAGAGCCCTCCCCGGAACGCAGGCTGATCTCGGTCACATCAGGGAGCTGCCGTCGTCGCTAGCGCGTCGGCACGGCGATGCCCTTCTCGATGCCGTGGCTCGCGCGAAGCGACTGCGCGAAGACGAGCTACCACGTCCTGAGCGGAGCGTGCGTCCGGTGAAAGATCCCGGTTTCGATGTTCGACTCGAGCGGCTAAAGGCCGTCCGCAATCGCATCGCTTTGGAATTGGGAATTGATGCAGGTGTGTTAGCTGGCAGGACCACGTTGGAGGCGGTGGTGCGGAGCCGGCCGGCGGATCGCGTCGCGCTCGAGCAGATTCCCGCACTCCGGCGCTGGCAGATCGACGTCCTGGGCGACGCCATGCTCGAAGCGCTGCGCTAGAAACCCATCATCGCGCGGATTTTCGGATCGATGCGGTCCGGAGTCCAGTACGGCTCCCACACGATGTCGATATCTACGTCCTTCACCCCTTCGATCGCGCGCACGACTTTGTAGATGTCGTTCGTGATCATCGGGCCCGCCGGACATCCCGGCGACGTCAGCGTCATGTTGATGCGGACCAGACCGTCATCGACCTCGATGTCGTACACGAGCCCGAGATCGACGATGTTCATGTCGAGCTCCGGATCTTTGACCTGGCGCAGTGCCTGACGGATCGCGTCGGCGTTCAATACGGCAGTGGTCACGTTCGCAACTCCCGCTTCGCGAACCTAGCGACTCGGCATCCCGCGCACCAGACAACGCCGCCGGGCGGCGATCCGGGCGTAGATCCGCCGGGCGAGCGGTAAGACGCCCGGGATGCGAAACAATGGAGCGAACCAGCGCCGGCGTGGCAGCAGCCGCAACAGCTCCGGTACCGCATCCGCGCCGGCGTACACTCTGCCGTCAGGCAGAATGAGGTGCATCGCCGCGGCCAGAGCGGGGAGTGCGATCCCGAAGCTCGCGACCGCGGCTTCGTCCTGAAACGGAACAAACCGAAGCACGTGTTCCCGGTCCCAGCGGCGCAGAATGTCGACCGCTTGCTGGCACAGCCCACATTCGCCGTCGTAGATCAACGTCGGTGATTCATTCAATGGGAAGCATCCGCGGCGCGCGCCGCGGCATCGGCGACCCGGCCGCGTATCTCGTGCAGTTTCGTGAACGAGCGGCGTGAGCGCGGGTCAAACGCGCGATTCGTGAGCAAGAGAATGAACAGGTCGCGGTCGGGATCGATCCACAACGACGTTCCCGTCCAGCCGGTATGTCCGTAGCTCCGCGGACCAAGCAGCGTGCCGGCGCTGGAGACCTCCTCGCCTGTCGGCAACGCTTCCCATCCCAGCGTGCGTGCACCGGCGCCGCGCCGCGCGGCCACCGCCACTTGCGTGAATTGATGCACGGTTTCGCGCTTCAATATTCGCGGACCACCGGGCGCGCTTCCCTCACCCAGCGTGAATTGCGCGTACCGGCCGAGCGCTCTGGCCGTGGCGAAGAGGCCCGCATGCCCGGCCACGCCGCCGAGGCGCGCCGCATTGGGATCGTTCACGATGCCTGCGACCGGATGGCCGTGCCACAGCCCCGTCGGCGCAATGCGCGGCGCGAGCCGTTTGGGCGGCCGAAACATCATCTGTTGATCCAGACCGAGTGGCGTGTACACCTCGCGCGTCACGAATACGTCGAGCGGTTGCCCGCTGACACGCTGCACGATCTCGCCCAGGAGAATCGCGTTGAGATCCGAGTACACCATCCGCGATCCGGGGGCGACAACCGGCGTGGTCGCGAAAACCATTCGGAGCGCGGTCGCGCTGTCGGGCGCGTCGCGCAGCGGCAGCATGCCACGGAGCCCCGAGGTGTGCGTCAAGAGGTGACGCACCGTAATGGCAGCCGTGCCAGGACCGTTGAATTCCGGGATGTAGCGAACGACGGGAGTATCCAGTCCGACTTTGCCTTCCTCGACGAGGAGCATGAGGGAAGGCACGGTCGCAACAACTTTCGTGAGCGATGCGAGGTCCCAGAACGTGTCGTTGATGCTCACCGCCGGACTCTTCGATCGCCACGTGAGATGACCGTACGCCCGCGCGAATAGGACCGTATCGCGTCGGCCGACCACCAGTGCGGCGCCGGGGTACACGCCTTCTGCAATTCCGCGCATCACCAGCGGATCGAATGTCTGACTGTCGAACGCGATGGGTTCGGCGGAGAGTGTGCTAACCCCGGGCCGCTGGCCCGGGCTCACTGAAGCCTGCAGAAGCAATAAAACCGTTACGACCAAATGCCTGGAATCCGCCGGCTGCAAGAGGGACAACGGCCGTCGTTTCCGACGCGCTGTTGCTTGATGACGTAACCGTATCGTTCGATCACCAGATCGCCGCAATCGGGGCAGTAGGTGTTCTCCCAACGTCCCACGCGCCCGGGGAGATTGCCCGCGTACACGAATTTGAGCCCGGCGCGCGCGCCGATTTCGCACGCATGGACCAGCGTCGCCGCCGGCGTGTTCGCCGGATCGGTCATCTTGTAGTCCTTGTGAAACGCCGTCACGTGCCAGGGAATCTCCGGCGAAACCGCGGCGATCGCCTCGGCCGCGCGGGTGAGTTGTGACTCGTCATCGTTGAATCCGGGCACGATCAGCGTCACGATCTCCAGCCAGAAGCCACGCTCATGCACCATGCGGATCGCATCGAGGACGTGCGCCAGGACGCCACCCAGCTCGCGGTAGCGTTTGTCGTCCATCGCCTTGAGATCGATCTTATAGCAATCGGTCCAGCGGCGGATGTAATCGAGGACCTCGGGCGTGGCGTTGCCGTTGGAGATGAACGCCGTCTTCAGACCGGCGGGTCGCGCGGCCTTGAACACGTCGACCGCCCACTCGGCCGTGATCAGCGGCTCATTGTAGGACGATCCCACCATGCGCGCGCCCTGGCGCACCGCGAGTCCCACCAGCTCCTCGGGAGTGACGTCGCGGGGCATGACACCGGCGGTTTCGTCACGCAGCGCTTGCGAGGTCAGCCAGTTCTGGCAATACCCACAGTGGAAGTCGCAGCCCAGCATGCCGAAGGTGAGGGTGTCGCTGCCGGGCAGGCAATGGAAGAAAGGCTTTTTCTCGGTGGGATCGCACTGCAAGGCCGCGACGTAGCCCGCCGGCGCGTACAGCGTCCCTTCCTTATTGAATCGCACCTTGCAGATCCCGCGGCGGCCCGGCTTGACGAGACAGCGGTGCCCGCAGGCAAAGCAGCGAATCGCTCCTGCATCCAGTCGTTCGACGAGCTCCGCTTCGCGCACACGTGCATCCAGCGCCTGCGCCAAGGGCACATCGGGGGGGGGAACCTCATGCCCGAGAAACGACGTGATGCTGCGCGGTCTCAACGAAGGCTCCCCGGCGTGAGCTCATACAGCAGACGGACGGTGCGGACGTCACGGTCCGACAGGTCTCGCACCTTTGCGGTCGGAAACATGATGTCCGTCGAATCCTTCGAGTGATCGAGGCCGAGCACGTGGCCGACTTCGTGCATCGCGACGACGCGGATGTCGCCCGGCTCCATGGGCCGGCCCTTGGGATCAAAGGTCGCGAGGGTTAGGACCGCGGATTGAATGTGGCCCTGGTCGTCCCACGTCACGTCGGTCTGGCCCGTGCGCTCGATCTCGAATTGAATGCGCCACTTCACCGTGACCTCGGCCTGCGTCGAGTCGGCGACGAAGTCGAAACGGATGGGGACACCCGCATTCACCCATTCGCCGAACGCGGCCCGGATCTGATCGAGGAAGGTGGGCTTGAAGTTAGCGGCGTTCGTATGGGCAAACCATACGCGGACCGGTGACTGCTGTCTGTTGTCCCAACGGCGGAGCATCGAGTCTTCGCTCGCCGCCAGCATTTCGCCCAGGTACGTACTCGCTCCAGTCAGGCGAATGCGGCGTCGCGTTTCCGAACGGGCGAGGAGATCGAAGTACGTCGGTTGACGCCCCGCTGGAACTGTCGGGCCCGCGGTGCCCTCGGAGGTCGTCGTCGCCGGCGCGACCGGCTGTGGTGCAGCGGGCGGCTGTGGGGGCGGCGGGGGCGGCGGGGGCGGCGCGATCGGTCGAGCAATCGAGTCGACGGCAGGCGTTGCGGGCGGCGGCGCGGAGCTGTCGACGACGCGAGGCGCGGGCCGGAACACGTCCCAGAAAATGAAGAGGACGATCAGCACCCCGGCGGCTGCGATCATTCCCGTGAGTCGACGCTCTACCATGCGCGGAATATGCGAAAATCTCAGGGCCCGACGCTAGCTTTGCACTCTGCGCGTCTCTATGATTGTGGCCCGCATGTATTTGGATCATAGGTGATCGCGTTACCTGCGAGAACGCTCATACGCTGGCGCGGCTGGGTGATCGCAGCGTGGGCGCTTCTCGCGCTGCTCTTCGTCCCGAAAGCAGCTCACGTGCAGCGCGTCCTTGCCGTACGCGGCACAGCCGTCGAGCGAAGCGAATCGGCTCGCGCTTCGCAGCGCATCCGCCAGGCATTTCCGAACCCCATCGCGGAGTACGTCGCCGTGGTGGTGCACGGGCCGGTGCGGTACACGAATCCGCGCTTCGCGGTGGTGCTCGATTCGATCTCCGCCGCGCTGTCGCGCAAGCCATACATCAGCCAGGTCGTATCCGTGCGCACGATCGGCGAATCGACCTTCGTCAGCCACGATCGGCACACGACCTTTCTCATCGCCGCCCTGACGCCGGCGAGCACGAGCGACGTCAGCCACACCGTCGTGCCAGACCTGCGCGAAGCCATCAGCAGCACGCTCGCGCGGTTGCCGCACGCCGATGGCTTCGACGTCAAAGTCACCGGCAACCCCGCCCTCGACTACGACGTGCGGACGATCAGCGCGGAGGACACGCGGCGCGGCGAGGAGCGCGTCCTGCCACTCACGCTCGCCGTCTTGGTGCTCGCGTTCGGCGCGCTCGTCGCCGCCGCGCTGCCCATCATCGTCGGCGTGCTGGCGATCACGATCGCACTCGGCATCGTCGCGGTGGCGGCGCAGTTCCAGACGATGTCCGTCTTCGTGCTCAACATCACGACGATGGTGGGCCTCGGCGTCGGAATCGATTACTCGCTGCTCATCGTGACACGCTTTCGCGAGGAGCTGAACCGCGGCCTCGCACCCGTCGATGCAGCCGTGCGAACGATTCAGACCGCGGGTTCGGCCGTCGTCACGTCAGGCGTGACGGTCGTCGTCGGTTTTGCGGCGCTGATCCTGACACCGCTCACCGAGACGCGCTCGGTGGGCGTGGGAGGGTTGGTCGTCGTCGGCGTGGCGGTGCTGCTCGCGACGACGTTCTTGCCGGCCGCGTTGGCGATACTGGGTCGTAACATCGACCGGCCCAAGTGGCTCGCCCGGCCACTCGCGCGCATTCACACTCCGACCGGGTGGGAGCGATGGGCGCGAACCCTCGGTCACCGTCCCTGGCGCGCGATTCTGGGCGGCGGCCTCGCCGTCGCGGTCCTCACCTTTCCTATGACACAGATCAGGATTGGCCTGCCGGCCCGCAACTGGTTTCCACCGGAAGCGGAGTCCGGGCAGGCGCTCGCCGCCCTGCGTGACATGGGGGCGAGCGGCGTGATTCAACCGCTGCGGGTCGTCGTGCAGCTCCCGCCGGGAGAATCGGCGTTGTCGGGCCGACAGCTGCCCGGACTCAAAGCGCTGAGCGATTCGATTCGCAAGGATCCGCGCGTGCGCGAGGTGCGCGGCGTCGCGACGCTGCGCCCCGAGATGTCCACGCTGCAGCTCGCGATCTTCTACAGCGACCCCGATTCCGTGCGCGATCGCTACCCCGAGTTCTTCAACGCGTACCTGAGTGCTGACCGCCGCACCACGCTGATGGACGTCATCGCGGTCGACACCGTCTCGCTCATGGGAATGATGGACCTGACGAGACACGTGCGCGCCGTCATCGCGCGAGGTGTGCGACTCAAAGGAGCGGAAATCGACGTCGGCGGCTTCGCGGCATCGAGTCTCGATCTCCAGCAGCACTTGCTGCGGCGCTTTCCCGGTATCGTCGCGATGATCCTCGGCGTGACCGCGATCATGTTGTTCCTCGCCTTTCGCTCCGTGCTCGTGCCGCTCAAGGCCGTCGTCCTGAACTGTGTGTCGGTCAGCGCGGCGTTCGGCATCACGGTCCTCGTATTTCAGCACGGCTACGGCGCCAGTTTTTTCGGGCTCGAGGGACCCACGGAGGCGATCTTCGTCGTGGTACCGGTGCTCGTGTTTGCCACCGTATTCGGCTTGTCGATGGATTATGAGGTGTTCCTGCTGACCCGGATCAAGGAGGTGTTCGACAAGACCGGGCGGAACGATCACGCGACGATGGAAGGGCTATCGGCGACCGCTTCTACTATCACGTTCGCAGCCGCGATCATGATCGCGGTCTTCGGCGTGTTCGCGTTTGCGCGCGTGCTCGCCGTGCAGTTCATCGGATTCGGCCTGGCAATCGCGGTGCTGCTGGACGCCACGTTGATCCGGATGGTCCTCGTGCCCGCGATCATGCACATCGCCGGCCGATGGAATTGGTGGCCGGGAGTCAGGGCGCCCCGGCGCGAAGTCGAAGACGTTACTTAGGGTCCAAGAGCCGCAGCTTCTCCCCCAGCACATCCCAGTGCCAGGCTGGAACGCGGATTCCCGTATCAGGGTCCTTGAGCGGTTTGTACTGCAGCCAGCGCGAGTGGAAGCCCAACATGCGCCCTAAGGCCAGGAGCTTCTCCTTATCAGAGCTCACCAGATGCACCATCGGCTCATCGTCGATCTTATGCCGATGAAGCCAAACGCCGCCGTTCAGGGCGAAGCGCATCCCCTCACGGCGGCGTTGGAATTCCCGATACGGCGGCTCTAGGTGCAGGTAATCCGGCCCTCGACAGTGGCGGGCGGTATCGGCGTCGCATTCCCCTCGAAGAGGGTGCACATCCTCGCGGTCTGCGAGTGAACGGTCTGGGCGGACCACCCCATAGGGCTTGCCTGCATCACGGTCAGCGTCACGCCAGTCGATGCGCTGAAATTATTGAGCTGGGCGAGGCTGCTCGTATAGTACGTGCTGTCATAGAAGAAGGCCTCCTCCGCCGTCGCCAGATTCTTGAGGTCCGACTTCATCTGGGCGACGTAGGCCTTCTGCTTCGTGTTAGCGAACTTCGGGATCGCGATTGCCGCCAGGATCCCGATGATCACTACCACGATCAGCAGCTCGATCAGTGTAAAACCGCGTGCCTTCACAGCGTTACCCTCCGGGCGCGAAAGGGCGCCGATCCGGCAAGCCCCGAATCGACGCCCCTATTGTGGGCACTGCACTCCGTTCCTGCAAGAGGCGTGCTTAACCCTTCGCGTCGATCCAATTCTTTCCAGCACCGATAGTTACGAGCAGCGGCACGCGCAAAATCGCAACCCCCTCCATCTCGCGTTTTACAAGAGCCCCGGCATCGGTCCGCTCGTTCTCGGGGATCTCGAACACGAGCTCATCGTGCACCTGGAGCACCATCTTCGCACGGAGTTGTGCCTGCTGGAGCGCGGCGTGAATGCGGATCATCGCGATTTTAATGAGATCCGCGGCGGACCCTTGCAATGGAGAATTGGTCGCGGTCCGCTCGCCGAACGCGCGGATGCTGAAGTTCCGGTCACGCAGCTCGGGGATATAACGTCGCCGGCCGAAGAGCGTCTCGACAAATCCTTTGTGGCGCGCTTCCTCGATGGTGCGATCCAGCCAGGCTCGAACACCGGAAAACCGCTCGAAATAGTGCTGAATGAATGCCTTCGCTTCGGCGAGCGTGATGCCCAGCTGTCGCGACAGCGCCAGCGCCCCCTGCCCGTAAATCGTCGCGAAATTGATGGTCTTCGCTCGCGCGCGCATCTCGGTCGTCACGTCGGCTTCGGGAATACCGAAGATCACGGCAGCGGTCTGGCGATGGATGTCGCCGCCGCGCTGAAATGCCGCTACAAACGCCGGGTCATCGGAAAGGTGCGCCAGCAATCGGAGCTCGACCTGCGAGTAATCGGCGGTGAGCAGTAAGTGGCCTGGTGGTGCGACGAACGCACGCCGAATCTCGCCGCCGCGACGCGTGCGGACGGGGATGTTCTGGAGGTTGGGGTCGGACGATGACAACCGCCCGGTCGCCGCACCGGTCTGGTTGAAACTCGTGTGCACGCGACCGGTATCGGCGCTGACGTAGCCGGGCAAGGCGTCGACGTAGGTCGACGTCAGTTTCGACAGCTCGCGGTACTCGATGAGCAGGCGCGGGACCTCATGACCCATGGCGGCAAGCTGCTCGAGCACCTCGACGTCCGTCGACGCACCGGTCTTGGTGCGCTTCTGCACCGGCAGCTTGAGCTTTTCGAACAGTATCGTGCGTAATTGTGGCGTCGAGTTGATGTTGAACTCCCCGCCCGCGGCACGGTAAATGTCGAGCTCGAGACCGGTCAGTTCCTTGTTGAACCCGCGCGCGATCTCGCCCAGGAGCGCTCGATCCACGAGCACGCCGGTTGACTCCATGTCGACAAGCACCGGAATGAGCGGGACTTCGATCTCTTCGAGCAGGCGCACCAGGTGATGCTCTTCGATTTCGGGCCGGAACGCCTCCTCGAGCCGCAACACCGTCTCGGCCTGCGCCGCCGACACGCGCGCCGCCTCGGCCACAGACACCTCCGCGAACGTTCCCTTCCCCGCCACTTGCTGCGACGCCATCAGGTTGAGGCCCAGCCGCTCGCGCGCCAGATCGACGAGGGCGTGCGAGCGATTGCCGGGATCCAGCACGAAGCTCGCGATCATGGAGTCGTAGACCACGCCGCCGAGCGTCACCCCCTCCCGACTGCGCGCGAGCGCGACCCATGTTGCCTTGATGTCGTGGCCCGCTTTATGGATCGTGGGATCGGCGAGGAATTCTCGCAGGCCCGTCATCTTCGGATCGCCCAGGGCCGGCAGATTGACCGGCGGACTTGCGTCATCGAAATCGCCGTCGCGCGCGCGGTGACGCAATGGCAGATACCAGGACTGTCCAGGCGCCGATGCGAACGACATCCCTGCCAGGCCCGGCTCGGCCCTGATGGAAACAAGACGCGCGCGACGCAGCTCTGCGAGCATGGCGGGAACCTCGGCGGCATCCTCGACGGCGTGCGGATCCGCCAACTCCGGCGGCCGGACTGCAGCCGCTGGACTTACCGCCGAGTCAGTCGCTGGCGCCGCACTGACCTTTTCGAGATCCGCAAGCTTGGGAATGAGCGTGCGGAACTCGAGCTCGTTGAAAAGCGAAGTCAGGCGAGCCGCGTCCGGTGTGCGAACGCGTAGCTGCTCCAGGTCCAGCTCGACCGGCACGTTGCGCTGCAGCGTCACGAGTTGGCGCGACAGCCGCGCGTTGTCCGCCTGGGACAGCAGGGCTTCCCGCGGGCGCTTGCCCGGAATGTCCGCCGCTCGGGTGAGGATCGCATCGAGATCGCCATACGCCTCGAGCAGCTGAATGGCCGTCTTGTCGCCGATCCCTCTCACGCCGGGGATGTTGTCGGAGCTGTCGCCCACGAGCGCGAGGTAGTCGACGACGCGCTCCGGGGGGACGCCGAGGCGCTCACTCGCATTCGCCTGATCGACCCACTGTTCTTCGACGGCGGCCTGCCCTCCACGGCCCGGATTGAGGAGCGCCACCCCGGGGCGGATGAGCTGATAGAAGTCCTTGTCTCCCGAGACGATCACGGCCTGCATCCCGCTGTTGGCCGCGCGCTCCGCCAAGGTGGCGACCACGTCGTCCGCTTCGTAACCGTCGATCGCGAGCACCGGAATCCGGAACGCATCGAGGATCTGACAGACGCGCTCCAGGGAACGGTCGAAGTCCTGCTGCAATTCTTCGCCGAGCTTCTCGCGCGTGGCTTTGTATTCCGGATACTGCTCCTGCCGGAACGACACCCCGCGATCGTGCACCCAGCCGATGTACTCGGGGTGATAATTCTCGTAGAGCCGCAGCAAGAAGTTGGTGATGCCCCAGACCGCCGACGTGTTCTCGCCGCGCGCGGTCGTGAGCGGCCGCGCGATCATCGCGAAGAAGGCGCGATAGATCAGCGCATAGCCGTCGACCAGGAAGACGCGGGTACGGCCGGCGGATGTGGGGGGAACCGGAGGCGCTGGGCGCGGCGGCATGGCGGGAAAAGTAAACCCCGGAGCCATGCCCCGGGGTTGAAACAACGACCCCGCCCGTAGCGTCGCGGGCGGGGTAAAGTGGTCGGGTGAAGCGCGCGCTAGACGCGCACGACGTTCGTGGCGTGGAGCCCCTTGTCCCCCTGCTTCACTTCGAACTCCACCACCTGACCTTCGGCGAGCGTCTTGAAGCCGTCCATCTGAATCGACGAGAAATGCACGAACACGTCTTCGCCGCCTTCCTGCTCAATGAAGCCGTATCCCTTGGCGTCATTGAACCACTTCACCTTTCCCTTGATCACGATCCGCCTCCTGCAGAGTCACACACACTGGGCGCCCATCTGGGATGCCTGCCCGGCCGTGGTGCCGAGCGCGGTTAGAAATGACCGGCGATTTGCGACCTGTCAAGACGTTCACGGCGGTTCGTACAACGCGCGATACAACTCGCGATTGCGCAACACGCTGCGGACGTAGCCGCGCGTTTCCGGGTACGGGATCAACTCGATAAATCTGTCGGGATCGTTCGCCCCTTCACGGTCGAGCCAGCGTCGCACCGGACTCGGGCCCGCGTTGTACGCGGCGATCGCGGCGTCCGCGCGACCGAAGCGTCTAAGCAGCTCGGCGAGATGCGCCGCTCCGAGATGAAGGTTGAGATCGGGGACGGTGATCCAGTCCGGATAGAAGGAGACGTCCAGACCACGCGCCATCAGGGCCGCGGTACTGGGCAGCAGCTGCGCGAGGCCGCGCGCGCCCGCGGGCGACACCGCTGCGACGTCAAACACGCTCTCCTGGCGCACAATGCCGGTGAGTAACAACGGGTCGACGCCGAACTCGTCCGCCTCCGCCTCGACGGCTGCGCGATTCGGCCAGGGAAAGATTGCACGCAACACCCGCACATCGCCCGGGGCCAGGAGCGCGGCTTGCCAGCCGAGCCGCACGCCGGCCGATCCGTAGCCACGCATAGCGAGTCCCTCACTCCACGCGAGCAACGCGTCGAGTTGCTGGGGTGGGCGCGCGAGCACGACCCGCACCTCCGCTAGCGCCTCGCTGTCGAGTCCAGCGAGCAACAACGTATCGATGCGGGCAAGTCCCGCGGCGGCAGCGATTGGCGGCAATGTCAGTGACAAGAGCGGTGCGGCGAACGAGAGCGGCGGGAGTCCGGTTTCGCGGCGCGCCCGCATGCCGTAGTAGCCCAGCGAGTCCTCGCGCGCGAGGGCCAACCAGATGTTACGCGCCGCGGCTGAATCGCCGCGCGCCAGCGCCATCTTACCCAGCCAAAATCTCGCCGCGGTGCGCTGCGCGCCGCCTCCTGGTGCCTCGATCTCAGCCTGGTACAGCGCTGACGCGCTGTCCAGGCGTCCGATCGTTTCCGCGTGCGCGGCCAGACGGAAACGCGCCAGCGAGGCGCGCTGATCGGCGGCGTAGCGTCCGATCAGATCGCCGTACCAGCGCGAGGCACCCGGCCAGTCATCCCTGCTGTCGAGCATGTCGGCGAGCACGTACAACGCGCTCGGCGCCGCGGTATCGGAAGGGAAGTCGCGCGCGAATCCCGCCAGCGCCGCGATTGCGCCGGCGTCGCCCAAGCGCACGAGCACTCGCGCTCGACGATAGATCGCCAGTTTGCCCAATTCTGAATCGCGAGTTGCGGCCCCGTAGGCGCGGAGTGCGTCGCGCAGGCGGCCGGTTGCCAGCAACAGCTCGCCGTAGAGCAGCATCGTCGCGGCGCTGGAATCACCGGCCCGCAACGCTCGCTCCACGTGAATCCGCGCGTCCCGTGCGGTGGTGCGGCGGTTCACCGCGCGCGCGAGCGCGACATGCTCGGCAGCCGCGTGCGGCGGCAGGGGACCGAGCGCAAGCGCGACGCCGGCGGCGGCATCGTCGCTCAAAGGGTCGCGCGCGAACAAGTCGTAGAGCGCCGCGCGGCTGCGAGCGGTGTCTCCGACTGCGAGCGCCAGGCGCGCCACGTCGAGACCCTTCCCTGCCGCTCGGAGCGCGTCCAGCGCGCGCGTCGTGTCGCCCGAAAGCAGCACTGAACGGGCCCGAGCGAGCGGGACGTCGCGCGCGGCGGGGGCTGGGAGACCGTCGAGCAACGCGCTCGCCAGGACCGTGTCGCGCGTGACACGTGCCTGCCGAAGTCGCAACCAGATGTCGATGGACGCCAGGCTTCCGCCGGCACGCCCTGCGGCAAATGCCGCGGCCGCGCTGTCCGGCTGACCGGCGCCCTCATACGCGAGGCCGGCGCGCACCGCGAGGATGGCCACGCGTGCGGCGGACGCGCGGGAGCGCGCGAGCTCGAAATGCGCCGCCGCATCCGCGTACCGGCCGAGCCCGTACTCCGCCTGTGCGAGCACGGCGAGCGCCTCACCGTCGGCGTAGTCGTTCAGCCATGGCGCACCGATGAGCAAGGCGCGCGCGTGCTCGAAGCGGCGCGTCTGAACTTCGGCCTTCGCGCCTTCGACGATCAGGAGTGCGTTGGGATTGGGATCGCGTTTGGCTGCGGCGAGCAAGCTCTCAGCTAAATGCCAGGGCCTACCGGACAGACGCAGGGAATCCGCGTGATACGTCGCCGTACGGTCGGCAGGTGTGCGAACGACGTCCTGCGCTCGCGCCGTCGCCGCAAGGATCCCCTGCCCCGCGAGCGCCGCAATCCGGAGAGCGGCGCGAAGCGTCACGATCCGGATCGCCTCACGCGCGCCAGCACACGCTGATACTCTGCACGCGACGCCGGCGTCAGGCGGAAGCGGCTGAAACCGGTTTGGTCCTGAAAATAGAGAACGAGCCGCTGCGTGTTGTAGGTCCAGCGAATCACCCGCAGTCCGCTGCGATCCATGCCGTTCGACATATCGAGCATTTCATCCGGCTCGCCGAGGGTGATGAAGACTTCCCCGCGCTCGGTGAGCCAACCCGGCTCGCCCTCGTCCTGGAACCGGACGTTCGCCGCCTGCACGCGGCGAAAATAATCGTCGAGCGCTTCATTCTCGGGCGTGAATGGAATGGGATCAGTCGCCTTCCAGAATTCACGCCAGACCTCAGGGCGCCGGTCCGGCGAAGCGCGACGCAGCGAATCCACCCAATCCTGACGATCGAAATAGCGCAGCAGGCTCGCCATTTCGTCGAAGTTGGTGATCACCCACTGATTCGAAAAACTGACGAGAAAGCGGGCGCGGGTCGTGTCGCCACCACCCGCAGGAACGGCTTGCAGCTCGGCCTGACCAACCGGAAGTTGGCCGGGAGCCACGACAATCGTGCCGTACGCGAGGTCCGTTCCGGCCGCAAGCCGGACCGAATCGCGCCACAGCTCCTTGTCGGCGCCATCCACCACGCGCGCCATGAGCAACCCGGCTCCGGCCCCGTAGCGCTCGATGTAGAAGTGCATCGAGTCGGAGCCATAGGGCAGCGTCGCGCGCGGGTTCGCGACCAGCTTTGGAAGATCCGCGCGCTGGTGCCGGCCCTCGGCGGTGTAGACCGCGACCGGCGGCGTCATGAGCGGCTTGGGCGCAGCAAAGCGTGGCGCCGTGTCGACGCGTTCGGCGCGCGCCACCGCTGGACCATTGCGGTCTCGTACCGTGACCGACACGCGGTACGTGCCGGGCGGCAACGTGACGAACTGCTGGAAGATGATGGTCTCATCGTTGCGCAACGTCTCCTGGAAATTGCGCACGCGGACTCGCTGGTCGCTGCCGATCTGCCGCACCGGGACGACGCCGCTGTCTGCGAAAAACGCCGCTTCGACCCGATACTCCGCCACGAACTCGCCACCGCGACGCTGGAAGCTGAGCGCCTGATTCGTCAGAGAGGCAGAGAACAGGGCGAGCGTCGAATCGGGCGTCGGACCCGCGAGATAGCGGACCGATGCGACGAACGGCAGCGCCCCGCCGCCGACGAGCGATCCCATCGAGCGGTAGATCGCCGTCGCGTCGAACAGCCGCGGCAAGCTGGCGCCGGGCTGGGGCTGGTCGGGCCGGCCGACGCGCTGCCACGACCCACACGCGCCAGCGAAGAAAACGGCCGCGCAGAGCGGCGCCGCACGTCGCATCACTTGCCGAGCCTCAAATCCGGACGTTAGTTTCGCGAGAACTCCCCATGGCCAACGAAAACCTCGCCGGTCGGTCGATCGCCGGCTACCGCCTCCTCGAGCGCGTGGGCGAGGGAGGGACGGCGGAAGTGTACCGCGCTGAGCATGCCGAACGCGGCGCCTGTGCGTTCAAGGTATTGCGCGAGCGGCTCAGGGGCGACCCCACGGTCGTCAAGCGATTCTTGCGTGAAGCGGGGTACGGCTCGCGCGTCAAGCATCCGGGTGTGGTCCGGACCTACGACTTCGGCGAAGCGGACGGGCTCTATTACCTCGCCCTGGAATGGGCGAAGGGGGAGCCGCTCGCCGATTTCCTACACCGCAACGGCCGCCTCGCTCCCTCGGACGCAGTCGCGCTCGCGCGGCAACTTGCGGATGCGCTCGCCGCTGCGCACCAGGCAGGCATCATTCATCGCGACCTGAAGCCCGAAAACATCATGTACGATCGCGCCTCCGGGACCGTCAAACTGCTGGACTTCGGGATCGCGCGTGACGCGGAGGAGCCGGCAGAAGAACGGCTCACGCGCACCGGTTTTTTTGTCGGCACGCTCCAATACGTGGCGCCCGAAGCGCTCTCAGGGGAGCTCGTCGACGGCCGGGCCGACATCTACAGTCTCGCGAAAATCACGTATTACATGCTCACCGGCCGCCATCCGCATGATGGCCGCAGCCCGCGCGAGTTGTTTCAGCAGCTGCTGAGTCAGCAGCCCAAGCCGCTCTCCGATGCCGCCAAGGGCCTCACCTTCCCGCCGGCGCTGGAAGCCGCGGTGATGAAAGGGCTGTCCCGCAATCCCGCTGACCGGCAGCCTGCGGTCACCGCATTCGCGGACGACCTGGAGGCGGGCCTGGCGGACAGCAAAGGTGGACCTCGGCCGCGAGGCTTGCTGGGCGCGCTGAAGCACATTGTTGGCAAGCGCAGTGAATAGTAGTAGCGACTACTACTACCTTAGAGATACTCTCAAGGATCTGCTGCTCGCGCGCTCCGTGCGCCGCGGGGACTTCGTCCTCGCGTCCGGCCGTCGCTCTTCTTTCTATATCGATGCCCGTCTCACGACGATGTCCGGCGACGGCCTCGCCTTGATTGGAGGCTTGGGCCTCGATCGCCTGGCAGTCCGGGGCTGGACGCCCCGTGCGGTTGGAGGCCTTACGCTGGGCGCGGATCCGGTCGCCTATGCGCTCGCCCTCACCGCGCGCCGGCGCGGCCAACTCCTCGATGCCTTCACCGTCCGCAAGCAGCCCAAGGATCACGGCACCGGAAAGCGGATCGAAGGTTGCTTGCTCCCCGGCTTCCCCGTCGTCATCGTCGAGGATGTGCTCACGACCGGCCGCTCCGCTCGCGACGCCATCAGCGCCGTCGAAACCGAAGGCGGCCACGTGCTCGGCGTAATGGCCGTGGTCGATCGGCAGGAGGGTGGACGCGAGGCGATCGAACGCGCCGGCTACCTGGTCGAAGCCTTTCTCACCGCCACCGATCTCGGGCTGTCTCCATGACGTCGCCTTCGCGTCGTCCTTCCTTTGCCGAGCGCGTGCGGGGCTGGCACGACGAAGCCACCGCACTCGAGCAGCGGTTCAAAGACCTCGAGACGTTCGAGCGGAGTCACCGTCGCCGCTGGGCGATCGCGGCCGGACTGCTCGTGCTGGGCGTACTCGGCAGGTTGAGCGGCACAATCGACACGCAACTCGGCACCATCGTGCTCGTCGCGGGTGGGGCGGCCGTGATCAACGCGCTGGTGGGCATGATCAACGAGCGCGGGTGGTATCGCTGGTGGTTCATCTATATGCTGGCGCTGCTCGACGTCGTTCTGGTCAATGTGCTCGTGCTCTGGTTCGGGCACGGCGGCGTGATCGCCGCGCTGTTCATCGCGGTCTTGCCGTACGCCTTCGATCAGGGACAGACCGTCGGCGACTTCCTCGTGCTCGTGACCTCCGTCGCCTATCTGCTCGCGAGCTGGTTGCACGACGGGGGGGGCCTCGATACGAGCGCGTACCTCGAGACGGGAGTCTTCATAGTCGTCGCGATGACGCTCAAGCGAATTCCGGCGACCCTCATCCAGCGCATTCGCCGCGCGCGCAGCGTGATGGGAGAAGCGGAGCAGGGATTCCTTGCCGTCCGGGCCGCGGCTGCCGAGGCAGACGAGCTCGGCTTCCTGGAGAAGAGTTTCAACCGGATGCTCGAAGAAATCGCCGCGACGATCTCCTCGGTGCAGCGAGAAGCCGATGAGGTCGCGGCGTTCGCCGAAGAGCTCGCGGCGGCAGCCGAGCAATTGCACGCCACCACGGAATCCCTCACGCAGACCTCGCAGCGCCTCGCTGGCGATCTCGGCCGTCAGCGCGGGCTCGCCGATGACGCCCGGGGCGAAAGCGCCAAGGCCGCCGACCAGGCGGAGTCGCTGCGGGTGCGCGCGGAGTTGATGCAGGTCGATGCGTCACGGCTCGTCGGCGCCGCTGAACGCGGACGCGAGCGCGTCGCGCGGGCGAGCGCGACGCTGCGCGCCGTCGGTGAAGAAGTGCGGGCGACCGCGTCGACCGTCGCCGGGCTATCCGGAATGTCGGAGCGGATCGGTGTGTTCGCCCAGACAATCGCGCGGATTGCGCGGCAGACGCATCTGCTCGCGCTCAACGCGGCCATCGAAGCCGCCCGCGCGGAGGAGCATGGGGAAGGGTTCGCGGTGGTCGCGGACGAGGTGCGGACGCTGGCCGCCGAGGCAGGGAAGTCGGCTCGCGAGGTCGCCGAGCTGGTCAGCGATCTGCGAACCGGGATCGAAGCGGCCGCGCGCGCGATGCAATCCGGTGAGACCAAGGTACGCGACATCGGTGGCGTCGCGGCGGAGGCGGATGGCGCTCTCCAAGAGCTGCATCAGGGCGTGCAGCTCATGGGCGACCTGGTCGACGCGACAGCGGAAGTCTCGAGAAGCCAAGCCGCCCGGCTGGCGGCGCTGGCACAATCGCTACAGCAAGTCGCCAGTATCTCGACAGCTTCCTCTGAAAGCGCCAACAACACGGCCGCCGCGACGGAGGCTCAGATCACGTCGATGGGCGAGCTCACGACCACGTCGCAGCAGCTCGCGCAGCTGGCCGAGCGGTTGCGCGCCGGGATGGCCCATTTCTCCGTGTTGCGACGCGATCAGCGCACGGTCGAGCATCAGATCCGGCCCGCCGCCGACTAGCGCCGCAATCACCCCGCCCGGAAGACCGCTGTGGCGTTCGGGCCTTGGTCCCACGACCCCGCGTTGAAGGGGTGAAACGCGCGCAGGGCCTCCCGGTACGGGGTGATGAGCAGGTCGATGTAGCGCGCCAGCGCGACATCAAAAGGAAAGCGGCGGCGAAATTCCCCCGCGGTCACGCCCAGCACGGCGCGGAGGTGTCGCCCAAAGCTCTGGGGTGACGAGTAGTCCATCCGATACGCGACGTCCGAGACCGACAACCCCGGATTCTGAAACAGAAAGGAGGCGTGCAGCAGACGCATGCCCGCGAGGTAACTCTTGGGTGACGGAATTGACGCTCGATGAAAGCGCGACATCAACGTGCTCGGTCGTACTCGGAGATGTCGGGCCAGACCACGGACGGTGCTGAGCGCCGGCGCGAGCCGCGCGATCGCTTCGAAGAAGAGCCGCGCCTCTTCGGATGGCTCGCCGAGGGCAGGGACCAGCCGTGCGAGGATCCGCGTGGCAACCGGCGACGCCGGATGACCAACGAGGTCCCGCAATCGCCGCCATCCGTCGGGCTCGGTACAATCAACAGCGGTTCGGACGCCCGTGGCGCCGAGCCGCAACAGTGTCTCGGTGGATTCGCGGTCGTGGCGCGAGACCAGCGCGACGGCGGGGATCGTGGGAAATTCACGTACGAACCGCGCGACCGCGGGGAGCGCCTCGCCGTGGCAGCGATGCACCGAAATCACGACGGCGTCGACGCGCCGGCGCCGGGCTACGTGGAGGGCTTCACGCAGCGATTCGGCGTGCAGTGTATGAAAGCAGCCGTCGCCCGCGGCGTCGATGCGCGAGCGTTCGGTCGCGGGAAGAACAGTGCAGACGGTGACCATGCACCGTCACGCTAACGCCCGGCTATCAAACCTCGTTCACCGCGCCTGCACCGACGCGACCCACGCGTGAATCCGCGCGTCGAGCGCGTCCAGCGGCAACGCCCCCGCGCCGAGCACCTGATCGTGGAACGCGCGAATATCGAATTTGCTGCCGAGCGTCGATGACGCGTACGAGCGCAGCTCTTTGATCTTCAGCTCGCCGATCTTGTAGGCCAGTGCCTGGCCCGGCCACACGATGTAACGATCGACTTCCACGGTGATGTCATGCTCCGCCTTCCCGGCATTGGCCTTGAAGTAGTCGATGGCCTGCTCGCGCGTCCACCCCATCGTATGGATGCCGGTGTCGAGGACGAGGCGGATGGCACGCCACATCTCGTAGGTGAGTTGCCCGAATTTGCTGTACGCATCTTTGTAGAGACCGAGCTCGTCGCCGAGACTCTCGCTGTAGAGTCCCCAACCCTCGATGAACGCCGTGTAGCCACCGTACCGCCGGAACTCCGGCACTCCCTGTAGCTCCTCAGCCAACGAGATCTGGAGGTGATGCCCCGGCACCGCCTCATGCAGCGTCAGCGCCTCCATCTCCCACTTGGGACGCGCGGCCAGATTGTAGGTGTTGACGAAATAGGTGCCGGCGCGATGCGCCTCAGGACTGCCGCCCTGATAGTACGCCGTCGTTTGCGAGCGCTCCGCATACGGGGGAACCGGGCTCACGCCGTACGTCAGGCGGGGCAGAGTGCCGAACAGACGCACGAGCTCCGGGTCAATCCGTTTCGCGAGATCGCGTGATGCACGGAGCAGATCCTCACGCGTCGTGAAGAAAAACCGCGGATCGGTGCGCAAAAACTGCGCGAAGTCCGCGAACGTGCCCTTGAAGCCAGTCGCTGCAATCACACTGTCCATCAGGCCGCGGATGCGTTTCACCTCCGCGAGCCCCAGGGCGTGAATCTGCTCAGGGGTGAGATCGGTCGTCGTGCTCGCGCGCGCCCGAACGCGATACCAATCGAGCCCGTTGGGAAGATCGCGCATGCCGATGGTCCTACGCGCACCGGGGACGTACTTGTCGCGCAGGAAGGCGCTCAGCTTCTGAAACGCCGGCGCGACGGAATCACGATAGGCGGCCACAGCGGCCGCGCGCAGGCGCTGTTGATCGGCACTACCGATCTCGGCCGGGAAGTGCACGAACGCTGCGAGCATCGGACTGGTCAGCGGGTCTGCGACCACGAGGCTTTGCGCCTGCGCCGGCACGTCGCGCAACGTGATCTGCGGAGGCGTGACTCCGCTGGCGAGCCCGCGCTCGAGCAGCGTGATCGTTTGGTTCACGAGTACGGGCACGGCGCGCAGCCGCGCGATGATGTCCTCATCTTCCCGCACGGTGCCGCTCGGCATCTGCGCGAAAATGCGCGGCACGTCCTGCTGCACGCCGTCAAGCTGGGTGACGGGCATCAACTCGCCGGGGAAGCGACTTTCATCGAGCGCATCGGTGGCGTTGCGGGCGAAGAGATCGTAGTTGAGTTGATCGGTGGAGCCAAGCTTATTTCGGTCGATAGCTCGCAGCGCCGTCAGCGGATCGTTCAGCTCCCGCTTGCGCCGGGCGATCGCCTCGACCGAGTAATCGGTCCAGCGCGCGTTTTGCCCTGGATATCCCACCGCCGTCGCGTACTCCGGATATTCGTGCATCGTGTATGCCCAGTTCTGGGCGATGAGCTGGTGCAGGCGGACGCTGTCCGGGGGAGCCACTGGCTGCTGCGCAAGAACGGGAACCGGGCAGGAAAGAGTCATGGCCAGCAGGGAACGGAACGCCGTACGCAGGGACATGCGCGACTCCTTGTGATCGAATAGGCTGGGTGCGAACCTACCCGCGCCTCTGACGGGACGCCAATGACCAACCGACGGCTTTTGATCGCGATGTCCACGATGATCGCGCTCCTGATGATCGCCGGCGCGATCAGCTTCGTGCGCTACACACGCAGCCACGCGCCTGACCCACGACTCGTCGCCGTCGCGCCATTCGACATCTTCGTCCCGGGTCTCGAGCGGTGGCGCGTGCGTCTCGCGGTCGGCCTCACCGCCGCTATCAGCGCGCCGCTCGCCGCCGTGTCGCAGGACGTCGTGCGGGAGCGGTGGCACGCTCAGGCGCGTCCCGAAATCGCTGCCCTCGACCTTGCGCGAAGCACCAGCGCCACTCGCGCAGTCTACGGTCGCCTCGATCCCATGGCGGAAGCGCGCGATTCTGTCCGCGTGCAGACGATCGTCATCGACGCCGGCACGGGCCGCGTGCAGCTCGTGTTCGACGGCCCTTGGCCGATCGCCGATCTCGAGAATCTGCCGCGCGCGCTCGCGCAACGCGTGCGCTGATATAGCCTCGGCGAGGTCCCCGCCGTACGTTATTTGTCGTGACCGATCCGTTTGCAGAATTGAACGCGGCACTCGCCGGCCACTACATCATCGATAGAGAGCTGGGTCGGGGCGGGATGGCGCTCGTCTATCTCGCGCGCGACGTGCGCCACGAGCGTTTCGTGGCCCTCAAAACGCTGCGCCCCGAGATCGCGATGGCGCTCGGCCGGGAGCGTTTCCTGCGGGAGATCAAGCTCGCCGCCCGGCTGCAACATCCCAACATTCTTCCGGTTTACGACTCAGGTGCGGCGGACGGCCTCCTCTTCTACGTCATGCCGTTCGTGGAAGGCGAATCCCTACGCGAGCGGCTGGAGCGCGAGCCGCAACTGCCGCTCGATGACGCCCTCCAAATCGCGCGCGAGGTCGCCGACGCGCTGTCGTATGCGCACAGCCATGACGTTGTGCACCGCGACATCAAGCCGGAGAACATCATGTTGTCCGGCGGCCATGCCATCGTCACCGACTTCGGGATCGCGCGGGCGGTGAGCGCGGCGGGCGGCGAGAAACTCACGGAGACGGGGCTCGCGATCGGCACGCCCGCCTACATGCCGCCCGAGCAAGCCGCTGGGACAGGGCAGGTCGATCGCCGCAGCGACATCTATAGTCTCGCCTGCGTACTGTACGAGACACTCGCAGGCCAGCCTCCGTTCACGGGCCCCACCGCGCAAGCCATCATGGCACGGCATTCGTTGGACTCGGTGCCCAGGCTAAAAATCGTACGCGAGGCGATCCCCGACGAACTCGAGACGGTGATCGAGCGCGCCCTCGAGAAGGTGCCGGCCGATCGCTATCAGACGGCCGAGCAGTTTTCCAACGCACTCACGACCGCCAGCACCGGAAGGATCTCGAGGGTTACAGCGGGACGACGGCCGACGCCGCCGGGGCGTCTACGCTGGCGCCGGCCCATCCCCGTGGCCGGCGGCCTGTTGCTCCTCGCAGCGCTCACCTGGCTCGTCGTCAGTCGCCGTGGCACGGCCCGACCATCCGGTACGGGCATGGACGTGCGTCGTGTCGCCGTGCTGTACTTTCAGGACCAGAGTCCCGACAGCTCGCTGCGCTTTCTCGCCGCCGGTCTCACCGAAGGACTGATCAATCAGCTCTCCCAGGTCCGCTCTCTCGACGTCGTGTCGCGCAACGGCGTGCTGCCGTATCGCAACGTCGATCTCCCGCGCGACAGCATCGCGCGGGCACTCGGCGCGGGGACGTTGGTCGAGGGCACGGTGGAACCGGTACGCGATCGGGTGCGCGTCACGGTACGCCTCGTGGACGGTTACAGCGGTGCGGATCTGTTGCGGCGCGCGACCTTCGAGCAGCCGTCGGCGAATCTGCTTCAGATTCGCGATTCGCTCGCCGGCGAAGTCGCCCGCGTGTTGCGCGAGCGGCTCGGCGAAGAGGTGCGGCTGCGCGAAGAGCGAGCAGGGACGAGAAGCACCGAAGCATGGACGCGCGTGCAGCAGGCCGAGGCGATCCGCAGGGATGGGGAAGCGCTCGTGCAGGCGGGGAAGATGGACAGCGCGATGGCGCTGTTCGCCCGCACCGATTCGACGCTGGCTTCGGCGGAGCGCGCCGATCCAAAGTGGATCGACCCGATCGTGCTGCGAGGCCAGCTCGTCGAACGTCGCGTTCGGCTCACGCGCAACCCGGCTCTGATAGACGAAGGACTCGCAGACGCGGCGCGAGCACTCGCCATCGCCACTGAAGATCCCGGTGCCATCGAGCTGCGAGGGACCTTGCGCTATCGGCGGTGGCAGTTGGCCCGTCCGCCCAATCCGCAGCAGGCTGCGGCGCTGCTGGATGACGCTCGGAAAGACCTCGAGCGAGCGACCAACATGCAACCTACCCTCGCGAGCGCCTATGCCACGCTCAGCAGCCTGTATTACCAGACCAAGGATCTTCAGGGGGCGGCGTTGGCGGCGCGGCGGGCTTACGAAGAGGATGCCTACCTCACCAATGCCGCGGACATCCTGGGGCGACTGTTCTTCACCTCCTATGACCTCGACCAGCAGCGCCAGGCGCAGCGCTGGTGCCAGGAGGGCGTGCGGCGTTTCCCCCGAGACTTTCGTTTTCTCGAGTGCCAGCTCTACATGATGACCAGGCTGGAAGACCCGAATATTCCCCGAGCCTGGCGACTGCTCGCCGGGATCGATTCGCTGGTGCCCGCACAACGCCGCCAGGTCATCCACCTCCGGGAGCAGATGCTCGTGGCCGCTACCATCGCGCGCGCTGGCCTCAAGGACAGCGCGCACCAGGTGATCGAGCGCTCCCGCGGCACGCCGGAGCTCGACCCCGACCACGATCTCGTTGCCATGGAAGCCTTTGTCCGCACGCTGCTCGGCGAGCAGGATGAGGCGATCCACTTGCTCCAGCGGTACGTAGCCGCCAACCCCGAGCACTCATTTCGCGTTGGGGGCGACATCTTCTGGTGGTGGTGGGACCTGCAAAAACACCCCGGTTTCCAAGCCTTGTCCCGCCCGCGATCGTGAGAGGCTCACTCATCCCACCGGATTAATTCCTCCGTTCGGTTTCACGTAAATCGCTTGAGCGATCGACTGACCCCACTCCGCGTTTATATCCAACAGCGTTGGGTTCGTCCAAAATCTGCGTGTAACACTAGATCATCATTCTCCAGAGGCGTATGAAGTATCCGGCTATCCTCTCACTGCTGGTGATTGGCGTTGTTTCCTGTCACAGCGATCGGCCGCTCCATCCACGAATCAGTACCGATCTCTCCGACGCCAATCACGGAACGAACACCAACCAGTTCTTTTTCTGGCTGCCGCCGATAGTCAATCAGTCGGCGCCCGCGTCACAGGTATTCTCCCAGCAACTGAGTCCCTTCGTGATCATTACGGACGAGGGGCCGGCGACGTCCATTCTGGCCGTGTGCAATCCGCCCGGCACCGTGATACGGACGTTTTCCGGATCCGATATCACCGTGAGCGACGCAGCCTACCACGTGAACTGGCACACGGCTCAGGACAACCTCAATCCCGATTGCAGGTACCGCATCACGGTCAAGACCGCGGGGACGGCACTCGGTTTTGCTGATGTGAACGTCGTGAGCAGCGGCAGCCAACTGAAGAACGTCAACACCGATCAGGACATCCCGCTGCTCGATGATCGCACGTTACCGATCAAATTTTTCATCGGCGTCGGATCGCAATGCACTGCCGGCGTGTCCGACTGCGGTGAGGGGACGGCGCGGCCCGGCCAGAACACCACGATCGTCACCACGAGCGGGCGTGCGGGAATATTTGTTCCGAACGGCGCCGTGACCGAAGAAACAACGATCAGCATCCAATCCGTCGACAACTTTGATGTTCAATGCATTCCCACGTTGCTGCAGCAATTCCCGGGGACTGTTACGACTATCACAAAGACACGCCGGGGAAGTTTGCCAGCCTCGTGACGATCGGGATCTGCCCCGACACCCGGGCGTTTGCGTTGGATCACCCCACGCTGGACCTGCTGCAAATCTTCCAGGCCGACGTCGTGAACGCACAACAGGTCATCAGAGCGCTCGACAACGTACCAGCGCCGTTCTTGCGGTGCGATCCACATTTCTCGCCTTCGTTTGGATCGCGGCGATCGGTGTTTGGAGATGTCGCCAACGCTCTCGCTCGTCTGATCGGCCCGCGCCCTCTGTATGCGAGCAGCCGGAGCATCATGTTCGATCTCGGCGCCGGCGGCAGCGCGGATGGCTTCAGTCGCTTTACGTGGGCATTCCCGATATCGGGCTTTATCAATTTCGATCTCCTTTCCGATAGTCTCACCCCTATCGCGGCAGGATCGGTCGTTAACTCAGCCTATTCGCACCTCGGTGTCACCTTCAGCCGCACCAGCGCGATCGGTGACTGTCCGGGTACCGATGTCTACGCGAACTCTGACAACGGTCCGCTCGGAGTAGCGCAGCCCAACAACAATGTGAGTGTTTGTCCGCAGGGCAGTCCGTCCGCCTTCAGCGAGCTCACGTCCGGAGCAATCGCGGCGCAGTTTACCGTGCCAGTCGCGCAGGTATGCATCGACGCGACACCAATCCTTCCAGCGGTGCCAGTTGTCGGGGTGCTCGAGGGCGCCTACCTGCAGGCGTTTGATTCGAACGGCCTCGCGTTGAGCCGGCTCGCTGCCAGCGTTTCTCAAGTGACGCAAACGATCTGCGTGCAGCACACGAACGCCGCGAACCAAGGCGACATCGCCGTCGTGCAGTTCGCGGGCGCGGCGACGATGCCCGCCATCTTCGACAACCTCTCCTTCTCGAGAATCGCGATCAGCCCTTAGCCCTTCCGCTTTGCTGCCGCGCCGCGCCTATTGTCGCGGGGAAGCAGCGAGGAGCGGACCTGGCTCGCGATCTCGTCGGCCGTGTGCGGGAGTTGTTGGGCACGCGCTACACTGCGATCACCGCGGTCGCGCGCGGCGGCAACGCTACGCTGTTCGGCGCCTACGATCAGCAGGGCCAGCAGGTGGCGATCAAGGTGCTCCATCCGGAGCTCGCGGTCTCTGTAGCCGCCGATCGCTTTCTGCGCGAGATTCGCTACGCCTCGCAGCTGCATCATCCTCACATCGCGCCGCTGATCGATTCGGGCGAGAGCGATTACCTGCTGTGGTTCGTCATGCCCTACGTCGCGGGCGAGACGCTCCGGCAGGTGCTCCGCCGCGAGCGAATGCTGCCCATCGACCGAGCCGTCCGCCTCGCGACCGAGGTGCTCGATGCATTGGGCCACGCGCACGAGCGTGGCCTGGCACATCGCGACATCAAACCGGACAACATCGTGTGTTCGGCGTCTGGGGTGGGTGCCGTGCTCGTGGATTTCGGGATCGCGCGCGCGATTGCGAGCTCAGGCGAGGACCGTGTGACGCGCAGCGGTTTCGTCGTCGGAACCGAGGAGTACATGAGTCCCGAGCAGGCAAGCGGCTCGCCCGACATCGACGGCCGAACCGATCTCTATTCGCTGGGCGTGGTGCTCTTCGAGGCGTTGGTGGGCCGGCCGCCCTTTTCGGCGGCCAGTGCGGCGGCGGTGCTCGACATGCAGCAGCACGCGCCGCCACCAGACCTCCGCAAGCTGAGACGCGACGTGCCTCGCGCGCTGAGCGACACCGTCATGAAGTCGCTCTCCAAAGCACGCGAGGCACGCTGGCAAACTGCGTTCGACATGCGACAGGCGTTGCTGCCGTATGCGGCGGCCATGTCCTAGCGTTCAGGGCTTCCGCGCAACGCTGCTGGGCGCGCTGAGCAGATCACCGACATGGGTACGAATTCCCACCGGCATATAGGGTGACCGCAGCAGCGTTTGGACCTGCTGGAGACGGTCAGACATATCGGCGCCGCGCCCAGCCTGGCCGTTGACCCAGGCGGAGTAATAGAGCGCCAGCACCTGCACCGGAAGATCGCCAGCGCGCGCGGCCTCGCCGGCCAACTGATCGAGCACGCGCGACGCACGATTCAACTGACCGTCGTGGAAGAACGTGTTCGCCAGCCGCCACATCGAGAGACTCGGCAAATGGCCTTCTTGGCGCGCAATCTCGGCGGCCGCCTGATACTGATCCGCGGCCTGCGCGAAAGTGACCGTGCCGGTGCGGCCGTCGCCGCGTTCGATGCGCGCCCGCACCGCCGGGGTAAGCTCGCCTTCCGACGCGGGAATGCCTGAACTGATCTGATCCCGGTCGGTCGATCCCGACTGGCCCAGCGCGATGACCGGGACACACGCCAGGACGCTACTGAGGAAAGCGACTGCGATTCGCGTTTTCATAATCCACCTCCGTGAGGAACGTGAGTGGGTTGCTGCGTCTGATCTCGCGGAGCATGTTAGGCACGGTCGCTTAACGCTCGATCATCCAAGCGTCATCGGAAAATCATCGCGATGGAGCAGCTGCGCTTGCTGACGTTTGGAGGCCTGGCCCTGTTCGTGGGCGGCAGCTCTACGACAGGTCCGGTGACCAGCCGCCAACGGCTGGCGCTGCTGGCGCTGCTGGCTGTCGCCCGTGACCGCGGCCTCAATCGTGACAAAATCCAGCTGTACCTCTGGCCCGACAGCGATGCCAAACGCGCGCGGCAAGGGCTGAACCAGGTCGTCTACTTCCAGCGACGCCAGCTCGGTGGCGAAGGCGTGTTTCTCGGCCGCAAGACGCTGCGCCTCAATCCCAAGCTCCTGAGCAGCGACGTCTGGGAGTTTCAGGACGCGCTCGATGCCGGCAACCCGGAAGTGGCGGTGCGCCTGTACGTGGGCCCGTTCTTGGACGGCTTCTTTCTCAAGGGATCACCGGAGTTCGAGCAGTGGGTCTCCGAGCAACGGCGCCGGTTTGAATCCCAGTGCGCGCTGGCAGCTGGGCAACTCGCCGCGGCCGCGGCGGCGCGAGGCGATCAGCGCCAGGCCCTCGATTGGTGGCGCCGGGCCGCCGAGTTGAACCCGTTCGACACGGAGACCGTGCTGCACCTCGCGGGAGCGTGGGTTGCGCTCGGCGATCGAGGGGCCGCGGTGCGCTGCGCCCAGCACTATGAGGAGGCGTTGCGGATGGAGCTCGGCCTTCCTCCCGATCCGCGGGTAACACGCCTCATCGCTGATTTACGTGACGGAGCTACATGAAACGGAGCTGGTTAGGGACCCTGATGCTCGCCGCGGCCTGCCAACCGGAGGCGCACCGGCTGCTGCTCGTGGATTTCACCCTGGCCGATCCGCTCACGCTCGAGACGACGGCCGCGCCCTGGCACGACGCCGGATACCGCGTCGAGTATCGCCGCTTTTATCCCCATCTCACCCGCGCGGATCTCGCACGCTACCGCACGGTCGTCGTCCTGGCCGGACGCGAGCCGGAGCGCACGTCGGACGCGCTGACGATCGGCGACCTCGCGATCCTCACCGAATGGATCCGGCGTGATGGTGTCGTGGTTCTCGCCTACGAACCCGATCTGAGCGCAACACGAGAGGCCGGGACACTCGATCGCTGGATCATGAACCGCTGGCTCGCAGCCCAGGGCGCAGGGATCGAGATCGGAGAGGATCCAGTCGATGTCCCTGCCGTGCCGCTTCCAAGTTCTTCGCTCGACAACGCGGGCTTTGCCCCGTTCCCGGCGGGCCGCAACCATCCGCTCTCGGTTCGCAATCGCAGTCAGATGCTCGCGCGGGGAACTTCGTACGCGCTCGTTGCCGCGAGCCGGGTCGGCGACGGCTTGATCGTCGTCGCCGGCCGAAACCTCCTCGCCGCGGCTCGGGAAGATCCGCGCACTCGTGACTTTCTCGTCGCGCTCGCGCGCTGGACGCGCCGCCCCGCCGAGTGGGCGACCGTCGATGCCGCCGTGCGGCCGGCGCCGCTACGGCTGGCCAACGCGCCCAAACAAATCCTCGTGCACGCTCCACTCCTGGCTCCGCCGCCTGGTACCGACGCCATGTTGCTGCCCGAACCGGTCCAGCCTCTCGATCGGGAGGACAAGCCCGTGATCCCGCCCTGGATCGCGCGCCAGGGACTGCGTGTGCTGTGGACCCGCTACAACCCGCAGTCGTTCGAGTCTTCCTTGGACTTCGCCGAGACGGCTGCGTTGAACGGTCTGGCGACGATGGTCCCAGCAGCGGCGCTTGCCGACACGATTGGCACGCGCAACATCTGGCGATCAACCGCGGAGGAATTGCAGACGACCAGCTTCCGCTGGTTCCCCGGCGTGGCGTTGATCGAGCTCCCCTCGGCGGGCGCCGACGAAGTCGATCGACATGGCGATCTCACACCAGTTCCCTGCGGACTCGATTCGCTATTGTGGCGCAGCTCGTTGCGACCGGCGTACCGCACACTCGCTCAGCTCGGCGGCGCGCGTCCCGATGTGCTCGCCGGTGTCGCGCTCGATCTCGACAGCGCGATGACCTTCTATGCCGGCGCGGGTTTCTGCGACGCCGACTACCGAGTCGGGCTCGCTGGGCTCGGACTCGAGCGCGCGGAACTCGACCGGCTGACGGCGCTGCCTCCTGTCGTCCGGTACGACACGCTGCTCGAGCGCGGGTTCCTGGCGCGCTATTTCACGACGCTGGAGAACGCGGTCGCCGAGCGCGCCACCGCGATGCGCACCGAGGTGCGACGTCTGCACGCCGATGTGCGATTTGCGTTCCGCGCGACGACCTTGCCGGCCGACTGGTTCTCGATCGGCTTACTCCGCGGCCTTTCCAGCCGGGAGTCGCCGGCGCTGTTGTTGATCCGCGAGCGCAATGCCCGCGAGCTGCTGCAGCGCTACAACGGGCGCGGCATTGTGGCGCTGTCCGCCTTCGAGTTAGTGCCTGAGCGGGAACGGCTCTCGCCCGCTGATTGGGCGCGGCTGCGACCAATGGTGTTCGGAGAGCAAGCCGGCTTCTGGCTGGACGGCACGGCTTCAGACAGCTTAGCGCGTGTCATTCGCCGCTTTGCGAGATGAGCCTTGCCCAGGGCCCCGGGCGACCGGTAGTTTTCCTGCCGTTGGAAGTGGTGGGGCCGATGGTCGCGGTAGGCTGGCTGAAGGGGTCTATCGAGGAAAGTCCGAGCTCCACAGGGCAGACCGCCAGGTAACACCTGGGCGCCGCGAGGCGACGGAACAGGGCCACAGAGAACAGACCGCCCTTGTATCCAAAGGGTAAGGGTGAAACGGTGGGGTAAGAGCCCACCGCGCGCCTGGCAACAGGCGTGGCACGGCAACCCCCGGTCGGAGCAAGGCCAAATAAGCAGCGAGACCCGGCCCGGGTCGCTCGAGCTGCGGGTAGGCCGCACGAGATGGCTGGCGACAGTCATCCCAGAGAGATGACCATCTGCTCGTACCAACGAGTAAACAGAACTCGGCTTATGGTCCCACCACTTCCTCTTTTGTGACCACGAAGCCTGCCGCCGCGCCCGCTGCGCCCGCTGCGCCCGCCACGCCATATCCTCCGCACTGGGAGAACGTCGCCGACCTCCGTGTCTTTCGCACGAGCGCTGAAGAGTGGGAAAAGCTCATCGGCTGGCGCACGGACATGCGCAAGCGGGGATGGAAGCTGCTCAAGATCACGAGCGAAGGCGCCGAGGTCGTGGCCATTTTCGGACGCACCAAAACCAAGGACTAAGATGCCTCGCCTCCTATTTGCCCTGGCGGTGCTCGCCACGGCCTGCGCATCGCATAGCCGCCCCTCAACGCCTGGGCCTGCAACGCCGCCGGCAGCTCCCCCGCCGCCCGCGCCACCACCTCCAGCTGCACCCCCAAAGGTGAGTTCGGAAGTCGTGCGGCTGGGACCGAGCGCGCTGCGCTACGTGTCGCATCAGGTCGTTCACATCGACCAGGAATTCCAGGGCATGCGGCAGCCGTCTGACTTTGGGCTGCGCTCGTTCTTCCGGGTGACGATCGCCGGTCCCGCAGACAGCGCCGGTTATGCCACGACCGTCACCGTCGATTCGATCGTCCCCGACTCCGGCTCCACGGTGCCGATGGGGCTCAATTTGTCGGGGGCCAAGGGTCTGTCGTTCATGGGGCGGCTGCGCCCTACCGGAGAGTTCCGCAATGCCGTTGCGTCCGACACCAGCGCACCGGCCCAGTTACTGGCGCAGATCATCGGCTCGTTCCGGAACTTCTTCCCGCGGCTCCCGGCGAATGGCGCCACACTCGGCGCGACCTGGACCGACACCGTTACATCGACCGAACGCACGGCAGGAAGCGTAACGGTCACCAACATCAGTCACGCGCACGCGGCCGCGTGGGAACAGCACAACGGCGTGCGCTGCCTCCACGTCGACGTGACGTCCACGTTCACGATTCAAGGCTCGGGTGAGCAGATCGGCCAACCGTTCGACATTTCTGGATCGGGACTGCGCAGCGGCGTGGACTACATTGCCGTCGATGGCCGTTACATGGGGGGCGAAGCACACGACTCCACGTCGATGACGATTACGCTGCCCGTGCAAGCCACGACGATCCCTCGCACGCAGGTATCGCGATCGACGGTGACGGTGCTGCCGTAATGCGCGGTTTGGCGGTGCTACTCGCTGCGCTAACCGCCCAATCGCTTAACCTGCTAGCCGCACAGGTCGCTTCCAACCGCTCCGCCGCCTACCTCTTTCCAACCGACGTCCATGACGCCCGCGCCATCTGGATCAATCCTGCCGGCCTTGGCACACTGCGCGAAGCGTCGATCTACGCCGAAATAGGAGTCGGTAATCCCGGCGCGCGGGGGCGTCTGCGCCAGATCGACGCCGGCTTCAACTCTCGCGGTCTCGCATTCGCCTATCAGCGCGACATCTTCGATAACAAAGTGCGCGGAAACACCTACCGGATCGGACTGGCCGGGGGGTCAGGTGGTCTCGCCGCAGGAGCGGCGGTCGCGCGTTATCGCGGTGACGGCGCCCATTCCACCGGTTGGGATGCCGGTCTGAGCTACACGCTGCCCTCGGGACTCACGGTTGGACTCGTCACCGCGAACATCGGCCAGCCGATCGTTCGCGGTCTTCTCCAGCGACTCACCTATGTTCCGGGTGCCACCTGGCATCCGGCTCCGCTGCCGGCGCTGGCGTTATCGACGTATGCTCGCATCACGCCCGATTCGATCGCCGCCTACGCGTTCGGTCTGAGCTGGCATACTCCGCGGACGGCGATGGGAATGGTTCACCGCTGGCCGATCGAAGTCATCGCCCGGCTCGACACGGATAGAAAACTGCGTCGCGGCGAATTTGCGTTCGGGCTATCGATCGGGAGTCAGGACCGGGTGGGCATCGTCGCGACTACGCCGGGCGACGTCTCACGCGTGGACGAGGCGAGCCTTTACGGGGCTTCTTCGCGGGAACCCGCCGGGGGGAGGCACTAGCGGGGCGCACCGAATCCTCCGCGTCACGGCGATTGAGCTGCTTGTCGAGCTGGACCATGTCGCGGAACGACAGACTGCGAAACACCGTGTCCGCCAGCTCCTTCGAGCGGGTCCCGTGGATCACCAGCCGGAATGCCAGCCCTCCATGCACATCCAACCCCATTTGCGTACGGACGCTGTCGCGCGCATAGGACCGCACCTCGTGTGGTGTGACGACCACCGTCCGTCGCCGGGTGAGCAGCAGCAGCGTCGAGTCTTCCTGGCCGGCAGGCTCATACGCGGACAGCGCGACGTCACCCAGGAGGAGCGCACGACGCGCGCGCAGCATGCGCGTCAGGCTGTCCGGGAGCGGCGCGCGCGCCGCGATGCGCGGCGGCTTGCTGAAGACGTAGTACGCCACGGCCGCCGCGCCGCCGGCGAAAGCGATGAAGAGCAGACATCCGGCAACGCTCAGGCCCACCAGCGATCGATAGAACATCAACCGCAGCCGGCGGCGCAGCGGCACGCGCACTTGGTCTCGCGCCGCAGTCGGCAGCGCGCCCACCAGGGCGCGGCTGACTTCGGCCGCGGTCTGAAACCGCTTGGCGCGATCCTTCTCCATCATCCGCTCCAGCACCACGGCCATCTCTTCCGGCACATCGGGGCGGTGGCGGCGAATCGGCTCCGGCGGCTCGGTCAGTTGCTGGGCGAGAATGGCCGCCGAGGAAGGACCTTCGAACGGCGGCGATCCGGCGAGCACATGGTAGAGCACAACGCCGAGCGAGTAGATGTCGGAGCGGCCGTCGAGCTTGTCGCCCGATGCCTGTTCGGGACTCATGTACTCGGGTGTCCCGACGATCATCCCTTCGCTGGTGAGCTGGGTCGAGCTGGGGGTCTTCGCCTGAGCCGCCTGCGCCGCTTTGGCGATCCCGAAATCGGTCACCAGGACGTGGCCGCTCTTGTCGAGCAGGATGTTGTCCGGCTTGATGTCGCGGTGGACGATGTCGTGGCTGTGCGCGTAGGCGAGCGCGTCGGCGACTTGCCGGGCGATGCGGGCAGCGTCGCCTACGGACAGCTTCTTTTGCGTCTCGAGGAGTTGGCGCAGCGACGGACCGTCGATGCACCGCATGATGATGTAGAAGATCTCGTCCTGGCGGCCGACCTTGTAGATCGGCACGATGTGCGGATGCTCCAGCCGTGCGACCGTCTGCGCTTCGCGCAAGAACCGTTCGGCGACCACGGGCGATGGCGCGAGCTCCACGTCCAGCACCTTCACCGCGACATCGCGATTCAAGACGTTGTCGCGCGCGCGAAACACACTGGCGAAGCCCCCCTCACCCAGCAGCGGGCCAACGGTAAATTCCTGTCCAAGCGCTTGTTGCAGGCGCTGCTGGAGGGCTTCGAGATCCATGGCGGTGCAAAAAGCTAGGATTGCACGACGGGTTGTGCTAGGGACCGGCGCGTTTTGCGTCGTCTGGTTGCTCGGCGTATGGCCGCCACCGGTGTGGTGGCGCGATCATGAGCCGCGGTGTACCGCGATGATGCGCTTACGGACGGACTGTCGGAAGGACGGAAGGACGGTACGTCAATCGCCTGCGATCCGATCGGCGGTGCTGGAACGCATGGTGATCATCGCGGAAGACTCGCGATTCAAGACGCATCACGGCATCGACTTTGTCGAGTTGCGTGACGCGTGGGCCGCCGGCAGTCGTCGCGGCGCGAGTACGATCACGCAGCAACTGGCGAAAAACCTCTATCTCTCTCCGTCGCGCTCGCTGCCGCGCAAACTCAAGGAAGCGGTGACCGCCGTGCGGCTCGAGCTCGCGTTGAGCAAAGACCGTATCATGGCGCTGTATCTGAGTGTCGCGGAGTGGGGGCCCGGCGTGTGGGGAGCGAAGTCGGCGAGCGAAGCCTATTACGGCGAGCCGCCGTCACGACTCACGGAGGCTCAGGCGGCGGCACTCGCGGCGACGCTGCCGCAGCCGCGGGCGTCCAATCCGGCGTTTCGGCCGGAGCGAATGCTCGCGCGCCGCGACTTGATCCTGGCGCGCTACTACGGCGGCAAGACGCCGGTCCCGCCGGTCCCGCCCGACGACGATTCGATTCCTGTTATCCCACCGATTGAGCCGCCGGTGATTCCGCTGGATTCGCTAATCCACCAACCGTAGCGGCATCACGAGGGCCATGTAGGAAGCGGGATCGTTCCATCCCACCGGTTCGATCGTCGCGGCGCGCTCCGGTGCCTTGAACGTGAAGCGGACCTCGTCGGTCGGCATGAACTTCAGAATCTCGAGCAAATACGTCGCGTTGAAGCCAATCTCCAGCGGCTCGCCTTCGTAGGTGACCGAGAGCTCGTCCTGCGCTTCTCCGAGATCGGGTGTCTGCACCGAGAACTTCACATTGCCGCCCGAAAACGCGAGACGAATGCGGTGCGTCTGGTCGCTCGCGACGACGCTCATGCGCCGCAACGCGGCGGCCATGGCGAGCTTGTCGACGGTCGCCTGCTTGTCGTTCTCGCGCGGGATCACCTGCTCGTAATTGGGATACGGCCCTTCGATGAGACGCGAGAACACCAGGGTGCCGCCGGCGCGGAAGCCGATGTGGTTGTCGCTCTTGGCGAGCTCAATCTCGGCATCGCCGGGGTAGAGCCGGCGGATCTGCTCGAGCGCCTTGGGGGGGACGATGAGGTCAGCGGTGGACCCACCGGTCGCCGGCACGTCCATCTTGGCAAGGCGATGGCCGTTCGTCGCCACCATGCGCATACGATCGGGGCGGAGCTCCCAGAGGACACCGTTGAGGATCGGGCGGCTCTCTTCGGTCGATGCGGCGAACGCGACGTGTCCAACGAGCTTATGCACGACGCCGGCCGCCGCCTTCCAAGCCTTCTCGAACTTGACCACCGGGAAGGAGGGAAACTCTTCGCGCGGCAGTCCCAGCAACTTGAACTTCGACCGGCCCGATTCGATCGAGACGCGCGCTTCGCCGGCGGCCGTGACGCGCACAGGGCCGGATGGCAGCTCGCGGGCGATGTCCACCAGCTTCTTGGCCGGTAGCGTGACCGCTCCATCCGCATCGACTTCCGCGGGGACCGTCGTGCTCACGGCGATGTCGAGGTCCGTGCCGGAGAGTCGCAGTCCGCCGGCCTGTTTCGAGGCTTCGACGAGGACGTTGGCCAACACCGGCAGTGTGGTCTTCGCGGGAATTGCCGCCGCCACGGCGGCGAGGCCTTGCTGAAGCTGTTCCCTCGTGATCGTAAACTTCATGCGAGCTGCGACGTCTCCAGAAATGGGGGTAAGTCTTACTACTGCTCTTCTATATAGAACTACTAGTAGTAGTAGTAGACAACGGGGATATGTGGGTGATGCTGCTAAAGCGCAACCAGCACATCACCTGTCGTTCATCACCTGATGTTGGTGCGTTGTTGGGACTGTTGGCGCTTTGCGGATAGCGCGGCACCTTTCCCCACAGCCCACATCCCTCGCTGTTTCCCACGCCACTTTGTTGGCTACAGTGCGGACAATTCCTGGCGTGCCATTTCGACGCGCTCTTTGAACGTCCGGTCACGCATCATCTGCCGCTCGACTTTGTCCACGCTGTGGATGACCGTGGAGTGATCGCGGCCGCCGAACGCCTGGCCGATCTCGACGAGCTGCATGCCCAGCATGTCGCGGGCGAGGTACATCGCGACCTGGCGCGGAATTGTGAGCGTCTTGGTCCGCGCCTTCGAGCGTAGTCCTTCGGGCGTCACGCCCCAGCGCCGCGCCACCACTTCCTGCACGCGATCGATGCTCGGTGCCGATTGACTGCTGCCATAGCCCGACCCCTCTTCGCCCTGCCGGATCTTGTCCGACAGCGCTTCACGGGCCAGCTCGATCGTGACCTCGCGGTTCTTGAGCGAGGCGAAGAGGAGCAGCTTGATGATGCACCCCTCCAGCTCGCGCACGCTCGAGCGGATGTGCTCGGCGATGAAGCGCAGCACGTCGTCCGGAATCGTGAGCTCGAGATGATCCTGCTCCGCCTTCTTCCGGAGAATCGCGATGCGATGCTCGAGATCGGGATGGCCGATGTCGGCGACCATCCCCCATTCGAACCGCGAGATCAGCCGGTCTTCGAGGCCGGGAATCTCCTTGGGCGGGCGGTCCGAGGTGAGCACGATCTGTTTGTGCGCCTCGAACAGCGCATTGAACGTGTGGAAGAATTCCTCCTGCGTCATTTCCTTCCCTTCCAGGAAATGGACGTCGTCCACCAGGAGGAGATCCACGTCGTTGCGGTAGCGGCGGCGGAACTCGGACATCGTGCGGGCGTGAATCGACTCGATCACGTCGTTGATGAACTGCTCGGCGCCGAAATACTGCAGGCGGGTCTCGGGGTTTTTCTCGAGCACCGCGTGCGCGATCGCCTGCATCAGGTGCGTCTTGCCGAGCCCCGTCGCACCGTAGATGAAGAGCGGGTTGTATGTCTTGCCGGGCGCTTCGGCGACCCCATGCGCGGCCGCGGCGGCGAGCTCGTTCGATTTTCCGATGACGAACGTTTGGAACAGATAGCGTTCGTTGAGCGGCGTCGTGGCAACGGACGACGCCGTCGCCGTGCCGCCTCCGCCACTACTGCTCGGCGGCGCGACGAAGAAATCCATTTGTGGTCGCCGCTGTCGGTCTTCCTGCACGCGAAACACGACCGCGGTCGGACGGCCGAGCACGCGTTCGGCCGCGCGCGCGAGCAGCGAGGCGTGCTTCGATTCGTTCCACTCAGCGGCGAACTGATCGGGCGCGCCCAGGATCAGGCGTCCCTCATCGAGTGCGATCGGCTCCGATGGCTCGAGCCAGGTTCGCACCGTCGCCTCGGGGAGTTCGCGTCGCGCTTCCTCGAGGAGACGCTTCCAAGCTTCGTTGACCGATTGCTCCATTACGATTCGAATTTGAGGAAGGACGTCGAGCAAGGGCGGCCCGAAAGTACGGGCGCTCTGTGGAAAAGTCAACCTTGACCGTCGTGTTACGAGTCGGGTAACTTTCCCGGCCTTACACGAGGAATTTATGGGTCCGACATATCGGCCGCGAAACCGGCGGCGCATAAATAAACATGGTTTCCGCGCGCGGATGAAAAACGTCTGGGGCCGCGCTACGCTGTCCCGCCGCCGTAAAAAAGGTCGCAAGCGTCTCGTCGTCAGTATTCCATCCAAACACCGGAGCCGGTAAACGAGCGAGCGGTACCCGCGCCGCGTGCGCATCACGCGCGGCGCGGAACTCACCGCCTGCTGGGACGCAGCGGGGAGCCAGCGACGGCGCACTCAGCATCTCGATCTCGCCTGGCGTCACAGTGACTCGGGTCATGCGCGTCTGGGACTCATCGTGCCACGCCATCAGTCCTCAGCGGTTGCGCGCAACCGCTTGCGGCGACGGCTGCGAGAGATTCTGCGCCGCGACTTGCTGCGAAACCTTCCAGCCGTGGATCTCGTGATTCGTGCGAAGCGCTCCGCGTACGCCGCCCCGTTTGCAGTCCTGCGCGCCGAATTGGCTGGAGTGCTGGAGACGCTGATATGACGCTGCGCCACCTGCCACGCTTGACGGTGATGGCACTCATCCGTGGTTATCAGCTCACGCTGTCGCATCTGGTGTTTACGCAGTGTCGCTTCGAGCCATCGTGTTCGCGCTACACGTACGAAGCGGTGGAACGCTACGGCGCGCTGAAAGGCAGCTGGCTGGGTGTGCGTCGCATACTTCGCTGTCATCCGTTTCATGCGGGCGGCTACGATCCGGTTCCCTAAGTGAGCACGGAGCGCAGAATACTGCTCGCGATCGCGCTGATGATCATCGTGGCGATCGCGCCGTCGCTCATCTGGCCGCCGAAACCGACGGCCCGACGGCCGAACGGTCGGACGGCCGATTCGAGTCACGTGGTGTCGAAAGCCGCGGATTCCAATGTCACCGCTGCTGGGCCGTCCGGCCGTCCGGTCGTCCGGCCGACACAAACCGCCGACACGGGCCGGATCGTCTGGGTCACCTCGCCGCTGTACCGTCTCGGATTCTCGACCCGCGGCGGCCGGCTCGTGTCAGCGGAACTACTGAATTATCAATCATTTGCCCCTGGCGATTCGGCGCGTCCGGTGCAGCTCGTGCCCACCGACGATGCCTTTCTGCGTCATCGCCTCATTGTGCCCAGCGGCGATACCGTGTCGCTCGACGATTGGGATTTCAAACCCACTCCCGACGCGCCCGGACTCGTGGTGCACGCGGGGCAGGCAGCGCAGTCACTCCATCTCGAAGCCGAGCGTGGCGGATCGCGCGTAACGCTCGAGTATCGATTTGCGCCCGATGAGTACCGCTTCGAGGTGCGTGGCAACGTCACGGGGCTGAGTAGCGGCGGCGCCGTGCTGCTCCTTGGACTGTCGAACGGTTTGCGCTCCGCCGAAAAAGACTCGCTCGACGATTACCGCCACTATGCCGTCGTGACGAAAGCATCGAAGGCCGAGCGCACCGATTTCTCCAAGCTGCGCCCCGATCAGCGCGTCGTGCTCGACGGGCCCTTCGAATGGGTCGGCGTGAAGTCCAAGTACTTTTTCACGGCGGCACTCGCGCTCGAAGAGGGTCAGCAAACGTTCGGTGGCGCGATCGCCGTCGGCGGAGCGCGCAGCGGTCGTGCCGCCTCACGCGCATCCGTCTCGATCACGATGCCCGTCGCGCCCGCGGGCGGTTTCCACTACCAGGTGTACGCGGGTCCGCTCGACTATCGCCAGCTATCCCGGCTCGGCCACGATCTCGATGATGCCAACCCCTACGGCGGCATCTTCCGTCCCATCATTCAGCCGGTCTCGGTGTTCGTCGTCAACATCCTGCTCTGGATGCACGAACGCCTGAACCTCGCCTACGGGTGGGTGCTGATTCTGTTCGGCGTGATCGTGCGCCTGCTGCTGTGGCCGTTGAACCAGAAGGCGATGGAGTCCGGCATCCGCATGCAGGCGGTCGCGCCGTTGCTCAAGGAGACGCAGGACCGCCACAAGAACGATCCCGAGCGGCTGCAGCGCGAGATGATGCGCATTTACAAAGAGAACAAAGTGAATCCGTTCGGCGGTTGTCTGCCGATGCTGCTACCGATGCCCGTGCTGCTCGCGCTCTTCTTCGTATTCGCGAACACGATCGCATTTCGGGGGGTGCCGTTCCTATGGCTCCCGGATCTCTCGCGGGCCGATCCCTATCGCATCATCCCCGTGATGATGGGGCTGTCGATGTTCGCGCTCTCGAAGATCGGGCAGATCGGCGTCCCGGCGAATCCGCAGTCCAAGATGATGTTGTACTTCATGCCGGTCTTCATGACCGTGCTGTTCCTGAACTTTGCGTCGGGGCTGAATCTGTATTACGCCTCGCAAAACCTGTTCAGCATTCCGCAGCAGTACATGATCGCGAAGCGTCGCCTGCGAGAGGCTCCGGTGGCCGGTGGTGGAGCACGCGCGCCGACTCCGGTCAAGACGTAGCTGCTCTCCGACCCGATTGTCGCGCTCGCGACACCGCCCGGTCGCAGCGCGCTTGCGCTGATTCGTCTCTCGGGTGCCCGAGCCTTTTCGCTCGCCGCTCGCTGCCTCGAGCCATTCCATCCCAGTCCGCCGCGCACCGTGTTTCGCGCGCGACTCCTGCATCCCGACTCCCGGGAACCGGTTGACGACGTGCTGGCCGCCTGCTTCCCCGAGCCGCACTCCTACACGGGCGAGAACGTCGTCGAGATCTCGACGCATGGCGGTCTCGTCGTGCCGGCCGCGGCCGTCGCCGCGCTGGTCGCCGCCGGAGCACGCCCAGCGCAGCCCGGTGAGTTCACGCGCCGCGCCGTCTTGAACGGGAAGATGGATCTACTGCAAGCCGAGGCGACGGCCGATCTGATCGATGCCGGTTCTCCTGTGCAGCGGCGCCGCGCGCTCCAGCAGCTCGACCGCGGCTTGTCGAACCGCTTGACCGCGCTGCGCGCCGAGATCTTGGAGCTCGAAGCGTTGATCGCGTACGACATCGACTTTCCGGAAGAAGATGAGGGCCCGGTCTCGCCCGAGCGCGTGCGTGGTGCGTGGTGCGTGGTGCGTGATCGTGTTGCTGCCCTCTTACAAACCGCGCCGGAAGGCGAACGGCTACGCGAAGGCGCCTTGCTCGTCATCGCCGGCCGTCCGAACGCCGGCAAGTCGTCGCTCTTCAACGCGCTGCTCGGCACCGAGCGCGCGATCGTGACGGAGATTCCGGGGACGACGCGCGATGCCATCGAAGCGCACGCCGTGATCGAAGGCTTTCCGTTTCGGCTCGTCGACACCGCGGGCCTGCGCGACAGCGACGAGCGCATCGAACGACTCGGCATCGAGGTGAGCCGCAAGTATCTCGCGGCTGCCGACCTGGTACTGTTCTGTGAAGACCGCGACGATCCCGAGCGCGACGCGTTTCTCGCGCAGGTTCAGGCGCCCGTCGTCACGGTCCGTACCAAGGTCGATCTGTCGGGCGGGGTCGGAGTCTCGGTCGTGACGGGCATCGGCATCCCGCAGCTGCGCCGTCGTCTCGCTGAAGTAGCCTTCGGAACGCTGCTGGCGTTAGGCGACGTGGAGCCCGTCGTGACGCGGGCTCGTCACCGCACCGCGCTCGAGCGCGCGCTGGTCGAACTGGAAGGATTCTCGACCGCGCGACAGTCGGGTGTCGACGCGGCCGCAGCTGCCACGCATCTGCGCGCGGCTGTCGCGGCGCTCGACGACCTCATCGGCGCGATTACGCCTGAGGATGTATTGGACCGCGTGTTCGCGGCATTCTGCGTGGGGAAGTAAGCGCCTCGATCAGCGTACGCGCCTTGGCGAGCGTCTCCTGATATTCCGCGGCGGGCTCGGAATCCCAGACGATGCCCGCACCCGCGTGGAACGTCGCCCCCCCCTCACCCTCCCGGATCACGATGGTGCGAATCGGTATGTTGAGATCCATCGCACCGGTCACCGAGACGTAGCCGATCGCGCCACAGTAGACGCCACGCGGGGCACGCTCGAGCTCCGCGATGATTTCCATTGCGCGGATCTTCGGTGCGCCGGTGATCGATCCGCCGGGAAAGGCGGCTCGCACGAGATCGAACGCATCGGCCCCGTCCCGCAACACGCCGGTGACGGTCGAAACCAGATGGTGCACGGTCGGGTGCGACTCGAGCGCGAGCAATCGCGGCACGCTCACCGATCCGGTGCGGCAGACCTTCCCCAGATCGTTCCGCAGCAGATCGACGATCATCACGTTCTCGGCACGATCCTTCGCGCTCGTCTGGAGCTCGCGCGCGAGCTCGGCATCCTTCGCGGGCGTTGCTCCGCGCGGCCGGGTGCCCTTGATCGGACGCGCTTCGACCAGACGCGAGCCTGCATCGATCCGCAGGAATCGCTCGGGCGAAAGGCTCGCGATCGCCATGCCGTCGTAATCGAGATATGCTCCGAAGGGCGCCGGATTGCGCGCCCGCAGCCGCCGGTACAGCGCCAGCGGTGACCCCGTGAACGTGGCCTGAAATCGCTGCGCCAGATTGACCTGATAGACATCGCCGGCGGCGATGTAATCGCGGATCCGGCTGACGCGCGACTCGAAGTCGGCGCGCGTGAAGTTGGATTGCGGCGGCGCGGGTGTGGGTCTGGGACTGTCGGCGACGGCGTGGCCGGATGCAGCCAATCGTTCTTGTACCCACGCGAGTCGCGCCGCCGAGGCTTCGCTGATGCCGGTCGAGATAATCCACGCCTTGTCTTCCAGGTGATCCCAGGCGATCACCCAGTCGTAGAGGCCAAGCACTGCGTCTGGAATCGAACGCGAGAGCCCCCCCCGGTCCCCAGGCGGACGGCGGACGCGTTCGAGCTCCGCACCCCAGTCGTAGCCGAGGTAACCCGCGATCCCGCCTTGGAACGGGGGGAGACCCGGCAGCGGCTCGGATCGGTACGGTGCCAGTAGCGCGCGCGCCGCCCCGAGGGGATCCGCTGTCCCCGGCGTCCGCACGACCGCCACCGGATCGGCGCACAAAAACGAAAAACGGCCCAGCGCTCCCTGGGCCGAACTATCGAGAAAAACGAGGTGGGGAAGTCCGCTGAGCCGGACGCACGTGCTGAACGGATCGGGCGCTGGAACGAGGGGGACGGCGAGCGTCACGAAACGACGAATTTCTTTTTCGTACCGCGCAGGGCGCTGTTTCCCGATGGCCGCCACAGCGCCGTCTGCTCGATCAACTGCGCCAACTCCACGTCGCTCGCCGTGACACCACCGGCGCTATGTGTCCACAGTTTTACCCCGACCTTGCCCCAGCTCACGGCGAGATCCGGGTGATGATCCGCCGCTTCGGCGACGAAGCCTATCGCGTTGACGAGCATCAGCGTGGTCGGCCAACCGTCGGTCTGATACTCACGGACGATCGCGCCGTTCTCGAGTCGCCAATGCGGGAGCGCCTTTAAGCGCTGCTGGATTTCAGATGGGGAGAGGGAAGCAGGTTGTGCCATGCTCAGTCCAGGATCTCACGGTAGCTGGCCGACTGTCCGAAATTCTCTTCCACCTCGACTTCGAGCGCCTTGAGATGCACCACGCCGAGCTCGGCGCGCACGCGACCGGCGAGATACTGCGCCAGCATTTCGACCGTGGTGTTGGGAATCGGCAGAATGACGCAATCGCCGGCCGGAAAGACGTAGCGCGGCTGACCGGCAAAGGCCACGCGCACGCTGCCGTTCTCTTCGGAGATCGCGAGCTGCGGGTTGTCGCGCGGCAGCAGGACGCGATGATCCAGCTCGGCGGTGAGACTCCGCATCAGCTTCTTGATGGCCGAGAAGTCTACGACAAACCAGCTGTCCTTTTCGAGCCCGCCTTCGACCACCACACTGGCCCGATAGTTGTGGCCGTGCAGCTTCTCGCAGCGGTGACCGGCGAACGTGATGAAGTGCGCGGCCGCGAAGACGAGATCTTCTTTGGTGATGGCGACCTTGAAATCGCCGCGAGTACCCATGCACGGAATCTACTCGGGTGGAGGCGCCTCGCCGGTTGCCACCCGCCAGACCTCGTCGGCCAGCCATTCAAGCCGCTGTTGGGCGTAGTCGAGCTCCGCTGGCGTCATGGCCTTGGCGCGGCGGGCGATTTCGCGGGCGTGGCTCAGGAGCTCGTCCAGAACCTCCCGCAGCGGCCGGTTGCGGCGGCGCTCCGGGGCCCCTTCGCCTGTTGCCGGCTTAGGCCGTTTGGATTCCCGAGGCACGGTCGTCCGCCTGCCGCAGCTCCTCCGCCGCCGCCCTCACCGTCGATGCGGCGCCGTGTTCCCCCAGATAGTTCTCAACCAGCCGCGAGCCGAGATAGTAGCCCGAGCGCTCGGGAAGCACTTTGCCGGCCACCAGTCGTGCAGCCGGGCTCGTACCGCCCGAGAGATAGCGGAGCCTGAGTCCGAGCCCGGAGCTGTCGAGGTCATTCGTCGCAGCGCGCCGCAGGAAGACGTCGAGCTCGCGCAGCCGCCGATACTGGCGGCGATTGTAGCCGAAGTACTCCCACGGGTCGAACCCCGGCGCGATGACCTGCGAGGCCGCGATCGCGACGCCCTCGTTGACGATGAGCTCGCGCAGCGTGGCGCGCGATCCCAGCTCCCAGCCGTCATAGTAGCCGCCTAACTCGTCCACCAGCCGGCGGAGCGCCGCGCGGCTCGACGGCGAGGTGTAGCGCAACGCATGCGCCACCTCGTGCGCGATCCACAGCGGCAGCAGCTGCGGCTCGAGTCCCATGCCATAGGTCTGCGCATTCGCGCGTCCCGTGAAATGCTCGAGGCAGACGAACGCGACGCCCCGGCCGCCGACGACGAGCTCGCCGGCATTCGCCGCGCCGACGCCGACCATCAGATAGAGATCGACGGGACAGTCGGCTTCCAGGATCTCTGTCGCCCGGCGGAGCGCATCCTCCGCGATGGCCACGACGTCCACGTCTTCGAGCAAGCGCTTCAAGTCCGATCGATCGGCCCGGAGCGCGTTTTCGATGATGGGCTCGGCGTGCGGCGACTCGGGGTCGAGCACGTAGTTCTGCCAATACGCGCCCAGTATGGGGCGATGCCGATCGAGGTACTCGTGGTAGGCCGCTGAGCGATCCGCGGCAGACAGCGTGGAGAGAAACTCCGGAATGAGATTGACGAGCATGGAGCGTTAGCGCGCGCGCGCCGACCCAATCTGGGAAGCCCGTCAGCGGATGGCAATCTCGAGCGCTACCGACTCCGACTTGACATTTCGCGACAGGTCGGTCACCGCGACAGTGACGCGATAGCGGCCGGGCGGCAGCCGGTCGGGCTCGATGACGAGCTGCTGTATCGCCGTGGCGCCAATCGCGTCACGGTCGAATTCAAAGACGATGGGTCGTGCGGCGGCGCCGAACATTGGCTCGAAGCTGTACCGCAGATGGTAATGCGATCGGCCCGTCGGATCGGTTGCGAGTCCGTAGATCTCCATATACGCGGCGAGGGGCGTCCCGGCTGGATAGGTGAGGTCGGCCGGCATGCCGCGCAGCGTCGTCTCGCGGTCTGGAAGCGCCGTGTTCCGGTCTATGGGCGCGAGCGCGAGACTCGACAACTCGAGACGGAGCGGCGAGAACCATGGTACCGTCATGGCGCGACGAATGCGGCCGAGCACGCCCGCCGAATCGACGTCGAGTCCGAGATCGTACCCGCCGGGCGGCACGGTCAATTGCAGCAGGCCCCGCCCCGTGGCGCACGTCGGCGTGCCATTCGCGTCCCACAACACGACCGCCGCGGAATCGCCACGCGCTTTGTAGTACGCATCGGTCAATCCGGCCGCCGCACTCTTGAAATAGGCGCTCCAGGCATGGGCGACGAGCGGAGCGGGGAGCGTAGTGCGGTCGGTGTGGATCAGGAGTCGCGCGTTGCGAACCTGCTCGGTTGTTACCGGTTGGAAGTACTCTCCTTTGCCGAACAGGATGTTGAGCGGACCCTGAGGTGTGAAGTACATCCACGATTCGGCATCGAGGAAACTGCTGCACGTGGGCATCGTGAAGCCGGACCGCGCCAAGTCCGTCACACAGTTGGCTCTGCGATCCGGAGCGCCATGGCGGAGGTAGATCAACCCCTGTGCGGTCAGCCCCGCGCGCGCCGCGAGCCGCAGCGCGGTGTCCTGAAGCGCTTCGACGCGGAGCGTCGCAACGAGCGCGTTGAGCTCCTGACCGTCCTCGTAGGACTTCAGGGCGCGGGCCCACTTCGAATAGTAGATCGAGCGCTGGGGGTGCGAGAGTCGATAGGTGCGCCGCGCCTCTGCCTGCCGCGCGTAATGCTCTTCGAGACGCTCGTTCTCCGGTGTCAGCAAGTTCGGGTCGCGCTGCTGCCAGAACCGTTCGTAAAATGCTCGTCGATAGCCTCGCGGTGTCAGCGCGTGGTGGGTGACCTCAGTGGGCGAGGCGATGAGCCAGGCTTCTCCCCACAGCGCGTCGGTCGAATCGTCATCCGCTCGCACCAGCGCCGAATCGTGCCACGCGTATCCGGCGTGCGAATTCCCCGCGAGAAAGTTCGCCGCGGCTCGCAACAGACACGCCGCCGAGCTCGGCGCCGTGAGCGACATCGCTCGACCCAGCAGCGAATCCGCGCGCCGGCCGTCACCCAATGCGATCAGCAGGTCCGCGCGGTGCTCGAGTGCAACGGGCTGCTCTCCATGTTTCGCAAGCGCGCGCTCCGCGCGCCGCCAGATGTCCGCATCGCCGAAGACGTCGTTGAATCGTTCCCACGCGTCTTTGTAGTGGGGAGTAACAGCGAATAACCCCAGGAGTGCTTCGCGCGCGATGTAATCGCCGTCGTCGCTGCGCAAATAGAATCCCACCTTCATCTGCCAGTACCACGGCTCAGGGTCGGCGGGAGCGAGGCGAGCCGCGGCACGGAAATCCTCGAGTGCGGCGTAGCGGCCGATCACGCGCTGCGCAAAGTGCGCGCGGCCCGCCGCCATCAACGAATCGATCTGTGCGGATTGCAGGGCCAGCGCTGACAGCAGCAGCGCGATCATGGCGTCAAGCCTTGGGCGGCGTGCGCTTCCTGCGGCTGAACTCGGTGAGGAACTTCCGCTCGGCGGGCGTCAGACTCTCGACGCCGGTTGCGCTGATCTTGTCCAAGACACGGTCGACTTCTGCAGTCGCGCGCGGGTCCGTTTCGCCGCGCGATTTGGTGCGCTGCGCCGACGGCGGCATGCTGCCGCTGCGGCTCACGCGTGGCGGTTGACTCACCAACACGCTCGTTTCCGCCATCTGCCGGAGCCGTCCCTCGCCGCGTGTCGCATACCAGTCCTGCCCCTTGAGATAGACCAGCGCCGTCGCCACGCCACCGAGGTGCGCGAGGTGCGCGATTCCGTCGTTCAGGCCCGCCTGGCTGAGTGCGCCCAGCCATGCCAGCACCAGGTCCACGCCGACCAGGAACGTTGCGAGCCACTTCGCCGGAATGGGATCCGGAAGCGGGAAGATGAACACGGGATGGTTGGGCCAATACCAGGCGAACGCGACCGTGACGCCGAGCACCGCGCCCGAGGCGCCGAGGATGAGACCGACGGGAACCCATTGTGTCAGGAGAAACGAGAACGCCGCTCCACCGATGCCGCACAGGAGATAGAAGAAGAAGAACGTCCGCCCGCCCATCCGTTCTTCCACCGACGGACCGAACACGAACAGCATCAGCATGTTGAACGCGAGGTGCAGCACGCCCGCGTGCAGGAACATGTACGTGACGAACGTCCACGGCTGTTTCCAGGCAAGCAGCGGCGCGAACCCGAATGCTTTGAGAAAATTCGGGTCCACCAGCAGCGTCTTCTGAATCAGGAAGACGAGCAGATTCGCGACGAGCAGGCGTCGCACCCAGAGACTCAATCCGAACATGCGTTGGGGGCCCATCGATTCCTCGGCTTACCTCTTATCCCCCTCGTCCAGTCCGGTTGTTCCGGGCCAAACGTGCGACGCGCTCACAGAGCTCGGGGAAGGGGATACCCGCCGCCTGCGCAGCCTGGGGGAAGAGGCTCGTGCGTGTCATGCCCGGCAGCGAGTTCGCTTCCAGACAGAAAATGTCCCCCTCTGGGGTGACCCGAAAGTCGACCCGAGAGTAACCGGTGAGCTTCAACGCACGGTGCGCCATGACCGCATACTCCTGCAATTGTCGGGCTAGCAGCGTCTCGATCCTGGCCGGGAACGTCTCCTCTGACATGCCGGGCGTGTACTTCGTTTCGTAGTCGAAGAGCTCGTGCTTGGGGACGATTTCCCCTACAGGCAGCGGTACGTCCCCCAGCACCCCCACGGTCAGCTCGCGGCCCGGGATGAATTGTTCAGCCATCACCTCATCGTCGTAACGCGCGGCCAGCTTTACTGCATTTCCCAAGTCCTGGGCCTTTTTTACCAGAGTCAATCCGACGGAGGAGCCTTGCTTGGACGGCTTTATGATCACCGGCCACCCCAGCGCCGTGGTCACGTCCTCAGGCGCCACGGGCGCCATGAACCACGCCGGCACGGGCACCCCCGTCGCGCGAAACAGCCGCTTGGAGAGGTCCTTGTCCATCGCCAGCGCGCTGGCGAGCGGGCCACTGCCCGTATAGGGGACGCCGATGACGTCCAGCACCGCCTGGAGGGTGCCACCCTCCAGCTGCCCGCCATGGACGGCCAGGAACAGGACGTCCGCGTCCCGCACCGCGGGGAGCTCGGCCAGCCCTTCGGAAAGCATCCGTTGCTCGCGCGCGGCGAGTTGGTCGACCGCGGGTGGCGTGGCTCCGACGGTGCCTCCCAGCACCTCTCGCTCACCCGGCTCATCGAGCAGCCCACCGGCGGTGTCAACCACGCTCACGTCGTGACCGCGGCTCCGCAGCGCCGCCACGATCTGCGACGCGCTGGCGAACGCCACGGCCCGTTCGGCGGTGGCGCCGCCCGTCAGGACGGTGACCCGCATCTAGCGAATCCCCGAGAGCTGATGGAGCAAATCGTAGCGCGTGACGATGCCGACGAGCTGCCCGTCCCGCCGCACCAGCGCCGCGGGCGTGGTACGCGACAGCAGCGTGGTGAGCAGCGCGATTGGCGAATGACTATCCACCACGGGGAAGGGCGGATCCATCACGTCGCGGACCGCGCTGTCGAGGATCTTGGGTTGGCCGATCGCGCGAGCCATCAGCGCCTGCTCGGAGACGGCACCGACCCCGTCGCCGTCATCCAGGACCGGCAGCTGCGAGATGTTGTACGTCGTCATCAGGTTGAGCGCCTGCCGAACCGATGCCTCCGGCGCCACGTGGATCAAGGATGGTGAGTCGTTGTTCTTCGCTCCCACCAGCCGGCCAACGGTCGGACGTTCGTCCTCGATGAGCTGGTTTTCACGCAGCCATTCTTCGTTGTAGACCTTGCTGAGGTAGCGCTCGCCTGTATCAGCGAGCACGGTGACGATGACCGCCTTGGGATCGTCGAGCTGGCGCGCGACCTCGAGTGCCGCGACCACGTTCACGCCCGTCGACCCGCCGGTAAACAGTCCTTCTTCTTTGGCGAGCCGCCGCGCCATCTGCATCGCGTCCTTGTCGCTGACGACGACCCAGTCGTCGATCACGTCCCAATGCAGCGACGTCGGGATCTTGTCGCCCCCGATGCCTTCGACTTTGTACGGCGCCCCTTCGCTCGTTTGCCGCGTCTTCGCGTATTCGGTGTAAATCGAGCCGGCGGGATCACCGGCGACGATGCGAATCTTGGGATTCTTCTCCTTCAGAAAGCGCCCCGCGCCGCTCACCGTGCCGCCAGTGCCGGGAGCGCACACGAAGTGCGTCACTTTCCCGCTCGTCTGTTCCCAGATTTCCGGGCCGGTCGTCTGATAGTGCACTTCCGGATTCACGGGGTTGTAGTGCTGGTCGGCGAAGATCGCGTTTTGATTGGCCGCGGCGATGGCGCGGCCTTTCATGATGTAGTTGTCGGGATGATCGGGCGGCACCGCCGTCGGCGTGATGATGACCTCTGCGCCCAACGCGCGCAGCAGCCGAGCTTTTTCCTGTGACATCTTGTCGGGCATCGTGAAGATGCAGCGGTAGCCCTTCACCGCGGCCGCAATCGCGAGCCCGACTCCCGTATTGCCGGACGTGGCTTCGACGATCAGACCACCCGGCTTGAGGCGGCCTTCGCGCTCAGCGGCCTCGATCATCGCGAGGCCGATGCGGTCCTTCACGGATCCACCGGGATTGAAGAACTCTGCCTTCGCGTAGACCGGCGTGCGGATGCCGCGCGTGACCTTGTTCAGCCGGATCAGCGGTGTCCAACCGATCGTCTCGAGGACGTTGTCGTACGGCTTAGTGTGTTGTGCCACCTGAATCCGTACGTGTCTTTGTCGTGTCTTTCCGCGCGGTGTCAGCGGGCACGGGTTGCGGTGGTGTGGGCTCGGGGGGCGGGGGGGGCGCGGGGGCGACCGGACGTGGTCTGCGTCGCACCGGCGCGGCCGCGGGGGCTGGTATGGGTGTCGGCGCGGCTTGCGGCGGCAACGTCACCGTTCCGCCGCCTGCTCGCGTCGTACCGACCTGGCGAAATTCGACGGGTTGGAGAAATGCCGTGGCGACCGGAATGCCGTGCCGCTTGGCCGGCGCGAACCGGAGCGCGCTCGCGCCGGCCAGCGCTGCGGAATCGAGTACGGGATACCCACTCGGCTCGGCCACCCGCGTCGATTCAGGGATCAGCTTCCCCGTCGAGTCCACGTACAATCGCAGCGTGACGTCGCCTTCGACCTTCTGATCGAAGAGGGCCGCTGGATAGGCGATCGGCACGTTGGGGTTGAGGGCGACTGGCGCTTCTGACTCTGGAGGCGGCGCTGCCTGCCCCGTTGCCGAATCGGCCCGAGGGGCGGAGCCATGGCATCCGGCGATCGCAATCGCGATTGCGGTAATGGTCGGCGCGCCGCGGATCCTAGCGGGCCTCATCCTGCCGCCGCTTCTTCCAGGCCGCGAGCCGGTTCAGCGCATCGAGCGGCGACAGCGAGTTTACGTCCAGGCCATCCAGCTCGAGCAGCAACGGATCGGGCTGTGGGGCTCCGAAGAGGGCCAGCTGCGTCGCGTCGATCGGCGAAGGCGGCCGTTGCTTGGCGACGTGATGTCCCGCCTCGAGCAGCTTGAGTACCTGCCATGCCCGCGTCACGACCGGGTCGGGCAGTCCTGCCAACCGGCCGACGTGAATACCGTACGAGCGATCCGCGCCGCCCGGCTCGAGCCGGTGCAGGAAGACGATCTCGTCCCCTACTTCTCTCACGGCGACATTGAAATTGCGCACGTGCTCGAGCTCCTCGGTGAGCTGGGTCAGCTCGTGGTAGTGCGTCGCGAAAATCGTCTTGCAGCCGATCGTGTTGTGCAGGCACTCCGTGACGGCCCACGCGATCGCGACGCCGTCGTACGTCGACGTGCCGCGCCCGATTTCGTCGAGGAGCACGAGGCTGCGCGTGGTGGCGGCATGCAGTATCGCGCTCGTCTCACTCATCTCGACCATGAACGTGGACTGCCCGCGCACCAGATTGTCGGAGGCGCCCACGCGCGTGAACAGCCGATCCACGACGCCTACGGACGCCCGGCGACAGGGAACGAACGAGCCCATCTGCGCGAGTACCACACACAGTCCCACCTGGCGAAGCAGGGTCGATTTGCCGGCCATGTTGGGGCCGGTCAACAAGACCACGCGCCCCGCTTCATCCAGTGTGACGTCGTTGGGGATGAAGGCCTCGCGGGGCATCATGCGTTCCACGACAGGATGGCGGCTGCCTTCGAGCTCAAGCGTGAACGATCCGTTCACCTCGGGTCGAGCGTAGCGTTCGCGCTCGGCGACGTCGGCGAGGGCCGCCCAGACATCGAGCTGCGCAAGGAATCCGGCACTGCCCTGCACGCGGCCGATCGCTGCCGAGACGCGCCGGCGCAACCCATCGAGGAGCTCCCCCTCGCGCTGCGCAATTCGCTCCTCCGCACCCAAAACCTTGGCTTCGTACTCTTTCAGATCCGGTGTGACGTATCGCTCCGCGCCGGTGAGCGTTTGCCGCCGTTCGTAATCGCCGGGTACGCGGTCACGATGGGCGTGCGTGATCTCGATGTAGTAACCGAAGACCTTATTGAAGCCGACCTTGAGCGACCCAATCCCGGTGCGTTCGCGCTCGCGCGCCTGCAACGACGCGATGTACTG